>Ga0208086_1000045_pt1 | contig 29839 bp, 26 predicted proteins | sample LakMenEpi06Jul10_FD_150675 | JGI IMG/M metagenome (GOLD analysis project Ga0208086, IMG submission 150675) | Freshwater microbial communities from Lake Mendota, WI - 06JUL2010 deep hole epilimnion (SPAdes) | ecosystem: Environmental > Aquatic > Freshwater > Lake > Epilimnion/Euphotic zone ...
GACAAAGTGTTGAGACAAAGTGTTGAGACAAAGTGTTGAGACAAGGTGTTGAGACAAGGTGTTGAGACAAAGTGTTGAGACAAGGTGTTGAGACAAAGTGTTGAGACAAAGTGTTGAGACAAGGTGTTGAGACAAGGTGTTGAGACAAAGTGTTGAGACAAAGTGTTGCTACAAGGTGTTTGATGACGATGGTGTCAACAATCACCAACAATAATCTTTTTTAAAAAGTAGGTACGTTCATGATGTTGTAAAAGCATACCGAATCATATATTGCCACATTTTTAAATGTAGACAAACGTTTGTACTTTACATGGGCTTGATGGCACCAAAGGGGCTTTTGTAAGGCGCGCCGCGGTACATGTCGGCTAGGACCTGCCCGCCCAAGTCGTGAGCAAAGCGAGGGTCGGTTTGGTGGTGCTTGACCTGGTCGGCGTCGTCCGAGTAAAACCCAAAGGCATAGCGCGAGACTTGGTCTTTGTGCTCGTCGATGATGGGCAAGTCCCAGTGCTCCATGACTTCGCTTTCCATGTGCGGGTTGGAAGTCACCACCATGTAGCTCGGAAGACCTTGGGGCACGTACGTTGGCTCGTTGTAGTTGTGAAACGTCAAGCGTTGCGGCTCTTGGTTGCACGTCTCCCACTGGACTTTGCCGCCATACGTCGTCGGCTGGGCAAGGAAGGGATCATAAGGTTGCATGAGCGGGAAAAATGGCAAGACATGACTTTCATGTGCCAAAGAACTGGCATTGTTGTTGTTGTTGTTGTTGTTGTTGTTGTTGTTGTTGTTGTTGTTGTTGTTGTTGTTGTTGATGTTAGCATAGTGGGTGTTGTAGGCGTGGCTTTGAGCATGGTGGTGAGGAGCTTGAGGAGTGTGAGCATAGTGATGCCCGTGAAGAAAGTCAGGTTGGTCCACTAGCGGCACCGAGATGCGGTTGTGCGGCTCGTGTCCCAAATAAGTCGTTGTCGCACTAGGTGCAGGTGGGAACGACATGATTTTGAAGCGACTTTTTTACTTTTAGCCTTTTTGCCGTTTCGTGAAGCTTTGCGGTGAAACGACTTATGAAATGTTGAAATGTTGGTCAACACTCTTGGTTTTTGTACTGCTTGATAAAAAATTTGAGAACTTTGTTGCAAGTCAAGCAATCGACATTCAAACTTGTAACTCCAATCTGAACATGCAAACCAACTTGTGTGACTCACCAGGGTTTTGTGACTTGTCGTCCCCTTTGTTGCTGTCCCGCGAGAACTCTCGTGACGACCAAGACTTGCTCCAAGACTTGCTCCTACCCACCTCGACTGCTTGCCCGGACAGCTTACTTGAATGCTTCGATGCAAGCTTTATGGATACAAGTTACAACTCGCCGGCAACCAAGCTGGCACACTCGGGCGAGAACCTAGGTGTGTTTCAAGTGCCACCCAACAAGTCGCCCAAAAACTCGGTCAAAGACTCGGTTAAAGACTCGGTTAAAGACTCGGTTAAAGACTCGGTTAAAGACTCGGTTAAAGACCCGGTTCAAGACTCGGTTAAAGACTCGGTTAAAGACTCGGAGACGGACTTGGAAAAAGACTTGAGGAAGGAGTCGAGCGATCCATCAAGTGTGGAAAGAAGGCTTGTGCAGCTTGAGCGAAAGGATGTAGCCAAGTTTCGCGACAAGATCCTGGCAGAGCAGCACTTCAAGTGCGGTATTTGCGAAATGACTTTACAGAAGAGTCAGGCTGTGCTCGACCACTTACATAAGCGCCGCAAGTCAGACGTTCCGGGTGTCAACGACGCAGGGCTTGTGCGCGGCGTGTTGTGTGATGGCTGCAACCGCATAGAAGGCAAAGTCGCCAAGTCGGCCATGCGCTTCCAGAAAGACGCTGTGCCGGGAGTACCTGCTCTTTTGCGCAAGATGGCCGACTACTTGGAGCGAGAAAAGCACTTGCTGATCCACCCAACCGAAAAACTCGTAGCGCGAAAACCGTCCAAGCTACAATACAACAAACTCGCCAAAATCATAGCGTCCAAACCCATCCCACCAACTCTACCCGCATTTAACCCTCGCAAAGTAAGCACAGCCCTTCAAAAACTATTTGTTGCATTCAACGTCGATCCTTACGCAACCAAACAAACTTCCAAATGTACTTCTACACCAACCACGTCGGACAACTTGAAACCTACACCTAAAAAGCGCAAAGTTACCTCCAAATCCAACAAACAACAAACCAAGCAAGCAACCACAAGTACAAGTAGTACTACCACACCAACTACAAGTACACCGACTACAACTACAAGTACGCCGAAGCGCAAGCCCTACTTTGGCTTTCAACGCTTCAAGAAACGTGCTAAAAAGTGAATCGTTTGTGTATAACTTTAACTTTGTAAAACTAGTAAAACTACCTTTTGGTAGTAAAACTTGTACAACTAGTAAAACTAGTCCGAGTCTGGATCACTACTTGCCAAGAACGTGAGAAACTTTAGGATTTCATCCTTGTTCGACTTGTAGTCCATGGACATTAACATGTCTCCTCCAAACGGTGGTCCATGCTGTCCACCCGAAATGTAAAACGTCTCGTCCTTCAAGTATGCCTGTGACATGCCATTGCAGGTGTCCAGCGTCAAGCAAGCATCTCGGCCCTCGATCAGAGCATCAAGTTTGCTTTGTTGCTCGCTGTGCGAAAGCCGACCCGTAGCGTCGAACCTACTAGTGACGCGCATCCGCGTGGAGGAAGTTGGGTTGGCGAGAATTGCGTAGCCACTTGTCGAATTTTCCTGCTTGAAGACAAACGTCATCTTTGGTAGAAAACACTTGCAACGTGTTTAGTTTTTTGCTTGGTCCGGTTGGTGTTTAGTTTTTTGCTTGGTCCGGTTGGTGGTAGTCTTCACGACGTTCTAACGTTGTACTTGTTAAACTACTTAGACTTACTATGGGAAGTTTGGTTGGCAAGCACACTTTTGGTAATATGTTCCAGCACGCTAAAAAAATCTTGATTATTACTATTTAATCGAATATGGCACGATCTCGGTTTTTGCTATTAAAGCAAGCACGAGTTGCATGTCGGCATTTAACTTTGCGGCTGGGCAAGTATGGCGCGCATGTCGGCATTTAACTTTGCGGCTGGGCAAGTATGGCACGCATTTGGGCATGCAAGTTTGCGGCTTGGCATGCAATGAACTTGGTCTCGTTGATTATGCCAGACGTGTCGTTGTTCCAGCCGTATTCTTTGTCACTGCCTTCGCGGTCGATTTCGCAAACCCGTCGGTCGGTAACGTAAGTGCTGTTACTAAACGCCAAAATGTCTACTAGTTGGCGATGCGTCTTTTCGTCGGTGCAAAGTCCGGCGCAAGCAATGTCGACGTAGTCTCGGTGCACCATTTGGTCGCCCGTGTCGTCGTAAATGAGCTCGGCGTTTTTGTAGTCGCGCAAAAGCCAGGCGTGAAACGCGTTTGGCGTCCTTATGATTGTCGCGGCGTGCTTTGACTTGAAGACTTGCTTGAACAGCGACGTTACTTGTCCGTGTAGGTTGCCGTCCATAAAGTTTGGCACGTCGAGCAGCACGATGTGTTTGTCGTTGGCCCACAAAACCGGGGCGATGTGATCTGTCCGGGACACGTAGCAAACTTTCTTGTCGAAAACCGAGTCGACGCCAAGTTGAAGCATCTGGTCCATGTCACCCATCACTGGGTCCACCAACACTGTGATGGTCGGAACCAAACGTTGGTCAACTCGGGTAAACGCTTCAACAACCTTGTTCGTCAACTTGGGAAGACAGTATTTGGCCAACGGGTGGGCAGCCTTGAGGAAACTAGGCTTCTTCAACAACGAAGCCATGTTGCACACAACAAAACCTAAAACTAACACAAGTTGGGCAAAAGTTGGCACTCAAAGTTGGCACTCAAAGTAGGTTTTTACCAATAAATGTTACAAAAAAAAACACACACAATTCAAAGATATGAGCACTATGATGTTTTAGAAATACAACAACACGTCTCTGAAACCGCGCGTTGCATGTTGTAAAAGCTTGGATGCTTGTTCTTGCAAGTACTAGAGTCGTTTCCACGCTTTGTCGCTTGGCCAAGACAAAGTCCAGACATCCAAGAAAGTTGCCTCCTAAACGCGAGTACAAATTTACTCTCTTGTTTTGCAAAGTACTGCTTGGCAATTCGCCATACCACACTTTGGTGCTAAACATTGTGCTTCGTGGTGCTTCGTGGTTTCTTGTCGTGCTGTCTGCAAAACACAAAAGTCTTTCATTATTTTAAACCCTACCAACCATGCGAACCATATGTCGATACATATTGTCTGTTTAACCAAACTATGTGCGTAAAAAATTTGTCAACTCTTGTCCTTCAAAAGTAAAAGTCATGTTGTGTTCGTCCCGAATTTCAAGGCGTCTTAGTCGGGGTAAGGCCACCAAGGCCTCGACATGAGTTGTTTGCGACCAAACAGTCAACACTTCTAGTCGGTCAAGCTTGGCCAAGACTCGTGCGTCTAGCAACATGCCCCCAAGAGTAAGATGTAGTTCCGGTACGTTGCAGTCTTGCCAGTTTAGAGGCATGCAATTAAGTAAACGAAGCGTTTTTACTTTTCGTGCATGTTGAAAAAGTTTCAAATCCACTTGGTGTGTGTAATGTTTATCCACAAACATCATCCATGACGTGACGGTGTTTTCAAACCACAAAAACTCGCGGGGCACGACAAGGCCTGGTACCAAGCCAAGCATAACCATGTTGTCACCGTACTCATGATGCAAACGTTTGATTGGTGAATTACGTATCAGCTTTTGGGCATAGCTATCGTCTTCATTCCAGAGCATCTCCACGCGGCTGGACGTAGTAATAGTACGAATTAGTTTTGCTTTGTCAGCCGGAACGTTGTCGTGGTAAGCATAACCTCGCGGAACTACTTTCTTGTTGTCAACATACAGCAACACGTCTCTAAAACCGCGCGTGGCATGTAACAAAAGCTTGGATGCTTGCTCTTGCAAGTAGTCGAGTCTTTTCCAAGCTTCGTCGCTTGGCCAAGACAAGTCAAGGCATCCAAGAAAACTGCCTCCTAAACGCGAGTACAAATGTACTCTCTTCTTTTGACATGTACTACTAATCAACTCGCCACACCACGTGGTGATGCACAACATTTTACTTGTGTGCTAGTTGGTTGGTTGCTAGTTGGTTGGTTGATAGTTGGTTGGTTGCCGGGTGGGTGTATGCAATAGGTAAACCCGCTTGAACTTACATATGCCGATACGTATTGTCTTTTAACCAAACTATGAGTGAAAAAAATTTGTCAACTCTTGCCCTTCAAATGTATCACATACTTTGTTTGTGTTGTTTTTTCCAAGCGTCAAGCGTCTTAGCCGAGGTAGCCCTTCCAAGGCCTTGACATGAGTTGCTTGCCAGCAAAGAGTCAACACTTCTAGTCGGTCAAGCCCCAACAAGACGCGTGCGTCTAATATTCCCGGAAGATCAAGTCGGACGTGTCGGACGTTGCAGTGCTGCCAGTTGCGCGGTATGCACTTGCATACAGACAGTCTCTCCACGCTTCGTGCACGTTGCAAAAACCCGAGATCGACTTGGATAGAGGCATCTTGAGAGGCATCATCACCACCCAAAGTATAACAAGTCCACGAAGTGATGCCAACATTTTCGTACCACAACAAAGCACGAGGTATGCTCAAACCACGTGTCATGTAAATGTGCACCGTTTCATAGTGAAGCCAAGGTTTGGGTATTCCGGCGTTGTACTTTTCATACCATGTGTCTACAAACGTTTTGGCAAAGTTATCGTTTTCGTTCCATAGCATCTCGACACGGCTTGAAACACACACATCAACAATACAAACTTCGTCGTTGTAAGCATACCCTTCTGGCACAACAAGCTTGTCGTCCACATAAAGCAAGACCTCTCTGAAAGTTCGCGTTGGGTGCGGTACAAGCTTGGATGCATGTTCTTGCAAAAAGTCGAGCTTTTGTGCAAAGTCGTAGTTGCCTTCCATGTCGGTAAGGCACTCCAAGTCGTCCAAGTCGAGCCACCCAAGAACATTGCCTCCTAAACGCGAGTACAACTTTACTCTCTTTCTTTGCCGAGTACAACTAAGCAACTCGCCACACCACGTGGTGATGCACAACATTGCACAAAGTGTGGTTGCAAAGTGTGGTTGTTTTTGGGGGTACTTTGGTATGCAAGCCTAGACGTGTATATCACGTCAAAGCGTACAAACTTTGTTTATATGTTGATTACAAGTTCCCAAACCAACACCAACACTGTGCATCATATGGATTATGACCACGATTTTGCCAATTATTCGCAACAAAACTACATAAACTCACTTTGTCGGGGTTTACTCGAATTCAAAAGACATGATCCTAAAAAAAGGTTAGTTTTGTGTTGTGTTACTTGAGGTTAAAAAACTCTAGACCAAAACGTACTGTCCACATGGTATGTTTTGTTGAACAGTGTTTCATACCCGTCATCACAAGAAAGATATATTTGCTCGCATCGCCGAGCTTTGCTCAGAAAGCCAATCACTTGCAGCATTTCGAACTGAAAGGCGTGCACGTCCAACGTGTTGCCGCCGCATGTGTCACGAAACACGTGGGGAAATATTTTAGCTAACCAGGATTCCTCGACGTAGATTTCCCAACGTGTCACACCTGTGTTTTCCAAAAACAAAAGTTCGTTAGGTAGACTCGTGTACTTGACATCAATGCATACGCGCTTGCCATACCGTGTGCACCCCAAATACCGACAAGCTCGCTCAGCCGCCGAGTCGTCCTCATTCCACATCATGCTCAAACCACCGCGCTTTGCTTTGTCCAAGAGCGTTGTGATGCGAGCTTTTTCACACAAGTCCAACTCCTCTCTGTACGCAAAGTCGTGCCCTATCAAACAAGTTTCGCCTTGCCAAAACAACACGTCTCTTGGAAACCGCGTAGGGTGCCCCATCAAACGCGAAGCTTGGACTTGCATATCTTGAAGCATTTTAAACGTCGACAAGCTTGAGTCAACATGTATGCATCCAACAAAGTTCCCACCAAGTTTCGCCACGAGTAGCAACCTATTTTGAGGCAAGCCACCCAACAAACTCACGGCACTCCACGTCGCTAGGCAAAACATTGTCTTTGTTGTACTTTTGGTTTCTACTCTTTATGCTAGTACCATATGGTAGTGTTGAATACTTGTGGTCTTTATCGTTGTTTAATTTACCATGTTAGCACGGGTTTAGTTTGTTCAACTCATATCTTTAATCGTTATGGTGCATTCAACAACAAAACTTGCATCTTGGGTCCACTAAAGCTGCTACGAACCAGTTGGATTCCACACAAAGCGGCGATGACAACTTCCTGGCATGCACACGCTTCTCTTAAAAAACCGAGTTGACGCACGACATGCGATGTTTGGCCGTCGTACGAAAAATGCCATTCTGTCACACCTTTGTTTTCCAAGAACAAAAGCGACTTTGACAAAAACCTTAGAGTATCTTTGCGACAACCAATCCAAGCCTGGTCGTTGTAAATGTTGATGGGCAAGCGTGACGTTTGTTGCTCCGCCCAAGAGTCGTCTTCATTCCACATCATGCTTAGTAGGCCAGCTTGCTTTGCTTGTTCCAAACGTTGTTTGACGTGTGCCTCTTCTTGTGGCTCCAAATTGGTTTTGTAAGCAAAGTTGCGTGGCAACAACTCTTTATCTTCCACCCAAAACAACACGTCTCTTGGGAATCTGGTAGCATGGCGCATCAAGCACGACGCTTGACGTTGCATGTCGTTCAACCTGTTCATCAAGCACAACTTGGTGTTGACATGAATCTGCCCTAAATACTTGTTGCCAAGTTTGGACACGACGTCGACTTCGAACCCACCTTGAACGTGCTTGGAATTCAAGTTGGTGTACAAGCCCTCGGTAAGGCTAAACCAAAGCGTCAAGCACAGCATGCTGCTCACAAACTTGTTACAAACTTGTATTTTTTTAACACTCGACTCTTGATTGCTTTATACAACAAAGCAAGTGTTTGTTGGACCGTACTAATATGACCATTAAAGGTTGGGATGGTACATTTTTATTGCAAGCTTGACAGAAACACATTCAAGTCATTACCCTCGTATTGTATCCTATTTACCGTATTCGGGGTGATGCATACAATGTTTACTTTGGTGCACCTCGTATATTTTAAAAATCCGATGAGCTTCACGGCCTGGCTCGGTTCCACATAGCTCGAAAACATCCACTTGGTGACGTTTTTGTTTTCTAAGTACAAAAGTTCCATCGGTAAAAGTCTCGTCGAGTAGTAAAGCCATACCCGGACTGTACTTTCCTCTTGATTGACATCAAACTGGATGGTTTCGCACCTACGCCTCGCCCAGTAGTCGTCCTCATTCCACATCATGCTTAGTAGGCCAGCTTGCTGTGCTTGTTCTAAAAGTTCGTCGACGTGTGCTTCTTCATGTGGCTCCAACTTGGTTTTGTAGGCAAAGTTATGTGGCAACAACTCTTTATCGTCCAACCAAAACAGCACGTCTCTTGGAAACCTTGTAGCATGGCGCATCAAGCACGACGCTTGGAGTTGCATGTCTTGCAATCTTTGAAACATACACAACTTGGTGTTGACATAAATCTGCCCTAAATACGTGTTGCTACACCTGGACACGACGTCTAACTTGAAGCCATCTGTAACATTAAAGCCTTGAACACCTTTTGCGATGTTTACACTGCACCAACATGTCACACAAATCATCTTGGGCTTTGCTTGCTTGCTTGCTTGCTTGCTTGCTTGCTTGCTTGCTTGCTTGGTTTGTTGGAAAGTTTTACTTTTGCTTGTTTGCATCCGAGTTCAAAAAACAATTTATGATACGTTAGAGCAATTCATCTGGCAACAAGCACGGAGTTTGCCAGCTCGTATGTTTTGTCAGCAAGTTGGGCGCAGTCTTCGTCGTGCGTGATGATCAAGATGGTATGTTTTCTAGTTTTTTTCAAGGTGTCGATCATTTTGAGGGTAAACGCCTTTGTCTGTGCGTCCAAGCCGCTGGTTGGCTCGTCAAAGATCATGAAAGGTGCGTCGCCGACAACCAGGAGGTTCATGAGCTTGACGAGCATCTTTTGGCCGGTGCTCAGCTTGCTTCCATTGTTTCCCACGTCGGAATCTAGGGTCTTGCCGACAAAGACTTGGTAAAAGTCGGCAAAGATGGCCCCGGCTCTTTGCTTGACGTCCATGTCAGTCGGAGACGCGCCAAACAATATGTTTTCACCAATCGTGCGGTTGAGCAAACCCTGGTCCGGATTTACCAATGCAACCACTTTTCTCAATGCGTCAATCGCATAGCTTTGCACATCTACCTTTCCTATTTCTATCTTACCTCGCGTCGGATCTTTTATCCGCACACACATGTTTGCCAACGTACTCTTTCCCGAACCACTCTTGCCTTTTACTACCACCGTCGTGAACGGCTCAACTCTCAAGTTCAAGTCTTTCAACAACCACTTCGAATTACTATTCGTAGAATTAGTAGAAGTTGAAGTCGTGGTGTGTTGTTGGGGGTACATCACGAACCAGATGTTGGAAAACACCAAGCTGGCGTCCAAATTCTTTTGAACGGTTCCTGCGTGGACAATAGTCTCGCTCAGCGTCTTGATCTTGTCGGCCACGTGGTTGTACTTACCCAGGCTGTCCACCGTACCAATTTGCGACTTTGTGAGGGCATGCAACTGAAACCGCACACCCAAAATGACGCTCAAAATCATTAGCACGCGGTTAGACGCCTTGTCAGTCGAACGCGGACTACACAAATTTGAAGCTTGGTGGTTTGAATCTTGGGGGCTTGAAGCGTGGTGACTTGAAGCTTGGTGGCTTGAAGCTTGGTGGCTTGAAGGTTGGTGGCTTGAAGATTGGTGGCTTGAAGATTGGTGGCTTGAAGATTGGTGGCTTGAAGCTTGGTGGCTTGAAGCTTGGTGGCTTGACGTTTGGTTGGAGTGTTTTTGGTGTTCTTGGAGGTCGGTTTGAAAGTCGCAGATGGCAAGCCAGAGAACAGCAAAGATGCCGGCATAGGAGACGAGTTTGACGAGGTAGCCTAGGTTTTCGATGCGCTGCAAGTACTCGGTTTTGTCTTTTTGGACGGCGTCGAGCATGTTTTTGATGTTGTCGACCTCTTGGTGGGTCATGTTTTTGGATGCAACAAGGTTGATGTTTTGCATGACGTCAAAGGCGTACCACTCGGCGGCTTTTGTCTTGGATTCTTGTTGCTGTGCGCGGCTCAGCACAGTGTCCTTGGCGGCAAAGATGGTGCCTGCTCCGACGACGACCAAAGCAGTGAAAATTAAGCCGAAGCGCATGTCGGTCCAGAACGAAAAGCCCAGCAACACAAAGAGCACGACGACGCTTGGGATGATGACGTACAGCATTTGCTGGTAGACATGTGCGGCCGACGAAGAGGTGCGCTGCATCATTTGGCGGTAGATGTTGGCTTCCAAGGCTTCCGGAGAGACTTTGTTGCGCTCCAAGATGAGCTTGGCCATGCTGGCCTCGGCAAAAGCAACAAACTTGGGAAACATGATGTTTTCCATAAAGTCCGTCACATAGTTGACCACCAAGCACACAACCAGCACCACTGCCAACGCGACCATCACCGTTTTGGTGAGCTTGGCGCATGCATCTGAAATGTGCTTTTGAAGCAATGCCACCACTTTTGAAACCACAATGACGTCCAACAACGTGCTTAGCAACACCAAAATCAAGTAGCCTATCGTGAGTCCCAAGTTCTGGACTGTAAAGTCCCTAATCAAACTGGCAATGTCCACTTTAAAGGCTTCCATCTTCTGGTTTGCTAGCAAGATATGTTTGCTTTGCTCACGATTTTCCTTAGAGCCTTACTTTTTTTTCGCGACACCAAACGTTTACTATTTACCAAGTGTGTCGTTGTGTTGTTGGACAACTTCCTGTTACGACAAAACTTTTTACGACAAGGCTTTTACGACAACACTTTTGTAACAAGTCGTTGTAGCATGTTGGCATTGTCAGCATGGCTCGGGCAAGAATGGAAAGTAAGCACTAAGAGTCGTGTAAGGCTCTACGCTCGGATGAGCCATACTTACGTGGGCGACCTAGTGCCGCTAGAATGTACATGTGCGCGTTCTTGGTTGATCGACATGCAGCGCCAAGCAGCAAGGTTGATGAAGCACCCGACACGCGACTTTCACGACGTTATTTTGTACGACCAAAACGGCTTGTTGACACCATGGGGATTTGGCTACTACGATGGTAGTTACAAACTCTTCACGCAAGATGAAAGCCAGGTTTTGATGACAAGACTTGGTCAAGCTAACAAGATTTACATGGAATGGGAGGAGGCCGATGATTACGCGACGTATATGAGAAAAGCATTTTACGATAAAAATTGGTGTGTTACTAATCGAATTTTGGTCGTCAAGGTCTATGGCAACATCTCTCGCAAAGTACCTCTTGTTTTTGCTGCCTTGCGGCACAAGTATGAGATTTGGGCGGTGAAAATAAAAGCCTCGAAGCTCGAAGAGCTCGACTTGGAGCTTGTCAGACGGTTACGTGTGACGCGATGTGTGCTTCAAGGTGTCTGGCCTTTGGACTTGAAGAGTCTACGCAACATTAAACACTTGGAGTTGGACAACATGCACGTGTTCCCAGGCATGCGCGTCTTAACAACACTACAACGTTTGGTGTTGACAGACACTCATTTTGAAGCGCATAACCTTGGAGGTTTAACACTCGTCAAGTTGCACGTAATTCGGTCATGTGTGTGTCTCCACAACTTGTTTGGTGTGTTGGCCGACATGACCTCTCTTAAGGAACTTTGCATTCGAGACACCCGCGGAAATACGGATAGTTACTTTCCAGCAAGCCCGGATAGTTACGTTCAAGCAAGCTCTTTGTCAAAGCTCGTCAAGTTGATCAACTTGGAGCGCCTCGAACTGGATGACAATTTGTTGTCAGGTAGCCTTCCAGCCGACTTGGTGATGCTCGCCAAACTTGAAACATTAATCGTCTACGAAGACGAAGACAACAAGCTTTTTGATCGCCGTGTGTGCCAAGAAATCCTGGACATGAAGCTGGCCACGTTGCACATAACATGACTTTGCAAAGTCATGTCATGTTTTTTGTTGCCATACTATCTTTATTTGGTGGTACATATGCTTTGTTACGATTGTCCTTAGAGGATTGTGACACCCACTTTTACTATTTACCAAGCGTCGGCTTTATACGAAGACTTTTACGTCAAGACTTTTGCGACAATGCTGACATTGTCGGCATGGCTCGGGCAGGAATGCAAAGCAAGCACTAAGCGTAGTATAAGACTTTACGCTCGGATTAGCCATGCTTACGTGGGTGAGCTAGTGCCGCTAGGATGTGCATGTGCGCGTTCTTGGTTGGTGGACATGCAGCGCCAAGCAGCAAGGTTGATGAGGCACCCGACACGCGACTTTCACGACGTTGTTTTGTACGACCAAAACGGCTTGTTGACACCATGGGGGTTTGGCTACTATGGTAGTATTGGTGGTAGTATTCGTAGTACATTCACGCAAGATGTAAACCGGGCTTTGGTGACAAGACTTGGCCAAGCTAACAAGATTTACATGGAGTGGGACGATGCCGACGAGTACGCGACACAAACAAGAAACATGCTTTTCCCGCAAGTGTGTCACGTAGCGTCCAACACGTTGGTCGTCAAGGACAAGGACTTGGACTACGTACCTCTTGAGCTTGCTGCTTTGCGGCACAAGTATGAGCTTCAAGCGGTGCATATACTATACTCAAGGCGCAAACAGCTTGACTTGGAGCTTGTCGGACGGTTACGTGTGACGCGTTGTGTGCTTCAAGGCGTCTGGCCTTTGGACATAAATAGTCTACGCAACATTACCCACTTGGAGTTGGCCGACATGCACGTCTTTCCAGGCATGCGCGTCTTGACAATACTACATACTTTGGTGTTGTCAAACACTAATTTTGGGGCACTTGACCTTGTAGGTTTGAAACTCGTCAAGTTGCACGTCATTCGGTCAAATGTGTGTCTCTATAACTTGTTTGGTGTGCTGGCCGACATGACCTCTCTTAAGGAACTTTGCATTCTACGTACCCGTACGGACTCGGATACCTACGTTCAAGCAAGCTCTTTGTCTAAACTTGTCAAGTTGACTAACTTGGAGCACCTCGAACTGGACGACAATTTGTTGTCAGGTAGCCTTCCAGCCGACTTGGTGATGCTCGCCAAACTTGAAACATTAATCGTTTACGAAGACGATGACAACCAGCGCTTTGATCGCCGTGTGTGCCAAGAAATTCTGGACATGAAGCTGGTCACGTTGTGCATAACATGACTTTGCAAAGTCATGTCATGTTTTTTGTTGCCATACTATTCTTATTTGGCGGTACATATGTGTTGTTACCATTTCCTTAAAGGGATTGCTCTTGACACCAACTTTTAGTATTTACCAAGTGTTGACTTTTACGGCAAGACTTTTGCGGCACGACTTTTGCGACAATGCTGGCATTGTCAGCATGGCTTGGGCAGGAATGCAAAGCAAGCACTAAGCGTAGTATAAGACTTTACGCTCGGATGAGTCATGCTTACGTGGGTGAGCTAGTGCCGCTAGGCTGTACATGCGTGCATTCTTGGTTGATCGACATGCAGCGCCAAGCAGCAAAGTTGATGCGGCACCCGACACGCGACTTTCACGACGTTATTTTGTACGACCAAAACGGCTTGTTGACACCATGGGGGTTTGGCTACCAAAGTACAAGCAATTACGCGCAGTACAACACCAAGGATCTAATTAACCGGTGTGACCAAGTTCGCACGATGTTCATGGAATGGGACGAGGCCGACGAGTACGCGACGCAAACAAGACAAAAGCGTTACCCTCATATGTGCCACGTAGCGTACAAAACGTTGGTTGTCAATGTCTCGGACCACGTACCTCTTGAGCTTGCAGCTTTGCGGCACAAGCATGAGTTTCAAGAGTTGAACATAGGATCCTCGAGGCACAGACAGCTCGACGTGGAGCTTGTCAGACGGTTACGTGTGACGCGTTGTGTGCTTCAAGGCGTCTGGCCTTTGGACTTCAAGAGTCTACGCAACATTACCCACTTAAACTTGAACGACATGCACGTGCTTCCAGGCATGCACGTCTTGACAGGACTACATAGTTTGGTGTTGACGGACACTCATTTTGAGGCGCATAACCTTGGAGGATTGAAACTCGTCAAGTTGCACGTAAATCGGGCATGTGTGTGTCTCCACAACTTGTTTGGTGTGCTGTCCGACATGACCTCTCTTAAGGAACTTTGCATTCTAGGTACCCGCACGGAATCGGATACCTACGTTCAAGCAAGCTCTTTGTCTCAACTTGTCAAGTTGACCAACTTGGAGCGCCTCGAACTGGACGACAATTTGTTGTCGGGTAGCCTTCCAGCCGACTTGGCGAAGCTCACCAAACTTAAAAGCTTGTACGTAGAAGAAGACCAAGACAACAAGCTTTTTGATCGCCGTGTGTGCCAAGAAATCCTGGACATGAAGCTTGTTACAAGATGCGTCTTGTAGAAGTCAAAGTTGCAAGAACGTAAAAGAACCAAGTTGGAAGAACATGATGTTTACAATTGCTTTGGTCTCGATAATTATGACAAAGTAGAGTTTTTTAACAATCATCCAACCTTGCACCAAGTTTGAGTTACGTTACAACAATAGCTAAAATCTTGTCAAAGCTTCTTAGCTTATTAGCACAAACGTTACACCTCAAAGTAAAGTATGGGTGCCTCGTGCTCGGCAATGCATGTCGACCGGATGGTGTGCCAAGTAGTGTGTGACTTGGGTGATTTGCCGTTCAAGGCGAGTCAAGGCGCGGCGGGCTACGACTTGCGCGCCAAGCTTCCTTGTGATGTTGTGCTCCAACCAGGTGCGATCTACTTGGCGTCGACGGGTGTGCAACTAGCCATTCCAAGAGGCTTTGAAGGCCAGATCAGGTCACGGTCCGGATTGGCCAGGCAAGGTGTCGTGGTCTTAAACGCTCCTGGCACGATTGACAGCGACTACCGAGGTGTCGTCATGGTGCTGCTCATCAACCACGGCGACAAAGACTTTACCATCAAAAACGGAGAACGTATCGCCCAACTCGTGTTTGCCAGGTGTGTCGACACGACGTTTAGCTTTGCCTCAAACTTGGAGCCCACCGTTCGCAACACCAACGGCCTCGGCTCAACCGGCATGGTGTAAGTAAGTAAGTAAGTAAGTATACGACCATGCATGTTGGGATTGGTCGTTTTGGCTAACCAATTTAGAACAGTATTACAAGACAATGTTGTCTACAATGTTGTCTACAATGTTGTCTACAATGTTGTCTACAATGTTGTCTACAATGTTGTCTAAAGTATGCTGCACCAAGTTTGAAACAGGGTGGGTGGTCTAGGTGTTGTTTGAGCGGTTAAGATTTGGTCAGGCCAGTCGGGCGGCATGTCGTGGTAGTTCCAGACAAAGAAGCCTGCCAAGCCGACTTGAGACATGTTGTAGACTTGTTGAATCGCTAAAGGTGTTTGAATGGACATCATGCCGAAGCAAAGTTTGTTGTTTGGGATCAAGTTGTGGTTTAAAATGGCTTGCAAAGCGTCTACCGAAAAAGAGTCGTCGTAGGCCTGTGCGTGGTACATGTCGATTAGGTTGCCAACCTTGGCAATCAAGTCTGCGTAGCAAAAGCCGCCAATGCCGTGGTTGTGAAGGTAGACCAGGTCCATTGCAAGGCACGACATGCTTATTTTTATCAATGGAAACTCACTCTTCAAGTTTTGGATGAGCATCACGATGTCGTCGATAAACACGTCTTCCTCGACGTCCAAGTCGACGCTCTCCACAAAGTCGTACTCATCGAGCATTCTAGCCAAGAGCTCAAAGTAGGTAGCAAACATATTGTTTGCAAACATGGTTTGAAACGCCTTGCCAGCACCGCCAATCATCACGTGGCATTTCAACTTTGAGGCTTGTGCGTTGCGCCACATGACTTGGTTGACTTCCGAGTCTGGCAAAGTGTCGTTTAAATGGATGTAGGGCTCCGAGTCCTTTATTCCGAAATGCACCGAGCAGACTATCAGATCTGTCAACTTGCTCTCCAAAATGTCGTCTGGGTCTTGGTAGTAGGCACAAAGGTAAGTCGACATGTCTTTTCGCACAACACAACACAAAAGCCAACCCAGGTTAAACAGTATGCAACCAAACTAGAAAAAGCCAACCAAAGCTTCTTGCTCTTTCAAGTTTTTCAAAGAAAGCCAAACTTTTAGCCAAACTTTTAACTAACCACACTTGTAACCACTTGTGTTAAATGCTTAGCCCAAGTGTCGCCAAGTGTATTTACAAGCCTGCGTTTGTAATAATTGAAAAGCTGATACTCAATTGCACCACATTTTGAAAGGCCTCTAAGAAAAAAAAGAACACGTTGGTTTGAAACGTGTCCAGATTTGCTTGTTCACAATGCTGACCGACGTCGCCCACGTTTCCCACGCTTTTGCGTGTTTGATTGATCTTTGTAAGGCATTCCCTGAAACACGCGAGCGCACCTTGGCAGACAGGGCGTTTGATGCATTCAACACCTTTTCGGAAGCCATCCAGGCAGTTGCCAAGCCGCAAGTTTTACAAGATGGATCCGACGAAGACACGGAAGACATTGAAGCACAAATCGAGGCCGAGTTGAACGCAGCCGCCACGGATGGCTACTCACAAGAACTATACTCTTCCGACGAAGCGCATCAAGCCGCAATGTCGATCGACCCTTCGGCTCTGCCTTTCGGTGCACAGCAACCCATCATGAACACATTTGAAACAAACAGCTTTTTGCAGCCTCACCACGCAACCCAAGACGCGACAAACCACCAAGCAACTTCAACTTCACCTAGCCTAGTTGCTACAAGCCAAGTTGCTACAAGCCAAGTTGCTACAAGTCAAGTTGCTTCAAGCCAAGATTCTACAAGTCAAGTTGCTTCAAGCCAAGTTGCTTCAAGCCAAGATGCGACAAGCCAAGCAACACCGCCAAGCCAGGATTCAACCCAAGATGCTACAAGCCAAGTAGTGACTCGAAAGCTTGTAAAGCCACCAACACCTGAACAGGAACGTCATGCCAATCTGCTTCGAGAAATCACGATGTGCTTGCCAGGAGACTTGTAAATAATGTTTATAAACTGCACACTACAATTCCCACAATTGTCTCAATCCAACTTGTCGCGCACTCTTACCGGCCCCATAAACGTCCAAACCATCCTTGAAGTGCTTTTGTGCTTCCTCCTCCGCCTCCTCCGCCATAACTCGGTGCTCCTTCTCCTCCTCCTCCTCCTCCTCCATATCTCGGTGCTCCTCCTCCTCCTCCTCCGCCATAACTCGGTGCTCCTTCTCCTCCTCCTCCTCCTCCTCCTCCTTTGGTGGGTGCTCCTCCTCCTCCGCCATAACTCGGTGCTCCTCCTCCTCCTCCTCCGCCATAACTCGGTGCTCCTCCTCCTCCTCCTCCTTTGGTGGGTGCTCCTCCTTCGGTTGTGTCGTATAAAAGGGCTTCGGAGGGAAGTATGGCGCGGAGAAGACCATCTTGTTCTTGCCACAAAGACTCGTGTGTGTCGGATGAATCGATGACGTTCCGGGCAGGCAAACCACCACTGTATAGAATTGTGGCATTCTGGGTGGCAATGTCAACTTCAACAAGCAACGTGTTAGCACCGTCATTGGTGGTGGCTCTGACATGTGTGTCGGAGCATGACACAAAGGTTTCCATGTTTACGACAAGTTTGATTGCTGGGAGAGGTGTTGTGCTCACGTCAAAGGCGTAGAGCACGAGGCTGTCATCGTCACACAATGCGGCAACACACACGTAGCGTCCGTTTGGTGACACTCCATGTAAGCAAAATGTTTTGTCTTCAAACTCGCCCGTATCGGGTATTTGGTAAGACTGTGTCAGCAAGGTGGCCCCATGTAACTCATCCCAGGTGCGTACAGACGGTAGTGTGTATCTATTTCCGGTAGTAGTCTCGACGCCATACTTCCATACCGAAATGGTGTCGTAGGAGAGCCAGACGACGGAATTCGACGACGAAAATGCAACTTGTGTATCCATGCAGTCGTCCATTTCGCCATACTCAAAGAATGCTGCGTGCTTGTTAGCAAAGTCGCAAAACACAATCCCACCTTTTTGCCCATATTCATATTCACCATCACGACGTCTCCGGTCTTTGACTGGAATGACAACCTTGTACTGATCTATTGCGGCAACTGTGTCACTTGAAATATACGGAAGAACTTTCGGGAAGCTGGTAAGCGACTCTAGCGTGACTTGACGTTTGGATCGCAGATCCATCCACATACAGCTCACACTTTGGTGACTCGTCACACTTTGGTGACTCGTCATGACGGTAAACAAAAACAAACCGTCTGAAAAGACTGTGCGTGCTTTGTGAGCCGCACCTAGCTTACAACAAGTGTCATGGTACATGACACTCAGAATACTGTCTTGCTTGTCGCCGTCGGTAACGTCATGTGTATCTTCTTCTTCTTCTTCTTCTTCTTCTTCTTCTTCTTCTTCTTCTTCTTCTTCTTCTTCTTCTTTTGCAAGATGGTCGTGGCTTAACGCCGGTGAGTCGCGTGTGCCGTGCGGTGGTTCGGGTGTATCGGGTTTTTCGACGTGGAAATACGTAACGATATGCTCGTTGTACATCGAGTCGATGGACAGCGACATAGAGTTGAGGTCATGCTGTTCGAGAATAAAAGTCGGAGTGAACTCACGCGGGTTGGCTTCGCCCATAGTGGGATGCCTAGCGAAATAAAGACGAAGCGAGTTTTGGCCGTCATAAGCCGAGATGACGTACTTGCTCCTTGGAATCATGTAGAGCAACATTCTCATCATCTGCACGCAAGACACGCCGACGAACCTGATTGTCTCAAACATGTGGTCACTTAGTTGGCGTCGCAAAGCTTTGTAGTCTTTACGGTTCGTAATCTCAGAAGTCCGGTTTGCAATTCGGCTTGACATTTGCAAGTAAACTTCTTGCAAGTTTAATTTCCGCAAGTCGATGGTGCCTACTACTTGGCGCACACACTCTTGCTGGATGCTTTCGTCTTCGAACCTGAAAAAGTCCGTCTCGACATACAGGGTTTGCATTTCAAGCACTGTCTTTGGCAAAAACTGCTTCCATTTCGGCAACAAATGGTTCGGCGGAACTATTTCCCTGTTTAAAAAATTTGATACTACGTTAAACGAAGCATCGTGCAGCTTTGCTTCGACTGTCAAAAAGCGTTCAACACTTGGATCACCGTCTTGCAGCGCCTCGTAGTGGATGTTCATCATGTCTGCCAACAACTGGCTCCTACCCGTACTCCACAAACAAAATGCTTTTTTAGTGCCAGCACGCTGCCTCAACATAAACATCCTTGGCTTCTTATTTTTTTCAGACTCGACACTTTCGTTCTTGCGCTTGGTACCACCCTGTAACACCAAATTCCGTTTTGGTTGATGTTGGTGCTTGACTCTCATGTTGCGCCTTTTTTTGGTAAACCTTTTGGATCTTGCTTGAATTGTATTACCCATTCAGTCCGAACCTCACTTTGAAAGTCCTTTAGTCGAACGAGTAATGTGCAATAAACCCTTTTTACAAAACGTTCACAAATTCTTGAATACTCGTTTTGCTCTACAAAAAGTCAAACTCGTCCACTCACCTATATAGCCTTGTATGCTTGTTGACTCTACGTCGTGTATAGCCTACGTCTCGTCAAACACTTTGCAAAACAAACAAGTTTGGTTGTTGTTTCCGTACTAACATACGATACGCATATGTTTTGTACGCCAACTACCAAGCTCTACTACTACTACTACTACTGCTATGTGTTACAACTCCAAAGTACGAGTAGCAACAATACGAAAAAGAATCAGGACGTGGCTTATCCAAACCCAACAATGACGACCTTTACATACGGTAAGACGACCTTTGTGGTGGAGACAACACGACAAGAAGAGTCGCTCAGGTGCTCGTTTCGCGATGCCAACAACAAGTGCCTCTTGGAGTTGGTTTTGTGCCCACCCCAAAGCAGCGCAGCTCTGTGCCACTTGAAGAAAAACCAAACTTGCTCGGGCACCTTTGTTTTTAAGATGGGCTTGGCCTTTGCAAAACGTTATATGCTTGCTACCACAACACCTACCGACTTGCACACCAAGCCAACTGGCAAGCAACCAACCGAGCCAACCGAGTTGGCAACCAAGCCAACTGGCAAAAAGTCGAGAACAGGCTTTGTGATGCACGTCTGGGACAGTGCACAAATTGAAAAAGTGCACATTGGTGTCTTGAACTTGGTGCTCGGCAAGCCAACTTACTACGAGCGTCTGGGCTTTGTGTTTCAAGACCAAGAGGCGATTGGACGAGCTAAAGCGAAAGCGCGTATCTTGGCATCACAAGACATGAATGTAGTCCACAAAGCGTGCCTAAGTGCCCAAGCATATGTTGCCAGCTTGGATGGCTTGGACGGTTTGGATAGTATGCAAGGCTTGGAAAAAGCAACTCTACTTGTTGCAATTCAAAATGCACTTGAGCAATCAAGGTGCAAGACGTTTGGTGAGTTTGTGCGCACCTCAAAACTTGCTTGTTTGCGCAACATTTTCGACGTGAGCGACTTGCTAAGTCGCTCGACGCCCTTTTTTGGGCTCTTGTTTGATTTGAAGCTGAGCTATCCGAGTCAGTTGTACTTGCAAGTTTGAGTTAGTTTTGCATCTTGGCGACTTGCAAACATGCTGGCTGTGCAAGCATGGTCGGGCTTGTTTTCAAGTTTTGCTTCAAGTTTTGCTTCAAGTTGTGCTTCACATGTTGCTTTGCAACGCAAGATTGAGCTTGTTTCGAGGCTGGGTGGCAAGGTAGTGGGCTTCGTGGATGTACCCGACAAGTTGTTGACAGCATTCCAACAAGTTAGAAACTTGCAGCAACAAGCCTCGGTTCTATGTCCTCATGCGACACGCACCCACGAAGACATATTGCTCTTTGTTGGTCAAGTTCAAGTTGGTCCGCCAAACATGGCGTATGTTGACGACTTGGACTTTGATCAAACTTTAGAGGTTTTGAAAATTTTGAAGGACTTGAATTCAATCCAATTTATGTGGGACGAAAACGAAACGTACGCCAAAGCCGTATGTAACAACTTTGGCTGCTCTGTACGGCGACATGAATCTTGGGATGAGGTTCGCGTTGTTCTTCGCAGCGGGTCCCAAACAATCCCAAACGAGTGTGCATGTTTTGCAAAGCAAGCTTTTGTGAGTCGTCGACCATTGGGTTGGGAATTTGTGAATCCAAGGGGGCGTTGCAAAGTTGCAAACTTTGGGTTTTTAAAACGAGTCAAAGACGTTCTGTATATACGCTTTTATCAAGTGTGCCCTACTGCGTGGAGCGACATGAACACGAAGCAACTTGCTTTGGAATACGTAAATTTTGATTGTGCAAACTTAGAGGCTCTTGACAGACTTGAACATCTCGACATCCGAAGCTACGGCGAATCGGTCATCAATTTGCGCAAACTTTCACGTCTGGACAAACTTAGGTACATCCGACTATCCACCAAGATGACAAAAGACGTTTGGCAAGACTTTTTATATGTTGCACGCAACTCGAACATCCAAGAAGTGGTTGTCAACGCCCACAACGAGTCCTTCTACGACGAGTCCTTCGTACACCAACTCTTAAGCATTCCTCGTCTTGAGTACATAGTCATTCACGGAAGAACAAGGACAGGAAAGTCAAAGTATCAGGGGTATTTTGACTATTAGCAACGACTGTACAAGAATCCAAGTTTACGCCGCGCAAGTATTGCAAGCATTTGTGGTCATCATATATGCGAGTAGTTGTGTGTAATTTTTTGGTTTGGTTAGTTGTGGCTTGCTTGTGAACAAGTCATTATACAATCAATTGCACACCCAACCTTAAACATGGCGACTACGATTCGAGCTTGGAGCAACATCTTTGTGTTTGCAAGTAGCTCGCCGTGCAAGATTGAGCTTGTTTCAAGGCTTTGTAGCAAAGTGATGGGCTTCTTGGTTGTGCCTGACAAGTCGTTGACGGCATTTCAACAAGTTAGGAACTTGCAGCAACAAGTAAGTTTGCTTTGTCCTCATGCGACACGCACCCACGAAGACATATTGCTTTTTGTTGGGCAAGTTCAAGTTGGTCCGCCAAACATGGCGTATGTTGACGACTTGGACGTACTTCAAAGTTTCGAGGTGTTGAGTTTTTTGAAGGAGACAAAGTCGACAAAGTCAATCCAATTTATGTGGGACGAAGACGACACGTACGCCAAAAGCGTAGTGAGTAACGTTGGAGACTGCACACGGAGCGCCGTGCTACCCGCTTGGAATGACATTACTATTTATTGTTCTGTACTTCGAAACATACCGCATGAATTTGCGTATTTTTCAAAGCAAGTTCCGATTGAGTGGACGTTTTATACCTCGTATGCGTCCTTCACGAGCACAGACGTCGGGTTTTTGAAGCGCGTCGCAACGATTCCATTCATATGCTTAGATGGTGTTTACCCCACTGAATGGAGTGACGTCAACGCGCAAAGGCTTGTTGTTTGTTGCAAACACTGTGACTGCTCAAACCTAGTACAACTGGACAAAGTTACACACCTCCAATTGGACTGCTACGCAAGTGTGAGCAATTTACGCAGTTTAGAACGTCTTGTCAACCTTGAAAGCATCTGTCTAACTACCAGGCGAGATGAAGGTTACCAAGACTTTTTGCACTTGGTACGCAACTCGCGAAAAATCAAAGCCGTGGATTGGTCAAGTAAGCACTCATGCGACAACCACACCGCGTTTGTGCGCCAACTTCTAGACATTCCTCGTTTAGAGTACATAAACGTACAGGGGACATTGCACAGAAGTACTGATTACTAACTACCATAATGGTAGTATTGTAACATTTTAACGTTACAATAGAATTTCTTTACGAGTTTACCTTGTTTGTATACGATTACCTGTACCTACTTTGCCGTCTTACGCTTCAACAAAATGTCTCCAAACACGTGTGTACTTTTACAAGGCACAAAATCTCGTCGCATTAAAATCGTCAAGCACAACTCAACGTTCTTGTCAAAGCAAGCAACAAACCAACCGAAGTTTGTTGCTTTGTGGTTTTTGGTTGTTTGTACCAACCAAAGGTTCAACATGCATGTCAAGACCATATGTCATAGTACTCTTTCGTGGCGTTTGTGTGTTGGTTTATGTTTGGTTGCGTTGTATCACATGAGGAGTTTGCTTGGAGACTTTGTTGTTGCTATACTTTTTTGTGGTGTATGAGTAAAGTATGGCAGCATGTTTGTCGATTTGGTTTGGCCACGTACCTTGCCAAGAAAAAGGCATCAAATTATTTTTAAAGCTTGGAGGCAAGTTTGTTGGCAACTTGGATTTGCCCAGCAAGTCGTTGTCACCTTTTCAACAAGTTCGGGACTTGCAACGCCAAGCCTCGCGTCTATGTCCACACACGACGCGGAGCTATGAGGACATCGTGTTGTTTGTCCAAAACGTCCGAGTTGGTCCGCCGGGAATGGCTTACTCGGACGACCTGGACGAAGAAGCTAGTTTACAAGTACAAAGTCTTTTACATGGGTGTACTTCTTTGGCGATGATGTACGACGAAAGCGACGAGTACGCCAGAAACGTGCTCAAACAATTCTACGTTTGGGTTGACCCCGGCTTTGATAGGGCGTCCATTGGAACTAGGGATGTTAGCGCACCCAAAGAAGTTGCTTACTTGGCCAAACGTGGCGTTACACATTGGTCTTTCATGAATTGGTATGTTCCTCTTCATCCACGTGTTCATCACGACGTAGCATTTTTAAGCAAGCATCGTGTACAGAGCTTGACGTTTTATTTTGCAAGGCCGACCAATTGGCGAGACTGCAATTTCAACCAATTGGTGGTTTTCGACACAAGTATCGACTGCCAAACGTTTCAGCGTCTTGATGCCGTCAAAGACTTGACACTTAACGATTTCGCGCGCCTCCTACCTCCTACCAAGGACGCGGTCTTTAACTGGAAAGGCTTGCGCAACTTTCCAAACTTGGCGACTCTCCGAGTGAGGTGTTATTTGTCCGTTCAAAACGCTCAGGCACTTGTGGCGGAGCTGGCTGGCATGCAACATCTTAAAAACTTTTACTTCAACGGCAAAGCACCACCTTTGCTTTTAGAAAATCTCCAAGAAGTTTCCCACTTGGCTAGCGTTGTCGTCAACCTTCAATCATCGGACTATAATGACGAAAATGACGCACGGCATCTCATGCGGTTCGCTAAGTATGGGAAGCATGTAGCCATAGCGGCGTCAATTCTGCTTGGTATTTACTTGTTGAAAACAGGTTTACAACCTCGACAACCTCGACAACCTTGACAAAACTCGTTTTTACCATGCTTGTAAGATTCAACTTGTGAGCTTTATAGACCTTATGGCGGCAACATGTCAAACTTTACACTTTACCAAATCATGGCTTTTTTTGTTAGTGCAAAGTCAACGTGCTTGATTGTGTAAGATCAAGTTGTCGTGTGAATATTCATATGTAAACCACCCACACAACACACGAAACACATGCTTTGACACTCGGCTCTCGATTCGGCTCTCGACTCGGCTCTCGACTCGGTGGTGTTCATCCGACGTACCAATGGTAGTTTGATTCGACTTGCTTGAGCCAAACCAACGCAATGGCTATGTGTTTAGTGGCAATGTTTGGCCAAGTAAGCCAAGTAAGGCAACAACAAGATGCTGGCATAAAGTTGTATATGAGAGTTGGAGGCAAGTATGTTGGCAACTTAAAGCCAGGTAAGTCGTTGAGCGCGTTTGACCAAGTCCGGGAATTGCAACGCCAAGCTTTTTTGCTTTGTGGGCACCCAACTCGAACGTTGGAAGACATTTTGTTGTATGTTCACAACGTCCAAGTCGGTCCTCCGGGCCTTGCTTATTTGGACGACTTGGACGAAGAAGCTAGTTTGCAAGTACAAAGTCTATTGCATGGATGTACATCTTTGGAGATGATGTACGACGAAAGTGATGAGTACGCCAAACAACAAGTTTCGAAAGCACGCATACACGTAAGTGTGTGTTTAGAGGTTGTTACAATTGCCTTTACAGGCTTTGACTTTGGCTTTAAGAGTTTGACTTTACCGAAAGAACTTGGATACGTTGCGAAGCTTGGGAAGAAGCGTTGGAGCATGTATTATTTGGGTAGCCAAAACATTCAAATTGACTTTTCGGTGTTTGGAATGAGGTACGGTCGCTCCAAGTCTGGGAGCATGTATCCACTTGACATTGAGGACTTGGACTTGTTCAACGTCACACCTACGAACTACATGCACTGCAATGTTAAAAGCTTGCAAGTAACGTCTAATAGCATCAACTGCAAAGTGTACGCGGAACTGGACCAGCTAGAGTACTTGAGGTTGACCGATGCGTGCTTGATCGATATTTACAACCAAGCCGGCAACCAAGCCGACAACCAAGCCGACAACCGAGGTGGTACACAAGTCACGTACGTTGAGCGCAACTTTAAAGCTTTGGCTGACCTTCCCAACCTTAAACTAGTTTGTCTCAGTTCTGGCTTGGTGACTCGACGAAGCGCTTCCGAGTTGTTGGAAGCAATGTCGCTCATGCCTCACGTCAAATGGTTGGACGGAAGCAAACCGGGCATTGTCAACCTGCGCGTCACGCTTCAAAGCATGCAACTCGGCCATGCCGCACCCAAACGCGTGAAACGTGTGTGCGCTCTGACTTGCATAGCCCGCGCGTTGCTAGCCGTGGGGTTTGTTGTTGCTGGCTTTGCAGCGGTCGTGATCGCACTTGGCGAGCTTGGCATCATTTGAAGCATGGTAACAAGCTGTTTTTAAGCGCGTTATAAGAACATATTTGGATTTTTTTTTCTTTCGACCGTATTTATTACTTTGGGTTGTTATACGTTTGTGGAGTTTGCTAACAGAGCTTTGATTGCACGCTCGGAACTTGATTGTTTTTCTTTTTGGGAAAGCAATTTGTTACTACTTTTGTAGTATACCTTTGTAGTACCTTTGTAGTATGGCAGCATGTATGTGGTGTTGGTTTGGCCAAGTAGAGCTACACGCAAGAAACATCGAGTTGTTTTCAAGGTTTAGTGGCACGTTTGTTGGCAAGTTGAAAAAGCCCGACAAGTCTTTGAGCGCGTTTGACCAAGTCCGAGAATTGCAACGCCAAGCTTTTTTGCTTTGTGGGCACCCAACCCGAAGTTTGGAGGACATCGTGTTGTATGTTCACAACGTCCAAGTTGGGCCACCAAATATGCCTTATTTGGAAGACTTGGGTGAAGAAGCTAGTTTGCAAGTACAAAGTCTCTTGCATGGATGTACATCTTTGGAGATGATGTACGACGAAAGTGATGAGCACGCCAAACAACAAGTTTCGAACGCACGCATAAGCGTAGGCTTTTTTCCAGAGTTTGTTAGCATTATGATTCCCAGTATGTCCGTCGTCTCCGGCTTGCCAAGAGAACTTGGATACATAGCCAAGCAAGGACACACGCAATGGTCGATGTACTATATGGGTGTCGGAAGCCTTCAAGTTGACTTTACGGTTTTCGGAATGAAGTACAAGCAATCCAAGTCAGGAAGCTTGTCATGTCACGTTGAGCTTTTGAAATTGTCCAAAGTTATACCTACGAATTACATGCACTACAATGTCAAAAGCTTGTCAGTAGAAGTATGGTATGTTGATTGCAAAGTCTTTGCCGACCTGGACCAGCTTGAAGTCTTGAAGTTGAGTGAGATTGCCCACCTAGCCAACCACCAAGCCAACACACAAGGCACGTACATTGCACACAACTTTAAAGCTTTGGCTGGGCTTCCCAACCTTAAACATGTTCATCTCAACGTCAACTTGGTGACTCTACAAAGTGCTTCCGAGTTACTAGACGCAATGGCGCTCATGCCTCACGTCACATGGTCGGACAACTCATACTTGGGCGACGTGCGTGTCACGCTTCGAAACATGCAACGCGACAATGCGGTACCCACGTACGTTCGCCTAGTCCGCAATGCTTTGGGTTGTGTTGTGGTTGGTGTTGTGGTTGTTGTTGTTGGACTGACCGTGCTTAACGCACGTGGCATTATTTAACTCATACTAACTAACAAGCTGTTAAAAGCGTTATAATAACACATTGTGAGAACACATTGTGAGAATATATGTTACACTATTTTTGACTTTTTTTTCTTTCGATTTTTTTTCTTTCGACCCACGTTGTTCGTTCAAAAGTTGAGCGAAAATAAGTTTTTGTGTGAACATTGATATGTCCTAAGCGCTCTTGCACTCTACGTGGCACAATCGACGGCACAACGTGGGCCACCACGACTCGCATGATTAGAAAGCAAAACAACTCGTAAAAAAAAACAAAGTAGCAAACATGCAAACACACGACAACGGCGACCAGCACGGCGACCAGCACGGCGACCAACCGTTCGGGAAAGTCATCCACAAAGAAGAGTACAAGCAGCAACCTGTTCAAACCTACCTCACACACTACAACTGCGCCCGGCCGTTCGAGGTAGTCATCCGCGAAAAGGAGCATGGCTTTGCAGTCGAGGTTTACAAGGTTGAGTTTGAGCGTTGTTGGGAGGGCAAAACGCGTTCTAAACTTGTTTTTGACGGTGTGGTGCCGCGCGTGTTTGTCGCTCGAGAAAGCGACGTGCCCGAGGCAATCAAGCTGTATGAGGGCTTTGACCACGAAGACGGCCACGTTGTCGTTCTGGAACTCACGCCAGACAAGTCGGTCTACATCGGGGAAAGTGTCTACATGTTCAAGACGCTTGCCAAACTGGAGCGCATGGAATCTTACATCGGCAGCAACGACGTCCCGTACCCGTGTATGATTGACGAGGAAGGCAATGTCTACCTGCTTTTCTATGAAAAGATCATCACGCACGCAGGTCTGGGTGGGCTCAAGGACTCCGGCGAATACGACGACTACTACGAATTGTACGACGACGGAAAAATTGAACCAGACAAGCTGCGCGCCATGGAGATCAAGGTCATCGAAGAGCATGAAGAGCATTCATGATGAACTTCATCCAACACATTTTGGCGGTAAAAACCAAGCGACTTTTTTCTTAGGTGCTCTGACCTACCTTAGGATGGTTTCATTGGCTACTACCCAAACGCGTGTGCGCTCTGACTTTGCATAGCCCGCGCGTTGCTAGCCGTGGGGTTTGTTGTGTTGCGGGCTGTGATCGCACTTGGCGAGCTTGACATCATTTGAAGCATAGCAACAAGTTGTTAAGCGCGTTATAAGAACATATTTTGAACTTTTTTTTCTTTTGACCCACGTTGTTCGTTGAAAAGTTATTTGTTTACTTGGGTTGTTTTACGCTTGTGAAGTGTGCCAAAATCAAAACACTTCTTATGTAGTTTGTTTTGGGGAAAGCAATTTGTTGCTACTTTTGTAGTATATTTTTGTAGCATGACAGCATGTGTGTGGTGTTGGTGTGGCCAAGTAGAGCAACAAGCAAGAAACATCGAGTTGTTTTCAAGGCTTAGTGGCACGTTTGTCGGCAAGTTGAAAAAGCCCGACAAGTCTTTGAGCGCGTTTGACCAAGTCCGGAACTTGCAGCGCCAATCCTTTTTGCTTTGTGGGCACCCGACTCGAAGTTTGGAGGACATTTTGTTTTTTGGTAAGGAAGGCAAGCAAGTTGGCCCACTTGACTTGGCGTACAGAAGCGAGTTGAATTGCGACGAGAGCACAAAAGTCTTGAAGCTACTTGAACAACCAAGTTTGACGATGATGTACGATGAAACAGACGGGTATGCTAAAAGCGTGCTTGACCGTGAAGGCATTCACCACAACATGGGCCCGTGCGTGTCGTTCAACAAAGTCGGTATCTTGACTCTTCCCACGCGAGGCGATGTACAACTACCCATTTGCATTCCAAAGGAAGCCAGGTATCTCGCAAAGTTGGGTGTGACGCAATGGGTGGTGTTAACCAATGAAGCGGACTATTGGTGTGACGTTTGTGTGGACTTTGGTTTCTTGGACGTCCAAGTTCCTTGCACGCACTTGATGCTTCAAGGCATCAAGCCGGTGAATTTACACGTACGTGCAACGCGTGTTACGATGAAAAAGTTTTCATTCGATCTCAACGACTTTGAAGGTCTCGGACTTGACATGGTTGAGGTACTGGATCTCCAAACGATGAGGCCTCAAACCTTGTTTCTACAAGATCCTATTTACAACTACCAAGGCTTGAAACACCTTGCGACTTTGAAAGAACTTTGCATTTATGCTGACATACAGCCTAAAGGTGCAGGCCAGTTGGTTGCGACTTTGGCCGACATGAAGCACGTCAAGAGGTTTACGTTCCAAGGAGGTGCACCACCAAGTTTTCAAACACAACTTGGCTCATTAACTCACGTCGTGGCGAAAACTTACGTGTTGGACTACAAAGTCAGCACCAAGGTAAAGTTCATGTTTTTTGGGACCCTGGGTCTTCTTGGAGGTATTTTCGCCGTGATAGTCTTCTTTCTGGGCTGGCTACTCTACATATCTTGTGTGTATCTTCTTGGCTTCACACCTTTTTGGTTTCAAGCTTTGGCGAAACTTGCAATTTCTTTCTTGGTGCTGCATGTCGCATCGTTGACAGTAATTGACTTGATCCAATTGCGTTGTGCAAAACATGGTTGGTAACTTTTAAAGCTATTTTCTTTGCCTACCATCTATCCGGATTATTAATTTTTAAAGACAGACTTTTCATGGCGGCATGTTTGTTGTTTTGGTTTGGCCAAGTGCCTTGCCAAGAAAAAGGCATCAAATTATTTTTAAAGCTTGGAGGCAAGTTTGTTGGCAA
>Ga0208086_1000049_pt1 | contig 28931 bp, 24 predicted proteins | sample LakMenEpi06Jul10_FD_150675 | JGI IMG/M metagenome (GOLD analysis project Ga0208086, IMG submission 150675) | Freshwater microbial communities from Lake Mendota, WI - 06JUL2010 deep hole epilimnion (SPAdes) | ecosystem: Environmental > Aquatic > Freshwater > Lake > Epilimnion/Euphotic zone ...
AGAAAGAGGAGGAGAAAGAGGAGGAGGAGAAAGAGGAGGAGTAATGGTGCCGATTCCGCGCGACATGATGAGCAACACCCGGTGTTATGGCATTGTTCAGAAGTGGGACCCTGAAAGTGGTGTTGGAAGGATTAGGGAGCTTGGTACAATGAAGTACTTGACGGCCAGCGAGGCCACGCTTAACCGCTCGGGTGGGGCTGACAAACTTCCAGTCTACTTTTACAATCGCAGCGTCCGCCGGATGGACGTCTACGTCGGCCAAATGGTGGAGTACATACGCGTCCTCGAAAAGTCTGGCTTCGTGGCGCACGACGCGCTGCCCCTTCACAACTTCAAAGTGGCCTTTGACGTCGTCAGGCCCTATGTAAACCGCCCAAACTTCCTACCTATGGGAATCGACACTATAGACGCCCGACAAGCACCTCACCGTCTTGTACACCAGCGAGACACCCATAACGACTTTCAAGCTTTTGACCAAACTAGACCAAACTTTTTTCGACAAAATCGGCAACCAACTCGGCAACCCTCTTCTCACCACGACTCTTTCATTCCGTCTAGACCAACTACTCGCCAAGATGCTACTCGCCAAGATGCTACTCGGCAAGATGCTACTCACCGAGACAATTTACACCACGACTCGCACCAAGAGGCTTCTCGCCGAGATGATTCGCGCCGCGACTCGCACCGAGAGGCTACTCGCCAAGAGGTTACACGCCAAGATGCTACACGGCAAGATGCTACACGGCAAGATGATTCGCTCCACGACTTGCGTCACGATACTATGACTCGGCGAGACACTCGTCGTTCGGAAGACCCAAGCATTAAAGTTGGGCCTAGTCCACACCAAGAAGAGACACCAACGTCAGTAAAACACGAAAAAGAAGAGGACCAATGCAAAGACAATAACAAAAGAGACAACAACCAAGAAGAAGAAGATCAAGAAGAGCAAGAAGACAGACACCTAAGTGACGATGACTCAAACGACGATGAAGAAGAAGAACAAGATACTCGTCGTAAAGACAGCAAGCGAAAGCCTGTCCAAAGAGATTTTGACGAGCCAAGGAAGCGACTCAGAATTGTTCGAACTGTCTCGTGAAGCTTTGTAATGTTTGCTTGTTTGCTTGTTTGCTTGTTTGCTTGTTTGCTTGTTTGCTTGTTTGCTTGTTTGCTTGTTTGCTTGTTTGCTTGCTTGCTTGTTTGCATGTGTGTTTTTCATTTTTTACCAAATTGTTACTTGGAGGTTGCTTGGTGGTTGCTTGGTGGTTGCTTGGTGGTTGCTAAATTTGTCAAAGTAACTGTGTCAAACAAATGGTGGTAAGACTCGAAAGTTTGCGTTTACAAAAACAAGTTGAGATGTGTATTGCATAGACGGTAAATCGTGTGGTCAAACCATGCTTATAAATAAAAGCCAACTCAAATCCCAAGCTTGGTTTTTGCGCAACGTAGAGGACAATAGGCCGAAACGTGTGTAGACAGAGTTAGACAAGACAAGGTTGGACAAGGTTAAATAAAGTTAGGCAAAGGTTCGACTAAACAATGGCGACTTATGCGCAGTTGCAGCATGCTGACAAGAATGCTGAAAAGATTGACGACAAAGGTACGCGCGCCTCGTACATGTTTGCATCTGAGATGCCAAAGCATGTAGAGTCGGCGGATGTGTTTCCTACACTGTACGATCCTGATCAGGAAGTTGTGATTACCAACCAAAAGGCGACGTATGCCCGTCCAGAACAAAAAGGAAGAATGGTGCAGCCAATCGGCTCAGAGATTCGTATCCTGGCAATGTGCCGCCGCGTCGATGCCGAGAAAGTGGCCGAGGCCATCCACCGCTCGACGCTTTTGGCGAAACTACCGATGGCACCTTTGATGATCGAGCCAACAAACCTGTACCAGGTCTACCGTCGAGGCGCGCCGCTAAACGTGCCGGATGACGAGACGCTTGGTCGCAACATTATTCAGTTTGCAATTAGGTTGAAGCACTTGAAAGAGGCCGAGACCAAGGCCGACGTGCGCTTGCCAGAGCGGCCTGGGCGACCAGCCATTCAAATGCCCGAAACCACAAACGACTTGTTTCCCAAAGCCGACGAGTTTCGCATGAAGATTGCCGAAGACGAGCGGCTGCGCAAGTACAACGCGCTGCTCAGGATGTCTACCGACCCTAACAAGTCTAAAAAGGCGCAGGCGATTGCAAAAAGACACTTGCGCGAGCTTCGCGAAGACAGAGGTGCGTTGCAAGAGCGGCTGAGCGACACTGACCCTTATGTCAAAAAGTCGCGCCAGAAATTCGCCGCCGTGTCGTACGTGTTTTCGCCGCGCTACTACACTATCGACGAAACGCGCTTCCTCAACAAACCTGCCTTGTCTCCCGAGGACATGTGCCCTGAAAAAGTCTTTACCGAGTCTGACTTTGACGAGGCTATATGCGTGCAAATCGTGCGTTGCTTTGAGACCCACGATGAGTGCCGCAAGTTTGTTAATAACAGGGCCAAGCACGACCTTGGCTTCGGCTTCGTCGAGGTGGTCGACATGGGCAGGTTCATGCTCTTGGAGCACCTGATCACCCAAGCCCACGCAAGAACTGTGCCGAGAAGCTACCAGGTCGAACGCTTGAACGAAGTCGTGGTCGACCGAGAGCAAGCCGGCCTAGCCGCACAAGCCCTCGCAAAAGAAAGACCCGACTTGGTCCGACAACAAGTCGTCAACCCCGACGGCTCCGTCGAGTTCACCCAAACCAACAACGACGTCACCATCGTCCCCGTCGTCGACGGCCAAGACGTCCAAGAAAACTCCAAACTCTTGACTCCCGAAGAAACTCTAAAACGCGAACTCGAACAAACGAGCGGAGGAAGCCACGAAGGTGGCGGCGAAGGCGAAGGTGAAGGTGGAGGCGGTGGAGGTGGTGGAGGTGGCTCCAAAAACGGACCTTGCATTGAAACTTCTGAACCTACCGAGTTTTGCTCCGAGTCTACTTCCGTGCCTACCGAGTCTACTTCCGAGTCTACCGAGTCTACTTCCGTTCCTACCGAGTCTACTTCCGCGCCTACCGAGTCTACGGAAAACTAGAACCGCAATCTAATGCGTGACATGTATTGTGTAAAAAAGTTAAAACTTGGGGCGAGAGCGCGAGTGTGTTTTAGTTGCGGCTACGAGAAAGCTTGGTTTGGTTTCGATTGTTTTGTTTTGGAGCAGACTTGCGCTTGGGCGGTAGTCCACGACGAGCCATGAACTCGTCGATGCATTCGACAATGTCGTCACAAACCTTTTGCGATGGAGCCCCGACGACGAGTTCGGATTCGGTGGGGAAGATCATGCAGCCCATAGAAGAGCGCTTGCAGCCCAAAGACGAGTGCTTGGCCAAAGCCTTGGCCAAGATTTTCTTGATTGTGTCTTCTGAAAAGTTGTCCTTGTTCTTTTTGTTCGCGTAGGGCACGACGCTCCGCCCGTACAAAGAGTGCTCGTCGTCGTTTACCCACTTCAAGTCAATGTCGTAAAAGTCGCGCAAAAACTTGGCCAGCTCGATGCGTGGAAAGTCACGCTCCGTCGACTCGGCTTTGATGGCGACGTAGACAGGGTTGCCATCTACTCGATGGATGAACATTGCGAACCCACGTGAAGAGGCTTTCTTGGCTTTCTTGGCCCACCAAATGTTGATGCACGCGATGAGGTTGCCCAGCTCCTTGGCAAGTTGGGTGCTCCCACGCGGAATCTTGAAGAACGACAAGTACCAAAGTAACTTGCCGGTTTCGTCCGTCTCCACCAAGTCCGGCAAACTCCTCCTTGCGACATTGTTGTGTGGACGTACAGCATTGTCCGAGTCTTCTTGCTCGGCTTCTTGGACGTAGCCGTCCGAGCCGTCCGAGCGATTGTCATTGGGAAAGTAGTCCTCCAAGTAGTCAGGTTGATTAACAAGCACTGCACCACCGTCGTCTTGGTAGCCGTCGTCTTGGTTGTCTTGGTCGTCTTGGTAGCCGGCTTGATGCTCATTGTGCGGTGACTTGAAGTTGCTCAAGTCGGGCAAGCCAAGCGGCTCAGTAAGCTCGGTAAGCTCGGCAAGCTCGGTAAGCTCACCAATTGCATTGGAGCTTGGATGTGTCGGGAGGCCCGGATGTGAGGTCGGCGAGCTCAGGGTGTGGAGCAAGCGCTTGCTGGGCTCGTCGTTCGGAAGCTCAAACCTTTTGCTGTCCAAGACCGGTGTGGGCGAAGCCAGGTGTTTCAGCAAGGTGATGAGCGTGTTGACGTCTTGGTACTTTCTTGGCATGAAGCGCGAGTCGAAGGCGAGCTCGGCGATGCTTTGCAAGTGCTCCAACATGTAGGCAATGATGGCTGACACTTCGCGGGCGTACACTACCTTTGCGGGCCCTGCTTCACATTCTGTGCAAAACCATTCCAGGCACTTCACGGCGAGACTAGCGTGAAGCACGCTTTGGTTGACGCTCATTCTCGGACAAAGTTTTTGTTTGTGCTAACCAAACCAAACCAAGTCCAAGTCAAAGCCCAAGTCCAAGTCCAAGTCCAACCAAACCCGGAACAAAAGTTTCAAACACCCAAAAAAAGTGTTCTATGTACCAAGCAGCAAAAGTCCAAGCAACAACCAACCACGCAAACTATGCAACCCAAGATATGACGCTCGGTATGTCTGTTAAACTTGTACAATTGTAAACTTAGTTTTTGAACAAAAAAGCAAACGTGGTGTATGCAAAAAAAATTTGTCTGTAAAAAGTAACGGTTTTTACCGTTTAGTTGTTTGTGTTGCACGTACTTTTACGCCCACGCCTTGATCATTGCTTCGACACGCTTCTCGGCTTCCTGTCCGAGGCGCCGGATCTCTTTTCGTTTAGCAGATGCATCTGGGAATTCTGCTTCGTACGCCGCATGTTGCTCGGCAATTCGCTTTTCGACGGCCTTTGAACCACCCACGGAAGGATCTTTGTGAGTCACCACTTCGTCACTCGCATGGTGTTTGTACATCCACCAAAATTCGCGAACCCGCCTAGTGTCCTCCCACTCTGCTTCAATCGCGGTTGCGATCAACGCGTGGGCCTCTATGTATGCGTCCATGTCGGCCTCGGAACATTTGGCGTTTGCGTTTGTTATGAGCTTGACAACAAAACTCGGTGTTCCCGCTTGTGTTGCAAGCTCAATCACTCGAACGTGCTGTTTTTTAGTAAAAGGATAGTGAGCGTCCAAGTCTTCGTGGCGCTGGATGTGTGCGTCGAGAGCAGGTCCAACGACAAAAGTGTTGTCTTTGTTGACTGGGCAAGCCTCGTAAAAGTGCATGACGTTGGCTCCATGAGAAAGTCCTAGGATGCGCTGTTTTTGACCAGGTGTGATTTTCCACTTTACCTCGGGTGCTTTTGCGTTTTCGTTTAAACCAGCCACGATGCCAGTTGCGACTAGACAACTTGAAATCCTAAAAGCATTCTTTGACGGTTTGTGGACAGCGTGTGTTTTGATAGGATCAAAGTCTTGGGCCTTGTTACCACCCACCTTTTTAAACTCTTGCTCAGCTTTGTTGAACATCCAACGCGTTGCACGCGTTGCAATGCGCGCTACGTGATTCAACTTGCAAAGCATGCTCGACGAATTAAAACGATTTGTGACAAATTGTGACGAAATGTGTTTGCCAAGTAAGCCCCGAACAAACAAGCGTACAAAAAATGATGTTTAGGTATGGTTGTACTTGTATGTTTAAACATATATTGTCACAATGTGCTTTCATCACACTTTGCTACCAAACTTCCATACCTACACCAAAAAACTTTACTTGGGTTGTTGGGGTGTTGCGCCGAGGTCAGTACGGGTGGGTGTAGAGTTGTTTTATCGAGGCCAACATTGTTGAAAGTTTGTCAAGGTACTATTGGTAAAGTATCATTGGTAGGACACCGGTCTTGGCTACTTAGGTGAAGCCGTGTATCCAAAACCGTGCCAGTAAACACAAAGCTGCGCATTCCAACACAATGATGTTGAGAAGCACTAAATTCTAGTGTCGAAAAAAGTTGAAACTTACTTTACTAAAAGTTACTTTAATACAGCCACCCAAAACCCCGCTAGCGAAAAAGCACACCAAACCCTAAACGCAGGGCTTATAATACTCGTAATCTTGTCCGCCATGTTTCCTACTTTTTGGTAAGTTTCCTTCTGTATGGCTTCAAAATCTTGGGCCTTGGTGTCGAGCACCGTTTTAGACTCCGTTGTAGACTCTTGCTCAGCTTTCACAGACATCCGGCGTGTCATCCGGTGTGTAACCAAGCGCGCGCCAAGCAACCGCACACGAAGCATTCTTGCCAAACTTTGACACACTGTGATGACTTGTGTGTTCGAGTATGTGTTTTGTGCATGTTGCTTGTAAGTCTGCACATATAATGTCACACTTTGCTATTAACCAAGTTGCCAGCATCATGCATTTGGTTTCGAAACCGGATTTGTTGTTGCGCGTAAGAGTCGAGTTTATCCATGGACTCTATCGACGCGACGGCGAGGTTGGTGTCGGCCCTGGCCTTGTTGATGTAGAAGAAGCTGCACGTCCAAACCGAACCTGTAAACACAAAGGCGCACCTTTCAAACGTCCGAAGCGCACGCATCATTGCTTCGGTCAACTTAAAACTGTTTTCCACGATGAGCCCGTTTTGCAAAGACGATGTGCTCATCTTCCGGACTGTCCTTGCAAAGTGCGACATGTTTACTGTCAAGCAACCAAACGCTCTTGGTGACAACGTTTGCTGACAACACTGACAAACAGTGTTGCAACATGTAATAAATGCCAAATGTGTAGTTTCTCATATGGTGGTGCGCCGTGGCGGTAAAAACGGTGCAACTAACCAACTTTGTACAAGGTATGGTAAATAAGTAGGTAAGTAGACATACTCACGGCTCGTAGCCGACATACCAAAAAATAGCATCTTTTAAGGTAGATAGTGTTCGTTGGCGTGCCAGCCTTACTCTGACCCAAAAGTCTCTTGACCAGTTGTCGCGTGCTTGAAAGTCGCGCAAGTCGTGCTCGTAAAACACTACAATGTCTGGGATTGCAACGTGTGGTGACGTAGAAAGCTCTTTTAATAGCTTGGACGTCTCTATGCTTTTAGGCTCTTCCAAGATGGCCTTCTTAACGTGCACAGCCAAGTTGCTGGTCCGGATGATGTGCCGGACTTTTTCAACAACCACGTCGAGTTGGTGCGACATTGGTGGTACCGCGATGTGGTGTGTTGGTTGAAAAGAAATGGTGGACAAGAGTTGCAAACAACTTTTGTCTTTCTGGTTTGAGACACGTTTTTGCAAAAAGACGTTTTGTGTCTTTGTGTCATATACGTCGACTTTACTAAAGCCTCGAAAATATCTATATTGGGATCTAAAAGTCTAAAAGTTTATGAGGTACGTAACAAAAAAAAAGTGCATGTATGGTAAAACTTTGGATTAGTTGGTCTCGAATAAGTCAAACTTTTGTCAAGCATGCCTCAACAAAACTTTACGACGGCCTCTGCGCCGGTCATGATGTTGTACATCGGCGGCGCGATCGCCCAGTTCTTGTCCGCCATGCCAGACGCAACGGCGTTTCGCTACACCGCTGTGCGCTTCACCACGTTCGGCCAGGCGTGGTACTTTGAGCAATTTTCCAAGGGTGCGACGTCGTACTTGGGTGAAAGCTTGACGTACGAGGCGACGCGCAACAAGGACATCCACGAGGCGACCTACGTGCGCTACGAGCTTCCTGGTATTGGAAACGTGCAGACGTACGGGGACTTGGCCCCGGTGCCTCGCGGTTCAGGAGCCGACGCAGGTGACATTCTCCCTTGGGGGGCTGTGACACCCGCCGCCCAAATCTATGAAGTTCTTCACGACGACATCTGCCCTAAGTATCAAGAAGCTGTGAGCAGCAAAGACACTTACAATGAGTACAAACTTGTCCCCGTCGTGGAAGTTGAGCTTGCCGATACGTTAGGAGCAGGAGCAGGTGAGATCGTGAGTCTTTTGAATCCTTACTACAAAGAGACTAACTCGTCGTGTGTTTCAGAGTCGTACTTTACCACTTCTGACACGACCAACTTCAAGCGCAAGGGAGAAGGCCAGCCCTACTACACGGATGGTGTCGCCATCGCGGCTATCAAGAGTGTCGACTTTGAGATTGGTGGCCAGCGCATGGACCGGCATGACAAGTACGCTATTTACACGTGGCTCATGCTCAACAGTGGCTCGATTGGTGTCCCTCTTGACATGTGTGGACTTGCGACAACTACCGAGAAGAAGAACTTGGAACTCAAGAAGGCGTCAATGGGTTTCCAGATCAAGTACTGCCCACTGATCTTTTCGTTTTGCAGAGCCCCATCCATGGGTGTGCCGTTGATTTCTAACATGTACAATAACCTGACTTTACGCATCGAGTTTGAGCCGTTTTCGTCGTTGATTTGCAACTACTCTGGTGCCGGGCTGAACGGTGCGCAAGGTACGACGGCTGTGAAACCGACAGACGTGTTGACACCGGATGGCAGCATGAACGGCACATACGATGGGCGCGCCTACCCATCGGCACCTGCGCGCAATTTCGGCGGCGCGTCAATCGGCATTGTGCCCGCAAATGTGCAATTTTACACACGTGTCCGGAAGAACGAAGACACTTTGGCAAACTCGTATGCTCGCACGATCGATTTGCAGTCCGGCAACGCATTTGAAGGCATCACTGCGTCTACTAGCGCGACTGTGACGTCTTCCAACCTTACTCAAGAACACTTTGGTGTATCGATTGTCAGTAAGGCGTACTTCCTGGGCCCGGACGAGCGTACGGCCTTTGCGTCGAATGCTTTTAACCAGATCGTGGAATGCTGCCAGCGTGTTATGCTGTCTACCACGCAGTCCGCGTCGCAAGCTTACCGCATTGACCAATTCCAGAACGCCGCGTCTAGCATGTATGTCTGCCCAATTTACAAGCCCAACTTGGCCAACAATCAGTACTTTACTCTGGGCGGTGCCTACGACCACGTGCGCGACCAAACGTGGCCGGCTGTCAACACGGTGGAGCTTTCGACCAACGGTGCCGTGCTTTACCAGGCGGCCGACGAGTCTTTCTACCGCCAAATCCAGCCGTTTGCTCACCACTCCAACGTGCTGCCTCCGTGGCGCAGAGTCTATGCGCTCAACTTTGGCATTCGTGCCAACGCCATGTTCAAACCTGTTCAGGCCAACGGTTTTATGAACTGGTCGCGCACGGCCAACGCCATGCTTACTCTTACTCACCCTGACAACCTTTGGGCGACTACCTCCAACACGGCTTTGCATGTCTCACCCTCTGCGTCTACGCTTCTGCAAGTCCTGGTCGTTGTGTGGAACTACAACGTGCTTCAATACAGAGGTGGTATTGCTGGCTACAAGTACACGCAAGGCAACAACTCGTAATGCTATGTCTCTTCGTAACTTGTTACAACTTTGTATTCTTTCAAACAATGTTTGCAAAACGTGTGGTAAACACAAGTCCTCAAAAGTAGCTATATTGGAAAGCATCTAAAAAGGTAAAAGAATAGTCACAAAATTCCTGATCGTTAGGTAAAACTTTGTCACTTTTGTTGTAGAGCAATCAAGAAGACCTTTTTGCAAACATGCCTCAGCAAAACTTTACGACGGCCTCTGCGCCAGTCATGATGTTGTACATCGGTGGCGCGATCGCCCAGTTTTTGTCGGCAATGCCGGACGCCACGGCTTTCCGCTACACCGCTGTGCGTTTCACCACGTTCGGCCAGGCGTGGTACTTTGAGAACTTTTCCAAGGGTGCAACGTCGTATTTGGGGGAGAGTTTGACTTACGAGGCTACGCGCAACAAGGACATCCATGAGGCGACCTACGTTCGCTACGAGCTCCCTGGGTTGATGAACGTGCAAAACTGCTTGGACGACGCTTCTAGTAGTACCACGTATGCTTTGGTCGAAGTCGTGGCATCGACTCTCGAAACTCGCTACGATCAAATCGCGGCAGGGGCGAGTGCTACTCGTGCAAGTGTCTCAGAAGAATATTTCGCAGCGTCCGACGTCGCTGACGTTACGAGCACCACCGCCAAGTATCGGCGCAAGGGTGAAGGTCAGCCTTACTACACCGATGGCGTTGCCATCGCCGCAATTAAGAGTGTTGACTTCGAAATTGGTGGCCAGCGCATGGACCGTCATGACAAATACGCGATCTACACGTGGCTGATGCTCAACTCGGGATCTATCGGCGTTCCTTTGGACATGTGTGGCCTTTCGTCGACATCTGGCAACATCGAGCTCAAAGAAGCTTCGATGGCATTCCAAGTCAAGTATTGCCCTTTGGTGTTTTCGTTTTGCCGGGCACCGTCCATGGGAGCACCTTTGATCAGCAACATGTACAACAATTTGACACTGCGTATGGAATTTGAGCCGTTTACGGCTTTGATTTGCAATTACAGTGGTTCGGGTGTGTCTGGGTCTATGGGTGCGTCAAAGGTCTTCAACGCAGCCGACGTTACCGAAGCACTTGTTGTGAACGGAGCTTCTTTGAGCAGCGGCGCCGGTTTGGCGACTATTTCTGCAAACACTCAGTTCTTCACTCGGGCTAGAAAGAACGAGTTGACCCTCGCGGATTCGTATGCTCGCGGGCGCGACTTGCGTACGTCAAACAAGTGCGGTTACCAAACGACGGCTGTCTTGACTGACACCGACCTTGTGCAATCCAATTTCCCTGTGTCAATTGTGTCTAGGGCTTACTTCCTCGGCCCCGAGGAGCGGACGGCTTTCGCATCGAATGCCTTCAATCAAATTGTGGAGTGTTGCCAGCGCCTTACGGAGTCCACCACTCAAGCTGCGAGCAAGACGTTCCGTGTTGACCAGTTCCAGAACGCCGCGTCGACGCTTTACGTGTGCCCCATCGTCAAGACGAGCTTGGCCTACAACTCGTACTTTGACTTTGGCGGCGCCTTCGACTACATCCGTCAACGCACGTTCCCTGCCATTACGTCGATCGAACTCTCCACCAACGGTGCCGTGCTGTACCAAGCGTCCGATGAGACCTTCTTCCGCATGGTTCAGCCTTATGCCCACCACTCTAACGTGTTGCCGTGGTTCCGTAGAGTGTACGCCATGAACTTTGGCATCCGTGCCAACGCTCGCGGCCCTGTGCAGGCCAACGGCTACATGAACTTTTCCCGCACGGCCAATGCCATGATCACCATCACATTCCCTAGCAACATTTGGGCGACGCACACAGATGGGAGTGACGGCGTTTTGGGCAATCCTACTGTCAGCACCTCTACCACCGTGCAGCTGCTCTTCATCGTGTGGAACTACAACGTGAGTTTTTTGCAAGCATCTTTGTGTTTGGTTATGCGTTTGACTTTTTGTTGTTGCAACTATACACACTCTTTGTACTTACTTATCTTTGTTTGCTTGGTTTACTCAAACAGGTGCTTCAATACCGCGGTGGCATTGCGGGCTACAAGTACACGCAGGGCAACAACTCTGTGTAAAAAGGCTACTACTAGAAAGGCTAGCAAGGCTAGCAAGGAGAAAAAGAGTTGTGCAAAGATGTGTGAAACAATTTGCGCAAGTGTTAATTTACCATGTTTGTTTTCAAAAAGATTGTTTATTGTGTGCGTTTGTTTGCATAGATTTAAGCCAAGCATGCTTAAACACGTGTCTTTGTAGTTTTGTTGTAGCTTTCTTTTAAAAAAAAAGAAACCCTACTTGGGTTGGTAGCAAAGAAAAAGGTTTGAGAATTGCGTCATGGACTCTTCTGCGTCGTCACAGGGTTCCCAAAGGTCGCAAAGTTTGCGCAACCGCGACATGCAGCGCGTGGTGAGGTACTCTGAGCTGGCAACAACCAACGAAAAGCGCACCATAGTGAGGTATGCCGTGATTGGTGTGGTCATCATCTTGCTCATCGTGGCAATCATCTTTGGTTTTGCTGCGTCGCCTTACGGTGCGCGCTTCAAAGTGGCATGTTCCGACTTTTTCAAGACTAACAAAGTGCAAGCTGTCCAACAACCTTACATGCAACCGACTGGTCTTGCTTACCCTCCCGGCTACTACCCTCCTGGCATGCCAGCAATGCCTCCAAGCGGAATGCCTCCAAGCGGAATGCCAGGAAATCCGGGAATGCCAGGAAATCCGGGAAATCCGGGAAATCCGGGAAATTTGGGAATGCCGGGAAATTTGGGAATGCCGGGAAATTTGGGAATGCCTGGAAATTTGGGAATGCCGGGAGGAGACCGACGCATGTCCGAGCAAGAGATTCTGGCTTTGATAGCCTCGGGTGCAGGTCCATCCGGCCAACCTGGCCAGCCAAGACCTCCGTATATGCCCGGCATGCCGCCTAGCGCCATGCCACCCAACATGGCATACATGCCAAGCCACATGTCGGGACCCGGAGGCGGACACCCGGGACCTCCTCCTCCTCCTCCTCCTCCTCCAAGTATGGGCGGTGACGGTTTCTTGGCACGTGCCGGCGACACTTCTTCTGGACCCAGCCCTCCGGGCGGCATGTTTGGCAACACGCCTCCAAACGGCATGCTTGGCTCTGCCAACCCAACTTCTTTTGGCCCGGCGTGGACAAGCGAACGAGACCCCAACTACATCGACCCGTCGCGGCCTCTGAGCCCGCCCGTGTCGGCCGCTTAAAATAACACAAAAGGTTTTACAAGTTACAAAAATTGCCAGGTGTTTGCCAGAACTAGGTCAAAACTATTTTGGAAATGAGTTCAGGTTAGTTCCCGCCATGGCAAGTTTCAAGCTCCCCGTCAAAGTTCGTGGTTTGAAAACTCGGAACTTTATTGATTCTGGCAAACCTCCTCAAAAATGCTCACGAAGTGTGCCCAGGAAAAAGGCCAAAGTCGTCTGGCAAGGCGGTCAAGTGAACCTCGGTCTTGCACAAGTTGGCAAGCTTTGCGCCGAGCTTGCTTACAACCTTCACACCCAAACAAAAAAACACCCACGCCGCGTAGGCTACAAACGCGTAGCATCCTAGCTCAATCAAGTTTAGCTCTCCGACGCCCGTCATGGTCCTTGCTACTAAGGTGATACAAATGCTACAAGCAAAATATAACACGCAACAAAAAGTAGAACAAAGACTAATTCAAGCAAGCAAGTAAGCTATACCCAACCCACGTAAAGCAGTAAATATAGTGCTCCTTGATTTATGTAAGCTTCATATGTCACACGCCAAGCATGACATCGCCGCCGGTCGAGTAGAGGTAAACTACACGAGTAGCCTTTGCTTTTAAAAATGCCACGACGTTGTTTTCACGGATTTCGTCGATGCTTGTCTTGGTGCGCACTTCTTGCCATGTCAAAGCATCTTTTGAAAGGCTCGGGTTGTGAACTGAACACAGCACTCGGATCATCAAGGCTTCGGCTTGGAATTGTGCGAGCAAGTCCGAGATTGTGAGAGTTTGGTCAGGTTTGCCGGGTTGAGTTGCAAAAGTGTGGTCAGGTTGGCCAGGTCGGGCTCGGTTTGTTTGGTCAGGTAGTCTGGGTTGAGTAGCAAAAGTGTGGTCAGGTAGTCCGGGTTGAGTTGCAAAAGTGTGGTCAGGTTGGCCGGGTTGAGTTGCAAAAGTGTGGTCAGGTAGTCCTGGTTGAGTTGCTAAAGTGTGGTCAGGTTGGCCGGGTTGAGTTGCAAAAGTTTGGTCAGGTTGGCCGGGTTGGGCTTGGTTTGTTTGGTCGGGTTGAGTTGCAATCGTTTGGTAAGCTTGGGTGGACTCGTCGGGCTGGTTGGTGTGAGTAGTAGAGGTTTGTTGTGTCAAAGTGTGTTCAAGCAAGGCTAGCTTTGGGTGGTTGTGTGAAGGAGCCCAGTCGCCAAACGCAGCCAAAGCCAAGTTGGAAGCTGCCATCAACTCGAAGATGGTTTCAACCAATTTTTCTAGCTTGTGCTTGTCGCAATAAAATGGGCTTTCAAAGGTTCTGAGTTTCTCAAGAACTGCCAAAGCTTTGGCGTGCGTGGCGTCAAACGTTCGAAACACTCGACTCTCGACAAACCTTGACAATATCCAAACCAGCCCGGGTTTCAGAAGATCGTGCATGGTTTTGAACAGTACATCTCGGTCAGCCGGGTCGAACATTTCAAGCCATTCCGAAAGGTCATTTATCTTTTCGTAGGTTGCGTCTAGTTGGATGGTAAAGTCGGTGTTGTCTAGGTCGCACACACTACCATACAAGTCGCGCACACTATTGTTTACAGCGAGCTTGACGGATTCCAAAACCTCTTGGTACTCCTTGGCCATTTCTATGCATTTATCAACGTCCAAGCTTTGTTTGTCACGACTTGCGCAACCTTCTTGGGTGGTGTCCTCGAAACTATTTAGTTTGGTCGAGCTTTCCGAGGTACGCAAAGCCGGACTTTGCTTGATGCGAGCCAACGCGTTGGCTACGTCGACATGGGTGGTTTTTGAATTGTCAAACTCAACACTATTGACAAACCTGGACAACACGACGGTCAAGCTTGGAGCAATCAAGTTCAAGACCAACTTGGTCAACACAACGTCACCTTCACCTTCAAAGCTAAGCATTTTGTCTTCCCAGAATCTCAAAATGGCCCACACTTTGTTGGTTTCATCATCAAAGTCGGACCACCGCGAGTCTTCAAGTACGGTCGTCAACGCGTCGAGGATGCCCCCAACGTGTTGGGCTTGTTCGGCTTGGGTTGCAGTACTTACTTTACTTGGCTGCCCACTTGGCCGGTTAGTCACTATGTTGGTCAGAACTTGGATGCTTTCTTCGACTCGGAGGCAGCACTTGTCGACAGCTTGCAAAGCCAGCGCCGCAACTCCAAACAACCAGGAAAGGCTTGCACCCAAGAAAGCGCTCACGATGAGGACTATCGCGAGGTCATCGTCTAGTTCGCCACGTGGGGCAACTTCGACAGTCAAGAAGCGCAACATCAAAAGCGACAACACGGTGCACGTCGTGTAAAAGAATTGCTGTGCAAGCTTCCAAGCCAGGAACGAAAGCACCATACTTGAAATATCCAAGTTGGTCTTTTAGCGTTTTGATACTCACGCTTGGTTTACAAGTTGTGTTGGCCCAACAACTGCGCGAGTATGAACAATACACACAAACCCTAATTCATTTATATGTCGCCACACAGGCATGCATTGAATTCGGCTGCGCTTTGAGTAAAGTTACACTTTGTCTTTGCATGCTCGCAACATGTGCGCTTTGCTTTCCGAGTTTAGACCCGCACAGAATCCACCAAATCAACACACACGCTGATCCACAAACCATGCACGACCAATGCCGAAACACGATGTACATGTCTTGGGCTTCCATTTAAGATCGTTGCGCAGCCCCACAAAACATCCAACATGGCGAAAGCCTTCCACAACACCACGGCGTGTTTCAACTTTATCGGTTCGAGCATTCCTTACAAGTCTTGCTCAAAGCTCGCTACTTGGTCGAGAAAACCAATGTCGCGTCTTTAGAGCATATGCTGCTACAAGGCAAGAAAGTAGGCAAGCAAGAAAGTAGGCAAAAGAAAGTTACGTTACACGCTTTGGTTTTCAGCGGCCAGACAAGTAAGAGAGACTGTTCATGGGGTTGTCGAGAGCCATAGGGTCCTGGGAGGACACGATGGCAGCTGCGCGATGTTGACTTGGTTGGACGAATTGTTGAGTTGGTTGGACGAATGGTTGAGTTGGTTGGACGAATGGTTGAGTTGGTTGGATGAATGGTTGGACTTGGTGGGCTTGTTGAGCGCTTTGGTTGTAGGTCGTCAAGTCACGCGGGTCACGAGGGTCGTACATGTTTGGTCCGGGTGGGCGCCGCGTCATGTAGGCATCTGGGCGCGTCTCACCTTGTGTTTCCTGGATGAAAAAGGGTTGCTGGCTTGAGAACTGTGTTGCGCGCTGAGCGTTGTAGGCCCGGATGTGGTCGGCTGCTTTGTCGGCACTCGTCATTCCCAGTTGCGGATGTGCAAACACCGAGTATTGCCGGTTGTACGCTTGGGGTTGAGATTGCACATTTTGCTGGAAGGGTGCCCATGACAACGTCTCTGCCGACATACTCGTCGGCAAAGACATGCGGTCAACCGAGTTTGATGCCGATTTGTATTGGCTTTTAGTGGGAGAGTTGGAAGCCGAGTTGGAAGCCGAGTTGGAAGCCGAGTCGGTTGGGGTATTGCCCGAGTTGGGATCAGGGAACGAAAGGCTTGTGGGTTTCTTGTGCTGGGCGTTTTTCACACCGAGAGAAAAGGCGCCCAGCACTACTACGACCAAGGCAAAGACCGCACAAACACCCAGAACGCCAAGAGACCTGCACGCAAGAGCAGCGATCAGGCCTAGAAGAAGAGCAACGTTGAAACCGTACGCAACGTAGTCGATCATTGAGCCTTGCAATCTGGCACCATGATAAAACTAGCCCCGAGCTCTAATTGCTTTACCAAACCCAAATCCAAGCGATTCAATCCGTTCTTCTCCAAGGCCGTCTTGTTGTTTTCAAAAGCCATACATAACCTTTTTATTGATGGCTATATGTCTTGCTCAAAACATAGGCCTTTTTGATAAACGACCAACTTGCTCAGCTTTGTGCTCACCTTTGTCGGCTTGTGCATTCTTCGTCTTGTAGCAGAGCAAGCAACCAAAAAGGTCATGGGAGTAGCACCGAGCAAGTTAGAGGAAGACGACCGCTCGTTGATCAAGGCGCTGGACATTTTGACGTTGCTCAAAGTCGACTTGGACGAGGCTCAGCGCGACAACCCGAGGCAAGCTTTGAGCGATTACTTGATAGAATCGCCGTGCGACACGCTGGGCGAGTACATGTTGAGTCTTGTAGACACTTTGTACAAGCAAGAACAACTGGAACGACCTCCGTTCAAGTCTGAGCAGGTTGAAGCGTTTAGCATTGGAGAGTACCAATTTGTGTTGTTGTTGGGCGACATCACCAAGGTCCACACCGACGGGATAGTCAATGCTGCCAACTACGGCCTGACTGGGTGCTACAAGCCCGGCCATGCATGCGTCGACAACGCCGTCCACCGAGCGGCTGGGCCTAGGTTGAGGGTTGCTTGCAAAAACCAAGTTGCGCGCAACCCCAAAGCACAAGCCTTGCTCACTCCTGGGTTTTGGCTGCCCTCCAAGTGGGTCATTCACGTGGTGGGGCCCAACTTGCCAGCTTTTTCTTGTGTTCCTACTAGCCACCACGTCGGCCAGCTCAAAGAGTGCTACACCTACGCCATGTCAGTTGCCTCCTCGACCAACATGCACAGCTTGGCGTTCTGCGCCATCTCCACCGGGCTCTACAACTTTCCGGCCGAGCAGGCCGCCAAGATCGCAGTGGCAAGCTGCACAGAGTTTGTCAGAAAAACAAAGGAATGCTCTTTACGGCAAATCGTGTTTGTTGTCAACAACCCAACCAACAAAGAAGCCTACTTGAAAGCCTTTCAAGACTTTCTTGGAGGCTACGCTTGACGAACACTTGGCAACTTTTATGTGTTATCAACTAGTAAATCTACCACATGGTGACAAAAAAGCTTGGATGGTTTTGCAATTGTGTGTCAAACGTGCTTAGAGTAGCAACCCTCCACTTCTTTCAACGCAAAAAAATCACTACTGACTGAGCTCTTCGTGGGCTGCCAGCAATTCGCGCACGTCGTCGTCGTCATAAACCGTGGGGTGGACACGTGCCGAAGCGTTTCGAGCTTGCGTAGGCCCAAAATAGCTAGCACCATGTTGTTCAAGCTCGACGTTGTGCAAGTCGTCGTTCTCGCCGTCAAAACTGTCTTCGTGTTGTTGATGTAGTCGTTGTTCTTCGTCTTCTTCTTGTTGTTGTTGTTGTTGTTGTTCATCATCTTGGTGTGAGCTAAAGGCTTCTTGCAAGTCTTGAAAGTTCTTGATACCTTGGTGTGCTTGTTCGAAAGCTGAAAGCATGGATTTGAGTGCGTCCTGCTTGCTTTTCACGGAAGAAGGTTCAACGCAAAGAGTTTCGCTAAGTTTTGTGGCGAGAGCCTTGGCGGTCTTGAAGGCTTGCTCCATGCTCTCCAAGATGTACTTGACGTCGGTGGACCCGGCCTCGACGGCGTCGGCGACGGTTTGTGCGTTGGGTGCCTCGCCCATGTGCTGGGCGATGACCTTGTTGTAAGCACCAACTGGGGTGCTTACGACGACCGAGCCGATGCCGCGAAAGAACTTGCCCTCTACTAAGTTGCCGTTGACGACGATGTTGTTCCTGTCTTCCAGCACAATTTTGAAAGCTTTGAGGTCGGCGTGGTCGTCGCGCCACGGCTGGTTGGTCGGCATGTTGTTGTTTTTCAAGTAGTTTGTGAAGCCTTTTTGGAGGTCGCTTTTCAGGATGTACATCCTTGGGTGGACGACCAAAGTGCCGAGCTCTTGCAAGTTGGTGTCTAGGTCAAACAAAAACTTCAACATGGGGTTTGAGCTGCTCTTCCAGGCCTCGCGGGTTTCCCTAAAGTAGGGTGGGCACACTCGGATAAAGTCTTGGCTGCCAAACTGGGAGATGTAGGCATAGCAAGAAATGCCTTTGCGGATCCAGCCGATTGGGTTGGCAAGCGCGCGGCTCTCCAAGTAGTTGTCGCGGTTCTCTTCGGCGGTGCGGGCCTCGAACTTGATGATGACAGCCCGGTCGGCCGCTGAGCCGCCCTCGTCGCCGTCGGCTAAGCAGAACTTGTTCGTCGCGATGGTCAGGCACCTGTCCACGTTGACCTCGGCGTAGGGCATCTCGCGCATCATGCGCACCGAGCGCGCCTTTGGGAAGTCGGCAATTTGTGTTAGAAACGTGCGCCGCATTGCGTTGGCTCCGAGCTCGGGTATAAAGGCTGGCCGCATCTTCTTCGTGCCTGGCTCCATGATGCCGTGCCAAAGAAACGTCTCGTCCTTGAGCTGCTCGTCGTTCAGCGTGACGTGGGTTGTGCACAGCTTTATGATCAAGTTGAGAAGCTGCGTCTTGCCCGTACCCGTCGGACCTTCCACGACAAAGTAAACTCTAAAGTTGTCTGTGAACAGCGTCACGTACGGCTCGCGGCTCCTCTTTGCAACCGTCTTGAGAGCATTAGGGCCAACGAAGAACAAAGGTCGGAAGGACATGCCCGTCACCCAGATGTAGAGACGCTCCTTCTCGGCTTGGCTCAGCTCGACGCGCAAACTCTTGTCAGTCGGCGAACTCGTCCTAGCAAGCTCTACTTGCGGGAGCACCAACGAGTCCCAGATTGGCGACCTGATCTTCAAGAAGCGGTCGAATGCAAACGTGTAGACTTGCGGCACTTTGCAGGTACACCGCTTGACCGGCGCGACTCGCTTGGAGCATGTCAGGCAAACCAGGTCCCACTTGGCGTTCGTGCAGTAGTTGTGCATGTTGCCGTTCTTTTGGCGGTTGCACTTGGTGCAGTAGAGGTTCTGCACATAGCCCTCGAACTGAAACTCTTTTGGCCGCACAACCGTCTTGAACACATCGCTGTCCAGCACTTCTGCGCAGGGTGCGCCGCGCATCGCCTGGTCGTCTTCTTCGTGAAAGTACCAGCAAGGAAAAAACTTGGGGATGGCCACCGCGTCGTTCAAGTGCTCAGGCAGGTTGTCGTACTCAAAAAAGTGCGTGCCGTCCAAAATGCCGTTCCAGCAAGCAAACGACACGTCGCGGAAGACCAGGTGCCGAACCTGCGAGGACCGAGTCTTGAACAAGTAGTCCTCCACCTCGGTCGCCAAGCGGAGGCTCGACCTAAGGTACAAATCGACTTGCTCGTTCTGAGCAGCTGTGCGCTCTATGAAGTTGGCGATCGTTAGGGTACCAAGGCCTTCAAAGTCCGAGTCGTCGACTGGCTCCCAGTACAGCGTAGGTACTTGCACGCTTGGGTCTTCTTGCATGTTGCAAGTAAACATGTGTGGGTCCTTGACGTGCTCAAAAGTGTGCTTCCACCACGGCAACCTGCACACCCTTCCGTTGGCGCCCAGGTGCGTGCAAGGATACGTTTTGGCGTGCGTGGCGGGGTCGATGCTTGGTACTGGCTGCATCTTTGGCAAAAACTTTTGCTTGTAGACCAGCCGGCCGTGCAGCGCGTAGCCTCTTAGAGCCAGCTCTCGCACAGTGAACAACACGACAAACAGCTTTGACAAATCGGCCACTTTTCGCCTGTGCATCTCTTGGCGCGCGCCTTCGATGCAGTTGAACACCATCGAGCTGTCTTGGAAAAACCTTACTGCCAAATTGAGAGCACCGCCCATGGTTTCCGCTGGGCGCTGGACCAGCTCGTAAAACTTGGGCAGACAAATCGTCATGACACCTAGCCGCACAAACAGCGACGCAAGCCTGATCGACAACTCCTGGTTCACAAAGTGCATGTCCTGCGTCATGTCCGCCCTTGGGTCTCTGCTCGCCAAGATGCCATAGTAAATGTTGCTCACCACTGTACCCATCACCCTCAAACCCTCCAAAATAGCCTCTCTTCCCTCGCACGCCTTGCAACCATCAAGGTTTGGAGGGTGGATCGTCATGTCCCCGTCGGTGCCGTTCAAGATCACATTGCACCCTAGTCTAGTCACACAATCGGCAAAAACACTCTTGTCCGGCCGAATGTCTGCAAAGTTTGCGTACACTGCGTCCAAAGCACCCTTCAACACGTCGAACGGTGCGTTCCTGCGCTTAATCGCATTGCAGCTGACCACCTGAGCATAGGTCGTGTAAGACGCATGTGCCGCCACCACGTCTTGACGAGGCGGCGCAAGGTACCCTTCTTGGTCAACCTCGTTGTCCGTTCCGACACCTCCGAACTCATCCAAGTCGCCGTCGTCGACTATGTCCACGCCATCTTCATCGTCAAAGCTGGCTACTTGAATTGCTTCCCCACCCGACTTGCCATCTTGGCCTTTTTGATAGTCTTCTTTAGTTCCTTCATCTTCACCTTTTCCTTCTTGTTCTTCTTCTTCTTGTTCGCCTTGTTCTTCTTCTTCTTGTTCGCCTTGTTCTTCTTCTTCTTGTTCGTCTTGTTCTTCTTCTTGGTCTTCTTCTTGGTCTTCTTCTTGGTCTTCTTCTTGGTCTTCTTCTTCATCGCGTCGTTTAGTGCGCCGAGTTGTCGTGTCGGCTTCGTCCGAGTCAGAGTCCCGAACAGGTAGCTTTACTCGTTTAGATTTGTGACATGACACGACATTCTTGCGCTTGGAAGTCGTGTCGGGATGTGTAGCGGTTGTACTTGCACGCACCATTGACTTGCTTAGCTTGGCCGAACTTGGGTTGTGCGACTTGGCAGACTTTGTCTTAATCGTTTGTGCGCTTTTCACTTGATCTGGCTTGGGTTGGTTGAGCGCTTTACTCTTGCTAGACTTTGCGTCACTCGAGTTGCTCTTGCTTGAAGCACCGCCCGACGGCGCTTTGTTGGTTAAAGGCCGTTTGGTTGGCGACTTGTTGGACGTGTCGTCCAAGCCGGCGGTGTCGACCTCGGCTTGGTCGTCTTGGCAGTCGGCTTGGTCATCTTGGGAGTCGGCTTGGTCGTCTTGGCAGTCGGCTTGGTCATCTTGGGAGTCGGCTTGGTCGTCTTGGGTTGCGACTTCGGTGTCAGCAAGGGAGGGGTCAAAGGTCGCCATAGAAAACGCGTTTCCCTGCTAAATGAGCTTTGCTTGCCCACTAAACGTACTTTTGCCGTGCTTTAGTCAGGGTACATATGTAACAGCACGTTGGCGCAACCCCATGCGCTTTACACTAGGCGAAAGCAGCAAATGCGAACCACGGACATTGTTGTACGTTTTACGAACCAAGCAATCAAGTACCAGCAAGCGTTTCAAACTTTCAACAATTATAAACCCAACAAGGTTTAAGAACAGAAAGTAAACCTTGACAACTGTCATATGGTAACCGTCAAACCTCAAAACCCAAAAAGGTACTAACTTAGCTGTTTGGGAAACTTGGCCAAGTAAGTAAAACACAACACATGACTTGACACCGCCTATTGTGTTGTGCGGTAGTCATGTCGACGTGTACTGGCATTGTGGTAGGCGGTGAGTGCGACCAGGCGTCTACTTTTCCGGTGCCGGCCGATGGTTCGAGCGCGTTTTTTACGACGTGGAGTTTTTTTGCCGTGGTAGTAGCAACGTTGCTGTTACTTGTTGTGCTTTTCGTCAAGACTTGCCTTCACTTTAAGAATACAAAACATGATCGGTTGCCGTGGTACACCTGGATCGTGTGGGGGTTGCTTGTCATGCCGGCTGTCAACTCGATAGGTGTGCTCTGGGCGTCGCAGCTTTTACTGGCTTTGAACTTGAAACTCTCCACCAAGGACCCTCAAGACATGCATTCCATAAGCCAGCCACTCTTGGGGTTTATTACTAGCGTCAACTTCAAGTCGCACATCTTGCCGGGGTTGATCGGCGCCTTGGCGTTGCTGGCAACGCCAAAACCCAAAACCAACAAGACGCGGTGTGTCTTTGGCCTGGCCTTGGTCTTCTTCCTGGTCGTCTTTGTCGGCTTGTACCTCGCCGTACCAGCCGTCACGCCCGACCATCAACAAGTCTTTGGCATTGCCAAAATCAACTACGTGTACAACAACCCACCACTCTGGATCTTTGGCACCCAGGTGGTTGTCGCCTTATTGGTCGCCGCCTTGCTCGCCTGGACGTCATCTTAACAAACAAACAAACTAACAAACAAACAAACATTGCCCAACAAACTACCAATTGGTAACATTACTCAACAAACAAGCATTCCAAAGTTTTAATTTTTTAAGCTCCAACTTGCACAAATGTCCAGGTATGCCTATCTACAAACTGGTTGGTGATTATTCTTTATGTTTGCAACCCAATTTTGTCGTGGAGTCAAGAAAATCTGAAAATTTCTCATGCTTGTTGCTTGTTGCTTGTTGCTTGTCAAGTCCGCATAGCTTTGTCCACCAAAACAATCCAACCTTTTCATCCATCCAGTCTCTGAAATAACTAAACGCAACTACAATGTTTGGTTACACTCCGCTCGACCGAATCGACCGCTTACTGAAAGAAGTTTCACGTTTAAAGCCCGACGAGCCGGCCAGCCCGGACGTCTTAGCAGCTTTGCGGCACATCATGCAGAGTTGCAACGTTGAGGACAACTTTTCTTCTTCTTCTTCTTCCAATTCTTCTTCTTCCAATTCTTCTTCCAGCACGACGCCGCGATCCCAAACGTCTACCAACTCGAGTGCATCATCAATCAAGTCAGGTAATTCGGTTCTTTCCGGTACTCGAAAGCCACAAAAAGTCGTGGTGACGCACTCTCCGACGTCTTACAACTCGTCTCTGTACATTTGAGCACGGTCTTGTTGGTACGTGCGTGTGCTTATTTCAAACTCTTTAATGACAATTTCTCTTCTTACAAAAAAAAAGACTCTACTTGCAAAGCCAGACACCTTTCGAGGATGTTTAGCAAGTCATCCACCAAACGCAGTTCTTCCGCCATGCTCGGCGACCCACCCAATCCCGCTCCATCCTCTTCAACCACCTTAGCTACTTCTCCAACGGATCTTTTTGGAACAACTCCAAACAAACCTTTTAAACCAACAACCCCTCCGCCAAAACAAGTCTTGCCCATCAAGCCCAGCCTCACAAGTCAAGTCGTACCAGACAAGCTTCGAAACACACCTCCGCAACGAGCAAGCCCGGCGGTACAAAGCGCAAAGGCACCAAGCCAAGACGGTTTGAACACAAAAAGCATTGCACCATCTAAGCGTAGCACCCAACCGCCAAACACACTTTCAAACACGGTGCAAAACACGCCACGTGCGACATCGAGCGAAGCAACAAAGAACGAGAGTCCAGAAATAATGCAAAACGCACCGCGCACGACATCGACCAAACCAACAAAGAATGAGAGTCCAGAAATAATACAAAACGCACCACACACGACATCGACCAAACGAACCAAGAATGAGAGTCCAGAAATGACAAGCATTTCTAAAAAGCCAAGGCTCGGGAAAGTCAACCCAGTTAACATGAGTGCGATCCAAGACATCGAGCGACTAGCGAGTTCTAGCGCAACAACGTTCGACGTGGGCGCATTCGAGCGCATGGTCGGCCGCGTCAAGGCAGAGCTGTCGAATCTACAAGCCGCGCAGGTCGAAGCGATCGAAAAAGACGTTGACAGCATGGTGGAAGCGTTGGCGGAGGAAGCGTTGGCGGAGGACACACTCATCATGCCGGAACAAGTGTATCGCTTTTGCCATGAGTTTGTGTCTCTGTCGTCGTGCCGAAGAGCCACGGTTCCGCGGTACCAGCCGATGAAGCCGGATTCCTACTTGTCGAACTATACGTTTGTCAGGCAGCTTGGGTCAGGCAAGTTTGGACAAGTTGCCGAGTACGTCGACAAGAGCCGCAACAATTCACGAGTAGCTATCAAGAGTGTGAGCACCGAGCACGACTCGCACCTTTTTGAAGCGTGCTGGCCGTCAACATTCGACCTCGTCAAGAAAGAAGTGCGCGCCTTGAAAGGTCTTTCGTCGTCCAACGTCACACCAAAGTACGTTGACGACTTTGGCGTGTTCTTGCCTTCCGGAGGGATTTGTGTGTACATCGTCATGGAGTTCATCGACGGGCAGATGTTGAAGTATTGCAAGGACGCAGTAGTACAACAAACTGCTCTCAAGGTCCAAGAAGCCATGTCAGTTCTGCACTCTAGGGGCTATGTGCACCAAGACGCACACACTAAAAACATCATGGTCCGCAAAGACAACTCTATCTGCATCATCGACCTCGGGTGGGCAAGTTCGTTTGAGGAAGCCACCTCGGAGCACTTTCAATACAACAACAAGAGTATGAACATGCCGCCATTCAAAGGAGACATGTCGAAACTCGTCTTGCGCTTGCTGGTTTGCTTGGGTGTTGTAAAACGTCCACACAACAACAAGCTTTCACTCCAACCTGAAACAACAAAACTGCTAAGTGGCGTTCTAGACGACGCCAAGCGGTCGCAAAACGCTTTTGCGCCAAAGGAAATGTGTCGACTTGTGGCAAGTCTTTCAATAAAAGTCAATTCCTTGTCACAAGTCGAGCTTCTGGAAGCCACGAAGCGAAGTCAACAACTCGTCAAAAAAGAGGCGCAAGAGCGGTACCAGGCGGCTTTGACGTTAGTAAGTGCGTGCTGGCTTCCCAACATGGTCTTGTCTGACTTGTCGGTCAAGCCCAAACAAGAAGTAAAGGAGTCTTATTTTCCGGTTTGCATGTCCAACGAGGGTATGAGGTGTGTACACGCAACGCACGGCAAAGTGGTGGTGTGGCGCAGACCCAAGAAGTCGCGTGGGAATGATCTCTTGGCCCTTAAAGCGCTAAGAGCCATCAAGGATAACTCGGTCGTTCCTTTCGTCGACGCCTTCTTTTGCGACTACCACGCCCTGCCATCCGAAGCCACCTTGGTCAGCAACACCGCTTGGTGGGACACTCTTTTGAGAACTTTACCCAACAACACAAAGCCTGGCCAAGAAGCCTCCCGCAACGCTAAGGCCACCAAGGCGATCCACCAAGACTCCAAGTCTAGCATGCAAGACTCGCAAGTCTCCGACACAAACGACTCTAAATCAAGCAAGCAAGACTTGCCTAAACTACAAGAGACTCTGTTTGTGGTGGTCCGTGATGTCGACGGTGCCAAAGTGTCGTCGCTCCCGAGTGTACATGCTAGCAAGCCGAGGCAGCTTGCTAAAGAGATGCTGGCCAGGTTGCATGCTACGAATATTGTCATTGACTCGGGACGCGATTTGCTGGACGACTTTGTGTGGGACGGCCAAACGTGTTGCTTCACCTACTGGCCGCACCTAAGGTACACCGAAGACCTGCTCAAGGAACAGTTGTTGAGCGATGTGTCAAAGTTATCCGAAACACCCGACGACGGTCTCGACGTCCGAGTGAACTTGGTGACGTCTCTCTTGGTGAAAAGCAAAGTCGTCGTGTACTAGTTCTTGTCCAAGGTTTGATTTTAGCCTAATGCAAAGAGTGCATTTGTGGTACCAAATGGCAGAATGCTTGCTTGAAAGCATATTTTTGGCTGAGGTAGCGCCGGCACATATTTCAAAGTCTGGTTTGGCATATATTAGTCTTTTACAAACGCTTGGACGGTACACACGCCAAAGCAACGTTTGTTTGTTTTTTGCTTTGCTTTCTCTTGATAGTTTTGTGTGACTTTTTTTAAACAGCACATTACACCACACCAACATGGCGACAAGTGCGGATGCCGGTACAGAGGTTGCCGGGCTTGCACCTACGGAGGACTCAACTACGGCGACTTCGACGGTAACTCATGTCGAGGCGAACGCGGCGGTTGGCCCGACCGACGAAGACAACGTGGTGGTGCCTATGAACTTTGACGAGTTTGACGTTGATCGGTTGGTGTTTCCAGCGCCGCAACCCAACAAAGAAGGCGGTTTCATCTTCATGCCCAAGTACAAGGACGACAACGGTGCGATGACTGAGCTCGTCGTGCAGCTGCCAGCCATGAGGGTGGTTTTCCCTCCGGGTCCTGGGCTTAAAAAGACGCTCACGCCGACATCGCCGCTCAACTTGAGTTTGGGCACCGAGCACTTGCCGGCTTCGTACCACGCAAAGGCAGCGCAGTTGGATGAGAAGGTGTACAACTACTTGTGCCAGTACAAGGACATGGTTTGGCCAGAGGACGGCTTGTCGGAGGAGCAAGTTCGGAAGAAAGCACACAAGGTGTTTGCAAGCGGCATCAACAAAAAGGGCGAATCGCGGGGTGGCTACATGGTGGTGAAGATGGACCCAAAGCTGCAAGAAGGTGCCGACGGTGTGGTCAAGCCGCACCCTAACCCAACCGAGCTTTACTACGTCGACAAGAACGGCGACGTCATCGATTCACACCCCATCGAGAAGAACGAGACGATCTTCACACCCGCCATGAGAGAGGCCAAGGAGTACGTGACTGCCAAGGTCATCATCAAGCTCACCTCGGGGTACACGATGGCGGCTTGGGGTGGTGTTAATTGGCGGGTGTGCATGGGCGAAATCCACAAGCTTGCAAAGCCCAAGTGGGCGCTTTCCAAGACGCCCAAGCGTCCAGTGAGCCAGGTCAGTAACGCGACCGACGGCGCGGACGACAAGCGAGGCAAGACCGAGTCGGACACAAGTGTCGGCGTCGTTCCTCCCACCCAATACGCGGACGAAGATGAGGACAAACTCAACGACTTTCCTGATATGGACGACTTTGAGTAGGACCACACAACACAAAAAGAGCAAGCATGTTTACCAAGAGTGTGCAGGTACCAAGATGAAGACAAGTGTAATTTTTAAGACTAAACGTTTCAAACAACCGTCCAACCGTTGAGAATTGAGAATGTTTGTTTACATTATTATTGGTTGGGCGAATGCGATTTGGTGTGTTAGGTGTGGAGTGTGACGCACGTCCTGCACTTGATGTGGTTGTCGTCTTGTGTGCCGGCATAAACAATTTGCAGGTTTTGAATAAACTTGTGGTAGTCCGTGCGGACCTTTTTGGCGAGGCATTTGTTGACCAAGTTGTGAAAGTCAAAGACAAACTTGCACAGTCTTGGCCTCGACTCGAAAAACCGCGTGCAGCTCAGTCGCCGAGGTGTGTGAGGTCGGGCGAACGCGAGGCACTCCAAGTGTTTAGTGGCGTTGGTCGTGCACAAAGGGCAAGGCAGAGTTTGCATGATGTTGAGAAACGTAGCAGCAAAAGAAAGCTTGTCGGCTTTGCTTGGTTTTAGTGGATATGAAAGAGCCCACATGTGCAAGTACGACCAAAGCGGCGGACCAAACGCCGAAGTCTGGATGCTTCGACGCTTGTAGGGACTTTTAGTCATTGGTGCTCGAAGCTTGGTCTTTGTCATGACTACAAAATTAGCACGTAGGGCAAGGTTCAAAAGCAAAGAGTTTTTGAATCCGAGTTTTTTGGAGTATGAAACTTTTTTTGTACTAAAACATTATTTGGTGTATACAACTTTTTTGCGTTTGTTTTCAAGGATGTTTTTTTTGCCTAGACCACGTGACCTATCTAGTCGGTGTTTTACAAGGCTTGTGAAAAAAAGCCCTGACTTGACTTGCCATGGATCCCATCAAAATGCCAAAGGCTTTGCTTGCCATGGCCAGCCTAGCCATTGCAACTCGGTGCCAAGAAGTGGTCGACTTCTTGGCGTCACTTGTCATGAACGACTTTAAAAGTGACGACTCTGACTGCTCTTCTTCCGAGGAGGACGACGAGGACGACGAGGACGACGACGAGGACGAGGAGGATGACGACAAGGATGAAGACGAGGAGGATGAAGACGACGAAGACGAGGATGAAGACGAGGAGGATGAAGACGACGAAGACGAGGACGACGAGGAGGATGACGACGAGGATGAAGACGACGAAGACGAGGATGAAGACGAGGAGGATGAAGACGACGAAGACGAGGATGAAGACGACGAAGACGAGGAGGACGACGAAGACGACGAAGAGGACGACGAGGACGACGAGGATGAGGATGAGGATGAAGAGGACGACAAGGACGACGAGGAGGAGGATGAGGACGACGATGACGACGAGGATGAGGACGACGATGAGGACGAGGATGAGGAGGATGACGACGACGAGGATGAGGACGACGATGAGGACGAGGATGAGGAGGATGACGACGACGAGGATGAGGATGAGGAGGACGACGAGGATGAGGATGAGGAGGACGACGACCAAGAAGAGGGTGGGGACGACTACGAGGGAGATGAGCACGAAGGTCCTTACCCAACGTTTTTTTTTGAGCCATACCGCACCTAAGCTTGTTGTATAAAACCTTATGCGTTTATTTCATGCTACATGTTTTGTACTTATGCTTGCAACGGTCCGCACTGTTTTGGTTTCTTGCAACGTTATTTTGTTGGTACCGACTTGAAAGAAAGCAAGGCCTTGTGTGGAGGTTTTAGTGTCCATGGTTTCGTCAAGATTGTTGTCCGAGCCAGCTTGGACAGAGGTGTGAAGAGTTTGGGCAGGGTTGGTTTCGAGAGTGTCGAGAGTTTGGGCAGAGGTGTGAAGAGTTTGGGCAGGGGT
>Ga0208086_1000051_pt1 | contig 28147 bp, 32 predicted proteins | sample LakMenEpi06Jul10_FD_150675 | JGI IMG/M metagenome (GOLD analysis project Ga0208086, IMG submission 150675) | Freshwater microbial communities from Lake Mendota, WI - 06JUL2010 deep hole epilimnion (SPAdes) | ecosystem: Environmental > Aquatic > Freshwater > Lake > Epilimnion/Euphotic zone ...
CGGGGGGGAGGGGGTAGGGGACCGGGTGAGGGGGGCGGCCGCGGCGGCTGGCGTCTTAAAGGAGTCCCAAAAATTTTTAGAAAATTTCTTTTTTCAAAATCTTCTCTTGCGTTGTAAGTCATGGGGGGGTACTACTACCCCCCGCTACTACCTATGCCAGCACTCCAAAACCTCACCCACGAGAAGTTCTGCCAATTAATTGTGGAATCGGGGGATACCCCAACCTCGGCATACAACAAGATCCAACCGGATGCAAAGAACCCGGCATCTTACGGTTGCCGCTTGATGACACGACCGGAGATTGTCTCTCGTATTGCCGAACTCAAAACAGAGGTTTCTACCAGAAGTGTTTCAACCATCTCTCGAAAGAGGGAGGTGTTGCGTCTCATGATTGAGGGGGTTGTACCCACCAAGGTTGTGAACAAGGCAAACGGTGTTGAGGAGACCTATGACAAGTTGGCGGCCATGCAGTTGGATTGCAAACTCGCAGGAGAACTGGCGGAAAACATCCACCTCACCGGAGGAGCAGACCTCAAATTGAATTTCACAGTACGGGATCGAGAGTCAAAGACCATCGATGGTGATGGTGTTCTAGATGCCGTTCTCATACCGGATGCCGAGGATGAAGTCCCGGCGCTCAACGATCATGTCCCAAGTACAGACCCCAGCCCGTAACGTAAGTCACGCACTCAAGTTGGCAATGGCCATCCGCAAGGAGGCGGATAAGGACGAGGATAGGGGACTACTCTATGCCGCGTCATATATCCTTGATAATGCCACGGCATCCGCAACGAGCATGACGATTGACTTACCCAAGGCAAAGACAATCGTCCTCCAGTTTGTCCAACACCTCTTGGACAAGAACCAGTTTGAGGCTGCCGCAACAATCCTTTGGGGTCCGGAGGTGTACGATTGGAGACCGCAGTCGGCTCAAGATACTTGGAGGATCCTTTTCAAGTACGACAAGAACCTCATCCAAGGTGCAGGTGCCATGGGTAAGTCCTTCAATGGCGCGGCATGGTTCTACTTGGACTGGTTACGGGATCCCTACTACACCGCAATGAAGGTGATCTCTTTGACTAGGGAGCACGCGGAGAGAAACATCTATGCGCACATCAAGAACTTCCATAGGCAAGCACTTGTAAAACCGGAGTTTGCAAAGGGAGAAGCGTTGGTGACATCTATTCAAGCCAACGAGGACACCAAGCAAGGTATCCATCTCGTCGCTATCCCCAAGGGTGACTCCGGAGCAGGTACACTACGTGGGTTCCACCCAGCGCCACGGTTTGGAAAACCCCACCCAAGGTTTGGCCGTCTCTCTCGTATCCGGGTTATCTTGGACGAAGCGGAAGAAGTCCCTGGTGGGGTGTGGGAAGGCGTCAATAACATTGCCTCATCTATGGATGACATTGGTCACAAGGGTCTCATCAAGATCTTTGGGGCATCCAACCCCAAGGATAGGACCAGCGAATTTGGTCGTAGATGCGAACCAAAGAGGGGGTGGAACTCAATCGATTGTGAACAGGACTTTGAGTGGGAGAGCAAGGATGGGTTTCATGTCCTCCGGATCGATGCCAACAAATGTGAAAACGTCATCCAAAAGAAGATGGTCTACCCAGGGCTTCAGTCATACGAGGGGTTCATGAACTACGCTGGTAGGGGACAGACACCGGAATATTTCACGATGGCAAGGGGTTGGTTCCCCGAGGAGGGAATTGCCATGTCGGTCATGACGCCTCATATGCTGGACAATAGTCTAGGTATTGTACGATTTATCGGACCTGTAGTCCCTTTGGCGGCATTTGACTTGGCACTTGAGGGCAACGACAGCGTGGTGTGCTCCTATGGAAGGTTTGGGTTGTCGGATGGGTGGACCCCGCAGTCCGGTAGATTTGAAAACTTCCCATCCCCCAGAACCGTACTCCAACTAGACTCACAGATCACCTTCCCAAAGAACGCAACACTTGAGCAGACCACGGCAATAATGAAGTTCTGTGGGCAGATGAAGATCACGCCGAACTGGTTGTGTGTCGATCGTACAGGAAACGGGGCGGGCATTCATGATGCCCTCTGCACTCTTTTTGGTAAAGAGACGATGGGGGTGAACTACTCCTGGGCCGCCACCGATACCCATGTGCTTGGTGATGACAGCAAGAAGGCGAATGAACTCTACCATGGAGTTGTCACCGAACTCTTGTTTGGCTTGGCCAAGTACTTGGAGTTTGGATACCTCAAGATCTCCCCGGGATTTAGGACGGAAGAGTTGGTGAGGCAGGCAACCTCCCGGCGCTACAAGCAGAGGGGGCAGGGACTAGTTAGAGTTGAATCAAAGGCGGACTACGTCAAGAGAACCCGCAGCAAGTCTCCGGATGCATTGGACTCCCTCTCACTGCTTGTCTACCTCATGCGACAAAGGTCAGGGGTAGCGGCCGACATGGTGACAAACAAACCAAAGGAAAAAAGGATCCGCGAAAGGAAGTTGCAGAGTCTTGTCGATGTGATGTCATTTGTTGACATGTCGGAGTAGCGGTTATAGTTTTTATGAATACCACGGGTTCGTCTAACGGTAGGATTCGACTCTCATACGGTCGAGATGCGAGTTCGACTCTCGCACCCGTCACCATGAATACCTTGTAGTGTAACGGTAACAATTCAGTTTTTGCCGAATGGTGTAATGGTAGCACCGATCCCTTTGGAGGATCTTGTCTAGGTTCGAGTCCTAGTTCGGCAGTTTTTTTCTTGCCAGTTGTAAAGGAATCCTTGATAACTCAATTGCAGTCCAATGTACCAAGGCAGGCGAGCGAGACTCCAAATCTTGCTGGCTCCGTTCGATTCGGAGGGGCTGTGCCAATCTAAGTAGACATGGGGGGCTTCCCGCAGACCAGCTATCTCACCCCATGTGTTCTTTTATTTCGGTGAAAACTTCGGGGGAATCTTCGGTGAACCCCTGCCCAAAGGACACGCCGTAAGGACTCCAATGGGCATTATAGTCGGGGGAGGCAATGAGGGGCGAAACTGGCGGGTAGCTTTGTGCTGGCCTAGTTGGGAGTAGTAGCGACCTGATCCTCCCCCGACCTTTTTAATACCCCCAAATTCGCAGGAATTAGGTTATAGCATAATTAGGGATCTTATGAGGTTATAGCATAATTAGGGATCTTATGAGGTTTATCCCGTGCTTATAACTTCCCCTATGAGAGGATGGTTTCCTTTAGCGGACATAAAGGCCGGTAACGGAAGCTATAACTGACATTGCACACTACACTTGCCGTGTGTATCGTGCAGATGTTTTGTAAGAACGGCTAGAGTCGCGGCTAGAGTCGCGGCTAGAGTTACTATACCCTATCGGTAACATTTTTGCCAATTCGCAACAAAAGTCGAGTTAATGTGCCAAAAAGGGTATAATTCGCAACAAATGCCGAGTTAAGACCACAAATTTGAAACAGGATGCCTGTTAATAAAACGCATTGGGGTTTTTAACAATTTTTACTTGCGTTGTTATACAAGAATGGATAGTTGTAAAAGTGAAATGGCAAAACCCATTGAAGGAATGATTCCTCCCGGTAGTTGGCATTACTTCCAAAGTGATGTCAAACTAACCGGAGATTCTCTCAACGATTTGTATAAAGTCGTTGAGGAACACCGTGCCAACAACTCGTTGCCCCTTGGGGATGTGAAGGGTGATGTCAACAACTACATCTGTGGTAATTGGCCAACATTCTGTCATGGAGTCGATTCGGTGACGATTAATGTCGGTCATTGGGAGGCAGTCACTAGATCTGCTGAGTTGCTACAAGACATCTCAACCTGGGCTAACAATTTGCTCAGATCCATGGAACCATACACCTTGGTTCAAGATCAAGAGGCGGAAAGAAGGGCAGCAATATGTGCCCAGTGCCCAAACAATGCTGCTTGGAGAAGTGGGTGTGGTTCATGCATCAATGCCGCAGACCGAGCATGCGCGGCAGTACGGCAAGCAAGAGAGACTTCAAACGCAAAAAAACTAGGGGGATGCTCCCTCTTGCGTCACGACAACCGTACCGCGGTGTTCATTGATAAAGAAAAACTTGCATCTTCCGGAAATTTGCCTACTAATTGCTGGCTAACGTAAGACTATGGCATCAGACATTAAACCACTTCCTCCTAGAATCACGGATACCTTTGCACACAAGGCTCCGCGTATTGAGGACAGTACCAAACCTAAAATTTTAGATCTCAACGTGGTTGATGCTGACAACAGCAACAACGACACGGTTGACCCTAAAACACTTCAGGTTAGGAGGACGTTCAAGGATTCCCGTCAGGCCCACAGTGCCTATCGTCGTCTCAAGCAGCAGAATGTTGAGAGGAACAAGAAGAACCAACTCATCCAAAAGAAACTCAACCTTGAGCAACCCTACAACAACAAGAAGTTGGAGAGCATGGGTCAGAATTGGAGGAGCAACCGTCCTACCGGGTTCCTCTCTACCATGGTCACAAGGATCCAACCACCTTTCCGTGAAATCATTGAGACCTCCCCAACCCTTACGTTTTCAAAATACCCTTTAGAGACCGTCGATGCGGAGAACAAGTCGAAGATTTTCCGTGAGGAGATCACGAAATGCATCCGAGGTTGGAAGGGGCATGATGATCTGCTTGCACAAACCGTTCATGAGAACACTTGTTTTGGGTTCTGTGGATGGGTTTGGGACGACCTCCGTGACTGGAAACCGGAGTTCCTCCGCCAGGACTACACTTTCTTTTCAATTGAAACCCCACAAGTAACTGATGCAACACCTATCTGGGCTCGTAAACGTCGCTATCAAATCGCCGAATTGCTTCCGGTGCTTGAGAAACCTGAAATATCCGCGTTGGCGGGATGGCATATCAAGAACCTCATCGAGTCTATCAACAATGCAATTCCTGCTGGACGCACTCTGGACGCAGATGATGACGCACGTCGATACGAAGATTGGGTACGTGAGGGTTCTTATGGTGCCAGTTATGAGAACGATGCGAAGTATGTGGAACTAGGTGAGATTTTTGTCAAGGAACCCCATGGAAAGATTTCCCGGTACTTGTTCGACGACAAGTCCGGAAACGAAATTTGTACCCAAGTAGACCGATACAATACCATGTCGGAGTGCTTGGCACTCTTTTCGGTTGAAGTGGGATCCGGAAACTTGATGTCATCCCGCGGTGCTGGTCGTGACCTCTACAACACCCACGTTGCCATTGAGAAGGCGCGCAACCTTGTCATCGACAACGTCTACCTCAACGGACTCCTGCTTCTCAAGAAGGGACCGAATGCCCGTCCAGACGCTGCTCCTTTGACGGTTGCCCACCCCATCGCATACATTTCCGACGGGTACGAAGTGATTGCACAACAAGTCCCAGCAGATGTTGATGACTTCTTGAAATTAGATCAATTCGTCTCCGGACTTGCTGAAATTCAAGTCGGAACCTTCTTACCCGGTCAAGTTACCGATTCCAACCAAGGAGGAAAGAGAACCGCTTCCGAAATCAACCGAGTTGCCGCGATTGAAAACCAACTCCGTCAAGGTATCCTCATGCGTTGGGCCCGCCAATACTCCAAGGGTGTTGAGAGGATGCAGAGGGGCATTTGCCATCCGGAGCATGTGAAGGCTGCCGCCGATCTCCACGGAATGCTTAGACTTGTCCGTCTCAAGAACCCTTCCGCTATTTGGGCCCGTAGGGAAATCGTCGATGCCTTTGATCGTTCCGGTATGGAACTCCCATCATTCTTGGTTCCTTTTGAAATTGATGAACATCTCGATGAGGAAGCGGTTGGATGCTGCTTGAACATGTTGGAGAGGAACCTCCCCCCTTCCGACATCCTTCTCATGGCATATAGTCCTGCCTCGGAACTCCTATCAGACACCACGATCCAAGACCAACAGATGCTGGATATGATCGTCCAGAGGTATGCTGGCAACCAGAACATCAACCAGGACGAACTCATCAAACTGGATCTTTCGACCAAGATTGGGCAGGCAAAAGCAAATTCACTTGTGCTTCCGAAGGATCAAGTTGAGGCGCTTGCGATTGAGGCAACTCGTCAGCAGGTCATTGAGTTGCAGTCCATCATGGCAGGTCAACAGATCCCAGTCTCACCAAGAGATAATGATGTTGTTCACCTCCAGACCATGACTCAGAAGTTGTTCCCAATCATTGAGCAGGCACCACCTGGATCCATCACTCCGGAACTCATGGGTGTGCTGCAGGCTGCAATTGAGCACTATGCTGGTCATATCAAGCAGGCGGAGGCAAAGGGTGCCGCTGGTCAGACTACAGGACCATTCAAGAAAGCGATGAACCAAGCAGTGAAACACCTTACCGCGGGACAGGTTCAGAACATCCCAACGGATGTGATGCCTGCCGCAAATGCTCCCATTGTTGGGAGGCGTGGACCTTCAATGCCAGAGTTTGGTGGAAACTTTAAAGAACCCTCACAACCCGGGATTGTGCAATCCGTTGCCACTCCCCCCAAACCACCAACAGCAGGATAACACTTAACCAACTACTACCATGGGCGGAGCAAACTTACCTCAACAACAATCAATTCCTGCCAATCTAACGGAGGAACAAAACGCGGAACGCATCTATAAACAGGGGATGTCTGACCAAGGCATCGTTTCCCCTGGTGAAGGAGTAAAAGAGATCAAGGGGGTATACAATGACCTAAAGAAAGGTGTTATTGACCCCGCTGTTAATGCTGGAAAGAAAGCGGCTATCGGATTTCTTGAGGCTGACAAGAAAGTAGATTTCCCCATTCCAGCAATCAAAGAAAAACTAAATGCCATGGACGATAAAATGATTAAATATCTTGGTGGCACTCCTGACGAAATGGTTGTTGAAAAGATGCAGCCAATGATGATTAAGAGTACAGAGAAAACCTTTGATCCTATCCTTGGAACAGAAATTAAGGGAATGGTGTCTCCAACAGGAATCCAACAGAACACTTCAATAGACGCTGTTCGATATGACCGTGATGCAACTGGAAGTGAATTCAAGGGTGTTAAAGCAAAAGTCAGCCCTAAAAAAAGCATTTTTAATATCACCGCTGAAGAAGCGATGAGGGATCTGTAAAATAATTTATGTGGACACAAACAGACGCAGTTAGATTTAGGGAGTACCTAAACATTAGTAACAACAATCTAGTCAATCACTTGGAGGAATTGGTTCCGACCTATTCTGTTGAGGTTGACTCAAAGGTGGAGGGTGTCGCCCTCCGTGGTGCATACAAAGAAGGTTTCCTCCTTGCCATTAGGAGGATCCAAGAGATGGCCGCACCAATTTCAAAACAAGATGACGCATCTACTGCTTCATTCGTCTCAATGTAATTTATGTCAAACGATAACGACAACGTAGTACCAGAAATCAACCCTGCCAACAGCAGGCTAGGTTCACCATCCCTCGATGCCGACCGCATCGATGAATCAACAGACTCCCTCATCGACTCGCTACTCGATGCCGCTGAGGAAACAGAACAACCGACTCCTCCGGAGACTCCGGACGAACCGGATGACATTGACAAGGAGGTAACTCTTGATTCCATTGATGAACCTCCCGCTGTTCAAGAGCAAACAAAAGAAGTAATTCCGGAACCAGTTGTTGAATCGACTCCGGTTGAAAAAACACCGGAGGTTGAGATTGATCCGGAGATTTCCTCAATCCCCCAACCCCGCAACCTCTCTGAAGCAAACCAGAACAACTGGAAGAAACTGCAGGAGACGGCAACCAACTACAAGAAGCAGGCACTTGAAGCGGAACAACTCCGTCAAAAGGTTTCCGAACTTGAGCAACGACCGACTCAAACTCCGGATGATTATGAGGAACTCAAAAAGTTCCGTGCGATCTTTGATACGGAGAACGATCCGGAATTCAAGAGCAAGTATGACCAACCTATTGCTACGGCAAAGGAAAACATCTATGGCATCCTCAAAAAGAACGGTGCTAGTGATGATGTCATCAAGTCGATTGAAGAAGCTGGTGGTCCGGACAAGATCTCCCAGGAGTGGTGGAAAAAGCAGGCAATCGACAAACTCCCCCTCACTGACGCCGAACGCTTGAAGCGTGACTTGGTCAATGTGATCGACCTCAAGGAGGGTCGTGAGAAGGAGATTGGAGATACCGCTGAAAAGCGTGATGAGTTCCTGCAGCGCCGCCAGACAGAACTTGTTGAGAACTTCCAAAAGACCAACGAGGAAATCTACAAGCACACCGCTGAAATCACCAAAGACATTCCGTGGGCACAGTACAAGGAAGTCAACCCCAACGATACCCCGGAAGCACAGCAAGAGATCCTCAAGCACAATGCGATGGTTGATGATCTCTCTAGCAAGTTTAATGCTGCCTTGTGGCCACAGACGCCACAACAGCGTGCTGATGTCGCTGCTGCCGCATCCGGATTCCATGTTGCCGTGAATCAATTACGCCATGAGCAGGAGACCCGTGCCGCACTACAAAGCAAGGTTGATGCACTCTCCAAGGAGTTGACAGCACTCAAGAATGCCGGGCGCATGCCAAAGGCAAACCCAACCCCATCAAACGCCAAAACAACCAGCAGTGTTTCCGACCGCATCAAGATGAGTGCCTCGGATGCAATTGATCTTGGTCTCGACGAGGCAAGTGGTTTCTAGTATATGCCAGACCCAATCGTAACCCCCCTAGTCACCGTCACAACTAACGCACTGGGGTCGGTAAATCCCATGGGAACCCCAATCATGCCACCCCAAAGCATGGGTGGTGAAGTTCGCGGCGTTCAACCGGTCCAACCCGTTGTGGAAGAAGTTGTGGAGGAGCAGAGTTTTGATGCCTCAATTGAGGAAATTCAAATTGAGGAGGAACCCAAGGTTGAGGAGCCACCTCCCAAGTTGATCATAAAGACCCCTACAAAGATCAAGAAGGGGTCTAAAACTCCCATTATTGAGTCTAGGTCACCGGAAGGACTGCCATCCTATCGTTGCGAGTTTGAGGGCAGAGACATCATGGTAGGGTTCCCCTGCTACAAGACTACGAACCCGGTTACTGCCTTTGCCCTTCTATCGATGGCGCTCGACTACGGTAGGGACAAAATCCGTTTCGATATGTCCATTGGGGATGCCATGATCTACCATGCAAGAAACGTCCTGGCACAAAAGTTCTTGGACACGGATGCTCGATGGTTGCTCATGGTTGACGATGACATCATCCCTTGCATTGGCAGACCGGGTTGGATGAAAAATTGGGTGGCGGCCGCAAGAAACCTCCAAGATAACGTTCTGCAAAGGAATGTTCTAGCCAGATTGATTGGCAGCAACAAGACCCTTGTTGGTGGTGCCTACTTTGGGCGGCAAGAGGGTGGTGCAATCATGTGCAGTGACCTTAAACTTGCTCCTAGAGCAAAAGTATACGAGGACGCTGTTGTCCCCGTCGAATGGGTTGCTACCGGATGCATGCTTGTTCACCGAAAGGTGTTTGAAGACATTAGGGAAAAGCATCCGGAACTAGAGACCCCCAACAATTCTAGTTACAAGTTCGATTACTTCCTCCCCACAAAAGACTCCGGAGAAGATGTTGCATTCTGCAGGAGGGCACTAGCAAGTGGTCACCAACCTCATGTTGATATTGGACTTCCAGTGTTTCATGTGGGATACAAAACATACTAATGCAAAAGAAAATTTACTCTTATTACGAGGCAATTCCATCAGTTGAACAGAGGGAGGAGTTCTCTTGTGCCAACCTTTGGAAGGGATCCTGGGAAAACAACGGGTGGGAATGCGTCATGCTCAATAAGACCCACACATCATCAAGTCCTTTATTTAGGGAATTGGTTGGGAAAATGCTCAAAGTTGAAAAGATGACTGCACCGGTTATGTCACGGTTCTCTCGATGGTGTGCCCTGCATGCCGTCGGTGGAGGATGGATGAGTGACTACGATGTTTTAAATTTAGGTTTTTCTCCGAAGGAAGCTGAAGAGAACGAGGTGTTGCACCCATTGCAACTGGTGGCGGGGGAAAAGTCGTATATTTTTTATGCGACTGCGGATAAAGCGGAACAGGTAATCCGGAACTTCATCAATGAATCAATACTCAATGATGGGGTTCCGGTTCCTGAGTCAAATATCGTAAAAGAAACCTTCTTTTCACCGGACTTTTCTAGTTTGTTTCATCCCGGCAAGGACGAAGAGAAGACAAAGTCACAGCAGATGGCGGAAAAGATTGCTGGTTAATGTTCCACGTGGAACATATTGACCTAAAAATAAATTCTACCTCCCATGAGACAAGTAACCGTCCACCACCAAGGACACATTGGTGACATCATAGCCTTCATTCCAATATATCGGAAGTTGGAGGCGACTAGGATTTTTGTTACAGATGCCTCTTGGGGAGCGCCAATGACTGGGTTTAAATACGACTCGTTAAAACCATTGCTAGACAGTCAAGGGATACCCTCCGAATTAAATTTCCCACCCAATTGTGTAATTGATTACGACACAACCAATTGGAGGGAGTGCTATCAGGACCATATAACCTTGATGGATTCACAGGCCAGATACCTAAATGTCGTGGATAGACATACTGGTCATATGGAAATTGATGGCCCCTGGTTAAGTGTTGAACCAGATGATAGATTTAATGGCAAGGTGATCATAAATCGGTCTCACCGATATAGGAATGAGAAGTTTCCGTGGTCAAAAATCATGGAACGATACGGAAATGATGCGATTTTTATTGGAACCGACGAAGAACATTCTGATTTTGAGCATTCATTTGGTAGGATCCACCGCCATCTAACCAAGGATTGCCTAGAAGTCGCAAAAGCAATCGCTGCCTGCAAGTTGTACGTTGGAAACCAGTCAAGTGCATATTGGATTGCCGCTGGGTTAAGGGTTCCCTTGGTTCAGGAAGTCTATGAGCATGCTCCAAACAGCATGATTTTATACCCAGAAGCAGTTTATTGCGTCAATGGGAACATTGACTTTGAATCTTTACCGAAATGAAAGCAGTAATCGTGGCCGCGGAACGGCAAAACAAGGAAGTCAACAACCTTGTTGAACACATCAAGCGTTTGGACGGAACAGAAGTGCTTGTAATCCCAGCAATCGATGAAACGGAAGAGTATCCAGCAAGAAACAACTATGCATTCCATCAAGCGGCAAAAATAATGGATGGAAAACCATTTTTCTGGTTAGAACCGGACTCCATCCCACTTTGTGCAGGTTGGTTAGACCGCATAGAGGAAAAATACAGTCTGTGTTGCAAGCAATTCATGCTTTCTAGCGACAAGAACTACCCGTTTGACATCATCGGTGGCATAGGAGTCTATGGGCCAAGAGCATTTGAGATCATCCCAAAAGACATAGGGGGAGAATTGCATGGTCATGGATGGGATATGTGGATGTTGCGAAATCTTTCAAATTTAATTGAATGGTCGCCACTAATCCAACACAGTTATGGGAAATACGATAAAAATGGAGTTGCTACTCCCCATAGATTCCCAAAAGAAAGAAGCATGATTAGGGGTGATGCTGTCATCTTCCATCGAGACAAGTACCAGGATCTAATCAAAAACAAAAATTAATCCTATGTGCCAAGAATCCTCCAAAGCAATGAGTCGCAGACTAACTAGTACAGCAGAAAGTTCCATTTGGAGTAAAATTTTTCAAGGCAAGGGAATCGATATTGGTGCTGGGGATGACTTAATACAAGTGGAAGGCGTGGTTGGTTTCGATGTTCAAGACGGAGATGCCAATAGGATCCATGAGTATTTTCTAGAAAACACCTTTGATTTCGTTCATGCCTCCCAATGCCTAGAGCATATGCATGACCCAGTTGAGGCGCTCAAATCTTGGATGAAGATCTTGAAACCGGGAGGTTATGTGGTTGTGACTATCCCGTCCTGGGAACTTTATGAGGGGATGATTTGGCCGTCTCGGTATAATCCGGACCACAAGAGCACATTCTCCATGTGGCAAAAAGGATCCCCCGCCCCAAACCATGTTCTACTTCCGGATTGGTTATTAAATAATTTCGATGAGCATCACATTGAGATTTGCAGACTTGTGGATACAAATTACGACTACACAATCGGAACACGAGTTGATCAAACTTTCGACCGAGAAAAAGGTGTTGAAGCATTTATTGAATTTGTTTTGAAAAAAACTATTGACACTAAATAAAAAAATCATTAATAGTTCACGCAACTCGGTGTGCCGTCTCCGCATGACGGTGGCTTTAACGGGAGCCACAAGACCCGCTAATACAGGCCGCAAACAAAACTTCCAGCGTGCCGGGAAGTGACACAAAACCAAACTTCGGATCGTAACCGCACGCGGTTGCCGTCCAACTCTGTGGTTGTCACTCCAAAAACTTGTAGGGGCAACTAGAGGGAAACAAAAACAAAAACCCCATGGCTTCAGATTGTATCCCATTGGCAACAGTTCAGAACTTTGCCTCCAAAGATACCAACCGTATCATTGGTCAAATCGCAAAGGTTCTTGCCCGCAAGAGCCCATATATCAACTCCATCGATGGTGGAACTCTCCCCAACGTCTCCGACGTTGTGCGTTCCGTCGTTGAGGAAATGGCCGTTCCTAATGCCTCTCTGGCTGCTCCCATCTTCACTCCCGACATCGAGATGTGTGGAATCGGAGCCACCCCGGATCGCGTTGGTTCGACCGAGTACAGCTTCCAGCTCGCCACCCTCCGTGGTGCTGGTCCGCGTGTCTGCGTCAAGCAAGCCCGTACGGCCTTCAAGGGTTCCTACCTTCAGGCCCAGGTTTCGCTTGAGAAGACAATCCTCCAACTAATCAATGCTGATATTCGTTATCAGTACCTGATTCAGTCCGGAATCAAGTATGTGTGCTCTAGCACGACTACTTTCAACGCCAACCTGACGGGTGACATGCAGCAGATTAACACCAAGTTTGCCAACCGTCTCCCCGACAGTCCCCTGAACTTTGGCACTCTCTATCGTATCGGTAGCTTCCTCCGCGAGGAGATGCTTGCCGAACCCTTTGCTTCAAAGGACGGAGAGTTCTTCCAAGTTCTTCTTGGTGTGGATGCCATTGAGGCCATCCGTAACGATGCGGACGTGAAGGAGGATCTCCTCTATCTAACCGCTGGTTCGTTCAAGCTCGGTGAGGAGTCGATCTCCGGTTACCAGTTCATGGGATACCGCGGTTTCGCCTTCGGCATCGATCAGCAACCCCTCCGTGCAACTGGTTTTGATGGTTCTGGCAACCTTGTGCTTGTCAACCCCATCGTTGCCTCAGCCGTCACGAATGGTTTCGGTCAACGCCGCAACCCTTCCTGGGTGAACGCACTTTACGAGGTTGGGTTCGTCATCGCTGGTGAGGCATTCAAGCGCCTCATCCCTGAACAGTACGTGGGTGAGGGCACCTTCCGTTTCGCCCCGCAACTTGCGATGGGTGAACTGGAGTGGACCTACTTCCGCGACAACGATTGCAACCTGTATGGTGACTTCGGTCAGCATATCTACCAGATTCAGCGTGCGATCCAGCCGATCCGCCCGCAGAACGTGGTTGCGGTTCTGTTTAGGCGCTGCCCGTTTGACGGTCAGGCCCTGCCCTGCAGCACGGTTACGACTGGTCTGTAATACGTAGGTAGTTATCGGTGGGTGATGTAAGATAAAACTTGCATCACTCACCTCAACTGCATATAAAAACATCAACCTTTCAAGACCATGCCGCAATTTCCACAAATCACCTCCAATCTATCAACCGCTAATTTCCGCGCTTCTGTGCTTACGCAGCTTGCGGAAGGTATCCCAGTAACAATTGCAGGCTCACTTCCAACTGGTAGCAACGTGATTGGTGGAGTGAAGCTTTCATCTGTCTCTGGTAGTGGAAATGTAACAAGTTCCGTTCCTCTTGTTATTGATACAACTGGATACGGAGTGCTTGCTTTTCAAATACCTGGCTCATCGCTGAGTGGTCTCGTAGGAGTTTCGGGATCTGTTGATGCAACAACTTTTTCTCCTGTTAATTATACTTCACTTCCAAGTGGAACACAATCAAGCACTCTTGTCGCCGCAACTGCAACGCTAGGCATAATTGATGTTTCTGGATTAAAATCCATTAGGTTTTCATCTCAGATTGGATTTACGGGGCCGCTTACCATCAATTATAATTTGAGTGGTAATAGTTCTACCATTTTTAGCACACCTCTTCCTACTGGTAGCAACACGATTGGTAGCGTCAATATTACAAGGGCAACTACAGCTACTCGTAGCGACTTTACGGCAAATGCTGATACTCTAATCGTTGCGGGAAGCATACCAAGGCAAATGCTCGCCATCTACAATGTTGGCCCCGCAATCCTTCGCATTGGGCTTGGAACAACTGCCGTTTCTTCAACCAACTTTACATATCTCCTAAATGCAGGAGACACCTACATCGCTAACCCCAATGAGGTTGGGCTTGAGCATCGTGGGATCTTTGCCGCCGCAGGAAGCGTGGCAGAAGTAACAATCGGAGCCTAATACTATGGCAATCATTCGTCAATCTCTCACAGAAACAGCGAATACATTTTCGCAGAATCAGACGCTGAACGGAACGGCTAATACTGCGCCGAATCAGACTGCGGCATCTGCGAGTTCGCTCATGTCTCGGACGCTGGTTGACGACGAGCCGTTTTTTAATATCGGTCGGTGCTTTAGTCCACTTCCAGTTCCTTCTACTGGAACCGCTGGTGGAGGGACGGTATCCGTTAATACAAATGGATATTATGTAAACGTGGGTATACCAGAAAACGCCGCCGCCTCTTCATATGCTAGAGCATCACTTTATAGACAGCCTACAGCAATATATCCTAACTTTGTCACCCTCCCCAACGGAATTGATTTTTCAAAAAGGCTAGGGTTTATGCTAAAAATAGGGTATAGGTCTTATAATGGTACATTTAGTTCTAGTCCCACTACTTTGAATAACACATATTTAAGAGTATATATGGGTGGAAATGGTGGAGTTCCTGCGGTTGCAAATGCAAATGCATTGACTAATCGTGGGTTTGGAATTGAAGTTACAGATATTGATTTTTGTGCAGATGGATGTCTTAAAGACCAATTTAGAATATTTTGTCACAATGGAACAACTTATTCAACAAGTGCTTGGTTTGACTTTCCCACCTCCCCAGCAGGTTCTTTTGGTGGTACAATTGGAGTTGTTTCTAATGGAGCAGGAACTATTACGGCATTTTATGGGAGTGATATTAATCGTCCAACCATTGTTGGCTCTTCACTAACTGGTGGCCCTACGACATCTGGGCCAAATACATTGAACTGGCTAGATGCCGTTGTTGTTAATTCAAACGCTCCAGTTTTTTCAAGCGAAATAAATGTTATTATTCAAAACGCAATGATCATTGCTGGCTAACCAAAAACTACCATGACACTTATCTTCTCTAACTCTGGACTTAAAAGATACTTTACAAGGGGAATCTATGCCGCTTGCGAGCAAGTAAACCTTGTCTCCACTCCCTTTGAATCCGTATCTGACGACCTCCTTGCTTGGCTCGGCACTCAAGTCAACGAGGGGGAGGCCGTTTCCCAAGTTGTTATTGAGGATGGCGGCAAGGTTGATACTACCGAAAAGGTGAAAGGTGAGGAGCCTGATCCAGATGCCGTCCAAACTTTCAGACAATCACTCAACGCCGCTGTTTCCGTAACCGCACAAGAGGGACAGAGGACATTTGCAATCTCGTCCGAAACCCTCCCCAATGATTTGCGTGATGGTCTCATTGCCGCATGGGAGTACATTTCAAATGGACAATAACCCATCTCCAGCTTCTGATGTCGGTTCAACCAGCGCAATTGTGTCTTTGCTAACCTTGATTATTTCATTCTTTAACACTACCCATGTGTGGCTCCAAAACATGACATTGATTGTTTCTTTTGTCGGCGCAATCATAGCAATCTTTTCAGGAATCGGGGCGTTGAAATCATTCAAGAAATGAAGCATACGACTTTAGCGTTTGCCCTTACGACTTTAGCATTTAGCCTTACGACTTTAGGGTGTGCTTCCAAAGAAAAGGCTCAATATACTGCGCCATCAGTAGTTGGAGTTAAGACCAGCATTGAGAAGCTCAAGCCGCATATTACAAACTCCGCAGGAAGTGCGGCGATTAAAGACGTAATCTCCGCAGTAAACACTTACCAAGCGCAAGTTGATCAGCAATCCAAGGATCTTGCAAAGGCACAGAACGATGCCGCTTACTGGCATGAGAAACAAATCAAAGCCCTTAAAGAGTTGTGGACTTGGCGTTTGATTTCAATTTCTGGCATTTTATGTGTAGTGGTTTATGTGGGCATCAAAACTAGTTGGAAATTATTGGTATGAAGAGTTTCCTTCGTAATGTCATCAATGCTCCGGATGGAAGTGCTTCGGCAACTCGCATTGGTTTCTTCCTTGTACTAGGTCTTTTGGTTGCCGTTGTTGCACGTTGGTTCATTACCGGAGAAGACATTCCCCCGGATCTTTCTCGTTTGTTGGAAGTCGCAATTGGCGCTGTTGCTACAACTAAGTTTGTGCAAAGATTTGCCGAAAAGACCTCATGATTGACGAGCGCTCAGAGAAAAACATTGCGACACTGTTGCCGAAAGTGCAACCAGTGATGAGGGACTTCTTGATTGAGTGTAAAAAATATTTTCAAGAAAAGGGAATAGAAGTTAAAGTGATTTCCGGTAACCGTACTTGGGCGGAACAGGATGCTTTGTACTCAAAAGGGAGAACAACACCAGGGCCAAAAGTGACGAATGCCAAGGGTGGACAAAGCAATCACAATTTCGGCCTGGCACTCGATCTGGGTTTATTTGCCAACGGGAAATACCTTGGGGAAAGTCCATTCTATTCTCATATCGGTAAAATCGTTGAGAAGTTCCCTTCCTTGGAGTGGGGAGGCAATTGGAAATCGATTCTAGACGAGCCCCATGTCCAATACCGGGTTCCATACACACTCACTCAATTGAGGGAGAGAGTAGCCTCCGGAAAAACAATCGTCTAGAGGTCTAAATACCATGCCTCAAAAACAAGAAAAATATGTTGAGGTAATTTCTAGGGCAATCACCTTCATTACTGAATTTTTAGACAATGCCAATGTGGCAGTGTTTGTGAATTGGGTGGAGGATGGTGAGACTTACCGAGCAGAAGTGCTAAATGGCAACCAATTCGCTTTAAAAGGGCAAATAGAGAAGTGGGCATGCGAAAACCTTGATGAAGTTAATCAAGGGTATGAAAAAACAGAAGATTAACTCATGCCGAAACTTACCCTAAAACAAAAAATTCTTGCCCTTAAAGAAAGGGGTTTTAGTTACGATAAAATAAGTGAAAAGTTAAAGTGTTCAAAGGCAACCGTTGCTGTTTATGTAAACAACACCTCGGCAAAGAAAAAGAAGGAATATAGGAGTAAAAAAAGGAAAACAAACAGTGCTCTTATAAAAGAAATTAGGGGAGGGAAGTGCGAATCTTGTGGTTTCGATAAGTGCATGGGAGCGTTGCACTTCCATCATGTTGATGCCTCTAAAAAGTCATTTTCAATCTCCACTAGAAGGCACTCTAGTATGAAAAACCTACTAGAGGAGGCAAAAAAATGTGTTTTGGTTTGCTCAAATTGTCACACAATGATACATGAGGGACTAATCCCATGCCCAAAAAGAAAAAAGTCAGTCTGCAAATTGCCGGAAAGACCTGGACTATAGAGTTTGGTAACCCAGGGAGCACCAATGGCGTCCTCGATGATGCCGTTTGCATCTATGAGGATCGGAGGATTGTAGTTCGCAGGAAGGCAAAGGGATCCCTCCTCAATTGTATCTCTCATGAAATCATTCATGCCCGCTGCCCGGATTTGGAGGAGGGTGCAGTCCATGATTGTGGAGATTTGATTGATGAGGCCATGATAAAAGTGTTGGAAAATCTTCTACATTAAGTCATTTTCATCTTTACACCTTGTCCTACGCACCCTACTTTCTTAACTCATGAGCTGCGATTGTAATTCCTCCTATAATGGTGACACGTATGGTCACGCTTGCCGTCAAGACATTCCGTACCCCAACATTTCCCACGAGTCGGTTCCTTCGTTGATCGACAACCTGGTCAACGCACTCTACGGAACATCCCCCGCAATCACAAAGACCGTAGTCAACGGCCGTATCGTTTGGAACATCCCTTGCGATCCGGTTACTTCTCCCGCGGAGATTAGTTGGTTGCCTAGAGAAGAAGGTGAGGGACTCCTTTGCTATGCAATCCGTGCATTCAATTCAACCTTCCCACCTGAAGTCACATTAAATGGTGTCCAAACCCTCACCAACAAGACTCTTACCGCGCCAGTAATCAATAACCCCACCGGAATCGTTGCCTCAAACATTGGTGCTGGGACTTTTGTAGCTGGTGTGACTCTTCCCTCCACTCAAATTGCTGGTGTTATTCCAAACGCCAATACCACGGCAACCGCTTTAAATAGCGCTAGTACGATTGTTCTTCGTGATAGTAGTGGCAACTTTGCCGCTGGGACTATTTCTGCCACGCAATTTACTGGAAATGTTGTTGGTAACGTTACTGGAAGCGTCACTGGAAACGTGATTGGCAATTTGACTGGAACAGTCACTGGAAATGCATCATCCGCAACCAACCTTTCAGCTGGAGCCACGGGATCCATTCCCTATCAGACGGCAGCTGGAGCAACCGGATACCTTGCCGCTGGGGCCACTGGTAGACTTCTAACCCAAAACGCGGGTTCCCCGGCATGGACTATTGATCACATAGGGACGAACACCAATGACTCTGCCACTGCAGGATATGTTGGCGAATACATTCTTAGTCAAAACACCGCTGGAACTTCTTTGACCCAGAATGTTGTGACAAACATCACTTCAATCACACTATCCGCTGGTGATTGGGATGTTTCAGGCAATGTAAACCTTACCTACACGACAACGAACAGTACTACCTTTACATTGCAGGGTGGCATTACCACGACATCCGCAACCCTTGGAGCACTAGACACCTATTCTCAATTTGTTGTTCATGCTGGAAATGCGGCGACTCAAACTCAAATCTTTGCCTCACCGGAAGTTCGTCTATCACTATCAACAAGCACAATTGTTTATTTGATTGGGTTTGCTAATGGAGGATTGAGCTCAATTACAGGAAGAGGAACAATCCGTGCCCGCAGAGTCCGTTAACCTTTAAATATCATGCCATACTCAACTAAAGTCACACTTCCGGATGGTTTTCACGATCTCGGTGAGAAGTCATCGATGGAATCCTACAAGCAAGAGGAAATGGAGGACAAAGTCCACTATCCCTCACTTTATTTTTCCCATGCACCAGAGGGTTTGAAAAACCTCCCCAAAGAAGGCACGGCAATTATCCATTTCAAAAAAGTCATGGAACGGACAGAAAAAGTTGATCGCCAGGGGGAGACTTCAACCAACTACTGCATTGAACTTGAGATTCATGGACTTAAACCATCCGGTGATTCCGAAACTTATGAGACCAAGGAGGTCGAACCTGACGATGAGGACGCCATCGAGAAGGGACTAGAAGCAGCGTCTGAAGAAAACTCAAACGACGACGATTAATCCCATGCCTACTGACACCTCCATGCCTCCCACGGGAGAATCCCTCCCTAAACCAGCTCCCATGAGTGAACCGACCGATATGATGCCTCCAACCGATATTGGAGCTCCCACTGATGGTGGTTCCGTCATGGTGCAACTTCCCAAGGAAGCATTCGATGCCATCCATCAACTCGTGATTCAACTCGCAGGGGCGCTTGATCAAGCGGCCGGCAAGGTAAATGCAGAGGCAATGGCATCTCAAGAGGTTCCTGCACCGGAAGAAGCAGGAACAGAAATGCCGCCGGCCGATATGGCATCTGCGGATGAGCAGGATCTTGCAAATTTCGCTCAAGAACTAAGCAACCGCGGTCGCTAAAAACTAAAAAACTATGTTCGTCTCAGAAATTTTTGATGAGGCGGCTGAGATTCTTGGAACTATTGACCAAGCCAAGGTATTCCGGAAACTCACGCAAGCCGTTCAAGCACTCATGGAAAGTGGGCATTGGTTCCACACTAACCGTGAAGTTGATGTTTGCACGGGTTGGGATGGCGTGACCGTAACCTTGCCGAGGGATGTAGAAGTCCCTCTAGCCATCAACGTTGATGGTTCTCCTACCTATTTTAGGGGAAGACTGTTCCAATACCATGTCAACAAGGGTGGTGTATACAATACCGTCGATTGGGCCTGGGATGATCGAGGTGTTGTCGCTACCCAAATGGACATTCGGCAACCATCTCAAGTTATTGCTGTTGCCGAAAGTGATGCGGATGTCGGCGGGACTATTCGCATAATTGGAACAGATCAATGGAATCGCGATTTGCGATCTCAAACAGAAAATGGACTTGGGTTGGATGGACTCACGATCCCAATCCATAGTATTAGTGACTTTGCAATGGGTAGTATTGCCCCGGATGGCAACACTATTGCCACTAGGGAGGTCGCTGTCTCCCCAATCAATGAGTTCACCTCCGCAACTCCTCACCAATTGGATTCCGGTCAAGGGATGATTCTATCCACAGTTAGTGGAACAACCCCAACCGGGATTACAGACTCAAACCAATACTTTGTTGGAGTTGTTAATCCCACCACCATACAACTTTATAACGACCCACTTTATGCTCAAAGTGGTCAGTATCCGATTTCATTGTCTAGTATTGTTGGTTCCGGAACTTTAAGACTAACTGACTCTAGGAGTGCCAATGTCATATCTAGCATCGAACTAAGTAGCACTCCCTCCATTTCATTGAATGTTGGCAATGAGATCTCCTTTAGTGGTGCCGTGCTTCCAACTCCTTTGGTTAGTGGGGCAACATATTTTGCAAATGCTTTGGACTCTACCAACCTGCAGATTTTTTCAACTCTTGCGGATGCTCAAGCAAATAAAAATCCAATTTACCTTACCGGAACAGCAGGATCTTTTAGTGCTTTTTTAAGGAAAAACATTGCTGCGATTACCAAACTCACATTCACGATTCCCCATTTCTATAACACCGGGGACATCGTTCAAGCATACTCAAATGGTGGGAACCTCCCAGAACCATTGGTATCCGGTCAAAACTATTATGTTTATGTGATCGACCCCAAGGCTGTGACTCTGCACACCACAGGTCAAGATGCACAAACCGGAACAAATCCAATATGCTTTACCACTTCCGGTAGTGGACAGAATTCTTTGAATAAATTGATTCCTGCCACGGCTGTCACGGGAAGAACTAGCAATATCCAAGCAGACGGAGTAGGTTTGTCACCGGCCACAGGAGTAGGAGCAACAGCAGTTGCAAATGTCGTTGGTATAGTTTCGGATATTAATGTCACGAATGCAGGAACCGGATACACAACACCTCCTGCCGTGACTTTTGACAGCACGGGTGGAACCGGATATGTCTCAACCCCTTCAGTTTCATTTGTTGGTGGGAACCCCACAACCGTTGCGGTCTACACGGCAAACATCGCTGGTGGAAAAATCACATCCTTCACTCAAGTTAGTGGGGGAAGCGGATACACTTCTGCTCCTACCGTCGTTATTCAAAGTGGTGGTGGATTTGGTGCTGCAGCACATGCCATTGTTAGTGGTGGTCAAGTCACCTCCTTGGTTTTGGATCCGGTTGGAACCGGATGCACTGCGCATGCTCTAACAAGCGCAAATACCGTCACCAACATTGTGATCGATAACCCAGGAACCGGGTATCAATTCCCACCTAGAGTTATAATCACAGGAGTCGGTAGCAATGCCGCTGCCACATCAACGCTTACAACTAGTTTTGTAACCTCGTATACCATAACAAATGGTGGTAGTGGATACACTAATGCTCCTGCTGTAAGTCTTTCCGGTGGTGGGGGAACCGGAGCATCAGCAACCACAGTCGTAGAGGGGGGGATTGTGACGGCAATCAATGTTGTTTCACAAGGAACCGGGTATTCCTCTGCTCCAACTGTTACTCTCATCCCATCAACTGGCGCATTTGTGGAGTTCGCAAGTACTGGTGTAATGCCAGCCCCTCTTATTTCCGGAAGGTCGTACCGCGCGGAAGCGCCATTGTCATCAACAGGATTCACCGTTGTTGAGAACGATTTCACGCCAGTAAACATTACCTCCCTTGGCTCAGGTACTTTCTATGTTGTCATAGCTCGTTCTTTTGCCGTTGATTTTACGGATGTATGGACGGGTGATTTTTCGGCAACTCCTACAGGAACTGAAATTTACTTTGCATCCGACTATCTCTTGCCGACTACTTCCCCCGCAATCGATTCGGTCACACCTTATTATATAAGGAGGAGCACAGACACAACGGCACAAATTTTTAATAGTCTAGTGAACGCTCAAGGGTCCGGAACAACCGGATTGATTCAAGTCTTGGCACTTGGTGTTGGTCAAACATACTATGCGATTGAGGATGTTGTAACTGCAGTTCCATACAACAACCAACTCGCTGTCCCCAACATCCAATACCTATCGAATGATGAAATTGTTAGATTCACTTCTACAGGCACATTGCCATCCCCCCTAGTTGCTGGAACCGACTACACAGTTAGAATAGTTGAGTCAAACCTAGAGGTATTTTTAAATAATGTTCAAGTTACCTTTACTACTCTTGGTATTGGAAGGTTGGCATTGAATATTGTCCGAGACTTCACAGTTTCTCCCTCAACTAAAATTACTTTTGCAAATGTCTTTTTTGACACTGGAACGGAAGTCATACCTCGAGCAAATAGTGACGACACCCTTCCCACTGCCTTAACCGCTGGGACTCCATATTTCACGCGTTTCATAAGTAAAACGGAGATCGAACTGTACGACACCCTTTCCCATTCCCAAAACACAAATAGCACAAGTGGTAGAATTTCCTACCAGAACGTAGGGGATACCACTTCTAGTACTTTCTTTCTAGACGCCGTCAAGGATCTCACCCTTGTGAAGGCAGTGTATCATGTTGAAAAACCCAAAACAGAGGGTTATGTGAGCCTATATGCATATGACTACGGCCGCAGCAATGACATGGCACTAATCGGACAATACCATCCGGACGAAGTGAACCCCATGTATCGCAGGGTTCGTATTGGGAAACCTTGTGCTTGGGCTAGAATCATCTATCGTGTCCGCGCCCCCAAGATTAATAGTCTGTACGACTACATTCCGGTGGAGCAAGAGAGGGCAATCATTGCCGCGGTGCATGCCGTTGATCTTGAGGACAAAGATTTCTTGGAGCAGGCGCAAAGGTATTGGGGCATGGCCCTAAACTACTTGAAGAACCAACAGAACAGCATGGAAGGTCATGCCTTTAACCCCCCACAAATCAATAATTTGACTTATGGGGATGGCACAGATCCAGTAATGTTTTAACCTCCCATGAAGTCACCCAATGTAACTGCTGGAAGGGTTGAAAGGGTCACTACTGGATGGGTTGGTGGTGTCAATAGCGTCCGCAACCCTTGGAATCTTCCTGCCGACCAACTCAAGTGGGGAGTAAACATCACCGTTCGTGGTGGTTTGGCGCAAACTCGTCCCGGTCAAGGCATGAAACTTTCATTGCCCCCAGGAAACCTCCAAGGCGGGTGCTTCTTTGCTTCAAACAAGCAATTTAAAGCAGCGCAAGTCAACACCACCTCCGGTGGCACAACCACAACTCAAGAGACAATCTACAACTACGATGGAACCCAGTCATTTGAGAGTGAGTTGCCATATATTTTGTTTGCCGTCGGTGGGTCGGTATACTTTGCTCCCTTCCCCCTAGAGCAACCAAGGGATTGGGATGAGTACAAACTTACCGGGATCTCACTAGACCCCTCGGTCAGTGAGTTTGTCTTTACCGTCGCAACCCAAACATCCACCTTGAGTTCCGGTGGAGATGTGACCGTGACCCCCTCCAACAGGGTAGTCATCATCCAAGACGGCATAAACTCTCCTGGGTATTGGGACGGAAGCAATACAACCGGGGCGCAAGACAGCAACATCCCAATTGGGTATTGGATGGCATATTCCGGAAATCGACTTTGGGTTGCCGCTAGAAACATCGTTTTGGCATCCGACCTCGGCAATCCATTTAGTTGGGTTGAGAGGACAGAGGGGGCGGGAAGGGGTGACTTTTCATTCCCAAGGACAGTAACAGCGCTTGTGGATTATGTGGGTCAGAACAACGACACTCGACTCATTGTTTTCACCGACAGATCAACCTACTCCCTTGCAAGTGGTGTTCTAGACAGGTCTCAATGGATCACGACGGCAAACTTCCAGAATACTCTGTATCCAACCGTTGGGTGTGTAGCAGGGAAGTCAGTTGCATTTCAGGCCGGTCTCATGTGGTGGTATTCAAAAGGTGGTTTGGTAAATGCAAACGTGGCATCAAGTGCATACTTGACCTCACAAGTCCTTTTTAAGGATGTTGAAATGGCAAGAATCAAGAGGTTGATGCCAGCAAATACTACCGGGATTTGTGCTACATCATTTGAGAATTATTTCCTTTGCTCCGTTCCATATTTGGAACCATTGCCAAGTGCAACCATGGTTCTCGATTACGCAGTTGCCAGTGAATTGAACCAATCAAAAACAACCCCTGCATGGAATGGGGTGTGGACTGGTACTAGACCAATCGAATGGTTACCTGGGACAGTTCAGAATCAACAGAGGTTGTTCCATCTTTCGGTTGACTATGTTTCCACCAATGATGGTTCGTTCAATCACTTGTGGGAATCCTTCTTGCCAGAACGGATTGATAGTTATCTGCAACTAAATCCGGATGGCACTGCCACCACAAAATATAATCGCATTTATTGCCAAGCAGAGACCGCATTGCTAGGTGATGGCATGGAACTAAAGCAGATAAAGTACGGTGAGTTGGATTGTACTCAAATTGGAGGAACTGTGGATCTACGAGTTTCCTACAGAGGGGGAAAGGGAACATATGAACAGATCCTCAACACTCGACTCCTTGCTGTCACAAGTGATTACCAGTTTGAAAACACACCCCTTGCGGATGAGATCTACAACTATGGTATCCTAAGAAACCAATACCGTAGGGTGATTACTGAATCGGTACAGAGACCACTAACAAATTCCTGCGAATCAAAGGACTCGTTGGATGTGGACAAGGCATTTAGTTTTCTTATCGAATGGTGTGGTGAACTAGGTGTAGAAGCGGCTCGTATGTTCATGGATCCATGGCAAGAGATTTCCGTTGGAAGACCCCAAAGAGATGAGTTGAAATCTTGTGTTGTTCATGAGGACGGATCAAGCAACACGGTCGAACTCTTGCCTACACCATATGAGCAACCAAGTTTAAATCAGCAATCTTGGTTTGCTACCGAGAGTCAAACAATCACACTAAATTGCCCTGCGGGAAGTCCAACACTTGGGGTATCCGCCACCGCAACCGCTAGTGCGGAGTCTTTTGTTTCTTTGGCAGATGCAAAGCAGAAAGCAACTACACTAGCAGCACAAGCGGCAAGCGCAGCAGCAAACAAGTTTAGAAATCAAAACCCTTGTTAACACTATGCCTACCATCCAGAACGCAACGCAAACGATAACGAACTTCCCAAACAAGTTCGTTAGTCCATTTGGTAATGATGGTGTTTTGCCTCTATATTCTTCTGTTCCATTAAGTAGTCCCGCTAGTGGATGTTTGGAATGTGTGGTGTGTGGAGACTCGATCTTGAGGGGAGAGATAATTGCAAATGCTGCATTTAACAACGGTCGTAGCATTGGCGGAGGGGGTAGAGGAAGCGGAAATGGATCCGGAGGTGGTGGGGGTGGATCTGGAGGTGGTGGTGGTGGATCTGGAGGTGGTGGGGGTGGATCTGGAGGTGGAAGTGGATGGGACAATGGAAGTAGTGGCACCGGCGTTGGAGATGTAGTTATCACCACATTTAACACCCCACCAATACCCCCAATTGCTTGTTCTGGTTGTGGAACAATAAAGCAAATTCTAAATTTAGAAAGTTCTGCGACTCAAATTAACGCATCATTTTCCGCAACTTGGAGTGGTGGTAGTTATTCAGATGGAATTGTAATACCATTTGACCTTGGGGATTGTTCTGCACAAGGTGGTTCCTTCCCCGATCCCATTATAACTTTAGACCTCACTAGAATTGGTGGAGTTGGAGCATGCAATCTTGAAATAGGTGTCGCATTTCTTGATGGTGGGTGTGATGTTTATTTAACGGCCAACACGACATCCTTGCCCATTTCGTTGCCAGCAACTTTTAGCATATCTGGAGATGCTACTTGTGGTCTTGATACATATCCCGCTACAGGAAGCATCACAATTTTCTAATTTATGAGACCAAAGATAACCTACAAACTAGTTCCCTATGGAACCGAGGAGTTTCAAAAACTACAATTATTTGCGAAATCATTTGATCATGAAATTGTCGCACATCCACAAATAAATGTTTACGCATTCTATAGAAATGATATATGTTTTGGTTATTCAGACCACGTTTTCATTCCAACCATGTATCCTGCGTTTCATCCAGCACTAACCAAGGCAAGTGATGTGATCCAAGTCTTGTCCGATTGGCGCGCGCATTTGCAGTTTTCTGGCAATTCCGGATATGTTGGTGTTCCCACACCAGAGTGTTCCGGTCGTGCTAATTTCCCTCAATCCATCATGGAAAAACTCGGACTCAAACGCATTGAGCGTGAGCTCTACATCCCTGCATAATCATGGGCGGATCACCACAAGTTCAAGCTCCTAGTAGCGAGCCAATGTATGCAATGCTTTCAGCACAGAGTGCGACTCAGGCTGAAAACATGAGGAACAGAGCAGATTTGCTCAAGTACATGTCCCAACTCAAACCAGCAGTAGCAACTACTGATGTTTGGGGCCAAAGGGGGGCATACAACATTGCCAAGGATACCGCGGAACTCAATTTTAGAAACCAGCAGGCCATGCAGAAGGCATTGGATCCGGAGGGCTTCCAAATTGCCGAAGATACCCGCAAGAGGGTGGCGCAAATGGTAAGTCCGGAGGGACAGAGAGCACTTGCCAATCAGATGTTCACACAAAGAACCCTCCCCGGAATGTATGGAACAGGGTTCGATCCTCGTAGTACCATCTACGGAAGTGGTTTGTTCGATGCCAACACCTTGCAGGGGCTTGAACTCCAACAGAAACTTGCTGGAGTTGGTCAAAATTGGAGTGCTGCCAACCCTGGACCCAAGGTAGGACTTGACCCAGGGGCCGTAGCGTCTCTACCAGGACAAGAGAATGCTCGTGCTGCTGACATATCAAATGCCTTTATGCAGAACATTTTGAGTGGGGCCGGTGGACTTCAACAGAGTCTTGAGCAAGGTCAAAACTCACTCTACAGCAACCTTGGTCAAGCACTTCAAACGGATCAAGCAAACCGACTTTCACTAGGTCAAGTAGCATCAAAAAACCAATGGGGTAATGCCGCTTCCGGAGCTGCTAGTGGTGCCGCCATGGGAACAATGGTTGCCCCGGGTTGGGGGACAGCAATTGGTGGACTTGCTGGTGGGGCGACTGGATACTTTTCTTAAAATTTATATGTTGATGTATTCCATTATTTGTCCTACAAATTGTCACAACTTTAACAACTAACCCCTAACCAATTAAATACCATGGGTGGATCAGGAGGAGGCGGATACCAACAAGACAACTCAGCAATGATAATTGCTGAAATGCAACGCCAACAAGCAGCCGCTGCTGCCGAGGCTCGTGCCGCCCAGCGTCGTGCTGCTATTGCTGCACAGAAGCAAGCGAATCAACAGATGGAAAATGCCTCCTCGCAAGCAATCGGTCAATACATGGGTCAGCAAAACCAACTCCAACAGGTTCGTGATGCCGCTGCTACTTCCGCAGCATCGACGGCAGCTCAAGGCGCGGGAAATGCCGCAACTGGTGGTGGTTTCAACCTTGCCAACGCAAAGCAACAGGCTCTTTCCAACCTTGGGGCATCTTCTAGTGCGCTTCCAAATACTGCGGCGAATAACCCTGGTGCTGCTGCCGCAATGAATCCCGCCGAAACGACCGCGGGGCAGATGAACACCATCAACAGAACTGCCTCACTAACGAATCAATTCACCATGCCTTCAATGGCTGGGATCACTTTCGGGGGATCCTAATCCCTTCC
>Ga0208086_1000054_pt1 | contig 27883 bp, 19 predicted proteins | sample LakMenEpi06Jul10_FD_150675 | JGI IMG/M metagenome (GOLD analysis project Ga0208086, IMG submission 150675) | Freshwater microbial communities from Lake Mendota, WI - 06JUL2010 deep hole epilimnion (SPAdes) | ecosystem: Environmental > Aquatic > Freshwater > Lake > Epilimnion/Euphotic zone ...
CCGACTGCGTTTCAAAAGAATCGCTCGCCGCGGATTCGAGGGAATCGCGATCGAGTTTCGTGGGCCATTCGAGCAGCTCGAGCGTATCGACAATCTGAGAGTCTTGCTCGCCGAAGAGTTCGAGGGAGGATTCGTCGGTCGTAAAGACCAACGAGAGCCGTCTGCCCGAATCGTTGGAAATGTGGTAATGCACCCAACGCAACGCGATTCCCTCGGTGCTTCCGGACATGGTGATTCGCATCATTCGATGCTTGCTGCTAGTCAATCGCTCGGTGGCTTCGAGAACATCTCGGCCTGTCCGAGAGGCCAGTCGTTCCATGTCGGCTTGGAACCCCTCGAGGGTCAACTGCTCGCCGGCTTGGAAGTCGACAAGGTTGGTGACGTTGCATTGAGCGATCCGGCGATTGTTGACGATGTACCGCAAGGTGGCTTCCTCGCCGTTGTCACGATAGGTCGACCATCGGCGATCGGCAAGGAAACGATAAAAGCCCAAGTCGGATTGGAACTGAAGCAATTCGGCGCTTGCGGCACTTGGGACCTGGGTCCAGACCTCAGCGAGCGATTTGCCCGAAGTCATGGCTTGGATCGGAGCTCGCAGGACTCGGATCTGGGCTGTGACTTTGAAACCCGGTTCGGCTTCTCCAATCTCGCGTGTCTCATCGATTTGAATCGCCAGCCACGAGACAAAGCCACCCTTGCGGTCCATGAGTGCCTTGCCCCGGATCTCCAGCTCGCTAGCCACATCGTGCGCGGTGGCTTGGAGTTTTCCAGTGATCTCCAGGTGGGCTTTTTCCTCATCGGTATCGACCAAACATACGATCAGATCCCCTTCGAGAATCGCATCGAGATGCAAAAGCCTTGCGGCCGAAACCCGATCGACAATCCATTTGTCGGCAATCGCTACATCCTTCTCCGTAAGTAGCTGGTCCAAGTACATCGAGTCGACCGCCCCATTGACCAACTCGCGCTCGGCTGCAAAAAGCGGAGCGTCAAGCGCTGCGGGATCCAACCCCCGGGCTGTCGGTAGCTTGACGATCTCCCTGCAGTTATCCCGAAGGACCGTCTGCGTCGTATGACGATCGACCGTGATCTGCGAATGGGCTTCGTGGAAATACAGATAGCCCCGTGTCTGATCTTCGTTGTTTCCCAAGTCGTATTGCTGATCGAAGTCCAAGGTCGATTTCGATTCGACCGGCGCTTTTCTGGCCACCGTCGGCTTGCCGTCGCTGCGACTCGAGGTGGCGTTCTGCGCTTTGAGGTGGACTTCGCCGGTAAGTTCGATCATCGATCGGACACGGAAACCCAAGGGCGCTTGGCTATCGGTCTGGCTATTGGTTCGGCCATGGACTTTGGCAAACGTATCGGACCGCAGGAGCAACCCTGCACACAGCGCCTTGCCAAGCCATTGACGACGGGTCGATCGGAATAAGGCATTTGCTAGCATAGAAGGAACCTTAAGAGGTACACGAAATCCTACCGTGCTAGATCGGAACGGATCGGTGTTATCGTTGAGAGGAATCGTCAGGACCCGCAAAGTCGGCCAAGCCTACGCGGAAAAGGCCTTCGCTGTTGGCTTGTCCTCGGGCCATGATCGGGGTGTTGTAGATCGTCTCGATGTTGCCTTGGGCATCGACACAGATCACGCCACCGGAGTCCTTCGGGAGCGTTTTTTCGATCGCATGGCGAGCCGCATCGCGCAGGGATTCCTTGAGGAATTCCATACGCGAGGAAATTGCCGAGGCGATGTGGTTTCGGATAAACAGTTCGCCGACGCCTGTGCAACTGACGGCGAGGGTCGAGTTGTTGGCGTAGGTCCCGGCTCCGATGATCGGAGTGTCGCCGATTCGACCGTATTTCTTACCGAGCAAGCCGCCGGTGCTGGTCGCTGCGGCGAGATTTCCTTGGGTGTCCATCGCCACGCATCCGACGGTTCCAAGATAGAACAGTCGGTCTTGGCCTCGGTCGTGATCGAACCGCGAGGTGGCCTGTGGTTTGTTCGCTTGGCGTTTCTTCCACTCGTTCCAGCTTTCGATTTGCTCTTGGGTTTTGAAGTATTGGCTCTCTTCGGTGGGCAGTTGACATTGGATGCCAAAGGCGTCGGCTTCTTCGCCGACGAGAAAAACGTGTGGGGTTTTGTCCCTTACGGCCCGTGCAAGTGAGATTGGGTTGCGCGATTTGCGCACGTTGGCGACCGCACCGCAGGAGAGGTCTGAGCCGTCCATGAGGCTCGCATCGAGCGAATGTTCGCCGATTTCGTTCAGGACGGCGCCGCGGCCGGCGTTGAAGTTCGGATCGTCTTCGAGAACCCGCACGACAGCTTCGACCACATCGATGGCTTTGGCGGATTTTTCGAGCAACTGCGTCCCGGTACGCAAGGCTTTGGCAAGACCCTCGAGGCGAATTTGTCGCTGCGCCGGTGTCCAACGATCGAGGTCACCTCCTGCACCGCCATGGATGGCGATCGTCCAGCGGGGTTGGTTTGACGTTGTCGGATTCGGTTGGGATTCGGTCACGGTGCAGGTTAACTCGGTAGACTGGACGTTGGTAGACTGGACTTCGGTAGAATTTTGACCATAGCACGGCACAGCGAGCGACAGCAGGCTTATCAGCAGACCTGCCAGCATTCCGGCCAGCAGACTTGTTAGCCGAACGGGACTCTGGGCAAGTCGACTGCTGGAATGACGAGCGGGAATCGCGCTGGGAATCTCGTTGGGAATCGCGATAGGTTGGAGCTTCCGGTGCATCGTGTTGGTTTACTCCCGGCATAAGGCTTCGTCGAGATTCATCAGGGTCAAGCATACGTTGCACAGCGAGGCCAGTTCGATCGGGTCGAGGGCCGAGCTAGGCTTGCTTTCCCCGTTGTTCAGGAGTGCTATGGCCGAATCGCGATCCAAGCCGAAGAGGGTTTGTTGTTTGTCCAGGGCCTTGCGCAGGATGGGTAGTTCCTGTTGGCTGAGATTTCGCGCAAGGAGTCGTCGTGCCATGAATTGCAATCGATCTGTCGGATCGGCGGTCTCCTGGACTGCAAGAATCGCGAGGTTCTTGGCCGCTTCGACCCAGGTCGGATCGTTCAGAGTCGTCAGGGCATGGAGTGGAGTGCTTGTTTGCGAGGCTCGTACGCGGCAGGCTTGACGGTTCGAGGCATCGAACATGTTGGCCGGTCCAACGGTCCTTCGCCAGAAGGTGTACAAGCTTTTTCGGTAGAGATTCGCACCGGTGGATTTTGGATAAGTAAAATCGCGTTCTTTGGTGATCGCAAGCGAATCCCAGATCCCTTCGGGTTGGTAGGGATAGACTGGGACTCCACCGACACGAGAGACCATCAAATCCGAGGAGGCCAATGCCCAATCTCGCAGGACCATCGCGGGCATGCGAAAGCGGCCTGCGCGGGCAACCCATTGGTTCTCAGGGTCCTTGGACCGCTCTTGATGGGTCGTCCGGCTCGATTGCCTGTAGGTCGCACTCAGGACCAAACTGCGTTGAAGGCGTTTGGTATCCCATCCTTCGTCGCGGTACTCGGCTGAGAGGTAATCGAGCAGTGGGCCATGGACCGGATACTGGCTTTGGACCCCAAAGTCTTCGGTGGTCTTGATGAGACCTATACCGAAAAAATGCTGCCAGATGCGGTTGACGGCCACGCGTGCCGTCAGCGGGTGTTCGGGTGCGATGAGCCATTGGGCAAAGCCGAGCCGATTACGGGGAGCGTTCTCCGGGAGTTTTGGCAAAAAGGCGGGAGTATCAAAGGCGATGGGATCACCGGGTTTGAGGTATTCGCCCCGTTCGAGAATGTGCGTTTGACGGGGTTGTGCGTCGCTCATGATCATGGCCCGAGGGATTTGATCGGCGCGGTACGCATTGAGTTCATTTCGGATCGGTTGCTGTGCGGCAAGCGGTTGGATTTTGGCCGTCAGGTTGCTCAAAACCTTCTCATCGAAATGCTTCCGGAGCGAGGGCTCGAGATTCTTTTTCTCCTCATCGGACCGGTCGGCTTCGGCCTTGTTGAGCACCGCGAGGATCGCTTCGGGTATAGCCGGGGTGCTTGGGCTGACTCCCAATCGCCAGCCGTTGAAGGCCGCATCGATCAGGGGTTGGGCTTCTTTTTGAAGTCCTGCGAGCTTGGCTTCATACTCCGCGATGCGCCTTTGGTTCTCTTCGGTGGGGAGTTCGAGCAACGGGGGAGCGACTCGGATACGGCTGGAGAAATACTGCGGCACGCCGCTTTCGGGGACCCGGTTAAAAGCGTCCATCATCGCATAGTAATCCCGCATGGTGATCGGATCGTATTTGTGGTCATGGCACTGGGCGCAGGCCATCGTCAGACCCAGCCAGGTAGTGGCTGTCGTGTCGATCCGATCGAAGAGAATCACATAGCGTTGCTCCTCGGCAATCGCACCACCTTCTCCGTTGAGCAAATGGTTGCGATTGAATCCGCTGGCGATCTTTTGATCGATGGTCGCATCGGGCAACAGGTCGCCGGCAAGTTGCCAGAGGGTGAACTGGTCGAAGGGAAGGTTTTCATTCAGGGCCCGTACCACCCAATCGCGCCAAAGCCATTGCCATGTATCGCCGTCTTGTTGGAATCCATTGCTATCGGCATAGCGGGCAGCATCGAGCCATGAGAGGCTCATGCGTTCGCCGTAAGCGGGATCGGCAAGGAGTTGGTCGACGATCCGTTCGTAGGCCATCGGATCGGAGTCCTCGGCAAATCGGTCGACGGATTTCGGATCGGGTGGCAATCCGATAAGGTCTGCATAGAGGCGTTTGATCAGAGTGCGTCGCTCGGCCGGTTCGCTCGGCCGGAGGCCTTGCTGACGGTGCCCTTGTGCGATGAACGCATCGAGGGGCTCATTGGCCCATCTGCCGCCGTCTGCATAGCCAGTATCTGCTTTGCCAGCATCAGTGCTGCCAGCATCTGCTAGAGAATCGATCGGGATCGCAGGGCGGCGGGGGGATTCAAAGGCCCAGTGTTTAGAATACGTCGCGCCGCTTGCGATCCAGCGTTTGAGGAGATCCTTTTGAGCCTCGTTGAGTCGCCGATTGGACTTCGGGGGGGGCATGAGGGTCTCTGGGTCGGTCGATTCGATGCGATCGACGATTTGGTCGACTGCATCGGTGGGTTGATCGAGTCGCAAATCGGCCTGCCGTTTGTTGGCGTCTTGGCCGTGGCAGTAAAGACAGTTCTCTGAGAGGATCGGTCGGATATCCCTATTGAAATCGATCGCTTCGAGATTGCCTGTATTGGGGTTGCCTGTATTGGGGTCTGGGGCTTGTCCGAATATCGATCCGCAGCACTCCAAGAGCAGGACTGCAACGAAGGTTGCCACAAGACGGTACGTTGAGGTGGTCCACATGGTTTGGTCCGACTCAAGAGGGGGCTGAGGGTGGGATGGAGGTTCGACATGCCTCCAGCAGTGCGATCATTCGCTCGACAGTTAATTGTTCGGCTCGCAGGTTTGGTTCGAGGTTTTCCTGGGCCAGGACCGCATCGACCTGTTCTTTGGTCAGGAGTTCCTGCATGGCCGAGATGACTTGGCTGCGGAGGAATTTGCGACGGTGCAGGAACATCGCCCGGAGTCGAGTGTGGAAGAACTCCAGATCGACGATCCTTGCGCGTTTAGCAGCGTTGGGAATGATTCGGATGATGGCCGAGTCGACGTTGGGTCGTGGCCAAAAAACACTCGGGGGCAAAATTCGCAAGATTTCGCAATCGCACTGCGACTGCATCCAAATCGAAAGGGCGCTGTAGTCTTTGCAGGAAGGTGGAGCGATGATCCTTTCGCCGAGTTCCTTTTGGATCGTCACGACCATGCGTTCGACGAGGGGAGTTTCGTTCAGCAAATTGCTGATGATAGGGGTCGCGACGTTGTAGGGGAGGTTCGCGACGAGTTTGAATTTCGATCCAGGGATCCGCGACATCGCCTCGCGGATATTGTCGAGCAGTTCGGCTCGCAAGTGGTTCTTATTGCGCAAGGCATCGCAACAGAGGAGTCGCACGTTCGGATGGGAAGCCAGTTCGCGGGCCGCGATCGCTTGGAGGTCTCGGTCGACCTCGACGGTCAAAACCGCACCGGCGCGAGTCGCGAGGGCTTTGGTCAGCGAGCCCATCCCGGTCCCGATTTCCAGCACGACATCGCTCGTTGAGAGTTCTGCGCCGTCGACCAGCAGATTGAGCAGATTCAGGTCGATCAAAAAATTTTGACCGTACTTGGTTTTCGGCTGGAGGCCTGCGCGTTGGAGCGTCCGGGAAAGAAAGCTGAGTGTTTGCCGATCGCTCATCAGGGCTTATTCTGCAAGAGGCTTGATCTCGAATATCGCTTCGACCTCTACCGCCATGCCGTTGGGCAGCGAGTTGGTCCCAAGGGCGCTTCGGGCTCCGATTCCTAGGTCGTTGCCGAGCAGGTCGACGAAGACTTGGCTAAAGCCGTTGATGACCAGCGGACTTTGTCCAAAGTCATCGGTGCAACGGACCAGTCCTAGGGTCTTGACGATGCGGACAAGACGATCCAGGCTCGAGAGTTCTCTTCGCAAGGTAGCGAGCATGGCTAGGGCCGTCTGCCTAGCGGCGGCTTGGCCCGCTGTGACGTCCAGGTCCAGACCGACGCGTCCGAGCATCAGCGAGCCATCGGGAAGAAGCGGGCCGTGTCCCGAGACGTACGCGAGGTTGCCGACAATCAAGACGGGTTTGTAGAGCCCAACGGGCTTGGGAGCAGGGGGTAGAGTCCAGCCTAAGGACTCGAGTTTTGTTTCGAGAGATTCCATGGTTCGGTGCAGGAGAGTTGCTGGTTGGCCCGTATTTGCTTCCGGGTTAGTTTCCGTGTTTGGCTCAGCCGACGAGATGATTGAGAATTTGAAGGATCCCATTGAGGTGGGCCATGCGCGGACCGAAGCGATCGAGGAAGTCGGCGAACATGTATTCACTATCGACGAGTTGCTCTTGGGAGTCTTCGACCTCCGAGGTCATCTTCGCTAGGAAATCGGTTTGGACGGCCGAGAGCGTCTCGAGGGCCGAGCGGCAGGCTTGGACCAACTCCGGGTGGGCGCTTCGCCACTGGTTCATTTCGTTTTGGCGTTGGGTCGATGCTTGCTGGGTATTTTGAAGGACCTGGCGGTTGATTTGCAGCATTTGCTCGACCATCTGATTTTGACGGTTTTGAGCGTCGACCAATTGCCTCATCAGGGCGATCATCGCCGTGCCGACATCAGGGTTTCGGTTCGCAGTCGGGGCGTTGGGAGCCTGAGCAGGAGCATTTTGCCCGCTGGAGGCGTCGGCCGAGACATTGATCGAAAAAATGGGGGAAAAAGGTCCTGGGTCGTTAGACATCGTGATTTGCTTGCAAAGAGGCTCGAGATGAAGAAACAAGCCGGAGATCGCCCGAAAGCCCGCTGAATATCCAGTATATCGCCGAGGGTGCTCAAAAGTCGAGTTTTCGGAACGAGTGGCTTGTTAATTTGGCGAATTTGTGTCGACAAGTCGGCTTGGGAGGCGATGTCTGGACAGATCCGGCTCGGCGCGTCGAAGCTTAGGGCGGGGTCTTTGACCTTCAATCGCAGACGGTTTCGCAAGATTCACAACATAGACGCATGGCATCAGACAACGTTTCGTCACAGAAATCCCTGGGTTTCGTCTCGGTCCGGCATCGCTTGGACCAAGGCTACTTCGGTGGCTATTTGCTGATCAACAGCGTGGCCCGTCCCCTGGAATTCCATTGCACGGTGCCGGTTCAGCCGACCCGGGCTCAGTCGATCCTCTTTGGACCGACGCTCGAGGAATTTCTTTGCGGTGAGCAGATTTGCAGAGCGTTGCTCTCGCGAGCCAAGCTTCAGCCCCAGGTGGTTTTGGTCGATTCTCCGGCGGCCCTGTGCGTTCGCCATTGGATCGACTTGCCGATCCTATGGGTCCAGGCCGGTGGAGCCTCAGGTGGAGCTTCAGGGGGGACAAGCTTGGAGCAATCGTCCACCGGAGAGCTCCTGAGTCCGACGAGCCTTGAGCATGGCTTTCAAACCCCTAGCCAACAGCGGAATGCTTCTGAATACGCGGAAAGATCCTCGGAGCACTACCGGTTTTGCTGCTTGGAATCCTACCGCAGCGACCTCGACGCGGTCGATTGGCTCAACGAATCCTATGCGATCGAACATGATTTGCGCGAACCCTTCGAGCGGATCATCGAAGCGTTGTCCGAGGCGCATCCCCGAACCAAGGCAGCTTGAGCATGAACGACTCCCAGGGGTCTGTGCCTCTTGAGGTTCTCTCGGAGTTCTATCCGACGATTCCATTGAGCCAACTTGCAGAATCACCTGCAGTCGCCGGTTGGCAAAGCGAGCTTGTGACCGAATCGCTCCCGCGAATGCACAATGCGTTGGCCGAATACTCGGGACTTTGTGCGGCTCCTGCCCCAAAGGTCCTTGCAATTCAACTTGCGCATCCGCTTCCCAAGACGATCGGTTTTTCGTTCCCAGAGTCGCCTCATTGGACGCTCAAGACCCCGCTGCTGAGCGGTCCCAACGATGGCAAGGGGTCAGAGGCTCAGGCTCCAGGTTCGGAGGATTCAAGCGCCAAGGATCCGCAGACCGATTCGGGGCCCGAGGGACTCGGCAACCATGGGGCAAACAGCACCGGCAAGAAGACTCGGATCAAGCCGCCGAGGAATCTGATCCGCCTTGAGGACCGCTTGTACTATGTTTTGCAACCTCCGCTGGAGTCGATTGTTCAGAATGCAAAATTGACGTTCCCGTTCCAGCCGTTTCCTTATCAGATGGATGGCATCGCGTTTCTCTATGCGCGATCCTCGGCGATCCTTGCCGATGAGATGGGATTGGGCAAGACGATGCAAGCGATCACCGCCATCCGGATGCTCTTGCTCTCGGGTGAGATTCGCAACGCGCTGTTGGTCTGTCCGAAACCTTTGGTGACCAATTGGATGCGCGAGTTTCGGCAGTGGGCCCCTGAGATCCCCATCGCTGTGATCGAAGGGGACTCGAGCAAAAGGGCCTGGGTCTGGTCGAACCCACAAGCACCGGTGAAGATCGCCAACTACGAGTTGATGCTCAAGGACTCGTCGATCATCGACGGCGAATCGCTCTATTTTGATCTGGTGCTTTTGGACGAAGCGCAACGGATCAAGAATCGCAACAGCACGACGAGCGAAGTGGTCCGATCGATCCCACGGAGCCGTTCATGGGCGTTGACTGGAACGCCGATCGAAAACTCGGTCGAGGATCTCGTGAGCATCTTCGAGTTTCTCTCGCCAGGGCACTTGCGCGATGACATGCATTTGAAGTCGCTTGGTCATGCGACGCGCGACCATATCTTGCGCCGGACTAAAGACAAGGTGCTCAAGGACATGCCGCCGCGTCTCTACCGCAATGCGGATCTGGAGCTGACCCCCGAGCAACGCGCAAGCTACAAGATCGCCGAGGAGGAGGGTGTCGTGCATCTTGCCGATCTTGGCGAATCGGTGACTGTTCAGCATGTTTTCGAATTGGTGCTAAGGCTCAAGCAAATCTGCAACTTCGATCCCGTCAGCGGCTCGAGCAGCAAACTCGAACGGTTGGAAGCCGACATGGAGGAGATCGCAGCGAGCGGTCAAAAAGCGATTGTTTTCAGCCAGTGGGTTTCGACCCTGGATGTGATTTCCGAACGGCTTGCGCGATTCAATCCGGTCGAGTACCACGGTCGTATCCCATCGAACCGCCGCGATGGCGTGATCGAACGGTTCCGCAATGATCCTTCGTGCAACGTGATCCTCATGAGCTACGGGGCAGGGGCCGTGGGCCTGAACTTGCAGTTTTGCCATTACGTGTTCCTGTTCGATCGCTGGTGGAATCCTGCCGTCGAAGACCAAGCCATCAATCGCGCGCATCGCTTGGGGGTCAAGAAGGCCGTGACGGTCACTCGGATGATGGCCGTCGAGACGATCGAACAGCGGATCGATGCGGTCTTGTCGGAGAAAAGAGAACTCCTCAGAACCCTCTTTGCAGAAGCCGGCACGCCGACGAATCTGGGGCTCAATCGGAACGAAATCTTCGGCCTCTTCGGCCTGAACGTCCCGCCCCGCTTCAAAGGATTTGCAGCTTAGTCGTTACCAAGTTCCAAGCCCACAGCCCCAAGGCGATGGCCATCGATACAAGCGATCCGCTCATGGCAAAGAGTCCCCATTGATCTCGGAGTCGAGAGCTCGCTGTCCATATCACCCCAACGAGCCATGGGACCGATAATGCGGCTACGAGAAACAGCATCGAGCCTCCGAGATTCGCCCGGATCGCTTCGGGGACTCGGCCCTCGATCATCAGGGCCCACGAAGTCGTCATCCCGCAGGCCGGGCAGCGAATCCCAAGAATCGCGACCGATGTGCAAGCAGGCAATCCCAGTTGCTGGTGAGTGCCCAAGCCGCTCGGGTCGGGGGCCAACCAAGCTGCAACGCTCAGGACGGCGACCAAGCCTGCCGTCAGGACCGCAAGACTGATCCGTTCCTTCTTGCCCAGCAATTGGCCTGACATCAGGTGTACCGAACGTTGCGAAACTGCGGCTCAAAAAACGCTGGCAACAGAGCGTCGACTCGCAGCAGACCGTCGCTGGTCAATCGGATCTGAGCGTCTTGAGAACTCGAATCCGAAGGCAACTGGACATATCCATCGGCAGCATAAGCATTCCATTCGGATTGCCAGTGCTCGAGGATGTCGACCTGGAATTTTTGTCGGAAGTACTCGACGTGCAGGTATCCCTTTTTGAGTTGCAAAATCATTTCGCGGATCAAACGCTGTTGCGGTGTTGGGCGATAAGCGCGTCCGATGGGAAGTCGGTTCTCATCGAGGATGATGCTCAAGTAACGCTCCCATTCCGGAACGTTTTGGTAATGGACTCCGCCGACATGCCCAAAGCTCGCGATGCCTGTTGCAAGTAGATCCGATCCTCTCCAAAGGTTATCCCGGTACGAGAAACTGACCTTCGTCGGGTCCTTGACGACTGTATACGCACTGCTGATCGAGTAACCGTTTTCTTGAAAGACATCGAAGGCGTATCGGACCCAGTCCCGCTTGGTCGGCCAAGTCGCTACGGCCGACTCGCTTTGGGACTCGAGCATCCCCTTGGAGTAGACGGTATTGAAGGGGAGTTCCATCTGATAGATGGTCACACTCTCGGGCGATAGCTCAAGGGTCTTTTGAATGTTCTGCTTCCAGTTCTCCCAGGTCTCACCGACCATGCCCGAGATCAGGTCGATGTTCACGTTGGCAAAGTCCGCCTTGGCGATCCATTCCCAAGCTCGGTACACCTCCTTGGAAAGATGGGCTCGACCGTTCTCTTCGAGGATCGCATCGGAGAAGTTTTCGACCCCGAGGCTCAAGCGAGTCACGCCGAGTTCCTTAAGGATCTGTACCTTCGATTCACTGAGCGTTCCTGGCTCGCACTCAAAGGTAACCTCCTCGGCCCCATTCCAGGATACATGGCGGTGCAGGCGGTCCATCAGAGACTGCAGTTGCTTGACCGATAGAAAGCTCGGGGTGCCGCCGCCGAAGTAGACGAAGCGGAATTGGCGGTCTTGCATCAGAGGCTGCTGGGCGACAAGACTGATTTCCTGGCACAGGGCCGAGACATATCGCTCGATGGCTTCGGCGTTGACGTTGGTGAAAACCTTGAAGTAACAGAACTTGCAACGCTTGCGGCAAAAGGGGATGTGCAGGTAGAGCCCCAACGGGGGGAGCCCTTCGGGTTGCCCAGGGATAGCATTCTCTGGGAAAGCTTGCCCTGGGATACTCGTCGTGGCTGGACAGGTGCCCAGGGCGCTGAGGGCTTCGGGGATCGCCTCGGGGGTCCACTGCGAATAAGGTGGGTAATTCGAGATGAAGTAGCTTCCCACTTCGGTCTTGGTGGCTTCGGTCGACATGCCTAGTGGATAGTTCGTTTTAGTGTTGGGGGCTTGCTCAGAACTCCCCCTAATTTACCTTAGCTCTCCATTTTCTGCACCCTTTGGAGCGACCCTGAGGCTGAATTGTCCAGGCCGTCGGCTCGAATTCGCAATCGGCTGGTTGGAATTTACCGGCAGGTGGGCTAGGACTGACCCCTGACGATTTGCTAAAGATCTACGGGAGTATGAAAAGCCTCATCCAAATCTCTGAATCGCTTCGAATCCTGTTTATTCGCAGCAATCTCCAAACCCGTATGGCGATGGTCTTCTGCACGGCGCTGCTTGCAGTGGGCTTGGGACTGTTGGTCCAAAATGCCAACCTCCTTTCGAATCGGATGGAGTATTTGCTCGACGGCCAGGATTTTGCGCCCGAACAACTCGACCAATTCGAATTGGCTTTCAGCGGTGCGAGCCTGCGGAATTACGAACGGGTCGGAAACCGTATGCGTGTCCCTTCGAACTCCAAGGATGCTTACCTCAAGGCGTTGGCTCAAGCCAAGTGTTTGCCGGTTCGCTTGGAACAGGATATCGCAGGTTCGAGCGATCCATTGAGGTTCCTCGAACCCCGAATCGTCGCCCAGGAACGCGAGCGCAAAGAGAGGATCATGCAGATCCAAAACACGCTCAAAGAGTTCCCTTTTGTACGCCACGCCGTGGTGACCTACGACGAAAAATCCGAAGGCTTTTCGGCTGACAAAAAACGTGCAGCGACCGTCGCGATCCACCCGAAAAACAAACCTTATCTTTCTCGCGCCGAACGCAGGAATATCCTGAGACTCGTCCACATGCACTTCCCGGGCCTGAGAGCCTCCGAAGTCGCATTGGTCGACCTGGGCCTCGGTGAAACCTTCACCGAACCGAGCCTTGGCCAAAGCGATAGCCTTTGGACCGACCGACGCCGGGAGCACGAAGAGGACCTGAAAAGAAAAGCGGCAGAACTATTGGTTGGCTACGGCGATGTGCAAATCGTCATTTCGAGCGAACCGGTCGGCCCGGCGGACTTGGTCGAAAATCCCTCGAAGACCTCTTCGACAGGTAGTTCCGAGAACGATCCAAGCCCCACTTTGATCGCTAACCGCAAAGCCCGACTTAGCGAATTTGTGTCGACCAACCCAACATCCCAAACGCCAATCCTCTACAGTAGCCGCATCGCAGTCTCCATCCCTTCTTCCTATTACCATCGAGCCTATCGGCAAACGTGGCTTGCATCGGAGGGAAACAACGATCCTGCGAACGCTTCGGATCGCTCGGCTAGCACGGATAGCACGGATAGCACGGACTCGTCCCTCGGTCCGACCATGTCGGCCGTCGCATCGCACCTCCCGCCGATCACCCAACGGGCTTTGGATCAAATCAAGACCCAGACGGCGCAAGCCGTTCGCGAGAAGCTCACTCCCTTGGTGGCCACCACCTGGATGACGAGCAAGGAAATCGAAAGTCGCATCAGCATCACCGATCATTTCGACGCGATCGAATCGACTCCGATGGCCTCGAGTCCTTGGCAAGCCGCTAGACTGTGGCTTGCCGAATCCTGGAAGACACTTGGGCTCTTTGGATTGGTGATGCTAGCAATGCTTCTGTTGCGTTCGGTCGTTGTCCAAAAAGCAAACGGCCCATCGCTTTTGGATCTCAGAGAGCAAGCCCCTTTGATCGAAAACGATGAGCCGTTGCTGAAGCCTTCGTGGAAACTCCACGAAAAGATCCGATCGCAACCCGAGCAGGTCGCATCGAGATTGGCCTCTTGGATTTCGCAAAACTAAAAAATCAGTCCAGTTGGAACGATAATTCGCCAAGAAGGATCGGATCGACGGCCATCCTTCCTAGTTCGTCTTGCGGGCGACGGTTTGCGTTGGTTTGCCAAGCGCGAACGGTGCTCAGTTCGGGCATCAGCTCGACGAGTTGATGCTTGAGCATATCGAGCAATCGGATCAAGCGTTTGCTGACGACGATCTCTCGGACTGAGGCGACCGTTTTCATGATCTTGATCAGACTGGCTCGCGATTGGATCGATTCACAGATCGATACATCGCGATCCATCAGCAGGTGTTCGAGGGGTACCTCGAGGGCCTCTTTCCAGATATAGAGATCTTTGAGACTGAGGTTCGCGCTGGGTCGTTCTTGGACCCGGAGCTCTCGCACCGGAAGTCCTGTTCTGCGAGAAATAGTTCGCAGCGATAATCCTTGCTGAACGCGCACCTCTGCGATCCGATTCAAAAGAAATGCGTGCTTGGATTCCGACATCTTTCGATCAACCCGTTTCCTAGCAGTAGGCTGCCGGGGGGCAGTTTTCCTGGTAGCAGGTTTCGAAAGTTGTGGTTTCCCGGCAGCGGATCTTTGATTCTTGGCGCTGGGGGGCGTTTCGGAAGGCTGGCCGTCCTGAGGTTGGCCGCAAATAGGTAGGCTCTTTTTTTCCATGAGCTAAGACGAAATGCTAAGTTGCTTCGTCGGTATCAGTGTGTGTTCTGACCCTTCCAGTGCCTATCGTTCGCGGCATGGGCAAGTAAAGACAACCCCCCCAATTGGCAAATCTTTCCGTTTTTTCAAGCTTACCCAGCCTCTCCAGGCTGGGCAGGCTTGTACTACGGTTGACTCGGGGGTTCATAGCTCGACATCGGTGGGCAGGCGCACACCAGGTTTCGGTCGCCATAGACATTGTCGATCCGAGCGACCGAGGGCCAGTATTTCGAGCCTTTGGACTCGCGGTCCGGAACAGCGGCCAGCTCTCGGGGGTAGCCCAAGCCTGACTCGGAAAGGATGTCCTGGAGTGTATGGGGTGCGTTTTTCAAGGGGTTATTGCTAGGATCCCATTCCCCGGAGCGGACTTTTAGATACTCGCTGTGGATCAGGATCATCGCGCGGCAGAACCGTTCGAGTTCCTGGAGCGACTCGCTTTCGGTGGGCTCGATCATGAGTGTGCCGCCGACGGGAAAGGACATCGTCGGCGCATGGAATCCGTAATCGATCAACCTCTTGGCGATGTCGTCGACTCCGATATGCGCATCGCGGTCCATGGGGCGCGTGTCGATGATGCACTCGTGCGCGATGAGTCCATCGTTGCCGGTATAGAGAATGGGGTAGTAGTCTTTGAGTTTCCAAGCGACATAGTTGGCGCTGAGGATGGCGACTTGCGTGGCTCTTTTCAAACCTTCGGCTCCCATCATCCGGATGTACATCCAGGAGATCGGCAGGATGCTGGCCGAGCCGAATGCGGAGGCTGAGACCATCGGTCCGCGGCGGTGGGTATGGACTCCATCGCGGGGAAGGAAGGGAGCCAAGTGCTTTTTGACTCCGACGGGTCCGACCCCAGGTCCTCCGCCACCGTGGGGTATGCAGAAGGTTTTGTGGAGGTTCAAGTGCGAGACGTCCCCTCCGAACTTCCCGGGTCTTGCCACGCCGACGAGCGCGTTGAGATTCGCGCCATCGATGTAAACTTGTCCTCCAACCGCGTGGACTTTTTCACAGATTGCCGTGACCCCTTCCTCGAAGACTCCGTGGGTCGACGGGTAGGTGATCATGATCGCGGCGATTTTGGTTCCATACTGCTGGATCTTTTGATCCAAGTCCATCAAGTCGACATTTCCTTGGGAGTCGCATGCGACGACGACGACTTGCATGTTGGCCATCTGAGCGCTAGCTGGATTGGTACCGTGGGCCGAGCTTGGGATCAAGCAGATGTTTCGGTCCCCTTGGCCTTGCGATTCGTGGTATTGCATGATGGCCAGCAATCCTGCGTACTCGCCTTGGGAACCGGCGTTGGGTTGCAAGGAGATCTCGTCGTATCCGGTCGCTTCGCACAGCATCGCTTCGAGTTGATCGATCAAGATCCGATAACCTTCGGTCTGATCGGCTGGAGCCAACGGATGGATGGCATTGAACTCGGGCCAGGTCACCCCGGTCAATTCGGAGGCGGAGTTGAGTTTCATGGTGCATGAACCCAACGGGATCATGGCGCGATCCAAGGCGATGTCTTTATCGGACAAGGATCGGACGTAGCGCATCATTTCGGTTTCGCTTCGATACCGATGGAAGACTTCTTGGGTCAGAACATCATCGGAGCGGAAGGTATCCTCATTCAGGATACTTGAATCGTCGTGGTGGAGTTGCTCGATCCCTAGGGCTTTGGCTACCAGCGCGACGTCTTGGTCGGTGGTGGTCTCATCGAAACTTACCCCGAGCGTATCTGCATCGAGCTTGCGGAGATTGATTCCGAGATTCACGGCGGCTTGGACCAACGCATCGGCCCGACCGGGGACTTCGATGGCCAGTGTGTCGAAGAATCGGTCGCTTTTGCATTTCAGGCCAGCGGCTTTGAGGGTGCGAAAGAGCCTCGAGGTTTTTCGATGGGCTCTTAGGGCGATTTGACGGAGTCCCTCTGGGCCGTGGTAGCAGGCATAGAGCGTCGCGAGGATCGCAAGGAGTGCTTGGGCTGTGCAGATGTTCGAGGTGGCTTTTTCTCGACGGATGTGCTGCTCGCGGGTTTGGAGCGCCAGACGATAAGCTCGATTGCCGTGTCGGTCGATCGATTGGCCGACCAAGCGCCCGGGGATGGTCCGTTTGAGCGAGTCGCGGGTGGCGAAAAAAGCTGCGTGGGGACCGCCGAACCCCAGCGGGATGCCGAAGCGTTGCGAGGACCCTACGGCCACATCGGCGCCTAGGGCACCCGGGGACTCCAAGAGCATCAGCGAGAGCAAGTCGCTTGCTAGGATCACCAAAACCGAGTGCTTCTTGGCACTTGCGATCCAATCCTTGGGACAGAGGACTCGGCCATCGGTGGTCGGATATTGGGCCAGTACGCCAAAGACGTTTTCCCAAGAATCAGGGCCGAGGGTCTCATCGAACTCGACGACCTGGACATCCAAAGCCGCCGCGCGTGTACGCACGACGTCGATCGTCTGCGGATGGCACCATTTGGAGATCAAAAACCGCTTGCCTGTTTTCGCGTTTCTGAGTGCAAAGGCCATGGCTTCAGCCGCCGCCGTGGCTTCGTCTAGCAACGATGCATTGGCGATATCCATGCCGGTCAATTCGCACACCATGGTCTGGTAGTAGAACAGAACCTCCAAGCGACCTTGGGAGATCTCGGGCTGGTAGGGGGTGTAAGCGGTGTACCAAGCTGGATTTTCAAGTACGTTGCGTTGGAGGACTTTCGGAAGGTAGGCGTTGTAGTATCCCGCACCGATCCATGATTTGAGGATTCGGTTCTTGCTGGCGATCTGATGTAGCTGAGCTAGGGCTTCCTCTTCGCTCAGGGCTTGTGCGAGATTCATGGGACTAAGGTCCAGGATGCGTTCGGGGATGACGCGCTGGGTCAGTTCGTCGAGGCTCGCATAGCCGAGCTTGCCGAGCATCTCTTGGATTTCGTCTTCGCGAGGACCGATGTGTCGGCCGACAAACGGCGCGTAGGCATGCGCAGGCGCGGAGGTTTTCGAAGCAGGATGGGCTGAGTTCATGAGCGGATCGAATTGGGGTTAGGGTACAAGTTCCCCGGGTCGGCGGAGGACGGATTCGCTTTTGCAAAACGCGTCGAACGCTTGTCGGTTGCTTGCCCCTCTGTCCAATTGACCTGAGAGATTCACCTTTCCGAGACACCTAGCCATGAGCCGTAGTGTCCAGACTGGTTTGCCCCTTCGGTGGGTCGCCTAGGCTTCTAGGGCGACCGCTCTCCAGAGATTCTGTATCGGTCCAGCGGTCCTTTTGCCTGAGTGTTTGTGGGACACTTTACACCTTCGGCGGCTCGTAGGAGCCCTCTCGCGCTGGACGTTCAGATATACCACTATAATAGCCTAAATCCCAATCGGCTTCAACACTTGCTTTTTCAAGAAACGAGCCTCTTAGGATCGCTCGGCCCGATGGATTTCTTCGCTTTGGATCATCTCGTGAAGGATCTGCTCCAATCCGATCCGGACTCGCCATTCGGGATAGTCTCGCTCCAGTTTTCTGCAGTCGGAAATGTAGCAAATGTGGTCGCCGACTCGGTTTTGATCGCTCAGGCGTACTTCGAGCCGATAAGGACTGAGCTTTTCGATCCAATCGATGCATTCGAGCACGGAAGCAGAGTTTGCACGCCCACCCCCAAGATTGTAAACCTCCCCAGGACGTGGATTGCGCGAAAACGCCTCCAACGCTGCGATCACATCCGTGCTGTCGATCTGATCGCGCACCTGCTTGCCTCCATACCCGAAGATCGTATAGGGCTTGCCATGGACTGCAACGTGGACCAAATAGGATAGAAACCCATGCAATTCTACGCCGCAGTGGGCCCGGCCGGTCAAGCATCCTCCCCGAAAAACCCCGACCTTGAGCCCATAGTACCTGCCGTACTCCTGGGCCATCACATCGGCGGCGGTCTTCGATGCACCAAAGACCGAATGCAAGGTCCGATCGATACGACAGGTCTCGTCGATCCCATGGTGATCCTCTTGGCGGGAGTAGTCGAATCGGGTCGCATGCTCGGTCATCGGCACCTCGTTGGGCGCATCCCCATAGACTTTGTTGGTGCTCATGTGGCAAAACACTGCGTCCGGGGAATGCCGCCTTACTCCCTCGAGCATGTTGAGCGTCCCGACGGCGTTGACCTCGAAGTCGACCAGCGGAATCTCTCTGGCTTTATCGTGCGAGGGTTGCGCCGCGCAGTGGATGACCAACTCGGGCCGGTGCTTGCCTATCAGATCGAAAATCGCCTCGCGATCTCTCACGTCGATCGCATGCGATTCGAATCGCTTGGTCTGCGCTTTGAGCAATTCGAGATTCCTGAGCGTGCTGCCCTTGTCCCCAAAAAACACCCCCCGCATGTCGTTGTCGACACCGATGACCTGCGCTCCTTGGGCATCCCAATGCCTTACCGCTGTCGAACCGATCAGTCCGCTAGATCCTGTGACCAAGACTTTCATAACGCATCAGTCCCGGAACCGATCGACCGAGGCGTGCTGTAGGTCGATGCTCGTCGGCTCGCCACTGAGGATCTGACCGACAAGCGCGCCGGTGATCGGTCCGAGGCTCACACCCATCATCGCATGCCCTGTGGCGACCACCAGATTTTTGAGCCCTTTGGGGCGACCGATGTAAGGCAATCCATCCGGCGATACCGGACGCAGGCCGACCCAAGGCTCAATCCCCTCGAAGTGCGACGACTTGAACTTGGGCATGTACTGAGGAATGCTCTTTAAAATTCCACTCAATCGCCTCGGATCGATCGACTCGTTGAGTTCCCCAAGCTGCATGGTGCCGCCGAAGCGAAGCGACGATCCGATCGGAGTGACGGCGACCTTGGACTCCACCAAGATCGAACAGACCTTCGGCAACTCCACCGGATCCGGAAGCGTCAGCGAATAACCCTTGCCCGGCTGCATCGGGATCTTCAACCCCAAGGACCTCGACATCCCATCGGACCATACGCCCGTGCTGAGCACAAATTCGTCGGCTTGAAACTCTCCGTGACTCGTCCGCACTGCCCGAAGCGATCCGGATCGCTCATCCCATCCGACCACATGTTCTCCATAGACGAATTTGCCGCCGAGCGAATCGATCTTGCTCCGCAAGGATGCGATCAATTGGCCAGGATTCAAATGGCAATCCTTGGGGTAGTACACACTCCCTCGGACCGTCATCGTGATGTTCGGATCCAAGGCCGCTGTCTCTTGAGGATCGAGCACCGATGCGGGGATCCCAAGCTCTCGGGCCTTGTGCGCCAACTCCGCTTCCTCCTCGAGACCATGGTCGCTCTTGCAGAGCATCAACAAACCTCGTGTGGCAAGCGAACAGTCAATCCCCTCGTCTTGCCACTGACAATAAAGTTCGCGAGATGCTAAATGCATTTCTTTCAAAAAGGCAGATCCGGCCGTTACCTGATCTTTGTGGGTCGCCATGTAGAAACGCATCCCCCACTTCATCAAATCCCAACTCAAACGGGGCTGCACATAAAACGGACTCTCCGGGTCCCGCATCCATCGTAGCCCCTGGGAGATCACTCCGGGCTGTGCCAAGGGTGCAAAGTGACTCGGGACTACCATTCCCGAATTCCCAAAGGAGCAGTTTTCAATGTGCTCTGCGTTGCGGTCCAGGACCGTCACGTCGTATCCTCGACGCAACGCCGAGAGCGCTGAAGACAAACCGATGATGCCGTTTCCGATGATCAAGACGCGTTTGGTCATTCCCATTGCCAATCTATCCTCGTGCGAATCCTAAATTGCTGCTGTGGTTTATACTCGATCTTCATCGCCCGTTGTACCGGCCAAGCGTCGACGCTGCTCGACCAAGAAAGAATGGTAATCACCCCCCTCGATCGCTTGTCTAGCCCGGTGCATCAATCGCTGATAAAACGTCAAATTGTGAATGGATAGCAACGTCGGACCGAGCATCTCGTCGGCTTGGAACAAATGACGAATATAAGCCCTGCTGTGCCGACATGCGATGCACGGACAGTCGGCCTCGATCGGCGATGGGTCCTGCGCATGGCACTGGTTTCGCATCCGAAGCGGTCCGTCGGCGGTAAACGCAAGCGCGTTTCGCCCATTTCGAGTCGGCATCACGCAATCGAACATGTCCACCCCTCGCGCGACCCCCTCGACCAAATCGATCGGTCGACCCACCCCCATCAAGTACCGCGGCTGGTCCTCTGGCAACACCGGACACACCTCCTGAAGCATCCGGTACATCTCCGCAGGCGGCTCTCCGACACTCAATCCTCCGATGGCATAGCCGTCGAATCCGATCTGCTGCAATCCCTCGGCGCTCTGGCAACGCAATCCGGCATCGAGTCCCCCCTGGACAATTCCAAACATCGCCTGATCGCTTCGAGTCCTGGCCTCCTGGCATCGTCGCGCCCAACGCAATGAACGCTCCATCGCGTCGCGAACCTCCTGGATGCTCGCCGGCAAGGCCACCACATGGTCGAGCACCATCGCGATATCGCTGCCGAGTTCCTGCTGGATCCGCACGGAATCCTCGGGCCGCAAATGCACCATCGAGCCATCCAAATGGGACTTGAACGTCGCACCATCCTCGCCCACCTTGGTCATGTCCCCGAGCGAGAAAATCTGAAACCCTCCACTGTCGGTCAAAATCGGTCGATCCCAACCCATGAAACGATGCAACCCCCCCAAGTCTGCCACCCGCTGACTCCCAGGACGCAACGACAAATGGTAAGTATTGCCCAACAAAATGTCCGCACCGGTCGCCAAAATCTGATCGATCGAAAGGCCCTTGACCGTCCCCTGGGTCCCGACTGGCATAAACGCCGGCGTCTGGACTTGGCCATGCGGTAAGCTCAAAACCCCTCGACGGGCCGAGGTCGATGGGTCCTGGGCAATCATTTCAAAGGGGAATCGCGGGTTAAATACCATATACGAGCAAATATCCAAGCAAATGGTGGAGCGACAAACCGGCCAGTCGTTTTGGAATCCCACGGTTTGGGAATCCCATGCGTTGCGGATTTTAAACCAGCCTTACGCTTCGCCAACATCGATTCGCGAAATCCCTGAGCAACTTTCCAAGAGTTTCCCGGCTAGACAGATCGCATACCCTATGATGATGCTGACTCGCCTCAGCAAACTCGCGCCCAACAAACCGAACCCTCCCCCCAGACGACTTCTACCGAGCCGTGACCTTCCCATGAATCTTTCGAGAAATCTCGCCAGAGAACCCCAGAACCCAACTTTTTCATCCGTTATCGCCGCAGGTTCCAGCATCGCCCTAAGGTCGATAGTCGGGCTTTTGGCCTGCGTCGGGATCCTAGCCTCGGCAGGCTGCGATTCGAAACCCAAGGCCAACACCTCGGCCGTTTCGGACTCCAAGCCGCCTTTGACCAAGGTCGCTTTGGTATTGAACTGGTACCCGGAAGCCGAACACGGCGGCTTCTACGCAGCCAAAGTCCACGGCATCTTCGAAAAGTACGGGTTGGACGTCGCGATCCAGCCCGGAGGTAAAACCACCGTCGTGCCTCAGACCCTGACCCTCGGACGCGCTGAGTTCGGAGTGATCAATGCCGACGATGTCCTCATGGCCCGAAATCAACAAGCCCCCATCGTGGCCCTGATGGCACCCATCCAAAATGGACCTCGATGCATTATGGTCCGCGCCGATTCGGGCATCCGAACGTTCGAGGAACTCAAAAACATCACCCTCCAAATCGATGAGGGACGACCGTATGTCCCGTTCCTCAAAAGCAAGGGCCTGCTAGACGATTCGGTCAAACTGGCTCCTTACTTCGGCAGCGTCGCCCAAATCGTCGCTGGACCTGGATTTGCAGCCCAAGGCTATTCGTTCAGCGAACCGTTCATGGCCAAAGTGCAGGGGATTGAAGTTCATCAGTTGATGATGTCCGATATCGGGTACAACCCCTATGCAAGCCTCTTGGTCAGCACCGAGTCCTACGTCAAAGACCATGCCGATATCAGCCAACGGATGGTCAAAGCCTGTGTCGAAGGTTGGCAGAAATACTTGAGCGATCCTCAAGAGACCAACGCCGTGATCTTGGCCGCCAACAAGCAAGGACTCACCAAAGAGGCCCTCGAGTACGGTGTCGAGGCCCTCAAGTCATTGTGTTATGAGAACAACGACATGAGCCTCATCGGTGCGATGAGCGCCGAACGTTGGACGCAGCTTGCCCAAACCCTCGTCGATCTGAAATTGATCGATCCGGCCAACCTCAATGTCCCCGCTTCCTTCTCAAGCCAGTACTTGGCTCCTAGCCCATAAACTCCAAGATCCGCGGCCGGCCACAAGGGTCTTGGCTGGCCCGTCCCCGAAGACACCCAAAAGGCCAATCGCATCGATTGCGACTTCTCGAACTGCCTCTCTATGCAACCCATTCTCCTTAAGCCTCTTCGGAACCTGGTACTTGCCATTCTCGGCCTTTGGGCGTGGCCAGCTCATGACCTCACCTGGGCGCAAAGCCTTTCACCTGAACGCACCGAATCGAATCTTCTACCTCAAAACGAGCCTTATGCCGACGAGCCTCATGGCGATACGAGCAAGGTGAGTTTTCACCATCGTATCGACGAAGTTCTAGATGCGATCCACTTTGGTCCCGAGATCCCCTTGGCCAGCGACGAGGAGTTCCAACGCCGGATTTACCTCGATTTGCTCGGGCACGGACCGACAGTCGCTGAGTCGGAGCGTTTTTTTAAACGGCTCGGCGAATCACCAGAACTCAGCACCCAGGCAAGGGAGGAATTGATCGACGATCTGTTGGCGCGAGACGAATTTGCTCGCTACTACGCCAAAGTTCTCGAGGTCATGTTCACCGAGCGACGCGAGGTCATCGGGGTCCTCGAAGTCCGAGCGATGATCTACCAATGGCTCAAGGACCAACGTCCTATCAACGAGCTTTGCATGGAGATCCTCGCGGCCGATGGGACCGAAGCATCGCCTCGCGCGGCGGCCTGTTTTTTCCTCAACCGCAATGCCGACCCAAATCTAGTAACCCGCGATGTGGCTCGTATCTTCTTGGGTCGCGATATCCAATGCGCTCAGTGCCACGACCATCCTCTGTTCTCTGATTACAAGCAGTCCGAGTACTACGGAATTCTCTCGCTGGTCAATCGCACGTACTTGTTCAAGGACGAGAAACGAGGCAATCTTCTATACCTAGGGGAAAAAGCAGAAGGCTCATTGGAATTCGCATCGGTCTTCGAGCCCCAGGCAGGTAAGTCGACCGCCCAACCAATGCTTCCGACGGCCATGGCCATGGATTCCGAACCGGACTTTGTCGATTCAAGCGATGCCTACATCGTCGCCCCTGAAAAGGACCAGCGCGGAGTGCCGCGTTATAGCAGAAGGCAGCAACTGGCCGTACTGGCGACCCATCCTGAAAATCAAGCGTTCAACCGAAACTTAGCCAACCGCCTTTGGGCCAACATGATGGGCTTGGGGCTGGTCCATCCAGTCGACATGCACCATTCGGGCAACCCCGCCTCTTCCGCTCAACTGCTCGAAACTCTCTCGGGCCAACTGGTCGAGGGTCAGTACGACTTGCGAGAGTTTCTCCGGCAGATCGCCCGTTCCAAAGCTTACCAACGCTCCGTCCTCGCGCCGGACCTAAACCTTTGGGACGGTCCCCCGGGTGGGATAGAAGCCCTCTCCGAACGGAGTGCTGCGTTCGAGGCCACGGTGCGGGATTTGGCCCCCAAGCTCCAGAGCCAGCAAATCGAACTGCAGGAAGCTGCGAAGAAACTCGCCAACTCCCAAGCCGATGTTCAAAAGCTCCAGCTTCAAATCGATCAAGCCAAGGAACTCTACGGGCAAAGGATCCAGCAGCGCGATCAAGAACTCGCCAAGCAGCCGTTAGAGACCCAGACTCCTGAGCAAAAGGAAATCCTTCAGGCCGCCCAAGAACGGCTCGAAGACCAACGCAACCGCATCGTCGCGTTGGTCAATCGACGTTTGGCTCTCGGGGAGTTTGTAGCCCAAGCAAGAGGACTTCAGCGCAGCGTGCAAAGACGCTTCCAAGCAATCCTCGATGAGCAATCCGATTGCAAGCAGCAACAAGCCAGGATTCAAGCTCTCATAGAGTGGCTCGAGGCGCGACGTCGCATTCCGAATCATGAATCCAAAGTGGATCCAGAGTCGACAAGCCAATCGCTTGCCCAGTTCGAATCGCAAAGCTTCGAGCTGATCGAATCGTGGCGCCGCGGCAGTGCGCTGCGCACCGTGCGGAGCTTGACTCCCGAACAAGTCGCTGGAGCGACGTACTTTGCTCTCGAAATGGATCAACCTGTGCGGATCAAAACCCAGGCCGATTGGCAAGCAAGCCATCGAGAAGTTCCCAATGGCTCAGAGGATCCCAAAAAATACGATCAATCGCTCAGCGCTGCGCTAGCCGGGAATATGTGGGAAACCGTCGAAGACCTCATCGTCACAAAGTTTTCCGCCCCCGCTGGTGCTCCTCAGGATTCCTTCTTCGCCACCGTCGATCAGGCATTGATGATCCAAAACGACCCGAGTTACCAATCGTGGCTCAAAGCCAACCAAAGCCATCTGATCGATCGCCTCATCGGGATGCAAGAGCACCAGCAAATCGCCGAGCAACTCTACCTGTGCGTGCTGTGCCGAATGCCGGAACCGCAAGAGGTTCAACGCGTCGGTACGCTCTTGGATCAATTTCCAGACCAACGCACCGCGATCGTCCAAGAACTCGTTTGGGGCCTACTGGCATCGTCCGAATTCCGTTTCTCCATGTGATCACACCATGAGTAACCCCCAATACAAACCCTGTGGAACGGTCGATCATCGGATCGCTCGCAGGCAATTCATGGGCGAGTTCTTCACAGGACTCGGGGTCACAGGACTCGGGGTCACAGCAGGCACGAGTCTATTTTCGCACCCGCTCGGTGCCAGCCAAGTCGCCAAGGCTGGCAAGTCGGTGGTGGTGGTCTATTTGAACGGTGGGGTCAGTCAGTTCGAATCCTGGGACCCCAAGTCCGATCTGCAGACCGGCGGTCCGTTCAAATCCATCGCCACGAGCGTGCCGGGTATCCGCGTGTCGGAACTGATTCCGCATACGGCCAAGCAGATGCATCACATGGCATTGATACGGAGCATCAGCACCGATCTTGACGACCATGCCCTGTCGAACAACATCGTACGCAGCGGACGAACCACCCGCTCTGCGACCGAGTATCCCGAGTTGGGAGCCGTCGTTGCCAAGGGTTTGGAGCGAGCGGATTTTCCGCTGCCAGGTCACATCACGACCATGCTTGGCGGGATCGGTGGGCGATCCAACAATGCAGCCTACCTGGGACCTCGCTATGCCAGCGTGGCCGTCGGAGCTGAGAAAGGTGGAATCGTCAATTCCCAGCTTCCCGATGGGATGTCGGTTCAGGTCGATAGCCGACGTCACGATTGGCGGCGGTTCGTCAACAGCCAACATCGCAGCAAGGTGCAATCGGCCGAGATCGACGCCTACACCCAGAGCTATGAACAAGCCTTGCGATTGATGGAGAAACGAGATCTGTTCGATATCTCCCGGGAACCCGAAGCCTATCAGCAAGCCTACGGCAAGACCGAATTCGGCAAGCAATTGCTCCTGGCTAGGCGGTTGGTCGAACAGGAAGTCCCCTTCATTGAAATCCAACACGGCGGATGGGATTTCCATCACAACAACTTCGAGTTTCACTTGCACTATGTCGCTGACTTCGATCGGCCTTTTGCATATTTCATCGAAGACCTTTCTCAGCGCGGATTGCTCGAAAGGACGCTCGTAATTGTCATGACCGAGTTTGGGCGAACCCCGACGATCAACGCAGGATACGGTCGGGATCATTATCCCAAGGCCTGGTCGATCGCTCTGGCAGGCTCCGGGATCCAGCACGGCGCTGTCATCGGTAGTACGGACGCCAAAGGGGTCGAGGTGACGGAACGGAAAGTCGACCATCGACACTTATTTCATACCTACCTGCGCGCCGTCGGAATCGATTCCTCAGGCGAATTCGAAGTAGCCGGCAGGAAATTCCCCATCGCCGATCCGGCCTTTGGACCTATTGAGGAGTTGCTGGCATGACTTTCCCAAACCCCAAGAACTTGGCATCAACAGACCCTCCAACAAAACAGCCCGACGAGCTACCTCGATTCGATCCTGTCGGAGCCAAGCCCCTTGCCGATTGGGAGCACGCGTCGAAGCTCTTATGCTGTCGAGTCGATCCGACGGGTACTTATGTCGTCGCAGGCGGAATCGACCAAGCCATCCAGCGTTGGCAGATCGCTACGGGATTCAAAACAACGCTTCTGGGGCACGAGAATTGGGTTCGTACCCTAGGGTTCTCGCCCGATGGTCAACGCCTTTATTCCGGCGGTTACGACGGACGTTGGATCGCCTGGGACATCGCATCCGAAGCGCCAAAGCCCCTGACGATCGTCGATGCGCATCGCGGGTGGCTGCGCAGCTTGGCCGTCAGTCCTGATGGCCAACGGATCGTCACTTGCGGTAACGACCGATTGGTTAAGCTATGGTCGGCAGACGACGGGCGGCAGATTCAGCAATGGTCGACGGAGCCGAATATCCCCTACTGCACACTGTTTGTTCCGGGGGCGGATCCGACACACAGCGGGGATATTCTCTGCGGGGATGTTGTCGGAAACGTGTACCATTGGACTCATCCAAGAGCGGAAGTACAGCGTAGATTCGATGCAAGCGAGCTGTTTTTCCACATCGGCGATATTGCCCCTTTCGGGGGGATCATCAATATGGCGTTTAGCCCAGATGGAAAACATCTGACGGTTGTCGGACTGCACCAATGCACCAACGCCCCGGCGGGCAACCGACGCGCTGTAGCCATGAGCTTCGATTGGCAAACCGGCCAAAAGGGTCTCAAGCAGGAGTGTTTGAAGAAGGAGCTCGACGCGACCCTATGGCGAGGGGTGTATCATTCGAGCGGCACGTTGATCGGGATCCTCGAAAAGGAGATCGCCTTTTGGAATTCCGGTACTCCCGATGTTTTCCACCTAGTTACAACTCCAAGTGAGATCTTCGACTGCGACTTGCACCCCAACCAAATCGATCTTTACACCGCGCATTTCGACGGCCATGTCCGTTCGACACGTCTGGGCAGTCTCTAGTTCGATCACTCGCTCGATAAACGACCTGATCTGATGGGAAACCGTCGGATTTGCCAAGGTGGACAAATCAAGGGCATGAGGTAAAATCTGGCTAGATCGCCCAGCGGTGGTCTTGATGCCCTAGTAGCTCAGTTGGATAGAGCGCGGCTTTCCTAAAGCTGAGGTCGCAGGTTCGAATCCTGCCTGGGGTACTCGGTAGCATAGCCCTCACCATCACCACCAATCAAAACGCAGGTTTCTTCTTCGTGATGGTTGCTGACGTTCCCTGAAATAGCAGGGACAAGGGGACGGGCAATAGGACCGGTCGGCCTCAGCATCAACGATCGATCCCAAATGCTCATCATCGCCGTTAGCTACCCGTCGCCCGTAGCCACCTCTCGCCCGTAGCCACCTCTCGCCCGTAGCCACCTGTCGCCAGACGGTAGGAG
>Ga0208086_1000055_pt1 | contig 27699 bp, 22 predicted proteins | sample LakMenEpi06Jul10_FD_150675 | JGI IMG/M metagenome (GOLD analysis project Ga0208086, IMG submission 150675) | Freshwater microbial communities from Lake Mendota, WI - 06JUL2010 deep hole epilimnion (SPAdes) | ecosystem: Environmental > Aquatic > Freshwater > Lake > Epilimnion/Euphotic zone ...
CTTGCTGATCTTGTAGACGATCAACTCATCTTGGTCTCGAATGTAAAGGTTGCCATCGACGATCACAGGATGTGGCCAACTCTCGCCATTGTGTGTCGCAAGCTTAAACTTACCTAGCAACTTGTACGCATTGGTATCGGTGTCGATCATCGCCATCATGCCATCTTGGTACCTAAAGAAAAGCTTCTTGTCGGCAGCGACGATCGCAGCCGATCCGCCCCCGGCTCCGCGTCCTTTGTCCCAAAGATCCTTGCCGGTCTTCCACTCGACACAAGCCGGAAAGCCATTGTTATGGCCATGACCCATGTACACATGGTCGCCGATCATGATCATCCCACCATGATGGTTCTGCAACTCCTTGGAGGACTTGTAGTAGATCTCCTTGACGCCCAAGGATCGATTCGCCTTAGGCGAAATTTCCAGCAGGGCCGTACCTCCATCTCCATACCCGGTCGAGCAAAAGACGTAGTTGCCACTGACAAGCGGAGTTGGAATGTTCGCCGTCGTATTGGCCACCCGATCGTAGTTCCAAAGCAATTCGCCTGTCGCGGCATCGTAGCTGACGATCCCATGCCCAACGAGTTGGACATACTGCTTGCGCCCCGCAGCGTTGGAGATCACAATCGAGGAATATCCCGCACCGTCGTTGCCTCGCAATTTGCCCTCGGGCGCTTTGCCTGCCCAAATCAAATCACCAGTTTTTTTCTTCAACGCTACGACCATCGCCTTGGCTGCCCCCGGCGTGCAGAGCAACTTGTCCCCATCGATCAACGGGGATTCGCTGTACCCCCACCCCGACTCCATCTTGCCCCCGAAGTCTCCCGAGAAACTCTTCTTCCAAGCTACCTTGCCAGTCTTGGCATCGCAGCAGACCATCACGCCATCGAAGCTCATGGCATAAACCAAGCCGGTCTCTGGATCGATCGTCGGTGTCCCATTGGCCGCTCCCTTGTCATCGGTAAACGGAGTCGCCCAAACTTCGGCTCCATCCCCCGCATTGCGACAGATCAAATTGGTTTTGCCCTCGATGTTGCCGATCGTATAGAGCAGCCCCGCGTGAATCGCAAGACTTGCCATCCCCGATCCCAAACCCTTGGTCCTGTAAGAAATCGCAGGACCCTGCTCGGGCCACTGATCCATCAATCCCGACTCCTTGGCGATCCCATCGCGATTCGGACCTCGCCATTGAACCCAATCGTTGGCCGACAAAGCACCCAAGGGACTCAGGCTCAGCGCAACGAGAACCAAAGCAAATCGACGTTTCATAAGACAATTTCCAGGGGTAGATTCACTAGGACAGGACCGAATCAAATGCGTCCATCCGATGGACGCCAAAACCGAATTGTAACCGACATCCAACGCGGTTGCACTAAGCAGCACGCAGCCGGAGCGGACCGGCCCCGTGCGGATCGTCGCAGTACGCCAATCGATCGGCAAGTGCTGTCTGGCTCGCTAGGGTATCGCAAGCCTCCGTCACGTCGTCGACTTGGATCGAGAGCATCGGGCGATGGTCCGATTTGCGATTCGAACGCTCTTGCTCGCTGAGACTGTCTCTCTGGACGCTCCGATGCAAAGCCCCCAAAGGTCCGACCCGCTCGACAGGCATCGGGCCAATGAGCGCAACGGTCGGGGTATTTAAGGCCACCGACAAATGCATCGGTCCGGTGTCGGATCCAACAAAAATCCTCGCGCGGCGGATCCACTCGGCCAACTCCAGCAGATTCGTCGGGGGCATCATCCTGGCCCAAGAATCCGATGCATCGACCACCGCTTGAGCGATCTTGCCTTCCTGTTGGCCTCCCCAAGCGATCCAGGATTGCAATCCCCAACGTTCCCCAAGATGCCTAGCAACCGCTGCGTAACGCTCCGCTGGCCAAATCTTCGATGGCCACCCCGCCCCGACATTGATCATCCCCCAATGCTCGGGAACTGCCAACTCACGAAATTGTGCATCGACACTCGCGATGGATTGGATATCTCGGGGGACTCGGAACGAGACCTCCGGAGTTTCGATGCCCAAGGGCTTGAGTAGTTCGAGCCCTCGGAGAACCACCTGGTCATGCTCGGGCTTGACCAAATGATTGTTGAGCCAAGTACTAAACTCTCGGCCTTCGAACTCCGAGCAGCACAACCCGATCCTGCGCGCAGCGCCCGAGTACCTTGCGATCCAAGCGCTCTTGGTCAGCCCCTGCGCTTCGATCGCCGTATCGGGCTTCCACCGACGGATCGATTGGAGGAACTTCCAATAAGCCCTCGGCGATGCCGTCTGATCCTTCGATAACACAAACAGCTCGTCGAGGTCCTGATGCCCCCGAAGCAAATCGGAGGCTCCTTTTCCAACCACCCAAGCGATCTTCGATGCCGGGAAACGGTCTCGAAGAGCGCACAGGACCGGCAGCGTGAGGATCGTGTCCCCGACGGCCGAGAGCCGAACGATCAGGATTCGCTCGGGATCCGATCGCTGCTTCAATGGCCGCTTATTCAATGACTGCGGTTTCAATGGCTGCTTGTTCAATAAAGGACCGGTTATTGGATTGGCCATCATCGGCTATTTAGGCAATTCGCAGGTTAAAAAAAGCATTTCGTGCAATTGCTGCACAATGGGATCTCGCTTTGACGGCTCTCGCGATGGAGCTTGCGAAGCTCGTTGTAGCGAGCATTGTTCCAGATATCGAGCATCGGAGCGTCCATGACGTTTCCAAGTACCTCTTTGGCGCTGTAGTCCAAGCAGCACAGGGCCACATCGCCATTGACCAAGACCGTCATCGTGCGCCATAAGCGATCGCAGGGCTTGCGAACCCGCTGTTGCTCGGCGTCGCCCAGTGCGCCACCCCAATTGTGGATATGGGTAAAGTCGATGTGATCGACCACTCCGTCGAGCATCTCTTCGGTCTGCTTGCGATTCGAGGTTTGGCAAGTTGCAGCGACAATAATCGGCGTCTTCATCTTGGCCTCGTCCCGCAATTTGCGAAAGGCCTTGACGTTCTCGACAACCTTCGAGTGGTCCAATCCGATGCGAAGCTTGTTGAACTCCTGGGAGTCCGATCCATCGATGCTGATTTTGACCTCATCGAGCCCACTATGCAGGATCCGCTGGGCAACATCCCCCTTGAGCAAATCCCCATTGGTGAAAATTTTTACACGCGGAATCCCCTGATCCTTGCAGTACGTGATCCGATCGGCCAATTGCTTATCGATCAGTGGCTCGCCGTAACCGTGCAGATGGACCAAGCGTGTGCCACCCTCGACACACTGCTTGACGACCGTTTCAAAGACATCCTGCTTCATGTTGGCCTTCGCACGACCGATGGTCGATCGAGGGCAAAAAACGCAGTCAGCCTGGCAGTGATTCGTCGTTTCAATCCGAACCGTCTTAGGAAACGACTGACGCAAAAGCGTCATCGTATCGGCGATTACATACGAGGCGACCGAACCGACGGTGCCGATAAACGATTGTCCAAAAGCGGTCATGTCGAATCCTTTGACACGAATTTTTGTAGGGGTAGGTTGTCAGGCGAATTCCTCAGACGAAAATCCATTTCTCGTCCTAATCCAAGCTAGCCACTGGTAGATTAGCGAATCTGGAAACTCTGAGTCAACTGAGAAATACCCAGCAAATCCCACTGCCGCAAATTGGCCGATCCTATTAGCCGATCCTATTGCCCGATCCTAGCGTTTCCCAATCGCTCGTTCGAGCACGTTCTTGGTGATCCCCTGAACACGAGCATCCGGGCCGTGGGGCCTGCTCCAGTGGGACCATGGCAACGTATGGCCCGGTGGATCCGAAAGCCCCTGTGCCCAAAAAATACTCGATGCATTGAACACGACGTTCCCCTTAGGGCCCTCATACACCGTAGCGGTCCAAGTTTGAGGCGTCTGGCCTGAAACCCAAGCCTTTCCGGTCCCGACGACCGCAAGCCCCGGAATCTCGGCCGGGTCCCCGTGATACTCCCAACCGACCAAACCCGGGATCGATTCGCCTTGCTTGATACCCGTTCCCTGAAAAATCCAGTGCTCAGGCATCGTGCAAATCCAATCCCCACCTCCGTTGACCGGCTCGACATTCCTGGCACCCATCAAAAAACCTTCGTCCGGCCCCCGCTCGGGAAACGGACCGTGCTCTTTGGCTCGCGCCTCGGTGATCGGTCGGTCGGCTCCATAAGGTCCACCCCGAAAAAAAATGCGGTTTCGACGGCCATCGAAACCGTCGCGAAACGGCGATACCCAACAAACACTGTTGCCAGAAAGGAACAGCAAGCTGACCCCCTGATCCCGCATCGTCTCGACCGATCGGAATTGGCGAATATCCCAGTACTCATCGTGCCCTACACTGATAAAGGCTTTCGCTTTGAGCCCCCGGTCCGGTGTCAGCATATCGCTGTTGCAACAGTACGAAACATCATAGCCGTGCTGCTCAAGCCAAAAGGCCAGCGGAAACTCAAGCGGCAAATACTCCCCGGAGCCTTGCGTCAGCGGATCGTTGACCACGCTATCGAACTGCGCCTCGCGTCCATAAGGGCGATCAAAGCTCACGTCAGCCCACGGCCCTTGATTCCCCTTAGGATGGGTGTAAACCGAGTACTTGCTCGGCCAGGTATTGTAAGCCTGCCAAGTGTTGTCCGAACATTGAAACAGAACATCGCAAGGCCGATCGTCGACGACGACAAAGATCACATAGCTTTGCCAATAAGGCTCCTGGTCCGATTCGGGAATCGTCGTCAAACGCCCAAGATACACCCCCGATACCCAATCGTTGGGTATCGTCAGCCGATGACTCGATTCCCATCGGCACTCGTTGAGGTTTTTTTCACCGAGCTCCGGTGTCGCCTGAGTCTTGCCCTCAATCGGACCGATCTTGGACATCAACCGAGCCCCCGCGCCATCGTAATATCCAGTCCGGAAAATTTCGAGTTGAAACGACCGTGCCGGTTGCGTCGAAACATAAATGTCGATCGACTCTCCTGCACGTACGCTCTGTCGCGAACAATAACCCTCAATCCACGGCGAACGGTATCGGCTCGCATCGACCCGCACTCGGGTCAATTGCCAATCTCGACTTCCAGCCTTGAGATTCTCCGCCTGGATAAGATTCTTAGGCGACACTTCCTGGGCTATGCCGACAGAACAAAAAACCAAAACCAGCAAGCAGAGCGATCGGGTAAGGGTGTTCATGGATTTGCATTCTAAGGTGATTTAGATTCAGTGCCCCACGGCAGATTCTTGAGCATCCATTGTAGTGCTTCATCGCACGGTCCGGCCGCATCGAGCCCAAAGTTGCTCGCCGCAAATATGCCTCGCCCCTCGGCAGGAGCCAAAAAAACCACACAGTACCAAACCGTGTTCGATCCATTGTGGGTATAGATCGGACCTGACGACCAGCCCCGCTGAATCACATTCCATCCCCCCGCATACGACTCGCCCGAATCAGGTTGATGCAAACGATCAAACGACTCCTCAGAGAGCTTCAGCACCGGCGTCTGGCTGCTCTTACGCCGCAAATGGACTTGGAGGTAACGCACCCAATCCTCCATGCTCGCATACACCGTGCCAGCAGGCCCCAGCGATTGAGGATTGTCCCGCTCGAGAGCCACAAGAACGCCTCCAGGACGGATGTGCCCCCATGGAACTCTGTCTCCTAGCGACTTCGATGGGATCCCAAATCCCGCCGAATCCATCCCCAAGGGTAAGAAAAGACGCTCCTGGATCTGTTTCTCCCAATCCTCGTCGCGAAGCTGCTCGAGCACCCCTCCGAGAGCCATGTACCCCAAATTCGAATAAAGAAAACCAGACGCATTGCCCTCGGCTCGCTTCGGCTCCCGAGGTTGATCCATCCACCAATGGATCGCACTTCGGCGATGCTCACGGATCGGCCTAGTAGGATCGGCAAATTGCGACCAAGGCGGATTGGCAGGCGCGCCGCTGGTGTGATGCATCATCTGCCGGATCGTCACATTCGCCCAATCCGAACCGGTCACTTTGGCATCGGATGCAAAAACCTCACCGAGCGTCGAATCCCAAGCAAGCAGGCCTTCGTCGATGGCCATCGCCACAAGCGTTGCAGTCATACTCTTGGTACACGATCCGAGATGCATCGGATGCTCGGCCAGCAACGGATCCTTCGATCCCGAACGTCGAAACCCCACGGCTTGGACATCAAGAAGTCTCTGAGTGTCAAACTGACCAGCGATCAGCCCCGGAAGATTGTGCTCTTTGCGCAGAGCCTCAAGGGCTTGTGCGAATGTCTCGGCAACTTGCTCCTGCTGACCCTGTGCGCTTGCGACCTGTGCGATTGCGACCTGCACCGCAAAAAACGCAAGAAATATCCAAAGCCCTGGACGGAAAATGTCCATCCAACGATATTTCGCCGCCCAAAGCCCAATCGACAGAACGCTCGTGCTCTTTTCCTCGTACAGAGAATGTCCACCAGCAACGGCTAGAGAGACCCCCCACAAAACAGGCCTAAAAACAGGCTCAGCACAGTTGATAAATGAGTTGATCAATGAACAGTGCATTCCCAAGGTGAATCCTGTCGTGAATCCTGGCGTGAATCAGCGGTTTTTTGGTATGGTACTTGCGTAGTATATCCCTAGCTGCCATCGGACGGCGTCGTCCAAAGTCCATTTTGGCAGTCAGCAGACTACGCCTGCGGTTTCAAAGTCCGCTTGCGGTCTTGTAGCCCAAGTATCGAGAAAACAACAAGAAAACAGAATACGGAGAGAAAAACCATATGTTCTACAACGGCAGCTCGTTTCTCATCTACATCATCCTCATGGGACCAGCACTGATCCTGGGCATGCTAGCCCAATTCTGGGTCAAGTCGGCCTACAACAAGATGAGCCAAGTTCCCGCACGCATGAGCGGTCACGATGCAGCTCGACGAATCCTCGACGCCAACGGCCTTTACGATGTGCCTATCGAGCCGTCCCCAGGAGTCATGTCCGATCACTACGACCCGAGCTCCAAAGTCGTCCGGCTGAGCCAAGACGTCTACTACGGACACTCCATGTCAGCCGTCGGGATCGCCGCCCACGAAGTCGGCCATGCGATCCAAGACGCACGGCAATACGCTCCCCTGGTGGTTCGGAACCTTGCTGTCCCCGTGGCCAACTTCGGCGGATCCTTTGCCTCGATCATCATGAGCATCGGCGTTTTCCTTTTGATCGGCGGAATGTTCAAATTCGCAAGCTGGGCGATGCTCCTGGGGGTGATCCTTTTTGCCGCCGTGGTCGCTTTCCAACTGGTCAATCTACCCGTGGAATTCAACGCAAGCTCGAGAGCGAAAGATCAATTGATCACCCATGGAATCGTCAGCAACAGCGAACTGCCCTACGTCAGCTCCGTCCTGACTGCTGCCGCCATGACCTACGTCGCCGGAACCTTCAGCTCGGTCATGAACCTCGTCTACTACGTCATGCAGTATGCTATGGTATCTGATCGCGACGGCTGATCATAACCGGTTGATCCTCAAAGTGGATCGTGACGAACAAGGCAATCCGATGGCTCAAATCACTTCGTTTCTCCGAGAGCCCCGAACATGGGCTCTCGGAGTTTTTTTGGGTATAACCAGTGGAATCGCATTGGCCCAAGAACCCCAGCCCATCAACGATGGCTTCAAAGTCCCGGCAACCGATTGGCCTTGGTGGAGAGGACCACTACGCAACGGGTCGGCTGCAAGCCAACAGTCCCCCCCCACCCAATGGGACGCTAATTCTCATGTCCTCTGGAAAACACCCATCCCAGGCAGAGGCTACGGTTCGATGTGCGTGGTCGCCGATCGAGTCTATCTTGCCAGCGCCGACGAAGCCACCGGCTCGCAGTCGCTCCTGTGCCTAGACCGAAATACCGGCGCGATCATCTGGTCGACGACCGTCCACGAAAAAGGTGGAATGCGCAAGAACGAGAAATCGACGGCCGCTTCCTCCACCCCAGCTTGCGATGGCCAACGCATCTACATCAACTTTCCCAACGAAGGCCGATTGATGGCCAGCGCCATTAGCCTCGATGGCAAGTTGATTTGGCAGACGAAAGTCTCCGACTACATCGAGCACCAAGGCTACGGCGCATCGCCAGCCCTCTACCAATCTCTAGTGATCATCGCCGCCGATACCAAAGCCGGCGGAGCAATCGCAGGCCTAGATCGCAGCTCAGGCCAAGTCGTTTGGCGTCGCGAAAGACCCAAACTACCAAACTACCCATCGCCTGTCCTCATGCACTTGTTCGGCAAGGACCAGTTGATCATGACCGGCTGCGATTTGATAACAAGCCTCAATCCACTCTCCGGGGAGCTCTTCTGGGAAGTCGCAGGTGCAACGACCGAATGCGTTACATCGACTCCCAGCGACGGCAAACACATCTACACCAGCGGCGGCTATCCACGCAACCACATCTCAGCAGTCCTAGCCGACGGCTCGGGAAAAATCGTTTGGGAAAACGAATCTCGTGTCTATGTTCCCTCCCTTCTTATTCACCAAGGAATCCTCTACGGCGTGCTCGATGCGGGTATCGCCGCTGCTTGGGACGCCTCAAGCGGAAAAGAACTTTGGCGAAACCGACTCGGGGGCACTTTCTCCGCCTCGCCCATTCTCGTCGGCTCTAGGATCTACGCCTGGAACGAAGCCGGTGAATGCTTCGTATTTCGGGCCAAACCCGACGGTTTCGAACTGCTCGCCAAAAACCAACTCGGCGAAGAGAGTTTGTCCACGCCGGTCATTTGCGATAGCAAAATCTTCTACCGATGCACCGAAACGCAAGACGGCAAGCGTCAAGAAGTCCTCTACTGCCTGGGCAATCCAAAAGGCCAATAAAATCGGAGCAGTGCTAGCTGCCCAGTGAGTGCCCAACGACCAATAAAAGCGGAGCAGCGCAAGCTGCCCGGTGTGTCGAAGAGGCCAAGATATCTACCCCGAAGCTAACTGAGAACCATAGCCAAAGCGACCAGTCCCCGCAGCGTCCATGCGATGGCTCGTATCCAATTGGTCCTGACGAGCTCTCTTTGCGCCCAAGGGTCCGGACCTCGGAGAAGCCGATCATGCAAAGGCATCTGAACCCTCGCGGTACTTACCCAAATCACACCCAAAAGCAGCATCCCGAGACTTGGCAATAGCCACGCGCCGGTCTCGATGCCGACGACCAACAGCCAACCGGCCAAGACACCCTCGAGGAGCATCATCGGACCGACCACCCAAAAGATACGATCGCAGTGCTGCTTTTCAGCCACCGCCGCCCGCACCGGATCCGGATCGACAAACTCCATCGCCGGATACTGAACGCGTTGGATCACCCAAATCAATCCGACCAGATACCAGGTCACTGCTAAGTGAAGCAAACCGATCGTCACATTCGAAAACATCGCGCTGCTCTTTGCCCTACCGGTCGCCGGAGCCGGCGACCTTAACGATCTTCAAGGTCTTCACGACCTTCACGAAACCTAAGGCTTGTTCTCGACCAACTTCAAAATCGACTCGCCCTTGCCACTGTCGATCATCACGTACACCTCCCCGTCGGCGTCCTGACCAAACGCCAACACAGGAAGCCCACCGGCGACGACCTCCTCGTTGCGTGACGCTTCACGAGCACCCTCCTCAAGGGTCAATGCCCATACGCCTCCCGAAACATAGTCGGCATAAAGATACTTGCCCGTGAGCTGCTCGAGCCGCTCACTGCGGTAGACTCGCCCTCCGGTGATCGACTTGCCAACAGCGTGATCATAAGCCCATACAGGGTCGATCGCATTGGCCGCATCGGCACCAGGGGTCCGGTTGCCGAAGGTATAGGCACCCTCGCGCGTGCTCCAACCATAGTTGCCACCCTTGTTGACCACGTTGACCTCTTCCCACAAGTCCTGGCCGACATCGGCACACCAAAGCTTGCCTGTCTTGCGATCAAATGCAATTCGCCAAGGGTTGCGGAACCCATAAGCGTAGATCTCTGGACGTACACCTTCGACCCCCACAAACGGATTGTCGGCAGGGATCGCATAAGCCGCATTCGGGCTCTTTCGATCGACATCGATCCGCAAAATCGAGCCTAGGAGTTGCGAACGGTCCTGACCATTGGCCTTCGGATCGTTGCGGGCCCCACCATCTCCAAAGGCGATGTACAGATACCCATCGTTCCCAAACTCGATCGCTCCACCGTTATGATTCTGGAACGGCTGGGGAACGACCATCAAAACCTCCTCGGAACTCGGATCCCCCTTGAGCTTGTCCCCAGGCATGGTCTTGAATCGTGAAATCACCGACTCATGGGTGTTGGGTTTGGTGTAACAAACAAAGAACTCGCCGTTTTCCTGAAACTTCGGATGCATCGCCAAGCCCAAAAGGCCCTGTTCATTGCCACCGGGCGAGTTCCACTTGCTGACTCGATCTCCGATCTCCAAAAAGACCTTCGCAAGCTCGACCTCAGGGTCCTTCTCAAAACTGTAGATCGTTCCGCCTTGATCCAAAACATACAGACGCTTCGAATCCCCTGGAGCATAAGTCAACTCCAAGGTGCGTCGAGGGCGATTGACCGTTCCGTCTTCATCAACCGGGACCCAGTTCTCCCACTTGAGCTTTGGAAATGCCAACGTCGGCTTGAGATTGAGCTTGCCGTCGACCGGCGATGCAATCGTGCCTTCATCGCTAAGCTCACGAATCTTGATGTTCCGGAACGAGACCGGATTGCCGTGGTCCTGGAGACAAAGATGCCCCAGACCTGCTTTTGCAAAACCCGGGAACTTCGAAAACTTGCTTTTAGCCACCAACTCATCCCACCGCTTGTCCCCCAAATTGAATTGGTAGTACACCACCCCATTCATCGAGACCTCACAGCCCCGAGGCGAGATGCGAAGAAACAATTGATTCCACTGCCCGGGCGGTCGCGTCGCATCAGGGATCTCGGTCTCACCGGCCCAACGCATTGGATAAGGCTGATACATCTGATAGAGCCAACCGGCCTTCTGCGGGTCGTGACCCTCGACGTTGTCTTGGATCTGGACCTCCGGTCCACTATGCCAAGGTGCTGGATTGTCCTCGGTCACATGGAACATCAAGCCGCTATTACCACCTTTGGAAATGTTGTACTCGAGCGACAGCTCAAAGTACTTGTACTTCTGATCGGTAATGATGTCCCCGGCATTGTTCCCATCGCGAACGATCGCTCCATCGACAACCTTCCAACCCTCGGAAACCTTTTCCTTTTTGTAATTCCGCCAGCCCTGCGTCGATTGTCCATCAAAGAGCAACTTCCACCCCGCGACCGACTCGGCACGCGTAAGGGTATTGGCTGGCTGCTCGGCCAAAACGCTCGACGTCAGACCCATCGAGACTCCCGATGCGATGAGCATCCCAAGACAGACTCGGGACAGTGTTTTCGATGTTTTTTTCATGAGAATTCAATTAGGGTTATGTTGAAACAAAAACGGAAAGGATTATTCAGTACCAATACAAAATACGAAGATCAAAGCTCGGTAGCCTCAAGCCTCCTGAGGCTCAAAGCCAATGCCTCTTTTTGCGAACTATCGCAAAACTGCAACAACTGCTCGGTGTAGTATCGAGCCGAATCGATCAGCCCGTTCTCTTCGGCAATCGCAATGGCCAACTCCAAAGCTCGGGTGCGAATGAGCGGATCCGGGGGTGGTGAACGGTACAAGGCGGCTTTGCGAAACGCCGCCAATGCTTCCAAGGGGCGCTCGAGACTCTCAAGACACATCCCCAGTTGCAAACTCGCGCGCGCTCGAAGCGATGGATCCTCAGCCGCTTCTTGCAAATACTCGACCGCTTGATCCTCTCGCCCTAACTGCCGCATTGCAACTGCCCAAGGGATCAATATCTCTTTCTGTTCAGGATGTCGCTTGTAGCGGTCCGAACAAACCTTGACCCTGCGGTTGGCCAAGTCCGTTTCGGCTTGCTCCAAACCGTACCGGCTTTCCTCGCTGGGTCGCTGCGCGTTGAGCTTGCGCGCTTGCTCCAACGCCATACTCGATAAATGAATCATCAGATCCTCATGCAGGATCAACGCCGGTTCATGCTCAGGACAGTACTCGACAGCGGCGTCCAAGACCCGACGCGCATCGGTCCATCGCTGCTGGTCGATGTAGATTTGACCGAGCTCGACATAAGGCTCAGGGTTCGCAGGCGCACTGCGGATCGCTTGCTCGAGCTCCTGCGAGCGCTGCAAAGGGATCACCTTGGGCACCGATGCCGTCACTGCCGATGGTATGTTGCGAACAAACAAGCTCTCGGTGTCGGAGTACTTCGAAAGCAATTTCGAACCGACTTCTTTGGCCGACTCTTGCTTGGTAGGCTCGTTGAGTTCCTTGGATTCCATGCTCGGAATTATACCCTTGCTCAAGGCGATTCCCATATCGGAGCAACGAATAAAAACCCTGGAACCAAAAAACGTCAGCCCGGATGGCAGTTCGCCCTTTTCGGCGATCAGAGAGGCTGCCATCCGGGCTGAAGACGTTAAAAACTTCAGCAGCGGTCGACCAAGACCGCTAAGCTTTACGCAAAATCAGACCACCAAGTCGGTGTCCTGACCCGGTTGAGGAACCCAGTATCGGCCCTTTTCGTCTGGCTTGATCGGCGCCTCGTCATCAAACGAATCGATGGCGTCGAAATCGGCCAAACCAACCTTGCTGTTCAAACACTGGTCCCACTTCAATAGCTTTCCAGTGTAAGTCGCCATGCGACCCATGATCGAGGTCATCGTGCTCGTCGCGCCGTAATCCCCCTCGTTGGGGATCTCTCCCTTGCGAATCTGTGCGAATAGATCGACGTGCTCCTGGGCCCAACCATTCTCACCGGCCGGCGACTTCCATACCACCTCGTTCTTCTTGTTGTAAATCTTCCCTCCGCTGATGTCGGCCCAACCATTGGTCCCGTGAGCAAACTCGCTGACGGAATTCCAACAGCCTGGAATGTGTCGGCACTGACTCAAAAGCTTCGTGCCATTGGCGTACGTGTACTCGATCATGTGGTGATCATAGATTTGACCGTTCTCGTCCCCGGTCCGTACCTGACGGCCACCCTGCCCTTGTGCCTCTGCAGGCGGGCCATCCATGAGCCAATTGATCACGTCCAAATTGTGGATGTGCTGCTCGCAAATATGGTCTCCACTGAGCCAGTTGAAGTAATACCAGTTGTTCAACTGATACTCCAATTCCGTCTGGTTCGGCTGCCGGTTGCGGGTCCATACCCCATCGCCATTCCAATAAGCCCTAGCCAAAATGATGTCGCCGATGGCTCCCTCTTTGAGCATCTTGATCGTCGATTTGTAATCGCTCTGGTGATGCCGCTGAAGTCCGACGGCAACGGCCAAGTTCTTCTCCTTGGCAATCTTGTTGGCTTCCAAGACTCGACGAACCCCAGGCGCATCGGTCGCCACAGGCTTCTCCATGAACACATGCTTGCCCGCCTTGACCGCTGCCTCGAAATGCAAAGGCCGGAATCCCGGCGGACTGGTCAAAATCACCAAGTCAACATCCGAGGCCAATACCTCTTTGTAACTGTCGACCCCAATAAACGCCTTCGCGTCGGCATTCTCCTTGTGCTTGCCCTTGAGCTCTTTGAGCGCATTGTCGGCTCGGAACTTGAACGGGTCAGCAACCGCCGTCAACTTCACCCGATTCGACTCGCTGTTGGTGTCCAGCGCCTGCCCGGCGGCTCCCGTTCCTCGCCCTCCGCATCCGATCAAACCCACACGGATCGCATCGCTCCCTTGCGCATGGGCCGATCGGGAAATCGGCAAACTGGCCGCTAGCCCCGTGGCGATCACGCCCGTCTTGAGAAACCCTCGGCGTGATGGCTCGCTCGAAGCATTCGAAGGTGCCGATTGATTGGTCGCATCGCTCATGGATCGTTGGACTCCAACTTGGAATTAATGGTGTTAAGTAAAAAGGTGCTGCAAAAAATGGAATCGTGGAAACTTCGTCCCGACTCGAGCAAGGAACGTACAAGCTCAAGAAGGAAAAAAAGTGTTTCACGCCCGCCCCCGCGCAGCGGAGGTCGCCGCGCCAAGGAGAAGAAAAGTCAGATTTCGTAAGGACCGACGTGAAACACCGGAGGGCTTAAACGCTCACTCTCGCGGATAGGGAATCCTACCCCCCAAAAGTGCCGTCTAAGGGGTCGCTAATTCGCAACCACGCTTTGACTATACCAAAGCTCCCCTGCGGCTCCAAGAGAATTCGCAAAAATAACCAACGTGGACAACCCGCAAAAACAGAAAGGCTAATGCAAGCTCCCGCTTTCGATCGAGCCTAAGCCGGCTTGCGTTGATGAAGATACTGCACCAACTGACGTACCGACTCGACGTCGAGAATCTCATCGTCGATCTTCATCGCAAAGCGTTTTTCAAGCTCAAAGGTCATCTCCGCCATGGCTACCGAGTCGATTCCGATCATCGCCAACGAATCGTCCAAATGAGGCCTGCTACCGACGAGCTTCGACAGATACTCGATGACCTGGGCTTGCGTTTCCTCAAAATTATCCATGGGGCCTTCTCGCTGGGGATCCTTCTCGCAAAGGGCCTTATTGATCGGTATCTGCACTGCCAAAACGATAGCGGGAAACCCTCTTTGGAATCAAGCCCCACCGGCGATGCCCAAGGCTCGATCCAGATCTGCTATCAAATCCTCGGGGTCCTCGAGTCCAACCGAAATCCGGACCAAAGTGTCACAGATCCCTGCCTGCGCCCGCGCCGCAGGATCATAGCTAGCATGAGACATCGTCGCTGGCTGCTCGATGAGCGACTCGACGGCTCCGCAACTGACGGCCAACCCGAAAAGCTCCGTCGCCTTGCACACCCTCTTTGCAGTCTCGATATCCCCTCGGACGTCAAAAGTGACCATCCCACCGAACTGGTCTCCCATAAGCCGCACGGCGCGCTGGTGATGCGGATGGCTCGCGAGTCCAGGATAGAGCACCCGAGCGACGGATCGATGACTCTCGAGCCATTGGGCGATGGCCAAGGCGGATTTGGACTGCTCGCGAACTCGCAACTCCATGGTCTTGATCCCGCGATGGAGCAGAAAGGCCTCGAGCCCTCCGATGACCCCACCGGTTGCGTTTTGGATGAAGTACAACTGCCGATGCAGCTCAGGCGTTTTGGCTGATAATGCCCCAGCTAGGCAATCGCTATGGCCACCGAAGTACTTCGTCGCCGAATGCATGACGATGTCGGCGCCGAGGTCCAAGGGCTTTAAGATACAAGGTGGGACAAAGGTGCTGTCGACGGCCAACAGCACGCCGGCCTTGTGCGTGATCTGCGAGATCTGCTCCAAGTCCGGCACGCTCATGAGCGGATTGCCGATCGATTCGACCCACACCATTTTGGTTTCCGGTCGAATCGCCTCGGCAATTGCCGCAGCATCGTCGGCGTGGACCAGCGTCACGGTGATGTTGTTCCGATTGCAGATCTTGTGCAAAAGTCGGTAAGTCCCACCGTACATGTCGCAACCGGCCACGATGTGCGAACCCGACTCCAATAACCCCATGGCGCAATGGGTCGCTGCCATCCCCGAGGAGAAGGCCAAAGAGCCTGCGGCTCCCTCCAAGTCCGCGATCGTCTTTTCAACCCGCGCACGGGTCGGATTCCCGCTGCGGGAATAGTCAAAAGCCCCCCAGTCACCCGGCCCAGGCTGCACAAAGGTCGTCGATAAGTAGATGGGCGGAACGACCGCTCCGGTCGAATCCGGTTCGCTTCCGATATGGATAGCTCGTGTTCGAAATTTCATTGCGGATTGTCCTTGGGATTCCAACACATCGTACCGAACAGGGCGATCTAAGCCGTGGCTTAGCGCGCTTCTAGGGCTTGACGCAAGTCCTCGATCAAATCGTCGGTGTCCTCGATGCCAACGGCCATGCGAATCATGTTATCGTAAATCCCGAACTGCTCGCGCTGCTCGATCGGGTAATCAAAGTAACTCATCACCATGGGCTGCTCGATGAGACTTTCGACCCCGCCGAGGCTCGGTCCGATCCGAGGAATCTTGCACTTGTCGATGATCGCCGCAGTCTGCTTCCAATCGGCATCCTTGACCAAGAACGTGATCAGACCGCTGAAGCCTTTCATCGTTTTCTTGGCGAACGCATGGGAAGGATGCGACTTGAGTCCCGGATAGTACACGCGCTGGACTCTGGGGTGGCTCTCGAGAAACTCGGCGATCCGCTGGCCGTTGTGGTTGTGACGCTCCATCCGAAGCGCAAAAGTCTTCAACCCTCGCTCGAGCAGATACATATTGTGGGGCGAATTGATCGATCCGAGGATCCCTCGCAGCTTTCGCACCGGCTCGAGCTTCTGCTTCGAACCGCAGATGACCCCCGCGAGCAAATCGTTGTGCCCACCCATGTACTTCGTCGCCGAGTGCCACACGTAATCGACCCCCCATGCGATGGGCTTGAGGTTGTAAGGTGTCGCAAGGGTCGAATCGATCAAGGTTTCGATTCCATGGCGTTTTCCGATCGCGACGAACGCCTCTAAATCGATCACCGTCAAGTGTGGGTTCGTAGGCGATTCGCTCACAAGCATTTTGGTCTTCGAATTGATCGCCGATTCCATCGCACCCATGTCACCGGTCTTGACCTGATGGGTCACGACCCCAAAGCGAGACAAATGCTTGACACAAAACTCGCGGCTGCGGTGATAGCACTGATCGAAAAAAATGATCTCGTCGCCCGCCGAAAGCTTGCACATGAGCAATCCGACGATCGCTGCCATGCCGCTTGAGTAGAGGATCGCATCCTCGGCTCCCTCGAGGACCGCGAGCTTCCTCTCGACGACCTTTTCGTTCGGGTTGCCATAGCGCCCGTACTCTTCCCGATCGTGGTTCTCTTTGAGATAGTCCAGGATCGATTGGGTCGATTCAAACGTATAAGTCGACGCGCAGCAGATCGAGTCGGTGATCGCATCGTTGGGCTTCTGGCGAGCCTCGCCAGCATGGACGCTCTGGGTGCCAAAACCCAACTCGCTCTCGGAATTCGAAGACGATGTCATGGAAAGCTTCAAGGAAAAGCCAAAGGAAAGAACCGAAGAAAAACAGGGGATTAGAGGCAACTCCAAGCAGATCCGCAGCGAGCGATCCGAGACAACGGCACGGTCAGAAAAAACCGCGATTCCGTCGGTAGCGAATGGCTTTTTAGCAGTGAGGCTGCAATCGGCCGCAAATCCCTGTAACTTCTTAGTAGTGTAGCCTCGCGCGAAAAAACCATCAAGTCGCAGAAAATCCACCAAGAACCCTAAGCTCACCCCTCCTAGGTTGCCCCCCAAAGAGCATTGACGATTGCCCAAAACACCCTAAAATCCGTCTTGTGTTGCGATATTGGCTGAAAGATAGGCCCGGCGTTGTTGCAACACCCAACGAATTCATCGTTAGGATGGGTGGCAGAGCGGTTTAATGCGCCGGTCTTGAAAACCGGAGTGGCCGAAAGGTCACCGTGGGTTCGAATCCTACCCCATCCGTTGCTTCTGGCGTTTCCACTGGCTCTCAGCCAGCCTTCTTCTGTGTCTCTAACGGTCCTAGAGCTACCCGGCCTGCGAGATAGGATTTCACGTTTTCGGTTTTGTCGGAGGTTCTCTCAGCGGTGCTGCCATGGGACGTCCAAAGGACGGAACATTTACAGGGGCTTTTACCGAGAACTATCCATGGAAACCTTTGAATTGCAAGATGGCGGCATCCTGCGCTACGACGACGCCTTTGTGCCCCCGGGCCTTGCAGATCGCTATTTCAATGCCTTGCGCGACGAATGTGCCTGGGAGCAAAAGCCTGGCATCTTCGGCCACTTGCAACCACGGCTCATCGCCTCCTACGGTGACCCAGGCGTGTCCTACCGTTATTCTGGCGTTGACAATGTGGCGGTACCCTGGACGGCAACCTTGCTGGAGATCAAAAACCGAATCGAGGCCGTCGAAGGCCACTACAACTACTGCCTTCTGAACCGATACAGAGACGGCCAAGACAGCATGGGATGGCATGCCGATGATGAACCCGAAATGGGCAATATCATCGGCTCACTCTCGCTAGGGGCAACGAGAAAATTTCGCATTAGGCACAACCTCTCGCGAAAAACGCAGACATTCCTCGCAGGCCACGGAACGCTAATCATTATGGCCGGAACGATGCAGCAGCACTGGCAACACTCGGTTCCTAAAACCAAACTCCCTGTCGGCGAACGAATCAACTTGACGTTCAGGCAGATCGTAAAGCCGCACTGAAATGCTTGGCCCCCCTTCGCCCCCAGGCTTTGACGCGGGAGAAGCTGCTCGGTTTTAGCCCGGAGGGCGGCACTTCTCTGCCGGTGTGCATTAGCCACCGGACCCCGAGCGTCCCAAACTCACCGCAAAGCCGCAAAGTTCGCCAAGTTCAAGAGGGACGGGATAGCGAAAAAAGGGTTCGGTTCAACCCCGTATTGGGTTTAGCTTGGCGACCTTGGCGCCTTTGCGGTGAATTTGGAATCTTCAAGGCTTAGGTCTCGCAGCCAAAAAATGTCAAGGTTCACCTTGTCCCGCTTCAACAGCTCGTCGTACTCGTACGATCGCCAACGTCCCTTTGCGTTTTCTTCACTCCCACTCGCTTTGCGCACGTGACGCTTGCCGGGTCGATCCTGCGCGACGAACTCGTCCAAATCCGACCCCAGAACGGCCGAAAACACAAATTTGACTCGACCGCTGCGGTAAGCTCTGGACTTGAGACTCATGGACCTTAGGATGGAATGCATGCAACGCAACGACCCCATCCTCTTGAACCCCTCGGACCGAACCGTCTGCCGACGTCGATTCCTCCAATCTGCCAGCGCAGGGCTCGCTAGCTCCCTGGGCCTCGGAGGCTGCGTCCCCTCGTCCCTCGACTCCGACGCCTCCCCCCTACCCTCAAGCCGCGTCGACCTGATCATCGGACAACGCGGTCTGGCCGACGGAAGATTTCAAAAACCCAGAGCTCTAGCCATCAGCCCTAACGACGAACTCTACGTCATCGACAAAACCGCGCGCGTCCAAGTCTTCGATGCCAACGGAAAATTCCTGCGAGGTTGGAAAACCCCCCAATGGGCCAACGGCAAACCCACCGGAATGACCTTCGATACCAAAACCAACTCGCTCGTCGTCGTCGATACCCACTACTTTCAATTTCTCTTCTATACCCCCGATGGGCAACTCCTCGAATCACGCAAAATCGGTGGCGTCAACGGGACCGAGCCTGGCCAATTCGGATGGGTTACCGACTTTGCTCGCGCGGCGGATGGAACAATCTACCTGAGCGAATACGGTGAGTACGACCGGATCTACAAGTACTCTGCCGACGGAGAATTCATCGACCGAATGGGACAACACGGCGATGGACCACTGGAGTTCAGTCGCCCCCAATCGCTGGCCGTCGACGAACAAGGTCTGCTCTGGGTGGCTGACTCGTGCAACCATCGGATCCAAGTCATCGATTGGCGTGAAAACCAACCCAAACTCGTTTCCATCCTCGGGCAACAAGGCCCCCAAGTCGGGCAACTCCAGTTCCCCTATGCGATGACCCTCTTGTCCAAAGACCGATTGCTCGTGAGCGAGTTTGGAAACCATCGGGTACAATGCTGGGATCGCCAAGGTGAACCGATTTCGGTTTGGGGGACGGCAGGCAAAGAACCAGGCCAACTCAACCAACCTTGGGCCCTGGCGATCGATACCCTCGAGCGTGTCTACGTCGTCGACTCAGGAAACAATCGCGTTCAACGCTTCACGCTCTAACCCAAAAACCTCTGCCCTCAAAGCGACCGCCGATGGGTCGGTACCCCCCCATGTTTCAAACGCTCTATCTGGGAAATCCGTTCGGGACCAAACTCTATATCCATTGGTCGTTCTGGTTTTTGGCCATCTTCGTTTTCCTGAGCAATCTCTCCAATGGGTTCGGCCAAGCCGTCTCGGCTCTGGGCTTCATCTTCGCCGTCTTCGCTTGCGTCTTTCTCCACGAACTGGGGCATGCAATGGCCGCAAAATATTTCGGACGCAAAACACTCGACATCACCCTGCTCCCCATCGGCGGGATCGCCAGAATCCAAGGCGGGAAGCTCGACCCATGGCCCGATGGCTGGATCGCCATCGCAGGACCTGTGGTCAACTTCGCCATCGCCATGGTGCTCTGGTTTGGGATTTTCCTCGGCGCATTCCCCTCCCTGGAACTCAAGAACCTCAGCAGCCTCTCCTGGGCACAACAACTCCTCATCGTCAACCTTGCCCTGGGCCTATTCAACCTGCTGCCCATGTTCCCTCTCGACGGAGGTCGTATCCTCCGCTGCTTGCTTTGCTATTTCACAAGCCGCGAAAAAGCGGTCGACCTCTCGGCCCAAGTCGGCCAATGGGGAGCCGGTCTTTGGATCCTCTTTTGCCTCTGGCACTGGGACTTCATCGGTGCAATTTTCGGCATCGTGCTTTTCGGAATCAACTCCTTGCAACGCCTGCAATCCAAACTGATCATCCTCCAAGAGTCCAGGCCAACCTGGACCTATCCAACCAACCCCAACGATCCCTTCGGATTCGACCGAGCAAACCGATCCGGTTTTCCAGGCCGCGCCGATACGGTCGATGCGGTCGATGTGCGTGTTGTCGATGCAGAATCGTCGAGTCCAACCGATCGTGACAACCCCGAGGATCCCCGCACCAGGTACCTCCCACGGCCATGATCGATCCACCGAGTGGACTGACGAACTCCCCCGATGCCTTCTCCATAACCATCCAAGCGATGGGATCGACCATCGATGTGCGCTGGATCGGAATCGACTCTAGCGAACTTTCACAAGCCGACAAAATCGGCAAAGCGATCGAAACCCAAATCGATCATTGGGTCGAAGTCATGAGCGACTATCAACAAGATAGCCAAGTCAATCGCTTCTGTCGCCAAGCCGACGACGGCCAATGGCACGCTCCAAGCACAGACCTATGGCGAGTCCTCGAATGCTGCGACCAGTGGAACCTTTGGAGCCTCGGTGCCTTTGACGCCTCACTCGGTGCTCTGACCCGACTCCGCAGAAGCAAAAACCAGCCCACCGAAGTGCAGTGGCAACAAGCCCGCATAGCGTGCGGCTGGGAAAACATCGAATGGGACCGCCAAAGTCACCAAATACGATTCAAACGACCTGGAATCCGCTTCGATTTCGGCGCCATCGGAAAAGGATTTGCCATCGATCAGACCGCCCGCCAACTCAAAGAACTCGGAATCCAAAACTACTGCGTCAATGCCTCCGGAAACATGGCGCTCGGGGCCAGCCCTAGCCCCAGGGCCTCAGGATGGCCCGTAGCGATCGGATCGGTCGATTCGCCCGAGCGAAACTTGCGCTCGTTGCGATTGGTCCATTGCGGAATCGCCACCAGCGGTGACCTCCACCAAAAATGGCGAGACAGACCGCAACCCAACACCCCTGACGCGTCGGCGAAAAGCAGCCATATCCTCGATCCGCAAAAACAACTAGGTGTCGTCGGCTCCCAAATGGCCACCGTCATCACCGATAACGCAACCAACGCCGATGCATTCGCCACGGCATGCTGCGTTCACTCGGCTCGCGGATCCCTAAACAACTGGCTCTCTGGACTCGAAAAGAGCCAAACGAACTGCCCCCGCGACTTTGAAATCTGGGTCCAAAGCATCAAAGAGCCAGGCCAACCCCCGACACTAATCCACTGGCCCTGATCGATTGGCCTCTTTTCGGCTCGCACAAATCTCATTGCAACCCACAGCGAGCAACCTCTCAGCGAGCCGGCGGCCGTTGGTAAGCGTCCGGGTGGGCCGAAAGCCGGTTGCCAACTCGGTACTGGGCCAGCGAGGTCGAACAGTCCCAACGCTCCTGCCAGACCCCAAGCTTCCTATCCAAATCGAGCAGACTCTCGATCGTCTCAGCAGACTTCTGTTCCCAAAGACGAACCGAAGCTTCCTGCTTGCTCGCTACCATCGATCCCAACGCGCGATCCCATCGGTCCTGGACCTCTCGAAGCCAACGCTGCTTGTTGGCCTTGAATTCACTCTCGATCTCAAAGAGCACCCGAGGCTCGATCGCGACCGATTCGAATGCCACGGGTACCGTCCGCCCCCGAACATCGCTCGGACTCCCAGCAGGTTCTCGAATGGTGAACGTCAATGGACTGAGCCCTCGAGACGTGTCCTTCCGAGCCTGCTGCTCGATCGCCCATGGTGCGGTGATACTCACCGAACGATCATCAACGCTCTGCTCAATCTGAATCCGGATGCGGCTCGGATTGGCCTGGAAGGCTTGCTGCCCCCTCGAGATATACCAATAACAGGTCATCTGAAGCAGGCTCGGTTTCTGCTCAGCAAAGACCTCCAAAGCCCCCTGGCCGTCGGGAAGCTCAAAGTTCCAGACCGATGTCGTCGGAAGATGCGAGGGACTATCCCAAGCCCATTGGCAACTTTGGCATTCGAAGGGAACCTGCAAATTGCCCCTCTTCGAATCACTCAACAAGCCGCTGAGCGTCGCCTTGCGAACAACGGTCGTACGTCTCGAACGCTCATGGGCCTGCGCCATCCCACGCGGATTCATCGCTGCAGCGACTATATCGCAGTATGCAAGCACCGTCGGAGTTATCCGCTGCGAATAAGCCTTGGCAAATTGCTCGATCTGATGCTCCGAATCCGGAACCATCCCGAGCGATCGCGAGCGAAATTTCTCACCGACCGATTCGGCGACCATGGACCATTTCCTCGCAAGCTCCCTGCCGCTGGTCCTCGATTGGATCCGAAGCTCCGCCAAACGCTGCTGGATCCCATGGTACTGCTGAGCCATCAACGACGCTTGCTTGCGATCGTGAAGATCCTTGGGACTCGATTCGATCGTTCGATCCAAATCCGCTGCAAGCTGCTCGTAGCGACTGTGCAACTCCTGCGATGCCAAAAGAACTCGTCCAGCCTCCCGGTCGATACCCCCAACCGCATCGCTCAACCAAGCTTCAGCCCAACTTTCGACGTTAGGTACCGTCCCGTACTCATCAGGAAACGAAGGCAAAGATAACGTCGTCGATCGTGGCAGTTCCGCCGGGATCCGGACCCCGTGAAGCTCAAGCTCGTCGACGACCAAGTCCCCCTTCCAAAGCGTACCGGCCCAAAGCGTACCGGCATCGAACAACGCATGGCCATCGCCGACCTCGATCGATCTGCCATCGCGAAGCTCAATCGACCCCTCGGTCCAACGCACCGAATCCAAAGAAGCTTCGAGCGTCTCGGACTCCACACGCGCCGAAAATCTCGACGATAAAAACGAAACAACGATCGAGCGACGAACGGAATAAAGCCCCAAAAGAGCCAGCAGGAAACCGATCCCGATCACCCATCGACGCCATTTCATCTTCAAGGTTCCTGTGGATCCGATGGACGCTTGGATTCCTCCGAACAAACCCCACCTCGCGATACCCAACTGGCTGTCAAATGCTGCAGCAAGTACCGCAACGACTCGGTGCCGCGATGGATAGGCATCGTCTTAGGCACCGATTCAGGGGCTCTGTCCGAACTGGTCAATGGATCCGCATCGATCACCGATCCAACCGTGTTTTGCATCTCAGTCAGCATAAAACTCCAGGCAAGTTTGAGTTGGGACAGAGAATCGTTCCTGTAGAATCGGATCCACTTAAGCTCGAATTGAACTCAAATCCCAATGCGGTAGAAATTTCCCGAATAGCACAAGCTTCTGGGCTTTTGCTATCATTGAAGATCGTCGCCCCAAACGATGGGCACCCAGCCCCCCACGCGAGCAACTCCTGAGCCCCGCAGAGGACCGGATTGCTGCTCTCCACTTTCGATGGAATCGAACCCATGAATCGACCTGGAATCATCACCAAACCATGGATGCTTGCAATCGCCACAATCCTGGCTTGTATAACCGGTCTGGAAAATGCCTCGGCTCAAGACCGCCCACCGAACGTCGTACTGATCTTGGCCGATGACCTCGGCGTGTTCGACTTGGGTTGCTACGGCCGGACCGATCACAAAACTCCCAACCTGGATCGACTCGCCTCCGAAGGGATCAAGCACACAAGCGCCTATTGCGGCCTGCCGATCTGCTCGGCCTCTCGCGCTTCGCTCCTGACGAGCAAGTACCCTGCTCGCTTGCACTTGACAAGCTATCTGCCCGGTCGAGCCGATGCTCCAAGCCAACGTTTGCTCCAACCGCAGATCGAGCCCGCATTGATCCCCAGCGCTTCGACCCTGGCCGAAGCCCTCAAGCAATCCGGTTATGCGACCGGCATCTTTGGCAAATGGCATCTAGGGGGAGGTGACTCAGCAGCCACTGCCCAAGGTTTCGATGTGAGTATCGAACCCAACGGCAACGGAGACCCTTTGACGACCGGCGGTAAAAACGAAAACCTCATCACCGACAAAGCCATCGAATTCATTCAAGCCAACCGCGACAATCCCTTCTTCTGCTACGTGCCTCACCACTCGCCTCACATCATGCTCAATGAGCAACCGAGCAAAATCGAGCGGAACGCTCAAGCTTGGAATCCTCTCTATGCGGCCGTCATCGAGTCCTTGGACGATTCGATCGGCAAATTGCTCACAGCGATCGAACAGTCGGGCCAAGCCTCCAACACCATCGTGATTTTTTCAAGCGACAACGGCGGATTGCATGTCCCCGAAGGACACCCAACTCCAGCGACCTACAACGGTCCGCATCGCGCCGGCAAAGGCTACCTCTACGAAGGCGGATTGCGCATCCCTTTGCTCGTCCGATGGCCCGGCAAGATCGCCCAAGGACGAACGATCGACGCGCCCGTCTCGTTGCTCGATATCCTACCTACGATCCTCGATGCGGCTCGAATCGAAACCGGCAAAAGCGTCGGACCCGTCGATGGCCAATCCCAATTCGCCGCTTGGACCCAAAACAAAACACCCGCCGAAGACCGTGTCTTTTACTGGCATCTGCCTCATTACACCAACCAAGGAAGCAAACCCTCGGGAGCCGTTCGACGCGGGAACTGGAAATGGGTCGAAGACTACGAAATGCAGACAGGCGAACTGTTCGACCTCAGCTCCGATCCCTCGGAACGAAACAACTTGGCCAAAACCCAAACGGAGATCGCTCTGCAGATGCACCAGCTTCTCGTCGGCTGGAAATCGAGCATCGCAGCCCAAGAGTGCATGCCGAACCCTCGCATCGAACCGGAACTCCATGCCGAACTGTACATCGAACAAAACGCATCGCTGATCGATGGCCGCAATCAATCCGCACAGGAGATCGCTCAGAAATGGGCCCCTTGGAGATCGGGTATGAACAAAGCCATCGATAAACAACCGACAAAACTCAAAAAGACCTCCGCAGGAATTTCCCTTCTGGCCCGCGATTCGCAACCGCACGGAAAACGGATCCGCTTCGAACCCGAAACCTATAAAAACGTCGTAGGCTATTGGACCGAGGTCGATGACTGGGTCGAATGGTCGATGCAAATCCCCAAAGAGGGCACCTATCGCGTCGAGCTCCACTGCGGTTGCGGCTCAGGAAATGGGGGGTCGATGGTCGACGTCCAAATCGATTCTCCCAAAGCCAACTCTGCCGAAACACTCACCCAAACGCTCGAATGGAAAGTTCGCGATACAGGACACTTCCAAAACATCGTCATCGAGCCACTCGGTGTGCTCAAGTTGCAAGCGGGGGCAGGAAAACTAAGGGTCAAACCCAAAACCAAAGCCGCCGCGGCCGTCGCTGATATCCGTGAGATCCGCCTGATCCCTGTCAACGAATAAATCGACCACCATTCCCCGTTGAGAACCGAGAGCCCCCTCGCACTATGACGCAAACCAACCCATCGATCCGTTCCCAAGCACCCATGGGACGTCGCGAATGGATCATCAGCAGCCTTCTGACCAGCGGGTTGGTCGCCTCGATGTCTCAAGCCCAAGCCCTCGCTGTCTGCCTGCCAATCGATCAGGAAACCCAAGACCCGCCGCTTGGCAAGAACCCCGCACCCAGGAATCAACTCGCCGAGATCACCTCGGAGATGGTTCGCCAAGCCTCCTGGCAATCGCGAGTTGAATTGACCGACGCGCACTGCGAGGAAATCGCCAAGCGACTCAGCGCAAAAGCCAAGTCGATCCAAGCCCTTCGCACCGCGTCGATCGAAGAAAACACCCCGATGGCGAGCGTCTTTCTGCCAGCGGCCTTCGTCGAACCTGCCACTCGCTTTGGACACCTGCAAATCGCAAATCCAGCCCCTGGGCAATCCACGGGCGACCCAAACACCCGACGACTCTCTGAGCTTGAGTTGCCCAAATTCGATCCAGACACACTCGAGCAGGTAGCGTTTTGGACCGTCGAACAGTTAGCCGCAGGTCTGAGGCGCAAGCTCTTTACCAGCGAGCAACTCACGGCGATGTACACCGAGCGGCTCAAGAAATACGATCCGCAGTTGCTGTGCGTGGTTTCCTACAACCAGGATGCTATCGAGAGTGCCAAGCGGGCCGACGAACTGCTTGCCTCGGGCAAGGATCTAGGCATTTTGCATGGAATACCTTGGGGGGCAAAAGATATCATCTCCATCCCAGGAATGCCCACGACTTGGGGGGCAGTCGATTACAAAGATCGACTGCGAGAAACGATGGCGACAGTTGCAGAAAAAATCGAATCGGCCGGTGCGATCCTACTGGCAAAACTCACCGTCGGCACCTTGGCTTGGGGCGATCAATGGTTCGGTGGAATGACCCGCAACCCTTGGGATATCGAACAAGGAAGCTCAGGGTCCTCCGCCGGGAGCGCATGCGCGGTGGTCGCAGGCCTATGCGGATTTGCGATCGGCTCAGAAACCCTCGGCAGCATCGTCTCGCCGACGCGCGTGTGCAGCACTTGCGGGTTGCGGCCAAGTTTCGGCCGAGTCAGCCGATACGGATGCATGACGCTCGGCTGGACGATGGACAAGATTGGACCTATCGGGCGAACACCTCGCGATTGCGGCTTGGTCTTTTCGAAGTTGCTCGGAAGCGATGGCAAAGACCCATCGGTTTTCGATGCACCGTTCGAATGGCCAATTCCAGATTGGTCGATCAAGAAACTTCGATTTGGAGTATCGAGTCGGCCCAGAGGATCCGAGAGAACCATCGCAAGGATGCTCACCGATGAAGGTGCCGAGGTCATCGAATTGGACTTTGAGCCCGATCCACGGATCCAAGCCATGACCGATGCGATCAGTGTCGAAGCGGCAGCGATGCACAGCGAGCTTTTCGAGAGCATCCAAGAAGATGACCAAGTAGGCAAATGGGCACCGACGTTTCGCGAGGCCCAATTCTGCTCGGCGATCGACTATGTGCAAGCCATGCGAGCGCGGGTCGCATTGATCCAGAAGACCGAACAGGTGCTCCGCCAGGTCGACGTCTATCTCGGAGATGGAGACCTGGCCCGCATGAACCTTACGGGGCACCCATCGATGGTCGTCTCGTTTGGCGAGGATGTGACGAACAAAAAACCCAAGACCTTGGTCCTGACGGGTCGATTCTTTCACGAACCCCAGTTGCTCATGCTCGCCGATTGGATCCAACGCAAGTTGCCGCCGACTCCTAGCCAGCCTGAACTGACCCGAATACTGTAAACGGCTTTTTTTCGCAGCTTGCAAGCTTGCACAGTCTGCCGCAGGCGTAATACATTTATTGTAGGCGGCGTAGTTTGAGGTGGGGTTGGGGATTTGGACGTCATTGACGTTATTGACATGGTTGACGTCATTGACAGCGGACATTACTGACGGGTGGACAAT
>Ga0208086_1000057_pt1 | contig 27053 bp, 17 predicted proteins | sample LakMenEpi06Jul10_FD_150675 | JGI IMG/M metagenome (GOLD analysis project Ga0208086, IMG submission 150675) | Freshwater microbial communities from Lake Mendota, WI - 06JUL2010 deep hole epilimnion (SPAdes) | ecosystem: Environmental > Aquatic > Freshwater > Lake > Epilimnion/Euphotic zone ...
TGTTTTTGGGTAGTTCGAATCCTACCACTTTGCAGCATCTCGATCGAAGTCGAAACAATGCGGCGGACTACAGCAAGTCCAACAAGGGCTTGAGTCCGTGGACTGTATGAATCAATCCGTTGACTCGATACGCCATTTTATTCACCAACTCTGCGATTCCTTCAACAGATCTTTATGGCTGAATGACATCGCGGGTTTGAGTCGCTATCCCGTTTTTCTTGACCACAGAACACACCGAACACACGGAAACAAATCCTCCCATTGGTAGCTGCTAATCATGGCCCCGCCGGCGTAAAGCCGAATGGTGGCCATGTGGCGTGATGGGCATAAACTCGGGGGCAATGGAGCGTTCCAGTAATTTCAGCAGAAAGTTGCCTTCGCTCCGGGTACCATCGATCTTGGCTCCTGGTTGTTCGGATATCTTACTGTAAGTTCTGACCTGTAAGTTTTGACGTCTCGATCGATTCCGACGGGCAGTCGTATGGTTGAGGCTTTGAGTCGCTGGGGCTTGCGTTCCTGGGGCGGTATTCCAAGGGAAATACGAATCTGATGGCCGATATGCTCCCCCGCGAAGAATACATCGAGCAAGCTTATTTGTTCAGGATTCTCTGGGAGAGGCTCGGTCAGGATCTCACGCTCCAAGACCTTCTGCAGCAATGCCGCTACGAGGTGCTCGCAACGACCAAGCTCCCCATGGCGATCGACTTTCTCAACAGCGAGTTGAAGCACTCGGGGGCGATTTCCCAGGGCATGCGCAGACTGGCGCACTACTTTACTCCCTACCAAGCTTTCCTGGTCGGACAGGCCGAAGAGGATAGCGGACGCTTCGACTTCAGGACGTCGCTCTTGGTCTTGCAAGCCGAGGCGCTCTACAAGAGTTCGGCCCAGTTCGATCGTCAAGGACTGTTCTTCTATCAGTTCGAGTCGCTCTGTCGCCACCGGCTGAAGTACGATTTGGGGCTTAAAGCCATGAGCCTCGATTCGGCTTATAACAACGACTGGCAAGAGTGGTTGATGATCGTCCAAAAACAGCTTGGACTCGTCGACCTTGCCGATCTGATCTATGGCCGTAGCGAGGATTTTGTCGAGTATCGAAAGCGGCATTTGGGTCCCGACTCCAAAACCGAATACCCCATCCTATTTGGCGTCCGTGAGGGCAAAATCGCTTATGCCAACCGCCGCAAAGAGCCGCTGTTTCTTTTCGCCGCCATGCAACGGCACCTGAGTTATCCCGACGTGCCGAAGCGGGAGACGATCAACCAAGCCTTGGAAATGATCCCTCAGATGCAGCGTCGAATCGAACGCTTGGAAGCTAGAATGAAGCTCATGGAAGAAGAGCAGCGTCAGGGGATCGACATCACCAAATTTTATGGCAAATCGGTACCTCCCCTTATCGATCTGGCCGATGGCATGGATTTGCCGGAAATCGACTGAACGCGTTTCTAGAACCGATCGGTTCGTGATACAATAACCGGGCCGTTTTTTTCTTCTTTGATGGGCAACCTAAGTCGACTTCCTATGAATTCAGCGGATCAGGCGCAAGCCGACCTTGAGCGATTGCAGCGTGCGCGCGAGCAGATCGTCTCCCAACTTTCCAAGACGATCGTCGGCCAGCAAGAGGTCATCGAGCAGTTGCTCATCAGCATTTTCGCTCGTGGCCATTGTTTGCTCGAAGGTGTACCGGGCTTGGCCAAGACGCTCATGATCAGCACGTTGGCAAGAACGATGAATTTGTCGTTCAGTCGAATCCAGTTCACACCCGACTTGATGCCTGCGGACATCACCGGCACGGAGATCATCGAAGAGAACAAGACCACCGGAGCCCGAGAGCGTCGGTTCATGGAGGGCCCGCTGTTTGCCAATGTGGTGCTTGCTGACGAAATCAACCGAACCCCTCCGAAGACCCAAGCGGCTTTGCTCGAGGCGATGCAAGAGCGTCAAATTACGGTGGGGCGAACCAGGCACACCCTGCAGGATCCTTTTTTCGTTTTGGCTACGCAAAACCCCATCGAACAAGAGGGAACCTATCCGCTTCCGGAAGCGCAGCAAGACCGATTCATGTTTAAAGTCTGGGTGTCTTATCCGACCTTTGACGACGAGTTCGAGGTAGCCAAGCGGACCACAGGTCGAGGAACTAGCGATATCCAATCGGTCTTGAGCGCCTCGGAGATCCTTTCGCTCCAGGAGTTCATCCGAGGTATTGAGGTCTCTGAAAATGTGATCCGATATGCCTTGGCGTTGGTCCGTCAGACTCGCATCGGTCAACCGGGGGTCCCTGACTTTGTCCAGGACCAGTTGGCTTGGGGCGCAGGCCCTCGCGCCGTCCAGTTCTTGATTCTTGGGGCCAAAGCCAAAGCGGCTTTATCGGGCAGGTCCCATGTCGATACTGCCGATGTCCAGTTCTGTGCCAAACCGGTCCTGCGGCATCGCATCGTGGTGAACTTCGCCGCCGAGAGCGATGGCGTGACGAGTGATAAAGTCATCGACCAACTGATTCAAAACACGCCGACTGCTCAAGACCAATTGCTGCAAGATGCCCGATTCCAAAAACTATTTGCATCCTGAAGCAATCCGGCGCATCGGTTCGATGGAACTGAGGGCACGAAATGTGGTCGAGGGGTTTCTCTCGGGCATGCATCGCAGTCCGTACTTTGGTCAGTCCGTCGAGTTTGTCCAGCACCGTCAATACGTCCCGGGCGACGACCTTCGCCACATCGACTGGAAGGTCTGGGGCCGGCAGGACAAGTTGGTCGTCAAGCAGTACGAGGAAGACACCAACCTGCGTTGCACCTTGCTCGTCGACGCCTCGGCTAGCATGTCCTATGGTCGTGGATCGCTCAACAAGTTCGATTACGCTGCGACGATCGCTGCTTGCATGGCTTACTTGAGTCTCCGCCAACAAGACTCGGTCGGATTGACGGTCTTTGACCAAAAGATCCGGACCAAGCTCCCTTGGCGTTCGAGCCGCAACCACCTGCAAGCGATCTACAAGGCGCTCGAACAAGCTCCCGTGGTGGACAAAACCGATCTGACCAAAGTTTTTCGCGAGATCAACGACACCTATCCCAAGCGGAGTTTGATGGTGATCGCTTCGGATTTTCTCGGCAGCGAAAGCGAGACCCTCAAAGGACTCACCGCACTCCGAAGCGCTGGACACGATATTTTGGTATTCCACGTGATGGATGACGACGAATTGGACTTCCCGTTCAACGATCCGACGCGATTCGAAGGGCTCGAGTCGATCGACTCGCTGACCTGCAATCCGCGCGCGCTGAGGGACGGCTACATGGAGTCCTTGCAGCGGTTCCTCGACAGGGTCCGCCACGCCTGCGCCAGTGCCCGGATCGATTACCAGCTCGTGCGTACAAGCCGACCGGTCGACGCGGCGTTGTCGGCTTACTTGAGCGCTCGCATGGCGCACATGAGAAAGAGGTGATGCCCATGCAGTTCGCATACTCACCCCTTGCGTGGGGATTCCTACTGGTCCTTGTTCCGCTGTTGATCCATTTGATCAATTTGGTGAGGCACAAGCGGACTCCTTGGGCCGCGATGGAATTTCTGCTTGAGAGCTATCGCAAAAATCGCCGTTGGGTGTGGCTCAAGCAGGCGCTTTTGATCGCCTCTCGCATGCTGGCCATGGCGTTGCTCGTTGGAATGCTTGCTCAGTGGTTGACCGATTCGAAGATGTTCGCATGGATGGGACGAACGAGCGTTCATCACTATGTCATCCTCGATGACAGCGCCTCGATGCACGACAGCGCGAACAACAAATCGGCGTATCAAAACGGACTCGCCGCGATCGCTTCGATCGCCTCGGTATCCAAGCAGGACTCGCAGAACCATTTGCTCACTGTTTTCAGAGCGTCCAAAGTGCAGCTTGCTGCAAGCGCTAAGTCCAACGCCGAAATCCGCGCCGATTCGGTCGCTGAATTGCTTGCCCAGACCATCCCAACAGACCCCTCGGGCATCCTGACAAAAATCAACTCCACGCAACCGACGTCGCTCGAAGCGAGCATGCTCGATAGCCTCGATGTGGTCTCGCGGCTGATCAAGTCCAGCGAAGACCAAAAGTCGATCGTGTATCTGTTGAGCGATTATCGGTCCAAGGATTGGGGCAATCCGGTCACGATCCGCCAGCGGCTTCAAGCGATCCAAGGCGAATCGGTGGAGATCCAACTGGTCGACTGCGTCGAGGCCCGCCACGAGAACCTTACGATAACGAGCATCGAACCGCGTCAAGAAGTCCTCGCCGCAGGAGTCCCGACGATGGTCAACGTCACGGTTCGAAACCAAGGAACGACGGCGGCCCGCAACGTGAGCGTCCGAGTTACGGCCGTCGACTACAGCAGCGCCGATGCAGACCCGAAGCCTTCGGACCGATTTTCAGGCGTTGTGACCGAACTTCCTCCCCTCCTTTTCGAACGGATCGAGCCGGGTGAATCCACCACGCGCAACGTCCAAGTCGTCTTTCCTAAGAGTGGTTCGCATGTGGTCCAAGCCGAGTTGCCCCCCGATGCGATTGGACCGGACAACCAAGCCAGTTGCGTGCTGGATATCGCCGAAGGGATCCGAGTGCTGCTGATCGATGGGGATGCAGGTGGCAAGCATTCGTATTTCTTCGAATCGGCGCTCGATCCAGGTGGAAACGCGAGGACCGGTTTGCTGATCCAACGCGAACGGCCCGAATACCTTCGGGACTCGGATTCGGTGGCCTTGGACAATTACGCTTGCATCATCCTTCAGTCGATCCCTGGATTGGATCCGAGAGCCCTAGCCAATCTGCATCGGTATGTTTCGGGTGGCGGTGGGCTTTCGGTTTGGTTTGGCGACGATATCGCAATGAACGATTACTTGCGAAACTATGGGACTTGGGCCAAACCGATCCCTGGGGCCGAAAACACGTTGCCGCTTTTGCCCTTTGGGCTCACCGGCCCGATCGAGCTCGGCAAAGAACCGGGGGACTCGACACCCGACGTTTTGGCCGAAGCGCATCCGATCTTCGCTCCGCTGTTGGGCCTTAGCAATTCTCCTTTCCAATTTGTCCGTATCGAGCGCTATGTTGGAATCGATACCAAGACCCCTACGGGTGCCGAGAAGCTATGGAAGCCTGTAGCGAGTTTGAGGAACCGCGATCCGCTGATGGTCGACTATCCGTTGGGGGCAGGGCGGGTGCTCATAGGACTCACCTCCCTGGACCGTCGCTGGAGCAACTGGCCCCAGGATCCCACGTTTGTCGTGGCGGCTTTGAAGATGGTCGGATACTTGGCGAGTTTCAAGCTTCCCGAGACCTCGCGCCCTGCGGGTACCGCCCTACGATGGGACTTCTCGGCTCAAGAAATGCTCCCCGAGACTCGCTTGGTACTCCCGCCGAGCAGTCTTCGAGGTGTCCGACCCGTTGTTCAAATCAACGCGGTCGATATCGGCGAAAATTCGCTGCAAGCGGACTTCGGGGTCGATCCAGACGCGACCTCTGGCGACTCCAATCGGGCCTTGAGCAGCGCGGGAGTCTTCGAGTGGTGGGGGACCTCGATCCAAGGGGAGACGAAGATCAAGAACTCGGCCAGGAACACTCCGGGAGTCGAAGGGGAAACCGAACGCGTCACTCCCACCGACTTGGCTAGAAACCTCTCAGGAGTGAAGTTCAATTACCGAAGCGCCCTGGGAGGGGTCTCCGACGTGAGCTTGGCCGGACTTTCGAATCGGAACATGCTCCTGCTGGGCTTACTCGTCGCATTGCTCTTGGCCGAGCAGTACCTTGCATGGAGCGCCTCGTACCACTTGCCAAAACGTTCGTAGCGTACCCGGACCCAAAGTATGGATCTCACACCGAGTTGGATCGACCGAACGGCAGCCTGGCCCCTGGGCCAGCAGGACGTGCGCGTCTACTACCAATGGATGCGGCTCGAGCAACTCGACCAGTGGCATCACTGGTTCTTTTTGGTGGCGTGTTTGGCGGCCATCGTCAGTTGGGTGGTGTATTGGTACCGCAAGGATTGGCAGGAGCTTCCCAAGACGCTTGGCTATGCTTTGCTGATCCTCCGATTGACGGCCCTGCTTGGCATCTTGATCTTTTTCATGGACTTGCAGAAACGGAGCGAACGGCGAGACGTCCGCTCCTCGAAGGTCGCCGTCATGGTCGACACAAGCTTGAGCATGACGATGCCCTTGGAGGAAACCCCGGGACGCGACTCGAGCGGACCGAGCCGTATCGCCGCAGTACAAAAGTACCTCGGCCAATCGGGTTTGCTCGAGCAACTTCAAAAGGAACACGACACGACGGTCTATCGATTTGACCAAGGGACTCGGCCGAGCGTCGTCGCATCGTTCCAGAAACCGGTCGAAGCGAGCTTACGAGGCGGTTCGCTCGAAGCTCGTGAACGATTGCTGGGCTTCCTAAGAGCCACGGCCTGGTTTGGAACGGTTCTGACGACCCTTGGCATCGTCTTGATGGTCGGATCGCTGTTAGGAAGAGCGCTGGGCAGTTCGCAAAAGTATTTGTCGTATTGCATCCTAGCTGGCGTCGTGACGGCCATCAGCGGATTTGTATTCATGGCCACGGCGATTCTCCGAGCCGAAACGATCCCGTGGCAATCCCTCTGGTCCAACGAAGCCTTAGCCTCGATTCAAGCCGAGCAGGTCGATCTTCCGACTGCCAAGGACCAACCGCAGACCCCCGCACAGATCGCTTGGGAAACAGTCCTTGGTGCCACCGGAACCGAATCGCGGATCGGTGATGCATTGCAGTCGGTCTTGGAACAAGAGCAAAGCTCGACACTTGCGGCCGTGTTGCTCCTGACCGACGGGAGAAGCAACGCGGGTGTGGACCCACAGAACGTGGTTTCTCTGGCGGCCCGGCAGGAGGTTAGGATTCATCCTGTGGGTTTGGGGACCGACAAAAATCCAACGAACGTCAAGATCCTCGATATGGAGGCCCCCAAACGGGTCTTTCCTGGCGATCGCTTTCGGATCACAGGGCTCGTCCAAGCCTCCGGGATGCTCGGCACTCAGGTCCCAGTGCAACTGCGCCGCCGCCCTGGGGGGGGCTCGAACGTCGGACCGACGATCGAGGAGGAGCGCACGTTGACCCTCGAAGGGGACGATGCGATCACGAGCCTAGCTTTTGAGGTGACCCCTCGGGAAGTTGGACCTTGGATCTACGAGCTGAAGGTTCTTGCCCCGACAAGCGACTCGAATGCAGCCGACAACCAATTCGAAAGCGAGGTTCGCGTCGTGGAACCCAATTCCACGATCCTGATCCTCGCTGGCGGCCCGACCCGCGAATATCAATTCGTGCGAAATCTTCTGTTTCGCGAACCTACGGTTCAGTCGCACGTCTTTTTGCAGTCGAGTGGACCGGGCGTATCGCAAGAGGCCAAGCAGCTTTTGACGGAGTTCCCCAAGACCCTTGCCGAGATGACCAAGTACGATGCGGTCATCGCCTTCGATGCCGATTGGACCCAACTGACTTCGGAGCAAATCGACGTTTTGGAAACTTGGGTGTCCCAACAGGCCGGTGGCCTGATCGTCGTGGCAGGTCCGGTCTCGACTCCCAAATGGGCCGGCAACAATGGCAACGGCAATCGCAATGCTGAAATCCTGCGAGGCATGGTCCCGGTGATCATGAACACACGAGGCGCCCGCTTGGTCTCGATTGGTCGCTTTGAATCCGAAACCGCTTGGCCTCTTACCGTCGCTTCCAACGCCCTGGCCACCGACTTTCTGCAGGTTGGAACGTCGATCGAGGAGAGCCGTAAAGCTTGGGAACGCTTCCGCGGAGTCTTTAGCTTTTATGGATGCTACGAACCCAAGCCGGCGGCGAGCGTCCTACTGACCTTCTCGGATCCGACCACCTTCATCAATAGCGCCCCGCCGATCTATCTGGCCTCCCAATTTTATGGCAGCGGTCGGGTTGTCTTCCAAGGAGGCGGAGAATTATGGCGGATGCGCGAAGTCGGTGAGCAGTACTTTGATACCTACTACACCAAATTGGTTCGGTGGGCAGGCCAAGGTCGATTGCTCCGAGACTCTGATCGCGGGATGCTCTTGGTCGATAAAGAGCAAGCGATCGTCGGCGAGCAGGTGATGGTCCGAGCCGTTCTCAAAGACGCCCAGTTCCAACCGTTGATCCAAAACGAGGCGATTGCTAAACTGCTCGAACCCGGTGGCCGATCGACCCAGTTAAGGCTCGCACCGTTGGCCGACCCGACCCAAGCCGGAGTGTACGTTGGGCAATACACGACCAGGAAAACTGGGACTTACGAGGTCCAATTGCCTATCGGATCCTTGGCCGAACAAGTCCTCTTGACGCAACAGACCATCGTGCGAGTGCCAGCCTTGGAAATTCAACGCCCGCAGCGCAACGATCCACTTCTGAGCGAACTTGCCTCAAAGACCGGTGGCAAATACTCGCTCGGGTTGAGCGGCCTCGATACGGTCGTCTCGTCGATCAAACCGCGAGAACAAGTCAATTACTTACCGAATGCCCCGGACAACGAATTTCGTCAACGTCTCAATGCCTTGCTCATGGCCCTGATCGCCGGGGCGCTGAGCCTCGAATGGTTGACCAGGCGCCTGAGCCGCTTGGCGTAAGAGTCCCAAGATCCAGTGGCGTTATGCCCACAGGGCGACCCCTAGCGTATTTCACTTTAGCCAACCGGCGGACTCCCATGATGCACGATCAATCTATGCCGATCCATGCGACTCCCAACCATGAGACTCCCATCCATGCGATGCTCAAGACCTGGCTTATCGGCGCCCTAGGGTTCGTCTGGGTCTGCCTAGGCGTAGTCTCCGAGGCCCGGTGCGATACTCCGGAGCTCGTTCGTGTCATGAGTTTTAATATTCGCTATGGGACGGCCAACGACGGCATCAATCGCTGGGAACTGCGCAAGGAATTCCTGGTCGATACCATCCGGGATTTCGATCCTGATCTGCTAGGCACCCAGGAGACACTGGCAAGCCAGCGCGACTACCTAGCCGATGCTTTGAAGTCCTATGCCGTTGTGGCCGCCGGTCGTGACGACGGAAAACAAGCCGGTGAAATGGCCGCCTTGTACTATCGCAAGGATCGCTTTGAAGCGATCGACGAAGGGCACTTTTGGCTTAGCGAAACGCCCGAGAAGGTCGGAAGCAAGGGGTGGGACGCTGCGCTGCCTCGGATTGCGACTTGGGTCAAGCTCAAGGACTTGCGCTCGCCAGAGGCCAAGCCCATTCTTTTCGTCAACGCACACCTCGACCACAAGGGGCAAGAGGCTCGGGTTCAAAGCGCGAAGCTGATTCGGGTCAAGCTTCAGGAACTCGGCTCCGAGGCTCGCTGGATCGTCACCGGGGACTTCAACGCCTCTCCGAGCGACGAGCCTTATCGTGCCCTTTTCGATCCTGCTGCCGAGCGCAAGCTGCTCGATACCTTCCGCGTTATGCATCCGGTCCAAGGGCCCGACGAAGGCACTTTCTCGTCGTTCCAAGCGAGCCAGACTTCTGGCCCGCGGATCGATTGGGTCGGTTGCTCGGAGGACTTCCAAGTCAGGATCTCGCGTATCGATCGGACGAGTCGTCAAGGGCGCACCGCGTCGGATCACTTCGCGATCCTCGCGGTGCTTCGTCCAACGGATGCGTCTGCCAAAAGCGATCCAGTCCTGCGAGTTTTGAGCTACAACATCCATCATGGCGAAGGGACCGATGGCGTTTTGTCCTTGTCCCGAATCGCGAAAACCATTCGCGACTCGGATGCCGATCTCGTCGCTTTGCAGGAAGTCGATCAAGGATGCCAAAGGAGCCAGGGAATCGAGCAAACCCAAGAACTTGAAAGACTTACCGGCTACTACGCCGCCTTCGGTAAAGCGATCGATTTCGATGGGGGGCAGTATGGCCAAGCGATCCTCAGCCGTTGGCCGATCGGGGAGCTGCAAGTTCACCAACTACCGAATGAAGCTGCACCGGCACCGAAACGCGAGCAGAGAATCGCTTTGGATGTATCGGTTCCGACCGATCTAGGGCCAGTGCGATTCCTGGGAACCCATTTGGATCACTCCAAGGCATCCTTGCGTCAGGAACAAGCCCAGTGGATCGATCGACTCCTGAGCCAAGCTCCAGCGACTTCAACGGTCTTAGCCGGAGATCTCAACGATACACCTACGAGCGCGACACTCCAAGTCTTCGCGGAGCGATGGCAGATCGATCCGCCAGGAGCCACTCAGGAGCTAGCGACCTATCCGAGCGAATCTCCGAAGACTCGGATCGATTATGTCATGACCCATCGAGCCGGTCGGTTGGTGGTCGAGTCGCTCGAGGTTCTGTCCGAGTCGGTCGCTTCAGACCATCGACCGATCGTCGCGACACTTCGTGTCGCCAAGTAATTGGTGTAGCTCGATACAAGGCTCAGTTAGCGAAATAGAACAAATCGTTTTCGCCGCGGATCAAAACACCCGAACCAAACGGGATCGGTGAGCCGATCACAGGTTGCCCGAGATTCGTTTCCGAGAGCACCGTGAATCGATCGCCATCGATCTTGCCTACAAACACCACGCCATCTTCGCGCGGTGCATAGAGTTTGTCACCTGCGATCAAGGGGGACGAATAAAAATTCGCTCGGCTCTTGGGGAACTCCCCCTTCCAGGCCGTCTTGCCGGTCGCCGGGTCCAACCCTTCGACTTCGCCGTGATCCCGAACCAAAACTACCTTGCCTCGATGCACGGCTGGGCTTGGAACAAACGTACCGACGTCATCGCGTTTCCATGCGTGGCTCGTCGAGGTTGTATCGCCCGTGCCGTTCAAGCGGATCCCGTAGAGACGAGGGATACCTCGATCGTTTCTTCCGTAAGCGATCACGGCGGTGTGGTCGACGACCACAGGGGTGGCGATTGCAGGCCACAACTGGGCTGCGTCGGGGTTAAAGTTCCCGCACGACCAAACGAGTTTTCCGTCGGCTGCATCGTGGATGGTCACATGTTCTGCGCCCCAGACCAAGATCGATTCCTTGCCTTGGTAGTCGATTACCAAGGGGGTTGAGTAACCGTGGTCGCACTCGGTGGGGACTTGGTAGTTTCGAGCTACCTTCCAAGCCACTTCGCCGGTTTGTTTGTCGAAGGCCGCTAGCCACGATTCGCCTTGATGCATCCGAGCCATGATGACATGCTTGCGCGTCAGAACCGGCGAGGTGCCATGATCCCAAAACAGAGTGTCTTTGCCATAGGACTTGACCAAGTTGGTCTTCCACAGGACCGTTCCGTCCAACCCCAGGGCAGCGAAGGTGCCGCTTTTGAAATAGACGAATAGCGATTTTCCATCGGTTACAGGCGAGGCGTTGCAACCCGATCCATTGCGGTGCTTGCCCGCATCTTCTTGTTCAAAAAGGGTCCGCCACTGATGCTTTCCGTCCTGACCGATGCAAAGGACCGAATCGACTCCATTCTCGGGTGCAGTCAGATAGATCTTCCCGCCAAAATGGATTGGAGTCGAGCAGCCTTTGCCGGGTAGGGGTGCAGACCATCGGAGTTGGTCTTTGGTCACTGCATCGGGGAAGTTGGTGTTTGCGGCAGCGCCGACGGCTCCGAAATCGTTGGGACCACGCCAAGAGGTCCAGTCGCTTGGATCTTCGGCCTGAGCAGGAGCCAGGAAAGCCGAGCCGAGGCAAAGCGCCGGGGCGCAGGTCCAGGGATGCAGAAGTTTGAGCAAAGATCGTTTCATGGGATCATCGATGTCCGGAAAGGGGTTGCGGAAACGTCCGACGGGGGACCCATTCTACCGTCAGGCTTGGCCGCGTGCGAGCAGCCCACCGTGAGCCAACCAGCGCAAGCGGTTGGGCGCTTTGAATAAGCCCACCTGGACGCTGCGTTTGGGCCCCTGTCAGGTTAGCGATACCGGCCGTGGAGCACGATTGGGTCGGTGCGGGGTTGATAGCCATTGCCCGCGGCTTGCGCCCAGCGGCTCACGGTTGGGCGATTACACCGTGAGCCAACCAGCGCAAGCGGTTGGGCGCTTTGAATAAGCCCACCCGGACGCTGCGTTTGGGCTCCTAGCAGGCCAACGCACCGGTTGCGTTAAGCGTCTGCCAATAGACCTTCGACTAGCGACTTGACCTTCGAGCCGATCAGATCGCGTACGGCTCGAAATTCCTCGGGCGACATATCCCTAGGGTCAGGGATTTTCCAATCGAGACGTTCTTTGGCAAGCACCATCGGGCACTCGTCCCCGCAGCCCATCGTCACGGCCACATCGACTTGGGTTCCGTTGAAAGCATCGAGTCCTTTCGAGTGATGCACGCTCAGATCGTAGCCAAGCTCTTTCATCGCTTCGATCGCCTTGGGGTTGACTCGACCGCTCGGGCGTGAGCCGGAACTATTCGCTTCGATAAGGTCCTTGCCATAGATTTTTGCAAAGGCTTCGGCCATCTGGCTTCGGTTGGAGTTTTCGACACAGACAAACAGGACGCTTTTGGGGTTGGCCATGGTAAGGAAAGAAAGATTGTGGATAAAGGACTGTGGGTTAAGCAGATTGAGGCACGGAACGTTAGCAGCAGCCAGGTCCAGAGCAGGAGGACATGACATTCAGATCGATACGGCATTTGTCCGGAGCAAGGCATGCGGTATGTTTGTGGGTCAAGTCCAAGACTAGGCCGTTTGGCTCGGAGTGGATTGTCCCGACGGGGTACTGGGAAACGACTCCTTGTTCGTACTCGATTTCTAGAGGGACGTCGCGATGATCGAACAGGCCAAGGCCCTTATCGAGGATCTTCGATAATTTCGTGGTATTCAATCGGTGTTCGGTATCGTTGGCGACCCAGACTTGAAGCACGCAGCTTGTGGCACTCCGTAGGGTTCCGCCGCAATCGACGAAGCGTTTCTGCACGTGGCCGACTTCCGTGACATGGAAGTGGGCCGGTACATGGGTGCCATCGGGGAGTCGAATGGCTACCGATTCATCGGGGTGGTTTTCAAGGAGTGCGAGCAGACTTTCAAGGTTCATGGTACGTTCGTTCTTTCATCGAGTGGGCCGACGGAATCGTTGGCAGAAGGTTGGAGAGCATAGAAGAGAGGAACGCTGGCGATCGCTCCTGCTATGGGTGCAACGAGATAGATCCATACGGATTCCAGATGCATCGACACCAGCGCTGGGGCTAAGGAGCGGGCTGGGTTCATGGAAGCCCCGGAGATCGGTCCTGCGAACATCGCTTCGAGTGCGATCAAAGCACCGACGGCGATTCCGGCCATGGCACCTTTTTCTTTCGAGCCGGTCGAGACACACAGGATCACGAGCATCAGGATCCAGGTCAGGATAAACTCCATGAGGAAAGACTGCGCAGCTCCGTTGGCTGGCAGTGTCGCACCGAGGGTTGGATGGCTTGGGAACATCAGGCGTAGCATCACGCTCGCGAGCAACGCGCCGGCGCATTGACTGGCGATATAAGGGGCAACGAGGTGTCCGGGAAATTTTCGGGCAATCCAAAATCCGATGCTCACCGCGGGATTCAGATGGCAACCGGAGATATCCCCCAGGGCATAGATCAGCGCCAGGACGATCAACCCAAAGGTTATTGCGATCCCCGCATGTCCGATCGCTCCGTTGCTCACGTCGTTGATGACGATCGCACCGGTGCCGCAAAAAATCAGTGCAAAACAACCGAACGATTCAGCAAGTAATCGCCGCGCAGTATCGGAGAGCTTTAGCGGTTGGTTCAGCATGAGCTATTCTCTTTGCAGGTTAGATCGACAAGGCGTTGATTGGACTCCCGCGAGGTGACCTCTTCCATCAGGCACAATCCTTGGTCGAGTAGAGACCGGACACACAGGTCGACCAACTGGTAATAGATGCTGTTGCCTTCTCGGCGTGAACGAAGGATCCCTAGATCCGAGAGGCGTTGGAGTTGGTTCGAGACGGCTTGGGGTTTCATCCCCAGCGAGTTGGCCAAATCGCTGACGCACAATTCGTCGGCTCGGACCAGAGCGTGGAGCAAGCGTAGGCGAGTGTCGTTGGCGAGAACTTTGAAAACCGCCGCGAGGCCACCGGCTTGGATGGGTGAGAGCAGCGGTCGGTCCTTGAGCGCGATCTGCTTGCAGCATGCCGAAGAGTTTTTGTTCGTTTTGATCACTGGCCTCTTTCTGCGACGGTGTTGTGATGAGCTATTACACTATGCCGTGTAGTTGTGTTCGTCAAGCCCATGGGATGGCGATTCGGGGTTTCGGGGGCCCTCTAGCCGATCATTGGCTGAAGTACAGGAAGAGATTGAAACACAGAGGCACAGAGGGCACAGAGAGAAGCAGAGGGGAGAGAAGCAGAGGGGAGAGAAGCAGAGGGGAAGGGAGAAGAGGGGAGCAGAGGGAAGGGAAGGGGAAGGGCAGGGAAGGGCAGGGAAGGGCAGGGAAGGGAAGGGGGCATTGGTTCGGAGGTCTCTGGTGCGCTGGTAAGCCTCTCTGCTCTTGTGCGTCGAATGGTACTAGCCATGCGAAGTGCTCGCTTGCCATGTAGGCGAACAAGCAGTCCATCATGAACCACACGGCGCTTTGACCTAGCGACTCTGACTCTTTTCAAACGTGTAGGAACGCATCGAGTAGGCCGGGACGAGGACCTCTATTTCCAAAATCTCTTGGGGACTTATGAGCATCGTTTTTGTCTCATCGTCCTGAGTCTCATCGTCCAGGGGGGAGTCTGCTCGCGTTGGACGCACATCGGCTCGTTCTCGCAATCCCGTATAGTGCATCGGGACCTTGAGCCTCTCCCGCAGTTGGCCAGAGGTCGGATTGTACACGACAAGCATTCCTTGGGTGGTCAATTGCGGATTGACGTGCAAGCACCAATCGAGTCCCGAGGCATCGGGACGCCGCCCATGGATCAGGTCGCTCTCGAGGATGTCCCGGTGCTGTTTGTACCACCTCACCTGCTGCTTGACCATCTCCTTGACCCTGTCGGTATCGTAGAGTCGCGGCCCCCGATAGCATGCTTGCACTCCGAGTCCTAAGTTCGATTGGATCATGTTTCGATAATGATCGATGTTCTTGTCGAGCGGTTCGATCGTCGCGGCCGGCCCACCACCGTGATACTCTGTCAGCGGGACGAACATCCAGCCCATGCTCGGGGTTTTCTGCCAAGTCCCATCGTAGATGTTCTGGCGAGTATGGATGGTCTGCTGCTCTCGGGGCAACGACCAGTTGACCTCGCGATACCCCATCCCGGTCTTATTCGAACCGACCAAAAAATAATGATCGGGGACATTCAAAAACAATCCCTCTGCGCGGCACCATCGGTAAAACTCTGCGATCGTCTCCCACTGATTCCATCGCGAATCGTCGAGACCTTGATGCCCAGGATGCAACTGGCTCTTGCATGGGTCGCCGGGGTACGAGCCGTCGTGTTCCAACAGAGTGAAGCCGCTGTTGCGATGGAACTCATAGAGCCTTGCAAAGTACTCATTTCCCCATGAGCTTTCCAAGCAAGGCGAGTTTCCGAAGGTAGGCTTTTGACCCTCGGGCATGACCACATCCTCTTTAGCGGAAATCGATCGAGATGCCAGAAGTGAATAGCTTCCTATTTCGATATGCTTCGCCTTGGCCGCCGCTGCGAATTTCTGGGCTTTCTCCATCATCGCGCCACTTTGGCTCTCGAGGTTGAATCCGCTGCCAAAGCTCAAGATGAGCATCTCGAAGCCGACCTCATGGCACTGCTCGATCGCTCTGAGTACGGAGGCTTCGTCCGATGCGATCAAATGCATCATCAGTGGGTTTTCGGTCACCCAAGGTGCGATGCAGCGAAAGAGTTTTCGGACGGCCAAGCCCGATCGTTCGCGATCAAAGGAGTCCTGGACCAACACCCATCCTCGATAAGAACTCCAGCTTTGACCTGCCGGGATGATCTGAGCAGGCCCAAGATCCGGACCGATCTCTAACAAACAGGGAGTCTTCTTCTCGTAGTTGACCTGGGTGTGATAGTCCGGATCGGCTACCCAACGATACGACCTGCGATTGGCTCCTTGACTGGTCATCCCTCCAAAGGCCATTTCGGTTTCGATGTGGAGGTTCGGTGGGGTGAGTCCGACGCTCAGCGCGTCGACCTCTGAGGTGTGCTCGACGGCAGCCAGTAAGTCGCTGCAATATCGATCGACGCGGACCGGGCTTAGGGTTGGATTCTCGATGGTGATCCATTTGCCGTAAGCAGGCAGTCCATCGTAGAGTTCATAGTGCACATCGACACGCAGACGGCTTTGAGCATCGTCTTCGATAAGACCTTTATCCCACTTGCTATAGATTCGAAAATCGTAGAAACCGCATTGAGTGCGCTTCGGTGCGGCTGGGTCCTGCGTGGCGGCTTGCAAATTGTCCTTCGGATTTCCAAATCGATCGGATTTGCCGATCCGTACGGCAGTCGGATGGATACCGTTCCAAGGGATCTCGAAGAGTTTGTGGTAGACGCGCTCGTCGGCTGACCGTTGGGGATCGACCGAGTCGCTTGCTGTGGCATCTCTTGCTGGGGCATCTGTAGGTGAGTTCGACGGAAGGTTCAATTGGGCCACATCCCAAATCATTTGGTCGTCTTGCCATCGAACTCTGAGCGCATAGCGTCGTGTTCGCTCGATGCCATGGTCTTGTGCGGCGAACGGAGGAATTTTAGCAAGCGACTCGGCGCCTCGGTTTCGAAGCTCAAAGTGCCCGTGTTCGCCGCGATCTCCGGGTCTTAAGTTCACCTCGATCGCGCCGTCGGGGCAGACCAGGGCCAAGCCGGGCCCCCAGCTTGTGTCTTGATCATCGATCGGATCGATGACGACCTCGACGCAACCGGCATCGTCGGGCACGGGACGTTCGAGGAGCACGGCGCGACCGACCGGACCGGAGAGGATCAGACCCCTTCCGGCGTTTTGGAACTGAGGTGTTTGCGAATCGCCCTTCTTAGCGTTCTCAGCCGTGAGGATTTTCCAATCCGACGTCGGGTTCTCGAACGCGTCCTGTGTGAGCAACGAGCGTCCTTGGTCCGAAGCGACCTGATGGCTCCAGAGTTTGCTTGGCCCTGCAAAGTGCAGCACCAGTTCGATACCTTTGGGGGGCCAAGCGGTATTGGGCGCATGGTGGCGGGTCTGCTTCCAAGCCATCCGAGGCAGGATCGAAGGTCGGATTTGGTAGCCTTGGTATTGAAAGGCGCCCGGGTCGTTCTTCAAGGAAGGGATCCAAGACGGGTCTAGGAAGGCGTAGTTGGGTTGCCCTTTGAGTCCGCCCACATCATAGCTCAGTCCGTCGAGCTCGACGGTCGCCTCGGGCTTGACCCCTCGCAGGATCGTCTCTCCGGTGATCAGATTTCGAAAGCCGATGCTCGCCGCGTTGGGGGCCAGCGCGATACGGCGTTCGATCAGTCCGTTGCTGAGCACAAGTTCCCGACCGCTTGGCAGCAGTTCGGCTTTTGCCTGATAAGGGGCTGGATCGACCAACCAATCTTGGGCCCAAGCAAACGAAGAGGCCAGCCCGAAGGCGAAAAGGCACACCAGGCAACGCATCATGATGGAGATCTTGCTATTTGAAAGTTCGAGCCGCTCGGCGCGGTGGACTGACATTCGTCGAGCGTCCGAGAATCTCTCTTAGTATACGCTGTTCCAATTCGGTGTCGTTCTCTTGTCGGATCCAGCCTAGAGTGATCGGTTGCCCTACGAGTCCGGGGCTTGCCCGAACGATCGTCCCATCGTGCCTAGCGATCGCGGAACCTTCGGAGGAATACTGAGAGCGGTCGACATCCTCGAGCTCTTTGATCACCTCGACTCCGACCGAAAAGCCTTGTTCGATCGGGATGGCTCGGACAAAGCAGGTTCGCCGGATGGTTTGCAGGGTGCTTTGGATTCGTTGGAATCCGTAGGCGGTGTCTTTTCGCCATGGTTCGAGCAGAGTCGCGCCGATTTCAGGATAGGTCTCCATGCGACCTTCGAGCCACTGCGTCGCATCGCGCGAGGCTCTCTGCTCGGACTTGATCCGAAAATAATCCTCGACGGTATCGACGATTTGATTCCAGAGAAACTCGCTGTCGTTGACCCCGACGGTGATCGGATTGGACAACTGCGTTTTTTTATCGAGCGGAATCGAAGGGATCAGGAATTTCGTTTGTTGGAGATACGAACAGCCAGAGAGGCCGCTTCCGGCAGCAAGTCCGGCGATGAGCCGCGAGCCAATCCAGGCACCGACCGATGCGCGCTTGAGAAAATTCCTTCGGTCCTGACACGTCACGAGCTAGGATCCTGCTGCGGTTTGGGCTTCGATACCCCTTGAGGATTCAAATCCTTAAGAGATTTCCCCAGCCGTTTTCGAGGGGTGCGGCTCGATGCGCCGAGTCCATCGGCACCGGCCTGTCCGGCGTCGATCAGCCCTGGATCGATCGGCCCAGGGCTCATGGCTCCGTTTCCGATCGCTTTGGCGATGCTCGGATGAAAGCTCTCGTTGCTATCGACGGTCCCCAAGGCATCCAATGCGTCGCTGACGCCAAGCAAAACCGATTGCTTGACCCCTTGGCGAATCCATCCGAAAAATCCGTTGTTGGTCATAGTGTCAGCCACTCTCGAAGTTTGCGTGGAATCGGTTCTGTTTCGAACGGTGATGCTCGAACGGCGATGCTCAATCTGCGAGCCGAAGATTACCAAAGCTCGCCGACAAACCGCCAGTCCAGAATCCCTCAGGTAATTCCCCAGATCATTTCATCACGAACTACCCAGCGGCATTAAAAAAACGTCGATTGATACCACCAATCCTTCCAGGTCCAACCCGGTGGAGGCATAAACGGAACGATGGTGTACCAAGGTTGATCGTCGAGCGAACGAGGTTTCACGGTCGCTGGGTTCTTTGAAGGCTCAGGTTTCGCAAGCATGGGTGCTGGAGGGTTTAACGGGGAGGAATTAGGCTGAAAGCAGGCTCGGTAGTCGCGTTGGATCGAATCGATCCAAGCGGAGGTTTCGGCCGTTTCATCCCCTGGAAGCCAGGACAGCTTCGAATGCTCGAGCCGATCGCGGGCCAATTGAAAGTCCTCTTTGGCCACTGCGGCCATGCTTAGGTTATGCCAAGCGGCACGATTCCATGGGTGCAAGTCGGCGGCCTCTTGCCATTCCCGTTCGGCTTGCTCCCATTGCCCAAGTCTTGCAAAGGCGTTCCCTTTGCGTACGCGAGCCGAGCCGGGCATCATCCAAGGTAGATCGAGCGTCGCTTGAGTCGCGGTCGTCGTTGGGACGACCATTTCCCAAGACCTCCGAGCGCTTGCGGCGATGACTTTGGATTCTCCGGAACCTTGGTAAGCCAGATCGGGGTAGTCGAGTTGGGCTCGTTTGTGATCCATATCGATGGTGTGTTGACCGATTCGACTCCCCGTACGAGCGTCCGAAACGGTCCAGCGAACACTCATCGATTCATCGGGGGGGGGCTTTCTGAGAAATGAAAAGAGTCTGCGTTGCTTGGGTACTTCCCTGGGTCCAAGATCGTGCTGGAGGATCTCGCCACTGAGCACATACTGCGCACCGGCCCGTTTGGCCGCACCGTAGGCGGCCATCTCGCTGGGCTGTCCATCGTAGGAAACCAATTGAATTCCGCTGATGTTCTCGAGTTGATCCGGATAGAGAACCGCCAGATGAGGCATCGTTTGAGGCCGGGTCGCGATCAAGCTTTTGTCGAGTTTATCGGCGACCTCCTCAGGCCCTCCGACCGGAGCGACCGCCACGGAGACGGCCGAGCCGGTGGAAAGTCGGGGCGTTTTCCACACGTGCATCGGCGCGTTCATATGGCAACCGGTCAGCAGAACCGAGAGCATTCCAGAAAACAGAAATCCAAAGCGAATCATAAGTTTGGCGATCCAAAACGTGTCGTTGTGTCCAAGGAGTCCAAATCCCGCGTTCTCATGACGCAGCGGATCAGCAGATACGCCAAATGGCCCTAAAGTGTCAAGGAAGATTGGGCAAAGCCTGAGAGACTGGGCAAACCGGGAAGGATCGAGCCGAAGGCCTTGGGCTATTTCTGGATTTTTCCGCTAAGAACCCCTCCGCCGAATCGTTAACCCCTACGTAAATCCGTTTTTTTCACCCGCGTCGGCTCGTCGCTCGCACCGGGCGATCTAAACTGGAATTGGACCCGCTGCCAAACCCTCGTCGAACACACTTCGAACCCACTTTTCGTGCCGATATGCAACCAATCCTCATCCTCGTCGGTCTTTTCCTGCTGTGCCTTTCTTCTCAAATGGGAAAGGTGCAAGCCCAGGGGGTTCAAGCTCCCTCGGCCGCTGAGCCGTTGGGGTTTCTCGAACGCTTTGCCCTAAGTGAACAGCGTTCGGAGACCCTCGGGGAGCTGATTCCCAACACCCCGGAATATTTTTTCTTCCAGGTTCTTCATGCCCAGAACGAGGGGCGTATCGCCCAAGCCAGAAGCTTGCTGGCTGAGTGGATAGCGAAACACAAATCCAGCGAATTGACGAAGCGCATGGAAACGCGCCAAGCGTTGCTTGAGTACGCATCGAACCCCAACGCCTCGATCGAATACCTTCAACGCACTTTCGGAATCAATACTTCCCACCCGGCTCCAAAGAAAAACGAAGCGGCCGATCTGGCGACCAAGCTCGATGCGAATCTGCTCGATTGGAAGTCGATTGTCCGGGATACCGTCAAGCAATCCGGGATCGAAGGCATCGAGGACAGCATCCTTGCCGATGTGCTTGCCGATGTCCCGAGTATCGACGAGCTCCGCAAGTGGTTTACTCGCTCGCACCGTATCGACTCGCCGAAGCTCATCGAGCGGCTCGTCGAAGAGCTCACGACGATCCATTCGCGAGGATTTGGCTGGGCACCGATCCACCGCGAGTTGACCTTGTCCCAGCTCGAAGAACTCCAAAAGCAAATACCAACACTGAACCAAAACGGAAATTACGTCCTTGAGCGGCTCCGACACTTGCTCCCTTCGGACGACGAATCGACCCAAGACCCTGCGATTCGAAAAAGGGAGCTCGAACAAGCCGAAGCGTATGTCACGTCGCTCCCGGAAGTTCACAATAGCCTGATCGCCGCAGTCCTGTACCAACGCTTGGTTTTTGACTTGGAACAAGGGACACCCGACCGCGATCGATTCAAGCGTTACCTGCGTTTGCCCAACTCGCGACCGATCTGTTCGATCGAGTTTCGCAACGCGATGCAGCAAAAGCCACAGGTTGATGTTCAGGTGGCGTTTCCTTTCCGACCCATCGATCGACCCATCGGCAACGATATCCCCTTGATCGAAAAGTACCTTGACCTGTTCTTTCAGACCGATGCGAGCATCGACGAGTTTGCAAACGTGCTCGAACGGGGTTATCTGCAGCGATTTTTCGCAACGACGAAAATCCTTCACGGGTTGGGCGATCCCAAAACGTATTATGCTCAGCTTTCTCCCCAAGCCCAAAAGGAACTTGCCGAACGCATCGAAGTCCAATTTGCTCCAAACAATCCGACGATCTTCAAAACCGATCAACGCGTCAGCTTGACCTTCGATCTGAAAAACACGCCAGAGCTTTTTGTACGGATCTATCGGATCAATGCGAGGAATGTGCTTAGCAAGCAGCAATCGGCCGTCTCGACGGCACTGGACCTCGACGGGGTTGTCCCCAACGTCGAACGCAAACTGGTCTATGCGCAAAAGAGCGACCGACGCCATCGCGAATCGATCGAACTGCCGGAGCTCGACGGCCAAGGCGTGTGGATCGTCGAGGTGCTCGCCGGGGGACAGCGCAGCCGAGCCTTGGTCCAAAAGGGCCAGCTCTCGGCGATCTTGGCCATCTCCGATGCGGGCCAATTGGTACGGATCGTCAACGCTGAGGGCGAGCACGTGCCGAGGGCGAGTGTTTTGATCGGGGAGCGGGAGTTTCAACCTGACAAGAGCGGATGGATTTTGATTCCGTTCGAGCAGTCGACCCAACTGAAAAATATGCTGCTGGTCGACGGGAGCTTTGCCGTCCTTGAGCCGTTCAACCATCTGGGGGAAGCTTACGAGCTCCGCGCTGATTTTCTTGTCGATCCGCAATCCGTGCTCGGGGGCAATCGGTCTGCCGTGGTAGTTCGAGCGCAACTGCTGACCCACAACCAGCCGATCCCGCTTTCCAACCTGACAGAAATCGAACTGCGAGCGACCAGCAGGGATCTGAGCGGCATACCGAGTACCCAGGTTTTTACGAATCTGAAGCTTGACGAAAAAGAGGAACTGACTCAGGAATTCAGTGTCCCGCCGAGGCTCGCCGAAATCGAGTGGAGCCTGCATGCGAAGATCAAGCAGATGCGCACCGACACGCAGCAATCGCTCGTTGCAACCCACAAGACGGAGGTCAACGACTATGGGGATCGTTTGCGCAGCCTATGGGTTTATGATTCGTATTTGAATCGGACCTCAGAGGGTTTTAAGGTCGAACTGCGAGGCCGAAACGGGGAACCTCTTGCACGCGCAGCGGCGCAACTGGAATTCAAACTCTACGGGGTGAGCCCAACGCGCTCGGTGCGATTGGCCAGCGATGCCCAAGGCCAGATCGATCTTGGGAATCTCGCAGGAGTGGAACGTTTTTGGATCAGTGGAGCGGAATTTCCTAAACGCGAGTATTCGATCCATCGCCATGAATTCGATTGGCCACAGTCGGTCCACGCTCCGGTCGGAGAAATGCTCAGTTTCGTCGGCCCGATCGCGGCGGAACAACAGCCGAGCCAAAGGGTGGGTATCGAGGCGATCGAACGGCAGGTACGGCGTTTTTCTCTTTTCGAACAGCGCTCTGGCGTCGTGGTCAGCGATCGGACCGAGAAGATCAAATTCCTTTCGGGTTCCATGGAGATTTCTGGGCTCGAGCCAGGATGCTATCGCTTGGTGGATCACCAAGCTGGAACGCAATGCGAAATTCAAATCACTGCTGGCGAGAGACGCGAGGGGTGGATTGTCGGAAAGAACCGAACGCTCTCAAGGACGCCGACCGAGGCGCTGGCGATCCAAGAAATTGCGATCGTCGATGGAAGACTCCGGGTCGACCTTAAGGGTTCCGATCCAACGACAAGACTTATGGTTGTCGCGTCGCCTTATGCACACGCTGAGAGTAGCGGCTGGTTGCGAAGAACCCAACGAAATTTCGCCCCGGTGCTCAAGCGGGAGCGAGTTCCGAGTTTTTACATCGACTCGATGAAGCTCGACGAAGAGTACCAGTATGTATTGGCAAGGCAGCAAGCCGAGCAGATGCTCGGGAGCATGCTCGCTCATCCGAGCATTCTGCTGAATCCTTGGGAACTCGCCGCCACTCAGAACGAGAATCAGTTTGCCAAGGAAGGAGATGCGATTGCACAGAAGCGGGCCGATCCGAGGGCCGCCTCGGCGGCTCCTGCTCCGACGGATTCGTCGGGGCTTCAGCCCGCCGCAGGCAACTCCCGCGATTACGAGTTCCTCGCACAGGGAACTCGGATCCTTGCGAATGTTCCCACGGATGGACAAGGCAGGGTCGAATTCGATGCGCAGATTTTCGATGGCACCAGTGGACTTGCGATCATCGCCATCACCCGCGATGCGACCGCTCAAGCTTGCATCGCCCTGCCTTGGAACGGACCTCGAAGACTCGCCGACCGACGATTGCAGCAGTCCTTTGACCTCGACAAGCATTTCATTCAAAAGCAATCCGTCCGGACCATCATGGCCGACCAAATCGCTGATTTAGGGGATGTAGGAGTGACCCAAGTTCGGGCGTACAACTCGATCAGCGAGCTGGTTCCCATGATGCGTTCGATGCTGATGGATCAGGAGGATTTCAATCGATTTGATTGCCTCGAGACTTGGAGCAAACTCAGCGATGCCGAGAAACAAGCCAAATACGGCGAGTTGGCTTGTCACGAACTCCATCTGTTCTTGCTCAAGCATGATCCAGAGTTTATGCAACGTGTGGTCATCCCTCATTTGATGAACAAGTCCCCGCGTCAACTCGTCGACGATTGGATCCTTGGTCAGAACCTCGATGCTTATCTAGCTCCTTGGCGCTATGAGCAGCTCAATACGGTGGAGCGAATTCTATTGGCTAAGCGATTCCCTGAGAAGCAATCGGGTTTGATTCGCCTTATGGGAGAAGATCTCAAGCGCGAGAATCGTCTTTTCGATTTGGAAGCATTGCTGTTTTCCCAGGCGCTTAATAGCGGTTCGCTTGTGCCTCAGGGAGCCGATGGTTTGAATATCACCGATGGGACCCGATCGCTCGAACTAGAACGCTTGTCTGGGTCTGGGGACCTCAAGCCGGGTGCATTGTCCGAAGAACTATCCCGCTTGTCAGAGGCCGAGAATGGGATGGGACCCGGCGGCATGGGTGGCGGTATGGGCGGCATGGGGAGTCCTTCAGGTCGCGCGCTCAGCGAGGGCAAGCAATGGAATCTTTCTCTCAAGAGTAGAGACAAATCGACTGCCGACCGATTCGGAATGGCGCGAGATGAAAAATCTCTAGGCGAATCGAACATGCCTAGCGACGGACCGCAAGTCAACAATGAGTTTGGGAATGCATCCGCCTCCTTATACCATGCGAATTCCGATGACTACTTGCTATACTCCAAGCGTGAACGAGGACGTTCGGCAGGCAAGAAACTCCAGCTCTATGAGCCATTGGCTCCGACTCGCAAATGGGCGGAATCGCAGTTCGATCGCGTCGAACTTGAAGAGCAAAAACCTGGACTGGTGATTCCGAGTTTCTTCTGGATCGATGTGCTTAGAAACTCTGGAGACTCCCTTTCGGAGCACTTGCATTTGACGGCTAGAAACAGCAATGAGGCTCTGATGGCTCTGGCCTTTGTCGATCTTCCTTTGGATGCCAAGCCTGGTTCGCTCAGCATCGAGAATGGCCGCTGGATTTACAAGAGCGCCGGGAAAAGCCTCGTCTACACCCAGGGCATCGTCGCGATCCCACAAGAAGAGGTCCAAGGCGATCCCAAGCGGGACAAAACGCAAGAGGCGAAGGTACTGCTCAGCGAAAATATGTATCTAGCAAGCGCCGATCAGAAAGGCAAGCCGATCGATCGTCAGGAGTTGGTGATCGGAGTCCCCTACCGCAATCGAGTCGTAGTGACCAACCCATCGGGCGATAGGGTGATGCTACAGATTCTCATGCAGGTTCCCCAAGGGTCGATCCCGTTGGAATCTGGTCGCAACGTCGTGGTCAGAGAGTTTTTCTTGGAGCCGTTCTCCACGATTGAGACATCCCACGTATTCTACTTTCCCTCAGCCGGTCCATTCCAGCACTACGGAGCCCAGGCCTCGAGCGAGGGCAAGTACCTTGCACACGTCGCATCGAGTTCTGTTCGGGTTCTAGATGCACCGCTGAACATCGATGACAGTTCATGGGAATACCTAGCGGATTGGGGTAGCAACGACCAAGTTCTGGCTGCCCTCGATAAGGTCAACATTCTGGAAATCGATTTCGATCGGATCGCTTGGCGGATGCAAGATGGAGCGTTTTGGAAGCAAGTCCTCAACAAACTCGATACCATCGGGATCTACAATCCGACGCTATGGGCTTATAGTCTAAAGCATCGCGATGAGAGACGGTTACGAGAATTTTTCGAATCCCACGATCGGATCGTCGGTCAGGCTTCTCCGTATTTCGATCATCCGTTGATGCATGTCGATCTGGAATCCAGGCTCGATTATGAGCATCTGGATTTCCGCCCGATAGTCGTCGCTAGGACCCACCGCTTGGGCCGCGAATGGAAGATCCTCAACGACGGGCTTGCAAGTCAGTACGAGAAATTGGTCAACCTTCTTGCCTATCAACCAAAAATACTTCCGCGTCAACGATTGTCGTTGACTTACTACCAACTGATCCAAAATCGAACGCAAGAGGCCCTCGCGAACTTCAAAAAAGTCAATCGAGCCGACTTGGTAGGCCAATCCACGACGAGCGAAGCCCAGATGCAGTACGACTACTTCGACGCCTACTTTGCCATGCGGACGGGGCAATACGATCGAGCCGAAGCCATCGCCAAGAAATACGAGGCTTATCCGGTCCCTCGATGGAACGAGTGGTTCAAGACGGTCGGGGATCAGATCCGTGAGCGTCAGGCGCTGCAAAACGGAACGCTGGCCTTAGGAGCCGATCCTTCCGGCCCTGAGGTAGATCCGTCGTTTGAAAACGCCGCGGTGCGAGAATTGCAAGGTGGCCGTGAAACGGCGCTCGACCAAGGAGCTTCGAAGCTCCCTGGATTGGAGCTTGTACAAAAAGACGGACAAATTTGGATCACACACCGCAATATCGCTCAGGTCCAGGTCCATTATTACTTTGTGGATGTCGAGCTGATGTTCAGCCGCAATCCGTTCCAGGGTCGCAACCAATCGAGGTTGTCGGTCATCGAACCGAACCTCAAGAAGGTCGTTGACTTGGAGCCCAAAGTAGGGTGGGACCGTCTGGAGTGGAAAGTGCCCGAGGAGCTCAAGAATCGCAACATGATTCTCGAGGTCGTCTCGGGGGGGATCGTGCGAAGTGTCCCGCTGTACTCGAATTCCCTCAACGTCAATATGTCGGTCCCACTCGGACGCTTGCAGGTCCTGAGTTCGGACAACAAGAAGCCCATCGAGGGGGCTTATGTGAAGGTCTATGCAAGGCACAACGATGGGAGTGTGCGTTTCTACAAAGACGCTTATACCGATCTGCGCGGGGTGATGGACTATGCCTCGTTAAGCACTCAGGAATGGTCGACGGTCGCGAAATACTCGATCTTGGTACTGCATCCTGAGTACGGAGTATGGATCCAGGAGTGCGAACCGCCAACGCGCTAGCGCTCGTTATTCGATGTTCGTGCATCGCATCGGATTTCGTCGTACTCGTACTCAGCGAAGCGGTACTCAGTGCAACGGTACTCGTACTCGCTGGCTGTTTGAACTGCGGCGATGCCGATCGTGGATCGAGGGGGTTTGCGGTAACTTGCAGACCTATGGGTTGGATTGCGATTCGGGGACGACCCACAGTTCGGCTTTTTCGCTGTCGTAGCGGTAGACCATGCCGGTTGGGAGCTTCGGCAGCGGGATGCGATTGAACTCGACGATATCGCGCATGAATTCGTCGTGGTTGCGAGGGTTGCGACCTTTTTCAGCCAT
>Ga0208086_1000060_pt1 | contig 26684 bp, 8 predicted proteins | sample LakMenEpi06Jul10_FD_150675 | JGI IMG/M metagenome (GOLD analysis project Ga0208086, IMG submission 150675) | Freshwater microbial communities from Lake Mendota, WI - 06JUL2010 deep hole epilimnion (SPAdes) | ecosystem: Environmental > Aquatic > Freshwater > Lake > Epilimnion/Euphotic zone ...
ATCGCGCGTTTTCAATCCGCCCGCCGTGTACTTGAACGTGACCTTGAGCTCTTTGCCCTTGGATTCAATGTCGCTGTACTCAGGACTCCTTGCGAAGGTATCTTTCATCCCATAGTCGTTGGCTAGTGCCAGCAATGCCAATCTTCGACCTACATCCTGTTTGTTCGGTGGATGAATATCGTTGAGTGTCGCGATGTCGTTGATGACGACCATCGCGGTCCTGGGAACGGTGGCTTGCACTGCCGCTTGGACCTCCCAGAATTTCGCAAGCGTCGTCGGATCGGAATCGCCGTATCGAAACGGTGCGATTTGGACGTAGTAGAAAGGAAAGTCCCCCTGACCCCATCGCTCTCTCCAGCCTTGGATCAACGCCTTTTTCTTTTCGAGATAGATCATTCCCTCCTCGTGATTGGATTCGCCTTGGTACCAAATCGCTCCCCGAATCGGAAAACCGACGATCGAATGAATCATGCCGTTGTAGAGCATCGACGGGTCCTGATTGCTACCAAACGGGGTCAACTCATTCGGGAAGCTCGGACTCGGGGCGAGCAACTCCTCGCCGCCGGTCGAGGTCTTGGCCTTGAGCAACCATTTCTCAAGTGCTTCGATGTGTTCCCTAAGTCGTTTTTGGTACGCCGGCGTTCCAGGGGTTCGACCCATGACGGATTGATAGATTCCTTGCAAAGCATCGACGCGTTGGAACCCCACGGGTGGGATCCAGGGCTCGACCCGCGTGCCGCCCCACGAGGAATTCACTAGGCCGACCGGGACGTCGAGCTTCTTCGATAGCTCGCGTGCCATGTAATAACCCACAGCGGTAAACCCACCAGCCGTCTCCGGAGAACAAACCTGCCAGTTGGATTGGAAATTGTCCAATGGCACCATCGAGGGAACCAAGGGGACTTTGATATGCCGGATCGTAGGGTACTTGGCGGCCGCTATCTCTTCCTGAGGATTAAGGCTCGCTGCGACAGACCACTCCATATTGGATTGCCCTGAGCAGACCCAAACCTCTCCGACAAGCACATCCTTAAACTCGATCCGATTCTTCCCTTGGATCACAACACTCGTCGGACTCTTGCTCGCGACCATGGCTGGCAATTCCAATCGCCATTTCCCTTCGGCGTCGGCTTGTGTGCTCGATTTGGACGCCCCGATTTGGATCTCAACACTCTCGCCAGGTTCGGCCCAGCCCCAAAACTTGAGCTTCGTATCCCGTTGGAGCACCATATGGTCGCCGAAAATCGCTGGGACCTTGACGTCCGCACGGGCATTGGGCACCATGCACAAACCGTTGGCGATCCCAACCCAGGCGAGCAATGCAAAAAATAGTCTGCGAATCATAGTTTTCCTTCGGTCCCAAAATGATCTCTCGGTCCAACGTTCAGATTTCAAAGCGCAGGCGACAGTATAACCAAGCCGATGGACACACCATGACCTGACGGCTCCTTTTCGGAACTCGAATCGGATGACTTATCGAAGATGACCGAATTGAAAGAATCGACTGCTTGCAAAATCACCGGGGACGCTCCCTCGGCCATCGCCGTGATCGAATTGATAGGACCCCAAGCGATCGAGTGGCTCGCTCGGCATTGGACCCCCGCTCACCGATCCGACATGATTCGAATCGACGCGATTCGCTACGGGATCTTGAGATTGCCAACCCGAGCCGGCGAGCTTCCCGAGAACAAGCTCCCCGAGAACAAGCTTTCCGAGAACGCTCCTGCCGGCGAGTCGGTCGTCGTATGCCGCACCGCAGAGGATCGCTACGAACTACATTGCCACGGAGGCCATGCCGCATCGCATGCGATCCTGAACTGCTTGCTCGATGAAGGGATCCGGATCCAATCGGCGATCGAGTCGTTTGCTGAAACACAAACCGATCCGATCGACACCGAAGCGACCTTGGAATTACTCAAAGCAAAAACGCTGCGCACCGCGAGGATCCTCATGGACCAGAAACGAGGGGCGCTGCGCGATGCGTTGAATCAGATCGATCGTGCCCTTGATCGAGCCGATTTGCCCGAGGCGCAGCGTTTGGCCCAGGAGCTGAAGTCCTGGAACGAAGTGGGTCGGCATCTAACGACCCCTTTCGATGTTCTTCTTTGCGGCCCTCCCAATGTGGGCAAGAGCAGTTTGCTCAATCGGATTCTCGGATACCGAAGGGCGATTGTTCACGATCAAGCCGGTACGACGCGCGATTTGCTCGTCGAGGAAACCAGCATCGAGGGCTGGCCGGTCCAAATCCAGGACAGCGCTGGGATTCGAACCTCGGGTGACCTAACCGAACAACTCGGAGTGCAACGCGCGATTGAGGCAAGTTCCTCGGCGGACCTGCAATTGATCTTGGTCGATCCGGCCGAAGGCTGGACACAGGCCCATCAGGGCCTGCTCGATAGCAAACCGCTCAAGTCGATGCTGGTGCTGACCAAAGCCGATCTTCAGTTGCCCAGCCCAAATTCGCTGCCTGATTGTCCATCGCTATCGGTCAGTTCACAGACCGGCGAAGGGATCGATGAATTATTGAAGGCCATCGCCAGAGGCTTGGTCCCGGTCGAGCCGAGTGAGAAACAAGCGGTCCTCTTTACAGAACCGTTGCGGCTTGCGTTGGACCGTCGGTTTCAAGGCCAAGACCTACGAAGATAAGCCGAACAGACACGCAGTGCCGCGTCGAGGAAGGGTAGCTCTTCGAGGGAAGGCTACTTGCTATTGAGGATCTTGAGTGCCTTTTCGAGGTTCTTCGAATTGGTCGATTCCAATCGGAGGACTTGGATGCGGCGCGAGGGGGCTGAAGAGGATTGCTGATCGATTTTCTCGATGAATTCTTTGATCTCGCTGGTCAGTTCGTTGGGTCCTCGCAGAACGATCAGGTTCGAAGCTTCGTTGACCGACATGGTCAACAATGGCCCCGAGGTTTGCGCGTTGATCTGTTGGAGGATGGTAGCGACCTCGCTCGATACGCCTTCGGGAATGTCCAATGGATCGCGTCCTGCACCGCTAGACAACTGCGATTTGTAGACATCGCGCACCAAGTCGGAAATCGTATCGGCGCTGGCGCTTGAAATCGGTATGAGCGTTGGAGTGATCTGCTGAAGACGATCGATCAGGTCCTTGGAATCAAAGACCCCGAGCAATTCTTCGATGATTTTGCGATCGGCGCGGTTGCCGCCGATGACCAAGGCATTGGTGCGTGCGTCGGAAACGATCTTGACCCTTTGGAATAGGTCGGATGCGGAGGAGCCGCTTGAGGAAGCACTGCGGCGCTCGGAGCTTCGGAAAAGTTCGCCGAGGAGCTCTCGGATTTGCTTCGCGTCGGCATGTCGCAGGATGTAGACCGAGTAGTTTCCTGCGGTTGCAAAAGGCTCGACGGTAGGATTGAGCAACGTGGCCAGAAGCCGTTCCATCGACGCTAGGGCCTCAGGGTCATCAGAGGCAAGTGTCCATTGACCATCCCCGGCGACGACCACCACGGGTGCTTGCGTGGGGTCGGGTTTCGCAGCTTCTTCGGGAGGTTGTTGAGCCGAGATGAGCTTGCCCAAGAACGATCGGGGACGTCCAGTGGAAGCTCCCTTTTCGGAATCTTGGGGCGGTTTGGCGAGTTCCTTCGGATCGATCACTTGGATCGGATTGGATCGGATCAACGGCCAGAGTCTTTCGACATCCTCGAGCAACTGCTTGGGGTTCCGATTCACCGGTACGGTCCTGATTCTCCCTGCGTTGCTTCCGGCATTGTTATTGCCAGCGTTGTTATTACCTGGAGCCCCTTGGGGCCCAGCGTTGGGGTTCGTTAAAGACGAACGCTGGTTCGGATTGTTGCCAGTGCCCCCCAATCCGATCGTGTTCGGGTTTTCACCCATCCGTTGCATGAGTTGCTTGATCGCGTCGAACTGCTCTTGGGTCGCTCGAACGATCAGTTGCTGTTGATTGGAGTCGATCGAAAGACTCGGTGCGGTCTGCATCGGTTCGTCTTGGAAGAGCGCATCGATCGCCGTCTTCATTTGGTACGGATCGGTCGATGCGAGCGTGAAGATTTCAAGCGTTCTTGGAGGGGGAGCAAGCTTCTTGATCGCTTCTTGGACCATTGTGATCTGGGAGGTCGAACCGGTGACGAGCAATTGCTCGTTGATGGTGTCGTACTGGACCGACGCTCCGGAAGTGTCCTTGAAGAGATTCTCGATGGCGTTCTCTAGGGAGCTGCCATCGACCCCTTGAAGCGAGAAAATCTCAAGTCGTCGTTGGCTGTCCTTGGCACCCGGTTGGTCCATGATCTTGACCATCTTCTCGATCGACTCGAGCTCCTGGGTCGTCCCGATCGCGAAGACGGTTTTTGTGTCGCGATTGAAACTGACCCCGGCGGTGGTTCGTGATCCCAAGGCACCTGTGATCGCGCGAGCGACGGTATCGGGCGCTGCGTATTCCATGACGTAGGACTTCATCGTCGGAAGCTTGTTCGGTTGCGCGTTGACTTCCTGAATCAGTTTCCCGAGGGTTTCTTGTTCTTGTTGGCTCGCAGTGACATAGAGCCCGCCGTTGACCGCATCGGAGGAAAACTTTGCTTTGGGATAGCTTTCCGAAAGGGCCCGGGACATCGGGGCCGGCTCTGCGGTCGCAAGTGGGTAGTACTTGGTCGTCTTGCCTACCGCATCGGCCGTATCGATCTCGCGAACAATCTGTTCGACGCGTTGCATCTCTTCGGCTGGGGCAGTGACGATCAAGCTGTTGGTCGTCGTGTCGGCCGTGGCGGTAATCCGTTCCGAGGACGCAGCGATCGCCGCTCGAAGTGTTAACGATTCGGCCTTCTGGAGTGCGAAAACACGGGTCGCGATTTCGACGGCTCCTTGGTCGTGTTCTTTGACCAGATCGGCGATCCGTTCGTGCTGGGCTGGGCTAGCCGTAGCGATCAACGTTCCATCGGTGCGGCCACCATACACACTTGCGGTTGGAAATTGGGTCGTCAGGATGATCGCAAGTCCATACGCATTGGGTTGTTTGAGGCGATAAACCTTGGTCACCGAGGTTTCGGTCCTCGGGGCGTCAAAGGTCTTCATCAATTCGCGAACGCGTTCATGCTCACCGGGCTTTCCAGTCACAGCCACAGACTTGCCGAGCGTATCGTAGACGACCGTCGCGCGGGGAAGCAACGACGTGAGGATCGTGTAGGCGGAGACTGGGTTCCCGTTCTGCAATGGATAGACCACCGACACCGAAGGCTCTGGAGGGGGGAGCTGCTGTTGGATCTCATCGATTTTTTTGGAGACATCGTCGAGTTCTTCGGCGGTTCCGATCGCCGCGATGGTTTGGTTCTTCGGGTTCGGTTCGATCTGGATTTGTGGCGAGAGCATCGAGGCTAGGGTGGTGGCCATCGCCGTTGCATCGATTCGCTCCGGATCGAGTTTAAAGACGCGGATGGACTTCTCTCCAGTCTGATTTTGGTTTTCCAATCCTTTGATGACGGCTGCAATTTTCGTCTGCTGCTCTTCGGTAGCCACAACGATGATCTGGCCCGAGGTTGGAACCGCAGCGACGCTCGCGGTCGGAAACAACGTGATCAGGGCGGTTTGTACCGCGGTGACTTGGGTGGGTTTAACCAGGTAAGTTGAGGGCTGCTTGGTGGTCTGAGCCGTTTTGCTGATCTGCTCGATCGATTGGGCGACGCGAGTATGCTGCTCTTGGGTTGCAAAGACGGTCAGCGTCCTTGACGCGATGTCGGGGCTGATAAGGGCTTGAGGTGCAATCTGCGCCAGAATGGTCGCTAGGCTCGTCAAGTCCCCTGCGGGGACCGGGTAGGTTTGGACCGTCTGAGGTGATCCGTCGGGGGCAGCGATCAATCGATCGAGCGAATCTCCGAGTCGATCGAGTTCCTCTTTGGTTCCGGTTGCCAAGATCCGGTTGGTGGTCGAATCGGCAGCGAGCTCGACATCTGGCCACATCTTTTGCAGCAGGGGCAGCAGGTAGGTCGCGTAGGTCTTTTTCGTGTCGTAGCTTCGAATCTCTTTGAGAACACCTGGTGTGCCTTGCGGCTTATCGAAATCCTTGATCACCTCGGCGATCTTCGCGTGCTGTTCCTCCGATGCGACCACGATGAGTTGACCGGTGGTGGGGACAGCGGCAAGGCTAGCGGTGGGAAACAGCGTCGCAAGCGATGTTTGCAACGCGGTGACTTGTGCAGGTCGAACTTGGTAGGTCACGGGTCGTTTTGCGGTTTGAGCGGTCTTGCTCACGGTTTCGATCGACTGAGAAACACGGAGGTGTTGTTCCTCGGTGGCAAAGACGGTCAGGGTTCTCGATACGATATCCGGACTGATGAGAGCTTGTGGTGCGATTTGTGCCAGGATCGTCGCTAGGCTTGTGATGTCTCCTGCGGGGACAGGGTAAGTCTTGACGGTCTGTGGAGTTCCATCCGGGGCCGCGATGAGCCGATCGAGCGATTGGGCGATTCGATCGAGGTCTTGTTTCGAACCGGTAGCCAGGATCCGATTGGTCGTCGAGTCGGCGGCTAGTTCCACGTCAGGCCAGAGTTTTTGGAGCAGTGGAAGAAGATAGGTCGCGTAAGTTTTCTTCGTGTCGAAGCTTCGGATTTCCTTGGTCGTTGAGTCGCCTGAACGCGGTTTGTCCATTTGCTCGATCGTCGATTTTGCCAGGGCGTGATTCTCGATCGAGCCGGTCACAGCGATCTGTTTAAGTTTGTCATCGGCAAGGGTGGTCGTTCCGGTGGTGATTTGGTCTAGAACGGTTTTGATTTGCGTGGGGGTTGCATTTTGGATCGGGTAGACGACCACAAGCTTTTGCTTGTCCGGCGAAGCCTGGGCGCTCATGGCCTCGATGAGTTGTTGGATTTCCAAATGGTTCGCTTCATCCGTCGCGATCAGCAAGCGATCCTTTGCCGAATCGACGCTGACTCGAGCTTTGGCCGTCAGGGGCGTCAATGCGATGCTCAAGGCCGCTGCGGTCATGCCCGGCACCGAGTAGGATTCGAGCTTCGACATGGACCGTTTGGGAAGTTCCTTTTCGATCGCGACAAGGCGTTCAGCGATTTTTTGCTGGATCGTATCTGGGGCCACGACCGTCAGGCGTTTTCCTTCGGTGTCGATGGTGATTTTTGCTTCGAGGTATTCGGCCGCCAGGAGGGTTTGAACCAGGGTCGATTCGCTCGTCTCAAGGGGGTAAGTTTTGAGTTGCGTTGGGGTCGGTATCGAGGTGGGTTGGTCGAGGCTATCGAGGAAGTTTTTGAAGCTCTCGTGCTGCGGTGGTTCAGCCCAGACGAAAAGCTCTTCTTTATTGGTTCCGTCGACGATCTTGATGGTGGCTAGGTCTTGGGGGAGTTCGGAGGCCAACAGAGCGCGACGTGCGAGTTGGTTTTTCGAAAGCAGATAGAGTTTCAGCTCGCGCGCCGAAGGTTTCGGTAGAAGCGCAAGGAGAGCTTGCAAGGAGGACTCGACAGACTTGAGCTCAGCGGGCGTTGCGAGCATCATCAGTTCCTTGCCTTCAGGATTGAGCCATGCATTGGCGTTTGGAACGAGCTTTTGGACGGTGGCAAGCCACTTTGCATCGGCGATTCGATCGAGGGGGAAGGATCGCAATTGAAGCGATTTACCGACTTGGGATTTCTTCCAAATTTCGAAGATTTCGGTTGCCAGTTGCAGGTCTCTTTCGGTTCCGCGAACGATCAGTGCACCGGCTCCGGCGTTCGCACCGACTTGGGCTTTGGGTAGAAAAGCCTTCATGGCTGCTTCGGCAATGGTAGCCATCGCAGGGTCGATTTCGAAGACTTTCATGCCTGGGTTTTCCATCACGGGGGTGATGTCCAGACCGATCATCCCGACGCGAATCAGTGCTTGGTCGGCACTCGATGCGGTGACTTGGACACGATCGGCCGTCGTCAGCACGACGGCGTTTGGAGCGATGGCGAGGATCTGCTTTTTGAGATCCTCTGGCAGTGTTTTTGAAGCTTGGTAAGCGACCGATTCGAGAAGGTTATTTCCGAGCGCGTTTTCGGTCATCTTGTCGATGATGGCTTTGATGGTGCTTTGCGCTTCGGCCGGCACATAGGCGCTGAGAACTGCGGTTTTTGGATCGATCGTCACGTGGTCCGAAGAGATGAGGGTTTGAATGGTCTTCATCACGGCGGCAGGGTCGAGGTTCCCTAACGAGTAGGTTGCAAAGACCGGCTTAGGGGGAGGAACCGGTTCGGGGCGCGGGGGAACCTTAGGCACAGGGATCGAGGCGATCAGTTCGTTGATCGTCTGCATCTTGCCCGCATTCTCAACGACCAGCAGTTGGGAGGCTTGAGCCAAAGGAATGGCGCGGCCGTATCCGCTCAGGAACGGTTTGACTTCGGCCAAGACCGCATCGATGGGGCGTCCTCCGAGTGGGAAGGCGACGGAGACCAGTTCGAAACGGCCTCGGGATGCGAGTTCATCGAGTTTGACTCTCGGGATGAGTTCCAAGGGGAGTGCATCGCTGAGTTCGACAACGACCAGCATTTTGTTTCGCCGCATCACCGAGAAATTTCGGGTCATCAGCACACTGTTGATCAGATCGATCCCCTCGGTTGGCGAGTAGGTTCTTGAATCGCTGTAGGTGAAGGTTCCCGGAGGGGTCCGGTCCATCACAAGGGTCAAATCCTGTTGCTCGGCGAACCATTCGAGGACTTCGTTCCATTTCATTTCTCGGAACTGAAATCGAAGTTTTTGGTTGGCATCCAACTCGGAGAGCAGATTTCGCTGCTCGGTGGTCAACAGAGCGATCATTTTGTCGTCGAAGGTTTTCTTCGTCGACGCTTTGAGAGCCGGGTCGCTTGCAGCGGCAACCGCGGTGGCTCTCTCTTGGACAATCGCTTGAAGTTCGGCGCGTTGAGAATCGGACAAACTCAACCGTTCGGCGACTTCGGGAAGGACCAAACGGGCCAGGTCGGGGGTTTGGCCAAAAGCGATCGTGGAGGCTGCTAGGCCGAGAAGCCATGCGAGTGCAGCGCGCGAAAGGAGCCTTAAAATCATGTTAAGTTAAAAAAGTTCGAGAAACGAACACCACCTGGTGGGGGCGGGCCGAGACCCGCAGGGTGGTTTAGAGATCGGCATGATCTGCTCTACTATAATCGGCAGATCAGGAAAAAGCACTCCCGGGTTGGACCCGGGAGTGGGTCGTGCCGAAGTTAACGACTGGCAAGACTGGCGCGTTTCTCGCGGATGGTCTGGAGCAGTTGCTTTTGAGGCGCAACGAACTTCGCAACTCCCTGTTCCATCAGAGTATTTTCCATATGTGGAACATCCACGGCCGCGTCGAGTTCCCGGCAGATAGCTTCGTCCGGGAAATCCGACACCCGCGAGATAAACCGTTCGGTGCTGGCCGCAACGGCCGCGTTGGTCTCTGGTGGATTGGTTTGGATATCGGATCCCGCTAGGGCCGAGACGTATTTCCAAGGTGCATCTGAGGCGTTTTTGGTCCCGGTGCTGGCGAAGATGATTTCCTGCTGCAACGGGGTGGGGTTTGCGGCCCAGAAGGCTTGGTTTTCCTTCCAAATCCGCTTGGCATTGAGGATACCGTAGAGGCCTTGGGCTCGGGCCGATAAGCCTTTGCAATTCTCTGCGGTGTATTGATCGACACGGGAGACGAAGATGCTGTAGACACTTTTGAAACGCTCAAGAGAATCGCGTTTTTGAGCGCCAGCCCAAGCATTCTGCTTGGCGATACGGTACTGCCGAGTTGTAAAAATGAGGGTGACGTTGAGCGTCACGCCGTGGGCTGCCAAAGGGCCAATCGCATCGAGTCCGGCCGCAGTGGCTGGGACCTTGATCATCCGATTCGGTTGGTTTGTGGCCCACTTGCGTCCGAGTTCAATGTACCTTTCGACACGTTCGCTGTGTGGCAAATCGAGTTCGGGATCTTCCAAAAGAGGGTCGAGTTCAAAGCTCACCCAGCCGGTGTTTCCACCGGATCTTTCCCAATGCGGGAGAAATTCCAGTTGGGCCTCGGAAACCAGTGCGTCGGTCAGTTTCCAGCACAGCGTTTCGTCGTCGTTTCCTTGGTTGACCAACTCGGCGATCCTCGAATCGAACCTTCCGGTTCGGATCAGATTCGAGATAATGATCGGGTTGCTTGTAGCCCCGACGGCCCCCCAAGCGAGGTTCTGTTTGACCAGATCCGGATCGATCGAATCGAGGTATAGTTTGGTTCCCGAATCGATCAGGGAAGCGATGGAAGCATTGGACATTCGAAGGGCTCCGCGATAAGAACTGCGAGGAATCGCCGATTGCGTGTCAACGATCGGTAGGAAGGGTTTAAGGGGATACCAGTGCGATTATCGTAAGCCAAGTGTTCTGAAATTGTAGGTTTACCCTCGCAGCGGCCGGTTTTTTCATCATGTTTTCGCAATCTTTTTGATCGAACACCGGCTGGTTTCTGGGCATGATGAATGATTGGTTAGGCACTGGGATTGGTTTTAGAGGAACAGCACACTAGGAAACAGCACACGAGGAAACCCGGGAATGATCGATTTGCGAAGTGATACCGTTACGCGTCCGACTCCTGCGATGCGCGAGGCGATGTACCGCGCAGAGGTCGGCGACGATGTGATCGACGTCGACCCGACGCTCGATAAGCTTCAGCGGCGCATCGCCGAGCTCCTGGGCAAGGAATCGGCGATTTTCATGCCCAGCGGCACGATGACCAACCAAATCGCCCTGCGGGTGCATTGCAAACCCGGCGATGAGTTCCTCTGCGACAGCGATTGTCACATCTACAACTACGAACAAGGTGCTTTTGCCCAGTTAAGCGGACTCGTTGCCAAGACCATCGCCGGTGAGCAAGGGGTACTCGGTTTGACGGATGTCCTCGGGTCGGTCCGACCCTTGAACGAGCACATGGTTCAGACCCGTTTGCTTTGTCTGGAAAACACCCACAACCGAGGGAGTGGCAAAGTACAACCGCAAGCCCAGGTACAGCAGATTTGCCAGTGGGCCCACCAATCTGGCTTGAAAACGCACCTCGATGGGGCTCGGTTGTTCAACGCCTCGGTCGCCAGCGGCTTGAGCCTCAAGGAGCTAGCCGATCCCTTCGATTCCGTAAGCGTCTGCTTGAGCAAAGGGCTCGGAGTACCTCTCGGTTCGTGCTTGGTCGGAACCAAAGAGTTCGTCGCCCAGGCCCGCAGAGCTCGGAAATTGTTCGGTGGTGGGATGCGTCAGGTGGGGATCATCGCTGCTGCCGGTCTCTATGCGCTAGATCACCACATCGAGCGATTGGCACTGGACCATGAGCACGCCAAACGGCTGGCTGCTGCGGTTAGGCCCTTTGAATTTCTCAAAGTGATGGGTTCAGAACCTGAGACGAACATCCTGATTTTTCATGTTTCGCAAGCCTGGGGAACCGCGCAGCAGTACGCTGCGGCACTCGAAGAGCACGGGGTCCAAGCCATGGCATTTAGCTCAAGTGCGATCCGAATGGTCACCCATTTGGATGTCTCGAGCGAGCAGATCGAGCAGGTCTGCAGGGTGATCGAAAGGATCGGAAATGGCCCTAAGCATTGATAAATGGTGGCGATTTTGCAGGATCTGCGTGCGACCAAAAACCCTTAATGTAGCTTAGTTGCCTCAAAATGGGCTTGGCTTATTTCGCCCTGAGATTCGATCTGTTACAATAAATCTCGGTGGACTCCGTAGGTTCCTTTCTGCAATCCAGAAGGGACGGAATCTAGCCGAATCGCTCAGTTGATTTTCCTATGACCCTGCTCGTTCCTGTCCTGATCCTCGCGATCTTGGTGCTTGCCTGGATAGCATGGTTGGCATTCGGCCCCAGGTCGAACCCGATCATGCCGTCCTATTTTTTGCGCACCGGCTCGCTGGAATCCACCGAAGGCGATTCGCTCGTCGTCGGCTCGGATGCGGGAGCTTCCATGCCCGCTGTCGAAGAGACAGAGCACGTGCGGACCCGACTCCATGCTTTGAATGGCTCAGCAGCATCCTTGACCGGAAACGCACTGCATCTGGAATTGCGCCCATCCTTGCGACGATACAGCAAGCCCGATGCGCGAGTCTCAGAACCCTTCTAGTCTGGTAAGGGAAACCTTGGGAAATCTCTAGCGAAGGAAACCGAACGCTCTGCGACACAAGCCGCTCCGTTCGCCTTTACTACGAAAGTGTTCCTCCGTGTCCAACATCCTACCGTCCCAGTTTCTAGCGCAAGCTTCCTCCGATTCCGGATCGAATAGTACCCTCCTGGCGATCGTGGCGTTGGTCATCGGAGCCATCGCCATGGCCGTCATCCAAAAGATGCTCGGGAAGGACGCGAAGTCGCAGGCTAAACGTCTGCTTGAGCAAGCCAAGCTCGATGCGGAAAATCTCGTCAAGAAATCTGAACTGGACCAAAAAGAAAAACAGCTTCTACTCCAAAATCAACTGGAAACCGATCTGAAGAAGCAGCGCGACGAGATTCGCCAACGCGAGAATCTCCTGAACTCCAAAGAACAGTCGCTCAAGCAAGCGACCGACGATCTGAAGAAACAGGAAAAGTTCGTCGAGTCGAATCAGCGCAAAGCCGCTGAAAAGCTTGAAGATGTCGGTAAGAAGTCCGACCAGTACACCAAGCTCATCACTCAGGCCCAAGCCGATCTGCAAAGGGTAACAGGGCTGTCCAAAGACGAAGCCAAAAAGCAGTTGATGGATCTCATGGAACGCGAACTCCAGGGGGAAATCGGCTCGGTGATTCTCAAACACGAGAAAAAACTCAATGAAGTAGCCCAGCAAAAGGCCCAAGACATCCTGCTGACGGCCATGCAAAGGTTCGCCTCGAGCCAAACGGCCGAAAGCACCACATCCTCGATCGATATCGCCAATGACGAAATGAAAGGTCGAATCATCGGTCGGGAAGGACGCAACATCCGTGCCTTCGAAAAAGCTTCCGGGTGCGATTTGATCATCGATGATACGCCAGGGGTGGTTATCGTTAGTGGGTTCGATCCTGTCCGGCGAGAAATCGCTCGGCAGTCGATGTCCAAACTCGTCGCCGATGGACGGATCCATCCGACTCGGATCGAAGAAGTCATCGCGGCGACCGAAAAGGAAATGGATACCTTCATCCGCCGCAAGGGCGAAGAGGCAGCCCAGGAAGTCAATCTCCAAGGGCTCAACGAGCGCGTGATCGAAATGCTCGGACGCCTGCATTTTCGAACCAGCTATTCCCAAAATGTCCTCAGACACTCCATCGAAGTCGCTTTCCTCTCCGGATTGATGGCGGAAATGGTCGGGATGAATGGCAACCTCGCTCGACGCTGTGGCTTACTCCACGATATCGGCAAAGCCGCCGACCACGAACTCGAAGGCGGCCACCCAAAGATTGGAGCCGATCTGCTCAAACGATCCGGGGAGAACGAGCATGTCGTCCACGCCGCACTCGGACACCACGATCAACTCACCACGGAATTTCCTTACACTCTCCTCGTTGCCACCGCAGATGCCTGCAGCGCTTCGAGACCTGGTGCTCGACGCGAATCGCTCGAACGCTACATCAAACGCATGGAAGAACTCGAAACGATCGCCAAGGGCTTCCAAGGCGTCGAACAAGCCTTTGCGATCCAAGCGGGTCGCGAACTGCGCGTGATCGTAAGCTCGAAAGACACCGACGATGCGATGGCCGCCAAGGTTTGCCGAGACATCGCAAAAGCATTCGAGGAACAATTGACCTACCCAGGCGAAATCAAAGTCACCGTGGTCCGCGAATCCCGGTTTGTCGAAACTGCACGCTAAGCATCCAGTACGTGTCAATCACCAATAGTGCTGCAAGCAACCCCGCAGCGACGGGCACCCACAAATCGCCGGTAAGCAACCACCACGCCAACGCCACGCAGAGCAAGTTCCACCAGGGCCGCTTCTGCAACCATGCATGGTTGCCTCCGAGATACAGATACGAGGCCAAGAGGATGGTCATCGACAAACCGAATGGCAATAGCGGATAGCCGACCGATCGAGCTAAACTCGAACTCTGTCGGATCTGGTAGAACGCCTCCTGCTCTTCGCCGATGGTCTGTGATTCCAGAGATGCGATCGAGGCCCTTTGCACCGCAGACCGGTAGTCTTCAAGGTCGCGCCAAGGAAGATTCGAGAGCGAATTGACGCCTTGGGTGAATTCCTCTTGGCTTAACCGTCGGTTGCTTGAACCTTTCTCGATCGTCGAATACTCCAAGAGTTGAGCCAATCTACCCGCTGCGTATCGCCAAGAATCAGACCGACGGACCACCGAGGGATCTTTGGCTCTCGAAACGCGTTGCAACCAACGAACCCATGGTGCAAGTTCCAACGGGCTATGCGCTTGGCCAACGATCACTTGGCCGTTCGTCACTTGGCCGACTCCCTGACTGCTATCCAAAGTCGGTAACGCGTCGGACCATGCTGAATTGTCTGTCGCCAACGAAAACCAAAGTTCGACATGCATGTCACTATCCAGGGGTGGATAGAAGACCTCCAGTTTCCCTGCCTCTTGTGCAAAGCGGAAATCCTTGCCGTTGACCCTCGCGAACTCGCAGGTCCAGTCCTGGGCGATGCGCCAGGTCAACCAGGATTTCGACGGTTCACCGGGAGAGCTTTCGATCCAGAACTCCGATGCGATTCGTCCTGGGCTTTGTTCCAGATGCTTGGCAAAGACCTGACGGAACTCTGCGATCGACTCGTTCGCGATGACGGGTTCGCCGCTTGTGAGATTGGATAGATCACGCAGTTTCCACTCCTGATCGCTCAGCCCGAGCACTTTGAAGATCCAGGCCGCTTCCTGATCGGCAACCCAATCGATTCGTGTCGGTTTGGCGGATCTCGCCGATCCTCCCTCAGCTAGATCCTCCGTGGTCCCAGGGGCCTGCCCCGATTCGCTTGGCCCGCCAAGCGTGCCGTCACCCTGCCGCGCAATTTGGGAATTCGGAATCAAAACCCATAGCCGTCTTGTTTTTTGTCCATGGACTTCAATACCCTGCAACGCTTTCCAATTCACAGCCGCCCCTGCCTCCTGAGGAAGTTCGAGCAAAAAGTCGTAGGCTTCGGACTCCTTTTGTTTAAGGTCGCTCAAGGTCGGATCGATCAGTAGCGAACGATGATTCCATCGCAGATCGCCGATCTCGCGGACCGGGTTCTCGCTGACCCATGAAGTCACCAAGTCTTTAGGTACCGAAAGCTCGACCCCCTGCCAAGCTTGCGTTTCTGAACTGGCGGAAATTCCGTAAACTTGAAGCCTTGCATCGGCGCTTGTCTCGGGCAATCTCACGACCAACGCGCCGTCCCAAACCGAAGATACCGGTTGCAGGATAAACGGCTCAGGAATCTGATCGGCCGCAATTGTCTCAAGCAGCACCCGCCCATCGCCAAGTCCCTGCTGATCCATCCCATTGCCCGTCGGTAAGGCTTGGGACACGACTCTCCAGGTTGGATCCGCCGAGAGTGTGTAGTTCGGCGGGGTGGTCGATCCGGTCGTTGATTTCAATTCCGGCCAAGCGACAAGCAGCTTGGATCCAGCATCACTGGGCAATGCATCACTGGGCAATGCATCACTGGGCAATGCATCACTGGGCAATGCATCACTGGGCAATGCATCACTGGGCAATGCCGACTGGGCGGTCAGGGACTTCGATGATTCAACCACCAAATCGTTGATCGTCTCGCCTTGGCGATCTATCAATACCTGTACGTAGTTTTTCGATTGCTTGGTCCATGCAATAAATTCCAAGGCTCCAGTGAGCGATTGCACACGCTCGACCTGGTAGTCTTGCGGAATTTCCAGAACCAGAGAATTCTTGGCACTCAAGGGACGCGTTAGCTTGATCGTCGTCGTCCATCGAATCGCATCCCTAGCAGCATGCAACTTGTGAGAAGCCGAGAGTTGGTCGCTCGTGGCGACCGACTGACGACGCAAAACTCCAAAACCGCTGCTCAAAGGGATGCGCAAATTGGTGGTCAAGGGTGGGTCTTTCAATTCCGGCCACTCTAGGCGATCCTTGGCATTGATCGCGGGGATCCAACTGCTGATCCCATCGAGTGTCCAGATCGCACCTGCACTGCGAGCATAACGCAATACGCCCTGCCTTACCCGACGGTCACGGCATTCGGCAAATAGAATGCTTCGCAACGATGCGTCTCCAACAGGAACCCATGTTGTGACGATCGAACGTTTCTGTGAGGTTGCACCCGACGGATCGGATTCGCTCGCATCGATAGGATTCCAACGAACCACATACCGCTGGCGATCCAAGGTGCTGCCGGTCCGCACATCGACCAACGTGGCATCTCCCCAATGGCTCCCGATCGGCAGCCATTGCGAATCGGATTCGATTTCCACTTCACCCCCAGTCGATAGATTGCCAGGGTATTCGATCACGGTTCTGGCGATGAGATGTTCGTGGTCTACGAGCAACTCTGTGTTCATCGTAGGGTACTCCGGATTGGTCGGAGATGGGTCCGTTGGCATCGTCAGAAGCGAACCTCGATTGCCGATGGACGAAGGAGGTTGAAGGAATCCTTCGAGCCGATTTCTGTTTCCGAGCTGCACGATATGCCGACCGGCCGAAGGATTCGTCGATCGTCCCATCGCTGCTAGGTTGATCGTCCAAGCTCCATCGGTTTCGACTTCAATGAGGCCGTTGCTTACGGGCAGAATCTCCGCGTTGATTGCCCAAACTTTCGTCGCGCGTTTATCCCCTGCGGGGGTCCCGGGCGTGTTGACTGCGTCCACACTCTGCAATCGCACTTGGGATTCGATTTGGATCGATCGACGTCCTGGTCGATCTGGGAACCAAACCAACTCGGTTTCGGATTTGCTGAAACGGCCTGAAAGGACCTCGATTCCATCGACGCTAAAGCGGCTCAATTTGAGCGTTTCCGCTGGATAAGGAATCCTCAGGGCCTTACCCACAGCAGCTTCACCGATCCAAAATTCGTAGTTGCTTGTCAACGGTTGATCCGCGTTGCCGAAACCGAAGGATCGACTATCGAGCCGCAGGTAATGCCTGCTAGAGCACACCAACGCATTGGATTCGCGTTGTCGCTGTTGGCGATCCGCTTGCTCGACGAGTCGGAGCAGTTCTTCGGGTACATAGATCGTATTTCCTGAGACTTCACCCTTGGAATCGATCGGAATGAGAATATCAAAGACCCGAGCCGATTCGATCGAAGGATCCTGGGAGTAACTCCAAGGAGCTGTTCCTAAAGCAAGTGTCGCCAGGCCAGTCGGTAAAAGAATCCATGGAAGCAGCACCAAGAGGGCACTGGGCCTGCTCCCAGCTAAATCGGCTCCCGCAGGTTCGATGCCCAGATCCTGCTCCTTCGGGTCCCATAAGCTCGATCGATCGCTCCGGAGACTCGGGGGGCCTACCGAAGCCAGAGGCCGAAACGTCTGATAGAGCTGGTAGAGAATCCCACCGCAGCACAACCCAAGGAAGCCCTGTTGGAACCCTTGGGCATATTCCGGCGCCAGCCAAAATCCGCCCCAGAGACACAGCATCGATAGGATCAATATCCCCCAAGCCCAACGGCCATAGAATCCAGCCGAAAACAGCGCTGCAAAAACGACAATCCAGCCCGCCAGTCGAGTTCCCGATGGTATCCCCAAGAGGAAATCAACTCCCTGGCTTGCAAGGTCCGAATTCAGGATGACATGGGTCCATTTCCCGGATGGCACAGGCATCTCAAAATCCGATGGCCGAATCTCTAGGGCAGTACGCTCGCTGAACGATCCCTCGATGAGTCCTACCCGATCCCACACATCGCGACTCCAAGACCAAATCGGCCACCATGTTTGAGCAAATCCAGGTTGAAGGATAGGGGACGATCGGCCTACTCCCGATGGTTGGCCCATACGAAGCAATGTCTCCGCTTCCAGTTTGGTCGTGCTGGTTAGCAGTGTATTGGATCGATGGGTCTTGGGGGTTAGGCTCAGCGAAGCTGGGTACCAGATCCGCTCGGTGGGCTTAAACGAATCGCCTTGGGTCAAGCGAATTTTCGGCCAGCGGACGTCGAAACTTCTACTCCCAATATGCGACTGAATCCATGCTGCGATCGGCCAATTCCCTTTCGGAGTCTCCTCGGCTTTTGGCCCGAGCAAGCGAACTCGAAGTAGGACTACCGAGTCCATACCCTCGTTGTCGACGGCCAGTTCGACCGTCTGGTCCAATTCCTTGTGAACCACCGCAGGCCGGTCCCCGTTCGCACCGCTGACAAACGCATCGGTGACCTCCCAGCCCTCGGGAACCTTCATTTTTATGTCATGGTCGAACGCGTTGGGAAAAGCCACTTTGGTGGCTAACCACGCGACTTGTCCACCGAAACCGTCCAGGAACAAATCGACGCGAGAGTCAAAGAAAAACGGCTCTGGGCGCTGCGACTTCGTCGTGTCGATGACCTCGACGGCCAACGGGTCGGAGGATTTCCACGTATAGGTATAACCCGATCCCTCGTTCCAGCCTTCGACGGCCAATCCATCGGGTTGAAGGACCAGAAGCTCCTTCGAGAGCCTCAACGAATGGGTCGATCGACTTGCTTCCTTTACCGAGGGCTTTGTGATTTGAAGGGTCGGCAAACTCGACGGAACGCTGAGGGTGGCGACCAATGCACCGATAGTATCCGACGAAGCATCGTGTGAAATGCTATCGAGTTGGATCGTCCAGGTTTGCGATTCCCGATCAAAGTTCGCGGCGATGGGCAACCTCTGCTCCCCTTGGTAATGCCATTGGTATCCGTCCGATAGCAAGATTCGCAATTGCGATAAATTGGCGAGATCCTTCGACAGTGGGAACCGATGCGTGATCTTCCAATCGGAAGTCGATCGTCGGATGGAGCTTTCGATTGGGACGATCAAACTCTGCTCGATCGATCCGGCGAGCAGTGGCGGTAGCTTCTCTTGGCGGACTCCAAAAACCATGGCCCGACCGAGCCTTGGTAATGAGTCGCGTTGCCATGGGGTCAGTTCTTTCTCCTCGAGAATCCAAGGTTCGATCGGGCCTTGAAAGGTGAAGCGATTGCTCGGCCCAGGCTCAAGGTAGACGCATTCCCGCATACGCACATCTTGGAGGGTCAACCAAGCGGATTGTCCTAGGTCGATTTGAGCATCGCTTTCGAGCGATCGAAGCAATTGGAATTCAACGATTCCCTCGGGATTGCTCCACTGGTTGGTATCGATCTGCAGGATCGCACCCGACTCATCGAGCCTCAGCAGTCCTGAGTTGGCCTGCGGTTTGCTCGTCAACGATTGCGGAGCGAGTTGCCATTCAGGAGGAATTCTCAAAATCCGGATTCCGCGTTGGCCTGGCTTCTGAAGTTGACTGAACCGCAATCGCACGTTGGCGGTGCATCGTTCGCTATCGTTGGAAAGTCGAATTAATGATTCGACTCCAATGGACGACTCGGGTTTAAGGATGCTGCAACGGAAATCGGGCGGACTTCGGTACCAAGAGTACTCCAAGCGATGGGCACCCTCGGGAGTTTTTCGTACCGATTCGAGCCTGCCGCGTTCCGGTGTGATCTCTACGAAGCGGCCATCGGGCTGGTCTTGAAGAATCGTGGATCCAAAGAGAACCGCCGCATTGGAATTCCGAATCGAGGGAATCTGCAAAATGCCGGTTTGTGGATCGATGAGCTGTTCCCAAGGGATCAAGAACTCAGCGGCCATCCGCTGGCGCGATCCACCGCTCGGACCGTTGACCACTACCGTGTTTTGATCCAATTGCAGCGTGGTCTCACGTTCGTTGATCGTCAAGGATCGGATTTTCATGCCTGGGGGCAACTCGAAGCGTATCGGCGTGCTCGCAGCGGATGGCTCATTCCATTCCCACTCGCCTATCATTCGCAGTTCACCGCCGTGGATGGAATACTGTAAGGTCTGCTTTGCGAATAATCGCTCTATTCCCCACTGTTTTGGAGATTCGATCGTCTGCCCTCGTCCGGCGTTGGTTCCAAGATCGATCGAGAAGGTGATCCTCTCTTGACCGCTGATTTCAAGCAGCCAATAGGCGTTCTCGACAGCCGTCGGAGCTTCGGTCCCGAGCGTTGGGTTCGGGTCTGGCCAATTGCCCAATCGCGATGCAGCCTGTTGCCATCCATCGATTCGACGCATCACGACATTGGATTTCTCAAGCCTAGCTGTCTTAGGCAGCAAGAGCACTAGGCAACCGTCGACCGTTCGAGGCACTGATGCCTCGAAATTCAATCGATTCGGCGTGCTGTCGGCCAAAGGTCGAAGCGACCAACGAATCCAAGCCTCGGGTTGGACTCGATGAACGAGTGGACTTCCGCTCGCATCGAAAACCCAAGCGGGTTGCACGCTACCGGAGTTGCTTTGCGGAATCTGGTCAACACCGCTATCCCTTTCGCCAGAGGCGTTTGAGGTATTCGTGCTCTGCGATGGATTGAGTTCTTCGTAACTGTTCTCTATGGCTAGATTCCATGGACTGAGTCGCTCCTGGATCGTGCGAGATTCCGAAGGGTTCGATGCGGTGCTCTTGGGGTCAGGCCACGTCAAGCGTGTGCGCTCGGACAATAGATCGGCTCCAACCAATCTTGCGACTGCATGAATGGAACGAAGCCCTTGTGCAGAGCTTAACCATGGGTCGATCGTCTCGCTGTTGCTGCGGATGATCCGTTCCAAAGCAGCAGGTAGTTTGTCGATCTCCAAAGGCCGGAGGTTGTCCAAGGGCAATTCGGGTAGTTCCGTTTCCGGGACGAAAATCCGACGGAACGGACGGTCGACCATCGGTTGCTCGACAAACTCCGGCGCTCGAATCGTGGTTGGGGGCGATTCGCTTTCTGGCCGTTGCCCGAACAGCAGATCGATCGGGACGAGAAGAATCAATAAGGCTAGGATCGCCAATCGGCCGCAGATCATTGTGACTCCCTGGTTTTTGCTGCGACCGTTGATCGCAACAACGAGGAGTCCGCGCTGGGCTTTTTGATGACGTTCGATCCTGAGTTGGCGCGTCCGGACAACGGAGTCGGTGCGTATTGCCGGCTGACAAAAATACTTCGACGGCGGGCCCGTCGATCCATCGCCCATCGAGCCAATCCGTAGAGTATTGCCAAGCCAACCGATACAATCGCCGCCTGAAGCACCAGTAAGGAGATATCCCAAGCGAATTGGGAGAAAACAAAGAAAGCACCCAAGAAGATCGCCCAGAACCATGGCCAACGGATCCAACGGCTGTCTCGCAATACGATTGCTAACGCCAGTACGACCATCGATACGGGCAGCCAAATCAGCGCGCTCGGGACGAAGATCGCTTCGAGCGGTTGCGTCGAGGCGACGCTCGTTAAATCGTATTGATTGACCTGTTGGGCTAAGACGGGTTGAGGGGTCGCGCCGATGCGAACTTCAATTTCCTCTTGGTCGCTCTGTCCGACTCTTCGAAAGAACAAATCGCGCCAACGCCATTGGTACATCGGCAACGCGTTTTTCGTGCTGGATATCAAATGCTCGGTCCGAGGAACAATGATCTGCCAGACCAAAGGGGCGCTCGATGGGGTGGGTTGAAGACGCGGTCCGATCGGTTGGACTCTGCGAAACCAACCCTTGGGAGCTGTCTGTGTCGTGAAAACCTCAAGCACATGATTTGTCGATGCTACGGGGTCCGATGTCTCCGGAATCACGACCGTTGCAAACCCCTCGGATTCGGAGTCCTGACGCACGGTGGCCCGCTGTCCATCGAGCATCCACTCAGCGTCCCGGATGAGTGCTAAGCTGGCTGGGATTCGTACAACGCGTTGATCGGTTTGAAATCTTGCGACATACCGATCCCGTTGTTCGAGTGCATTGACGATGGTTTGCACCCATTCGGCCTCCAGACGCAAGGGCGACTTGATACGGTTGGCTCTCCGCGCTGCGGTTAACTTGATCCGCGATTGGTCGGGATCGAGTTCATAAACCCCCTCGTTGGTCCCTTCGAACGCCGAAATCTTGAACACATCGGTGCTCCGAAGTCGCATTTGGGCTAAGTCGAGGATGACTTGCTCTTGATCCCGTAGGGAGCTCAATTTCGCCAGTCCGAGGTCGAGCAAGGCTTCATCTTCTGTTTGCAAAAGAAGAGGCTGCTTCGACGTGTATTGCGCTTCGATGAGAAAATCCAGTCGATTGCTCGCGTCGGTTGCAACCTCCGGCACAGAAAATTTCGCCCAACGCAACGGCTCGGTTTGCCCAGCCACTGGCTCGAGCCATTCGAGGGCTACCTGCCGGTTGTCGATCGATATCGTCGCATCCTGGACGGATCGGTCCAAATCTCCTTCGATTGGAAACCCGATGCGCAGTTCGGTCGGGCGACTTCCTAGACATCTGCAGTTCCAGCGAAGATCCCACTGGATCGAGTCGGAACTTGGAGTAAGGCTCGTGTAAAGACTCGCCGAAACGAAGGATCCTTTTCGGCTGCGCGTTCCTGTCCATCGGCTCGATGCGGTCGCATCGGCAATTTGATACTGCATCAAAAAGGGGGTAGCTCCCGCGTTGGCATCGGTCCACTGCTTTTGAGTGATTCGGTCCAGCGAGGTTTCCACCAATCCGACCGTGGCACTAGGATTCGAGGTCAATCGATAGGGCCAACTGTAGACCAGCAAACGGCCTGGCAAACTTCGGATAATCCTCTGTTGGGATTCCTGGGAGAGCCAGGACAACTGAGGCAACGCAAAGGCGATGTCTTGCGTCTCGTCGGCCAAATTTCGACTCATCAAGTATTCCAACTTCCAAGGCGCATTTGCATCCTTTTTCTCCGAGGAGTTGGCGATCATCTCAAAGGGATTTCCGAGGTTAAATCCTCCAAAAGGATTCTCGCCGCTGCGTTCGGCGCGTAGCGTATCGGAAGTTGTCGTCCGGCCCCCGGCAGCGCTCTTCATCCATAAATTCGCGTTGATCGGAAGCGACCAAGCTCCATTGGGATTCTCTGCCGTTGGATTTCCCGCACCGGAAAGTGCATCCAAAGGTAGGTCGGTCTCCGAAGGATACAATACAAGCCGCTCGGGTTGCCAACCCTCGGCTTCCAATTGCAACAAAGGCAACTCGATAGGATCGCTCCCGAACTCGATCAAACCTCGGAGCAGTACGCGTCGCTCGCGCACTTCGACGCGCTGTTCCGAGCCAAAGCGCAGGCGCTGGGCTACGGAGGTCCATTGGGTGGCGACCCTGGCAGGTTGCCCCAAGAATTGAAACGAATAGACGATCGACTCGCTTCCGTCTGCCGCTTGGCTTTGCCTGAGCAGTTGCACGTTCCCTTGGGTACTCCAATCGATCGAATTGGTCCGAGGGATCGCGAATTCAATCGTTCCATTATGACGCTCAGTGCCCTCGAATTCCGGCGCCGAAAAACTCACCTGCGTCTCGCTGGGCAATCGGCCAACTTGCCACTCGAGATTCAAATCCAATTCGCTCCGCGCATAGGCTTCATCGATCTCGATCCACCAAGCTTCGCCGGGCTTTTCCTGAGCCAATGCTGGTGGATCGGTCGACGCTTTGCTCGCGACTCGAACCATTCGATAACTGGAAAAACTCAATACGTCCGAGATCGCCTCGCGCATCGTCCCCTGAGGTGGTAACGTCCACAAAATCCTCTTTCCCGCCAACTTGATCGGACCGCGAATCGAACAAGCCGTATCGGCACGCCATCGATTCGCATCGCTCGTCGGCGTGAACTTTGTCTGACTCAGGATTTCGACAGCAGCGATCGCCTCGCGGTTGGCTTTGCGATTCCACGTCAGGTTGATCGAGTTCGATGAAGTCCGAACAATCGCGATCGAATGCTCTCCTTGAACACTGAACGGCTCGATCACCTCATTGCCACCCCCGGTCGCATTCAACTCCCAGTCTCCCTTGGGAAGCTTCAACTTCAAGACACTTGCCGCAGGGGGTAAGTCGAGTCTTAGCGAATTCCCCACCGGATTCGATATGACTTTGCATAACGCTTCGAGCTCCAATCGCCTCGGAAGTGCCTTGCCAGGACCGACTCGCCACAAGTATCCGTTCGATTGGGTCGATGTTGCGACACTCTCGACTCCATCGGCGATCGACCCGTCCGAGACCGGGGCGGCGAGGGGTTCGGCTGGTTGCGTCGGTAACCATTGCAGTTGACTCAACGCGATCGGTACGGTCCAAGTGGTTCGATTGGGCTTCTTCAATGCGATCAATCCACGCACTTGCACCTTGGCATAGTCGGCGATCGGCTCAATGACCAAGTCGAGTTGGTTCAAGCTTGGGGTCGCTGCGAGCCCCTCACCCCCTAACTCTGTTTCCATCAGCAAGCGCTCAAAGTCCTCGTAGCGCGCGCGGGGTACGAGGATCTCTTCCCCTTTTTCGTTCCGCATGTACATCAAGTCAGGAAGAACGCCTGGACCGACCACTCGCGGTAAGTTCTCCATGGGCATCACCCCACCGGCTCCTGGGCTCGATGGCGGATCCTGAGCATGCCCTTCGCGAATCATCGCGCCTGGCCCGAATACCAAGACCACCAACGCCAACCAACCCCAGCGCAGCGCTGTTCGCATGGCCCAAAAAGGCTTTGAGCCATTGCGCAACCTAGCCTCAGGTCCAACGGCTCCCCACGCCGTTCCAACGACTCCCCGTGCCGTTCCAGCGGCGCGTGCCAATGAAACTTGACTGCCGATGCCCGCCGAACCTATCTCGCCACCCCGTTCCTTAGACACCCAATGCGTCCCCTCGTGCGTGATTCAAATCTACTAGGAATCCACCATGCAAGCCGAATAACTAGGATCCATCCAAGGGATAGACCCCGTCGAACTCCCTGTATTTTAGACTTCCTGCCAACCAAACCCCAATATTTTAACCGATTATCCTCAAACCCGAGCCAACCAAAGCTCATCGATCCGAAGAAACCTCAGAACTGGCATCTAAGGAACGGGTACAATTTAGTTTCAGTTATACTCCTCGGAACACTTACCCTCATCGCTTATGCGCCGTATCGCTTTGTACAAGCTCGGAATATCGGTACTGCTCTGGGTTGCCCTCTCGGTCGTTGCCAGAGCGCAGGTACCCAGCGACTCAGGAATCGATTTTCTTCGAGACATCCAGCCGATCTTCGAAGTGCACTGCTTCGCATGCCATGGACCGGAGAAGCAAAAGTCAGGCTTTCGACTCGATGTAAAGTCGCGAGCACTCCAAGGTGGGGATCACTACGGGCCGATGGTCGATCCGAACGATCCGTATGCGAGCCCTTTGCTCGAATGGGTCAAGAATCAGAATCCTCAGGAAAGGATGCCTCCTCCAGGACCTGCCAACAAACCCCTAAGCCCATCGCAAATCGAAACCCTCGAAGCATGGTTCGCTGCCGGTGCTCCTTGGCCAGATGGTGTCGACAAAACCATTTTGATCGATCCGAAGTCGCACTGGAGTTTTCAACCTCTCCCCTCCCCTGACCCGCATGCCTCGATCGATACGTGGATCGAAGCCAAACTGCTGGCCCAAGGGTTGAGCCTTTCACCTCCAGCTTTGCCTATGCAATGGCTTCGGCGTGTTGCGCTCGACCTCCATGGCCTACCGCCTGCTCCGGAACTCGCCGCATGGTTTGCCCAGCACCAGGAGGATCCTGAGGTGTATTCTCAGGCCGTCGATCAACTGCTCGCTTCACCTCGCTATGCGGAACGCTGGGCACAGCATTGGCTCGATGTGGTGCGGTATGCGGACACACACGGATTCGAGGTCAACACCGAGCGTCCTCACGCTTGGCATTACCGGGATTATGTGATCCGCGCTCTTCAAAACGATACTCCCTTCGATCAGTTCATCCGCGAACAGATCGCCGGTGATCAGCTCGGACAAGACACCGCGACTGGCTTTCTGATCACCGCCTCGGTCCTTCTTCCCGGCCAAATCGGCGCCGACGAACCCAGCAAGCGGCTCGCTCGACAGGACGCGATCGATGAAATCGTGGTGAACCTAAGCCAATCGTTTCTCGGGCTGAGCATCGGCTGCGCCCGATGCCATGACCATAAATTCGATCCGATCTCTCAAGAAGATTACTACGCGATGCAAGCCTTTGTCGCTGGGGTCGACTACGAAGACCGTCTGGTCGATACCCCTTGGGCAACCGAAAACAAGGAGCGCGCCGAGCGGATCTCCGATGAGCTCCGAGCGATCGATCGCGAACTGTTGCGCTTTGAAACCCTGGCTCGCCCGAACCCGCAACGCATCCAAAGCGGCACCGATGTCCCAAGCCTGCAAGACCCCGTGGGGGGCTTGCCTAAGCGACCTCGGGTGCAACCGAAGATCAACTCCGATCGGATCGTACCGACGGAAACCCGAGGGGTGCGCTTCTCGATCCTTCAGACCAATCGACTCGAGCCTTGCATCGATGAGTTTGAGATATTCAATCCCCTCGGTGAGAATGTCGCGCTGAGTTCCCGGGGAACTCAAGTCACCTCGTCAGGCGATTCGATCGCGCCCGATCGGCATGAACTGCGTTTGGTCAACGACGGAAACTACGGCAACAGCCGCAGTTGGATGTCCAATCAAGTCGGAAAAGGAACCCTAACATTCCAATTCGCCGACCCGGTGATGGTGGAACGGTTGGTTTGGGGACGCGACCGCTTGGGGGAATTTCAGGACCGATTGGCAACCCAATACACGATCGAACTGCTCGGCCCAGACGGCCAGTGGACGCTCGTCGCTGACGATTCGGATCGAGATAGCGATTCGATCGCTCTAGACCCCCGAGCATCCGATTCGAAATCGAATTC
>Ga0208086_1000061_pt1 | contig 26682 bp, 22 predicted proteins | sample LakMenEpi06Jul10_FD_150675 | JGI IMG/M metagenome (GOLD analysis project Ga0208086, IMG submission 150675) | Freshwater microbial communities from Lake Mendota, WI - 06JUL2010 deep hole epilimnion (SPAdes) | ecosystem: Environmental > Aquatic > Freshwater > Lake > Epilimnion/Euphotic zone ...
GATCTGGCGCAGCCTCACCAGCGACCGGGCGGAGCTGTTTCGCGAGGTGGACGGCCTGGCCCAGGTGAGCGCGCCCTGGCTGGAGCAGCGCTTCGGGGTGCCCGGCCCCTTCTGGAGTCGCCACTACCGCTTCTTCCGGGGCGGCCTGCCGCTCACGGTGATCCGGGAGGTGTTCTCCCCGGCCCTGGAAACCTGGCTGGGCGCCGCAACAACGGCCAACAGCTGAGCATTGACGGATTGACAGCAGCTGTGCTTGCCGCAGCATGCCTTCAGCGTTCCCCGCCCACCGATGACCGCATCTCGCCAGCAGCGTTCCCGTGGCCAGGAGCATGGGAATCGGCCCCAGGCCACCCTGGTGCAGCAGTGGGCCGACCTGCTGGAGCTGCTGCTGCAGGGGGTGGAGGCCGTGGCCACCTCCGCCGAGGACATGGCCCGCGAGCTGCCCAGGGAACTGGTGCGCCCGGTGAACCGTGAACTGGAGCAGCGGGGCAGCAGCTTCCGGGTGCCGGGGCGGCGCCTCAGGACAGCCGCAGGGCTTCGGCCTGGCGGGCCGCACGTTCCAGCAGCTCGCGCAGCTGGTCTTCATCGGTGTGGCTGAGGTTGCTGCGCAGCAACTTGGCGTGGGGGGCATGGGCCCGCAGCCGTTCCACCACCCGATCGGCGGTGGCCTCACGGATCAGCAGGCAGAGGGCGGCGCTGCCGCGGGGGATCGTCTCGCCCAGCTCCCGCATGAAGGTGTCGTTGATGCCAATGTCGGAGAGGGATCCTGAGGCGGCACCCACACCGGCCCCCACCGCCGCCCCCAGCAGCGGGTTGAGGAACAGCAGGCCCACCAGGGAGCCCCAGAAGCCGCCGCCCAGGGCGCCGGCGGCAGTGAGATTCACCGCCTGGCGGAGATGCACCTGACCATCGCCGTCGTGCTCCACCACCACGGCATCCTCCAGGGAAATCAGCTGCTCCTTCTGGATGTCCACCAGTTCGCGGCGCACCTGCTCGGCCTCGTCCACCTTGGGGAAGCCCACCACCACCAGGCTGCTCATCATGATCTCTGCAGTGATTGCAGCTTAATCGGGCTGGCGGCGGCGGCTGGAGCGGGGCAGCGGGCGGGCGCTGGGGGGCAGCGGCGGCGGCTGGGAGGGCTGGGAGGCCGGCATGCCGCAGCGCTGCCAGCGGGGACGGCTGAAGCTGTCGTCGTCCGGCCAGTCCTGCACGTCGGCCGGCGGGTCTGCGCCAGCACGGAGCCCGGCTCCCCGGCGCGAGACGGCCTCCAGGGGGCGGCGGCGGGAGCTGGCGCGGCCGGGATCCTCGGGGCGCTGCTCCCGGCGCTGGGGCTCGCGCGACTCCTGCCATGGCTCGCGCCAGTCGTCTTCATCCTCCAGGATCCAGTCGAGCTTGTCCTCCACCCAGCGGCCCAGATCACCGAGGCGCGGCCGCACCCCAGGGCCCGCACTGGGGGTGCGGCTGGCTTTGCGGGACCCCGGGCGCGCCCCTGACACCCCGTCCACCAGCTGGCGTCCGGCGCTCACCAGACGCTCGATGCCCTGCTCCGGGCGCAGGGAGGAGCGGGAAGCGGGTCGGGCCGAGGAACGGGGCGTGAATCCCCCATCGGCAGGGTCTGACCGATCTTCCGGCGATAAGCGATCCGGCGACCAACGGTCCGGCGACAAGCGGTCGGGCGACCGGCGTTCTCCTGCTGACCAGCGTTCATCCATCGATCAACGTTACCGGCGCCGGCCCCGCAGCCAGCGCTCCCGCGCCACCCCCACCACGGCGATGGCCACGCCGCTCCACTCCAGACTCCAGAAAAAAACGGCCACACCGGTCGCTCACCCGCGCAGACCCTAAGGCCCCAGACCGGGACGGATCTGCAGCAGCCCCCAGGCGTCCGGGGCCTCTGGGTCAGGCCGCCTGCACAAACTCCAGCAGACAGCTCCGATGCCAGGCGCCGCCGTGGTGGAGCTCGCAGCAGGCGCGGCAGGCCAGGCCCTTCACCCGGCGGCGGTAGGGGGCAGACACGCCGCAGAGGGGACAGCGGGCCAGCCAGCGGGGAGCCGGCGCGCCCCCGACCGTCTCGCCCGGCAACGGATAGCGGTGGCGCACGCTCACCACAAATTCAACCTGGGCCGCGTTGATCGCCGCCATGCGCGCCCGGAAATGGGGGCCGTGCACCTCGCGCACCCCCAGCACCCGATGGGTCCAGGCATGGATCATCTCGTGGCAGAGCGTGCCCAGCAGGGCTTCGCGGGGCAGGGGGTCGAGCAGGGGCCGCGACAGCACGATCTCGCTGAGCTCGCGGCCATCACTGTGGCGGCCGAAGCGGTACATCCCGGCGCTGCGGCGCATGCGCCCGTCGCTCCAGCGCAGGCTCACCAGGGGCAGCCCTGCGCGCACCAGGCAGCCCTCGAAGTGCTCCCGGTTGAGCCGGTGAAACAGCGGCAGCAGGGGTTCGAGCGGCACGCCGGTGGGGTTGTCAGTCAGACTCACGGGCCATTCAACCGCGTGTGCACGGCCTATGGACTCGGCTCTGGTCACCAGCATCGGCACCAAGGCCCTGCTGGCCGGGGGCGGGGCCCTGCTCCTCTACTGGACGATCACGGCGGTGAAGCTGGTGCTCAGCGCCCGCGGCATCAACCCGCTGCTCAAGCAGTTCTTCAACCAGATCGCCAGCGGCCAGGTGGATGGGGCTTACCTGCTTACCACCAAGAACTACCGCAGCCATGTGAACCGCAAGCAATTCATCCAGTTCCTGGCGGGCCTCAAACTCAACCGCTACCGCAACCTCAAGAGCGGCCGGCCGCGGCTGCAGGACGGCCAGATGATCCTCACCGTGAAGCTGATCTCCGAGGCCAAGGAGGAACTCCCCCTCGACTTCACGTTCGTGAAGCTCGAGGAGCAATGGCGGATCGACCGGATCAAGAACCTGGCCACCGCCTGATGCCAGCCAGCCAGCAGGCCCGCGCCGCCGAGCTGCGCCAGCTGCTGAACCGCGCCGCCCACGCCTACTACGTGCTGGATGCTCCGCTGATGGAGGATCCCGTGTACGACCGGCTGCTGCGGGAGTTGCAGGAGCTGGAGACGGCCCACCCCGAGCTGGCTGCGGCCGACAGCCCCACCCAGCGGGTGGGCGGTGCTCCGGCTGAGGGCTTCAGCAGCGTGGCCCACCGCATCGGCCTGCTCAGCCTCGACAACGCCTTCTCCCTGGAGGAGCTGGAGGCCTGGTACAGCCGGCTGCTCAAGGTGCTCGACCGCACGCCCGAGCCCGGGACGCCCCTGCCCCAGTTGGCGATGGTGGGCGAGCTGAAGATCGACGGCAACGCCCTGGCCCTCAGCTACGAGCAGGGCGTGCTGGTGCGGGCCGCCACCCGCGGCGACGGGGAGCACGGCGAGGAGATCACCGCCAACGTGCGCACAATCCAGAGCGTGCCGCTGCGGCTGCAGCTGGAGCACCCCCCTGCCTGGGTGGAGGTGCGCGGTGAAGCCCTGATCCCCGACGGCACCTTCGCGGTGATCAACGCCGAGCGCGAAGCCCGCGGCGAGGCCCTGTTCGCCAACCCGCGCAACGCCTGTGCCGGCACCCTGCGCCAGCTCGACCCCAAGGTGGTGGCAGCGCGGCGGCTCGACTTCTTCGCCTACACCCTGCATCTGCCGGACGACTGGGGGGCCAGTGCTGGCGATTCGCCACGGCCGAAAAGCCAGTGGGAGAGCCTGCAGTGGCTCCAGGCCGCCGGGTTCCGGGTGAACCCCAATGCCGCACTGCTGCCCTCGCTGGCGGCGGTGGAGGCCTTCTTCGCCCAGTGGGAGGAAGGGCGCAAGGCCCTCGATTACGCCACCGACGGCGTGGTGGTGAAGCTCAACGACCTGCGCCTGCAGGCCGACGCCGGCTTCACCCAGAAGGCGCCGCGCTGGGCGATCGCCCTCAAATATGCCGCCGAGGAGGCCCCCAGCCGGCTGCTGCGCCTGGCCTGCCAGGTGGGGCGCACGGGGGTGGTCACCCCCGTGGCCGAATTCGAGCCGGTGCCCCTGGCCGGCACCACGGTGAGCCGCGCCACCCTGCACAACGCCGATCGGCTGGCGGAGCTCGATCTCCATGCCGGCGACACGATCGTGGTGCGCAAGGCCGGCGAGATCATTCCCGAGGTGGTGCGGGTGCTGCCGGAGCTACGGCCCGCCGGCGCGGCCCGACTGCAGCTGCCCCACACCTGCCCGGAGTGCGGCTCGGAGCTGGTGCGCGAGGAGGGCGAGGCGGCCACCCGCTGCGTGAACAGCAGCTGCCCGGCGATCCTGCGCGGCGCCCTGCGCCACTGGGTGAGCAAGGGAGCCCTCGATGTGGACGGCCTGGGCAACAAGTTGATCGAGCAGCTGGTGGACCGGGGCCTGGTGGGCTCGATCGCCGATCTCTACCGGCTCGATGCCGCCCTGCTGGCCAGCCTGGAGAGGATGGGCGACAAGAGCGCCGAGAACCTGGTGGCCGCCCTGACCGCCTCAAAGCAGCAGCCCTGGCACCGCCAGCTCTACGGCCTGGGCATCCACCACGTGGGCGAGGTGAACGCCAAGGCCCTGGCCCAGGAATTCCCCAGCGCGGCCATGCTGGCCACCGCCGCGGCCGACACTCCCGAGCTGGTCACGGCCGTGTTCGGCATCGGCGAGCAGATCGCCCAGAGCCTGCAGCAATGGTTTGCCACCCCTGCCAACCAGCGACTGCTGGAGCAGCTGGAGGCGCTCGGCTTCTCCCTGGCCGCCAGCGCGCAGGAGCGCGCCAATGCGGGCAACCAGGGCACGGCCGGCGGTGGCGCCCTGGACGGCCAGACCTTCGTGCTCACCGGCACCCTGCCAAGCCTCAGCCGCCGCCAGGCCCAGGAGCTGATCGAGGCCGCCGGCGGCAAGGTGACGGGCTCCGTGAGCAAGAAAACGAGCTATGTGGTGGCCGGGGCGGAGGCGGGCAGCAAGCTCAGCAAGGCCGAGAGCCTGGGGGTGGCGGTGCTGGATGAGGCGGGTTTGTTGAGCCTGCTGAACACCTCCCAATGATCAGCCATCACCCAACATGAAAAAGCGGCGATGGTGCTTTCCCTTACGGGAGTTCCATCGCCGCTGCTGTACGTCCGAGTCGTCAGATCACGGGAAGCTCACACCGTGGGCGCCACGCGGATCAGGTCGATCTGGCCGCCTTCGGTGAGGTACTGGCTGCCCACGAGGTTGCCGTTGGTGAGGCTGTGGGCCTGCACATCCGCCAGGAAATAGCTTCCTGTGCTGGCGCCATACATCGCCGACACGTCGAAGATGCCGGAGGATTCCCAGTTGCCGATGTCGGTGGGAACGGAATCGCTCTGGCCGTAGGCTGTGGGCACCGCGCTGCGGTCGATCTGGGCCCAGCGCTGTCTGGTGCCGGTGATGGCGTCCACCTTCCAGATTGAGGCCTCCTGGCTGCCGAAATTGCCTGCCGCTGTTCCTGCGGGAACGGAGCGATCTTCCTGCACGTAGAGGGAGTTCCCGCTCCAGGCCAGGCCATCCGGGTTGCGCAGGCCGTTCAGCGCACTGGTGCCGGTCAGCCGATCGCCATCCACCAAAACCTTCATGGAGGTGTTCGCCCCGGCGGCCAGCAGGCCATTGGTGCCGAAGCTGCTGGACAGGTCGAGGACCTGCACGTTGCCATAGAGGTCGGTCCCACTGCCGCCGGTGGTGGTGAACGCCACCCGCTTGCCGCTCGGGCCCACATCCCCATCTTCGATCCGGGTGAACTGCATGGCGCCGGCATTGCTGGCCAGGGTGCGCAGAGCGCTGGCACTGGTCAGCGCGGAAATCTGGGCACCCGTGCCGAGCTTCACCCAGCTGCCGTCAATCGCCGTGTTGAGGGCCACACCAGCGACGCCAGCAGGGGTGTTGGCAATCGTGCTGGCTTTCCAGGCGTAGAGGGATCCATTGCCGGCGCCGATGCCATTGCGCGCCAGCAGATTCGAGCTACCGGCGGTTTTGGTGCCTACCCACATGTAGAGGTAGTTGGGAGTGCCTGACGTGTCGTCAAAGAGCAGTGTTGCCACCGTGTTGGCGCTGCCGGTGTCCACCTGCACGGCCGATTCCCAGCCGCCCAGACCGAAGGCCGGCACGTGATACAGCTTGCCGCTGCCCGTTGGATCCAGGGCAAAGAAGCGGCCGTTGCTGGTTTCCTCGCCGGTGAGATAAAGCCTGTCAACGAAACCGCGTCCCTCAAACTGACCGGCCGGGGCCAGGTTGGCGGAGCAGAAGCGGTTGATGCCGCTGCCAAGGGTGAAGGAGGCATTGGGGCTGATCACCTGGCTGTACGCCAGGCCTCCAGCCAGCATGCCCGACTGGAACCCGTTCGCCGCGTTGCCGTCGAGGTCCTTGGCCACAACGAAGCGGGAGATCCGACCGCCGGCAACGTTCTGGGTGGTAAGGGGTGCGGATCCAGCCTTCACCTGCACCTGGTACTGGTAGCTGGCGGTGCTGCCGAGCTCATGGTTCACCAGAAGGCTGTAAGTACCGTCGTTATTGTCATAGGCAGCCATGCCATCGAAGATACCCGCCGGTGTATACACGCTACTGCCCGCCGTCAGGCCATTCACCACCTCACCGTTGGTGAGCAGGCTACTGATGGTCAGCTTATCCCCGCCGGCCACATCCTTCAGCATGGTCTTGGCGAAGGCGCCGGCGTTGACGCCCTTGCTGCTCACCAGCTCCTGCAGATCCAGATAGTCGAGGGTATTGGAGACCTCATTGGAAACCACCAGCATCGGCTTGCCGGAAGGGCTGCTGGCCCCCTGCACCAGGGCTAGGCCTTCGGGCGAGAGGCTGGCGGGGAGCACCGCACTGGTGACGAAGGAAACCTTGGTGGGATCGGTGACATCAAACACCGCCAGCATGCTCTTGGTGGTGCGCTCCGTGCCCACGATTGCGTAGGTGCGGCCATTAAGCGTGGCCGTTACCACCCCTTCGGGTTCGGTGCTCTTGTCGTCACTGCGGCCGTCGTCATAGATGCCATGGGCGATAGCCAGCGACTGGAGGGTGTTACCGCTGTCCCAGCGCAGCGCCCCGTTACTGGCATCAAACAGGCTGATGCTGCGGCTGCCGAATGCGGTGAAGGGTGCGGTGGCGAGCTCGGCAAGGGTTTTCAGACGGCTACCTGGGCCGGCGCGACGTACCTCGTCGAGGTAAGAACCGTAGTCACGGCCATCCCCTTCGTTGGCAGTAATGAAGTAACTTTTAGAGCCTAGATTGTACGCAGCAATGCCATCGGGCATGCGCATCCCCAGCACGTTATTGCCCAACACCGGCTTGATCAGCGCACCGGCACCAAGCGCATCGTCCCTGTCAGAGATATCGACGAGTTGCTTGGAGAAATCAACCGATCCGAGGGCGAAAATGGCCTCGATGGTATTCGAGGTGAGATTTACCTTGGCTACAGCATTGTTTTCCTGAAGCGTCACATAGGCAAAATTGCCATTCACCGCCACGTACTCAGGTTCAATGTCGGTGGCCTGCGTGGTGCCAGCGGGGCCACTGATGCGCACCCCTTCAGGAAGGGTGAGGCCAGCAAAATCCAATTCAGCATAACTGAAGCTCGGCCTGCCGAGTGGTTTCGTGATCGAGATGATGCCGATGCTGCCCGCACGATCAACGGTGTAGTTCGTGGTTGGTTCACCTTCATTGGCCACAATCAGCTTGGTGCCGGTGCTGTTGAACGCGATGCCGTCGGGCAGATAGCCCACGTTCACATCCCGGAGGAAGGTGAGCACCCCGTCGGCGTTGGCGCGGTAGAAGCGCACCACACCTCGGCCGGCGTTTGTGGAGTAGTCGCTGGGGGACAGGGCCACCGCCACAAGGCTGCCGAAGCTGGCCACGGACTGAGAATTCCAGGCCACCTGATTGGGTGACACCTCCACAGGCGCGTTCCCGTAGGTGAAGCGCTCCAGCAGCTCCGGAGCCTCGGCGGGCAGGGTGCTGGCGGTGCTGATCTGGAGGGTGCCGCCGCCGCCGGAGGAGAGGGTGAAGCGTTGGCCATCGGACACCGCCACCGCGGAGATCTCGGACTGGAACTGTTCTCCGGAGAGGCCGGCGGGAGTGAGGTTCAGCGAACCCTTAATGGGATTGGCAGTGGCGCTGCTCCCGAGCACCTGCTTCAGCAGGATGTCGAGCCAGGAACCAGCGGAAGGCGCAGCCATGGTGGATTGGGTGTTGGTCTAGACCAACACCCAACCTCAGCAGGATCCCCTTGGCAGGCGTAAACAATGGGTTAAGGCTGGGCCAAGGAAACGCTTGCCCGCTTGAAATGACAGCCTGGCTACAGCGCTTCGCATTGAGCTACACATGCTGCCTGTGACGGTGAACACTTCAGACGATGTCCGATGCCGGATCCCTGATGCGGCAGGGTTGCCGTGAATTGTTGGAGGCTTGATGCGCCGTTCCTCCCTCCATCGCTGGGTGAAAACCGACTGTGGCCGCGCCAAGCTGGCGGAGCTCCAGGCTCGGCAAGGCCTCCCTGCCCGCTGTCGTCTGGCCTGGTTCGTGCTGATCGCCGCCCTGCGCGACTGGCGGCTGAACGACCCCATTGCTGCCCGGGGTCCCCGGGACTCAGTCGATGGAAGATCTCCCTGACGTCGCGCCTGACCTTCCCGGGTCGTCCAGCGCCCGCCGGACCGCCCTGCCCACCAGCCACACGCTGGCCAAGCTGGCGAGCAGACCGACGATGCGCAGGATCCAAATGCCGGCATCAGCTTCACCGCTGAGCACTTCCCCGAAGCGGGCCACGTCGCCCGCCAGGGCACCCAGCCCGCAGAACAGGATCGTGCCGGGCAGGATCCCGATCAGGCCGATCGAGTAGTCGCGCAGGCTCACCTCGCTCAGGCCATAGGCCAGGTTGAGCAGGGAAAAGGGAAAGGCCGGCGAGAGGCGGGTAAGCAGCACCAGCCGCAGCCCCTCGCGGCTCACAGCCTGCTCGATCGCCAGCAGCTTCGGCACGGCGGCCAGGCGCTGGCGGGCCCAGGTGCGCAACCAGGTGCGACCCAGCAGGAAGGCCGCCTCTGCCCCCAGGCAGGCCCCGACGAACACCAGCACACTGCCCCAGGCCGTGCCGTAGAGGGCGCCGGCCAGCATCGAGGCCCACACGCCCGGCAGCAGCAGCGTCACCCAGAGGGCATAGAGGGGCACAAAGGCCGCTGCCCCCCAGGGGGAGCGCAACAGCTCAATGGCCTGGGGAAGCCAGGGGAGCGTCCACCAGTCGGAGGGGGGGAGCATCGGTTAGGCCTGGGGCGCAGCGCTTGATCCTCGCCCGCGCGGCGAAAGCGCCGTGGGTGACACCATGGCCTGGCCGGAGCCCGGCGGGCGACCTAGAACACGGGGATCCGCAGTGATCGCCATGGCCCCCACCCGCCCGGCGCGCAGCGGTGGGGGACGGCTGGCCTGGTTGGCCGTGGCAGCCGGAGTGCTGGCCCTGCTGGCCCTGGGGGTGGGTCTCTGGCGGCAGCGGCACCAGCGGCAGCAGCTGGAGCAGGCCCGCCACCAGCAGCCCCTGCCCCGCCGCATCGCCGCCCTCGGCCGGGTGGAGCCGCTCGATCGGGTGGTGAAGGTGTCGGTGCCGGCCTCCCTCAGCAACGACGCCGTGCGCGAGCTGCGGGTGAAGGAGGGCCAGCAGGTGGCGAAGGGGCAAGTGCTGGCGGTGATGGACAGTGCCGTGAGCCTCGATCGCAGCGTGCGTGAAGCCCAGGCGGCCGTAGCGGTGGCCGAGCGCAAGCTCACGGCCCAGGCCAGCGTGATCAGCCGCTACCGGGCCGAGCTGGCCCAGGCCGAGGTGGAGCTGCGCCGCTACAGCCAGCTGTTCGCGGAAGGGGCGAGCAGCGCCGAGGTGCGCGACCGGCGGATCACGATTCAGAGCACCAGCCGCGCCAACCTGGAGCAGGCCCTCAGCGACGAAGCCACCCTGCGGGCCGAACTGGAGGAGTCGCGCGCCACCCTGGCCCGCGATCAGGCCGAGCTGGCCAAGGCCACGATCCAGGCTCCCTTCGGCGGCACGGTGTTCAAGATCAACGCCTACCCGGGCGACAAGGTGGGCGATGACGGCATCCTCGAGCTGGGCGACAGCAGCCGGATGGGCGTGATCGCCGAGGTGTACCAGACCGACCGGGCCGGTATCAGCCTGGGCCAGCGGGTGGTGATCAGCGCCGATGGCTTCCCCGGCCGGCAGATGGAGGGCAAGGTGGTGGAGATCGCCCGCCAGGTGAGCCGCCAGACCGTGTTCAGCGGCCAGGCGGGCGAGAACCTCGACCGGCGGGTGTTCGAGGTGAAGATCGGCCTGGGGCCGGAGGCGGCGGCCGTGGCCAGCGCCATCAACTACCTGCAGGTGAACGTGCTGTTCGATCCGCTCACCTCGGAGCAAAAAGCCGCCCAGCAGCAGCGCCTGGAACAACTGCAGCAACAACAGCGCCTGGAGCAGCGCGGCCTGTCGCAGCCGAGCCCGCGATGACCATGCCAGCTGTGCTGAGGCGCACGCCCCTGGCCTGGCGCCAGGCGATCCACCGGCCGATGCGCCTGGCCGCCGCCATCGCCGGGGTGAGCTTCGCCAACGTGCTGGTGTTCTTCCAGCTGGGGCTCTCCGGCGGCCTCTACGACAGCCAGAAGCGACCGATCCAGCGGATCAATGGCGAACTGGTACTGGTGAGCGGCCGCTACCTCTATCTGGGCGAGCAGCTGAACATTCCCCGCGCCCGCCTGATCCAGGCATTGGGGGTGGAGGGGGTGGAGGCGGTCACACCGCTCTACATCGGCCTCAGTGAGTGGCTGAACCGCGACACCCGCCAGCAGAAGCAGGCCCTGCTGTTCGGCGTGGCCCCGGAGAACCCCGCTCTGCGCATCCCGGAACTGCAGGCCCAGCCACAGCTGCTGCAGCGCAGCGATGCCCTCCTGTTCGACACCCGCTCCAAGCGCAACGCCGGACCGGTGGCCGAAACAGTTCGCCGGGATGGCAGCTACGCGACCGAGCTGGGGGGCGTGCGGGCGGTGGTCACGGACCTGTTCACCCTCGGGGTGACCTTTGCCGCCGACATCAACCTGATTACCTCCGCCACCAACTTCAAGAACTACTTCCCCAACCAGGGTGTCGACGACATCCAGATGGGCGTGATTCAGCTGCAGCCGGGCGTGGATCCACTGCGGGTGCAGGCCACCCTGCGCCGGTTCCTGGATCCCTCGGTGAAGGTGCTCACAATCAAAGAACTGGAGGCCACCGAGGTGAGCTACTGGCGGCGCAACACCTCCTTCGGGCTGATCTTCGGCCTGGGGGTGCTGGTGGGGCTGGTGGTGGGCGGGATCATCGTGTACCAGATCCTCTACTCCGACGTGAGTGATCACCTGGCCGAATACGCAACGCTCAAGGCGATCGGCTACGACGACCGCTTCGTGGTGGGGATCATCCTGCAGGAGTCGCTGATCCTGGCGCTGCTGGCCTTCGCCCCCAGTCTGCTGCTCTCCCTGGGCCTCTACAGCTTCCTGGCCCGCTCCACCTCGCTGATGGTGGTGATGACGGCGGGGCGCGTTGTGCTGGTGTTCGCCTTCACATTGGCGATCTGCGGGCTGTCCGGCTGGCTGGCCACGGGCAAGCTGCGCCGGCTCGATCCGGCGGAGATCTTCTAGACATGGCGCCAACCAATCCGGCCAGTTCCAGCGCCGGACCCGCGGAGCCGCTGATCGAAGAGCCGCTGATCACCGTGGCGCACCTCGACCACAGCTTCGAGGAGGCGGGTGCCAGCAAACCGGTGCTGCGCGACGTGAACCTGAGCGTGCGACCCGGGGAGATCGTGATCCTTACCGGACCCTCCGGCTCCGGTAAGACAACCCTGCTCACCATGCTGGGCGGGTTGCGGGCAGCCCAGTGCGGCAGCCTGCGGATCCTGGGCACCGAGCTGCTGCACGCGCAAACCGGGACCCTCACCCGGCTGCGACGCCAGGTGGGTTTCATCTTCCAGGCCCACAACTTGCTGCCGTACCTCACCGCCCTCGAGAACGTGCGGGTGGGGCTGGAGGTGCACCCGAGCTGGCTGGCGCGGGGCCGAGCGGCGATGGATGGGCGCGGCGCTGCCCTGCTGGCGGAGGTGGGGCTGGCCGAGCGGGCGGACTACTACCCCGAGAAGCTCTCGGGGGGCCAGAAGCAGCGGGTGGCCATCGCCCGGGCCCTGGCCCCTGCACCCCGGTTGCTGCTGGCGGATGAGCCCACCGCCGCCCTCGACAAGGACTCGGGCCGCCTGGCAGTGGAGCTGTTCCGCCAGCTGGCTGACCAGCAGCGGGCCGCCATCGTGATGGTGACCCATGACAACAAGGTGTTGGACATCGCCGACCGCGTGCTGCAGCTGGAGGAGGGCCGGCTGGTGACGGGCAGCTGAGGGACCCAGCCGGTGAATTGCCAAGGGGGCCACTCCAGCGCCGTGCAAGATGTGTCGATCGATCCCGGCAGGCTGCCTAGCCTGAGGGCACACGCAGGCCTCAACAGTGGTGATTCGCGCGGTGCTGGTGGAGCTCGCCACCCTGGAGGCGGTGGCTTACCGGCAGAAGCGGAACAACGGCAAATCTGGCGTTGTGATCCTGCGCTACGACACGCCCCAGCCCGGGCTGGCCCTGCTCAACCGCCACACCGGCGAACCGGACATCGCCGCCCACACACCGCCGGAGCTGTTCCCCCTGGACGCCTTCCAGGAGGCCCTCGCGCTCACCTCCGGCATGCCCTATGCCCGTCGCGGCCGGGTGAAACTGAGCCAGTCCACCGCGCCGGAGGCTGGCGAACCTGCCAGCGGCAGTCCGGAAGCTGCCGATGCCGAGGCGTCCGCAGAGGACCTGGGCATCGTCTGCAGCGCGGACTATGCGGCGATCGTGAAGGCCTACACCAACAAGAAAGGCGAACTGTCCTACGACCTGCTCAACAAGGCCCTGATCAAAGCGGCCCACAGCAATCCCTTTGTGGCCGGGATGCAGGCGGCCGGGGCCTCCCTGGAGGAGATCCGCGATCATGTGGTCAAGGCCAACTTCGAAGCCGTGACCGGCAACCGTTCGCTCAGCCCGGTGGACGTGCAGCGGATCGTGGCCATGCTCGATGAGGTGAGCCCCCGTTCGGTGCTGCGGGAGTTCAGCGAAGACCTGCGGCATCGCTTCAACTGATCCGGATTGGCCTAGACAGCAGCCAGGCGTTTCGCCACCGCCGTTCACTTTCCCCGCCAACCGTGATCGAGATCCTGGGCTACGCGGCCGCCACGCTCACCACTGTGAGCTTCGTGCCGCAGGCGATCAAGACCCTGCGCAGCGGCGACACGGCCGCCATTTCCCTGCGCATGTACCTGCTGTTCACCAGCGGCATCGCCCTGTGGGGCGTCTACGGGCTGCTGAAGGGCGACGGTCCACTGATCGCCGCCAACGCCATCACCCTGGTGAGCGCTGGGCTGATCCTGCAGTGCAAGCTGCGGGCGGTGCTGGCAGGGCGGCGCTGAGGGTCAGCCCATGTCTCCCAGCCTCCGCCGGGCCAGCTCTGCCTGGGCTTCGGCTTCAGCCAGGTTGGCGCGGCACTCAGCCACCACGGCGGCCGGCGCCTTATCGGCGAAGTTGGGGTTGGCCAGGCGGCCGGCCAGGCCCTTGATCTCCTTCTCGGCCTTGGCCATATCCTTCTCGAGACGGCCACGCAGGGCCTCGAGATCGACCAGGCCATCGAGCGGCAGCAGCACCTGCAGCTCGCCGCACACCCCCGCCAAGGTCCGCTGGCCACCAGCACTGCTACGGGCGGCTTCAGCCGCGGTGGGGTCCAGCACCGCCACGCTGTCAGCCCGCGTGAGAGCGGTGATGTCCGGGGTGGCGTCCTGCAGCACGGCCGCCAGCTCGCGGCGGCCGGTGACGAACTGCACCGGCGCCGGCTGGGCCGGCTTGAGTCCCGCCACGGCCCGCAGGTTGCGCACCACCCGGATCGCCTCGATCAGCTCAGCGAACGAGTCCTCCAGGCCATCGTTGAGGGCCTCTTCATCGATCTGCGGCCAGCGCTGCAGGGCCAGAAAGGTGGCCTGCGGCTCACCGGTGAGGCCGTGCCAGAGCTCCTCGCTCAGGTGCGGCATCAGCGGGTGAAGCATCACCAGCAGCTCCTGGAGCACCTTCGCCAGCACCTGCCGTGCGGCGCGCTGGTCGGCCAGCGCCGCCTCTTGGGCCGCCCCCTCCAGCTCGGCCGGCACCTGCAACCGCCGCTTGATCAGCTCCACATACCAGTCGCACACCTCATTCCAGGCGAACTCGTAGAGGCCCTTGGCCGCCTCACCAAGCCCGTAGCTGCCGTAGCGCTCCGCCGTTTCCCGGTTCACTCTTGCCAGGCGGGACAGGATCCAGCGGTCGGCCAGCTGCAGGGCGGCGGGATCGGGCTCACCCAGGCTGGCGGGGGTCTCGCCGCCCAGGTTCATCAGGGCGAAGCGGGTGGCGTTCCAGAGCTTGTTGGCGAAGTTCCGTGAGGCCTCCACCGTGGCGGAGGTGTCGGATTGGCGGTCGTAGTCGAGGCGGATGTCCTGGCCGGCACCGGCCACCTCGCGCACCAGGGCGAAGCGCAGCGCGTCGGCGCCGTAGCGATCGATCAGCAGCAGCGGGTCGATGCCGTTGCCCGCGCTCTTGCTCATCTTGCGGTTGTTCTCATCGCGCACGAGGCCGTGGATGTACACGTCCCGGAAGGGAATCCAGGTGTCGCGGCCGCCAACCGGCTGCTCGCCCTCCTGCATGAAGGCGCCGGCCATCATCGTCATCCGGGCCACCCAGAAAAAGATGATGTCGAAGCCCGTCACCAGCACGCTGGTGGGATACCAGCGGGCCAGATCGGCAGAGTCGGCAGCGGGCCAGCCGAGGGTGGAGAAGGGCCAGAGGCCGCTGGAGAACCAGGTGTCGAGTGCGTCGGGATCCTGCTCCAGAACCACCGGATGGGCGTGAACGCCACCGGCGAACTGCGCCTCGGCCTTGGCGCGGGCTTCCGCCTCGTTGCGGGCCACCACGTAGGGCGTGCTGTCAGTGATCTCTCCGCCGGTTTCGCTCACCACAAACCAGGCGGGGATGCGGTGACCCCACCACAGCTGGCGGGAGATGCACCAGTCGCGGATGTCGGTGAGCCAATCGCGATACACCTTGGCCCAACGCTCCGGCACAAAGCGGGGATCGGCCTGCTCCAGGGCTTCGCGGCAGCGCGCCGCTAGCGGTTCTGTCTTCACGAACCACTGGGTGGAGAGCAGGGGCTCCACCGGCACCTTGCCGCGATCCGAAAACGGCACGCTGTGGCGGTAGGGCTCCACCTTCACCAGGAAGCCTTCGGCCTCCATCGCCGCCACCACCGCCTGGCGGGCCTCAAAGCGATCCAGCCCCTGGAAGCGACCGGCGGCCTCGTTCATCGTGCCGTCCTTGGCCATCACCGTGATCAGCGGCAGGTTGTGGCGCTGACCGATCGCGAAGTCGTTGGGGTCGTGGGCGGGGGTCACCTTCACGCAGCCGGTGCCGAACTCCGCCTCCACGTGGTCGTCGGCCACGATCGGAATCTCACGCCCCACCAGCGGCAGGGTGAGGCTCTGGCCCACCAGCTCGGCATAGCGCGGATCCTTGGGGTTCACCGCCACGGCCGTGTCGCCCAGCAGCGTTTCGGGGCGGGTGGTGGCGACTTCCAGGTGGGTGCGTCCATCGGCAGCCGGCCCATCACTGAGCGGGTAGCGGAAGTGCCAGAGGTGGCCGTCCACCTCCTTCATCTCCACCTCCAGATCGCTCACCGCTGAGCCGGAGGCGGGGCACCAGTTCACCAGGTATTCCCCTCGGTAGATCAGCCCCAGCTCGTGCAGGCGGTTGAAGGCCTCGATCACCGCGGCGCTGCAGCCGGCGTCGAGGGTGAAGCGCTCGCGCTGCCAGTCCACCGAGTAGCCCAGGCGGCGCAGCTGGCCCACGATCGTGCCGCCGCTCTCGGCCTTCCAGGCCCAGGCCTTCTCCAGGAAAGCCTCGCGGCCGAGATCCTCCTTGCGCTGCCCCTCGGCCTTGAGCTGCTTCTCGAGGATCGTCTGCACGGCGATCGAGGCGTGGTCGGTGCCGGGCAAACACAGAACATTCTTGCCGCGCAGGCGCTGGAAGCGGACGATCGTGTCGATCAGGGCCGTGTTGAAGGCATGGCCCATGTGAAGGCTGCCGGTGACGTTCGGCGGCGGGATCACCACGCTGAACGGCTCGCCGGGGGCACCGGGGTCGGGATGGAAGGCACCGCTGCTCTCCCAGGCCTGCTGCCAGCAGGCTTCGGTGCCCGCTGGCTCGTAGGTCTTGGGCAGGTTGGCCTCGGGCACGGCGATGGGGCTGGCGGGGCCCCATCGTCTCAAAGCACCAGCGCCTGTCTCAGTTGGCAGAATTGCCCTGCATGGCCACCGGGATGCGGGGCACCGGGAAGCCGGCCTTTCCGAGCACCTCCACGATCATGCGGTTGGTGTCGAAGTACACCTGCCAGTAGTTGGCGGTGTGGGTGTAGGGGCGCACCGCCAGTCGCGGTCCGCGCTCGCTGAATTCGAGCACTTCCACATCGGCCGCCATGCCCTCCACCTGGTTGGGCACCTGCTTGATCCCCTCCTTCAGCAGGCTGATGGCCTTGCCCACATCGGCGCTGTTGTCCAGCTGAGCCACCAGCTCAACGCGGCGGTAGGGAGTTGCGGAATAGTTCTTGATGTTGTCACCGAAAAGTTTGGCATTTCCCACGTAATTGCGAACATTGTCCGGAGACGTGATCGCCGTAACGAAGATGCCCACCTCCTCGACAGTGCCTTCCACCCCACCGGCTTCCACATAATCTCCAGGGCTGACCGGCCGAAAGATCTGCAGAAAAAGGCCGGCGGCAAAGTTGCCGAGCATGCCGCTCCAGGCCGCACCGATCGCCAGGCCTGCACCAGCAAGCAGAGCGGCGAAGCTGGCGGTTTCAACGCCGAAGTAACCAAGAATGGCGACAACCAGAATCACGCGCAGGACAACTGCGAGAATGCTGAGCAGATAGCCAACCAGCACTGGATCGAGCGTGCCGCGATTGAAAATGCGGCGCAGCAACCGCATGGCGAGGGCTATCAGCCAGCCGCCCACAACCCACAGGGCGATGGCCCCGAGCAGCTTGAACAGGAAAGGAACAATCAGGGTCGCCAAGAATTCCGGTGCAGGCACAGCCATGAGCAAAAGACAAAAGACAGTGAGGGCCGCCAAGAATTAAACCATCCACCTCTCGCTGGAAACAATTGTGAGGATTCACAGATGCGAGCCGGCCCGGCCCGGCGCGGTGCCGGAAGCATCCATGGCGTCAGCCACCCAGGTTCAACCCAAGCTCACTCGCCTGGGCTGTTCACGGGCTCCGCCAATCGGCCGATGTAAGCGTCCAGCGTGCCGGCATTGATCCAGCCCGTGGCGATGGTCTTGCTGTGCTCGCAGCTCACCCGGCCGCGGTGGATGTGCGACACCCCCGCCGGAAAGAGCAGCAGCTTGCCCCGCTCCGCCTGCTCGTGGTGCTCCTGCCAGTGGAACTCGGTGCCGCCCTCGGGCAGGGAATTGCAGTACAGGATCCAGGCCAGCACCCGCGCCTGGGGTTCGGTGGCCTCAGCGCTGATCGTCCAGTCGCAGTGCCAGCGCTTGAAGCCCTCCCCCGGCGCGTAGCGCTGCAGGTTGAAGATCGGGTTCACGAACAGGCTCTGCTCGGGGCAGCAGTCGCGCAGCAGCGGCCGCTCCTTCAGGTACTGGCACAGGGCCGCGTTCACCCCGCGCAGGATCACCTCAGCCAGGGCGAAGGCCTCCGGGTCGCTGCGGTCGATCGCCACCAGGCTGATGTCGGTGGACACCTTCGCGGGCTCGGTGAGCGGCTCCCCGGGCTTCCCCTGGCCTTCAGGCCCAAAGGCCACGCCTGGGCGCTGCAGGTCGGGGCGGCGGTCGAAGAAGGCCATCACCCCATCGGCCAGGGCCTCGAAGCCGGCGTTGCGGTAGGCGGCGATCAGGTTCATGGATGGGGCCGCCAGGGAATCACCACGGCCCGCTCCAGCCTGCTCCAGCGCGCCGGCTCCAGCACCACCCGCGGCGCCAGACCCACCCGCTCCAGGGCCTGGGCAATCCGCTCCGGGCTGAGCCCGGCTTCCTCGGCCCCCAGGGGCAGCGCCAGCACCTGGGGCTCGGCGGGATCGGCCAGCAGCTGCAGCTGCAGATCCTCCAGCTCACGCTGGAAGAAGAGTCGCCGCAGCCGCGCCCCCAGGGCCGGACCAAGCGCCTCGGCAAAGCGCTGTAGCGCGGCCTCCTCGCCGCTGCAGCCGCAGTTGAGCGCCAGCCAGATCAGCAGCTTGGCCCAGCTGTCAGCCGTCCAGAGCGGCTGGAAACTGCCGCGGTGCTGACGCACCAGTTCGCCCAGGGCGAAGTCCACCAGGGTGGCCTGCAGGCGGGATGCCTCCGGTGTGGAATCGGCCATGGCAGCACACAACACAGCCAGCCATCCTCTCCAGCCGGCCCGCCGTTCTCCCCAGCGCTGTTCCCAGAGCCTCGCCAGTGGGCAAACTGCAGAGGCAACGTCCCTGGAGACGCCCATGGCCCTGGATCTGAACGACCCGGAGCTCGAATTTGCCGATCTGGTCACCGCTTACCAGAGCTGGGTGATGGCCGTGATCAACGACGAAAAACTGGGCGGCGAGCCGCTGCTCAGCGAGGAGATCGTCGATGACGCCCTCAACGCCATGCGCTTCCTGCCCGATGTGGTGACCAGCGCCATCGAAACCACCCTGGCCCGGGTGTACGACGTGGACGCCGAGGAGCTGGCCGGCCTGCTCTATCCGGAGGAGTGAGCCCGCGGGGGCCCAGGCGCTTCACCCCGCCCCGGGCCGTGCTGCCGGCCCTGCTGGCGGGGCTCACGGCCCTGGTGGGCTGGATGGCCCTGCGGCTGGTGCAGACCCAGGACAGCAGCGGCTCGCGCCTGTGGGGCACGGTGTACATGGCCGTGGGCATCAACAGCGACGAGCAGCTGGACAGCGGCCTGCGCCAGCGGGCCGCGGAAGCCCTGGATCACTTCAGCCGCGATTTCCGCGAACTCCACCCCGGGGTGGTGATCCAGCTGATGACCTTCCCCGAGGACACCCTGGAGCGCCAGCTGCGCTTCCGCCAGCAGGGGGGCCTGGGGCCGGATCTGCTGCTGGTGAATTCGCGCACGGCCCTGGAGCTGCACCGCAAGCAGCTGGTGCAGAGCGTGCGTTTCCCGCCGGAGCTGCTGGAGCAGATCGATCCCGACATGCTCCAGCGGGTGCGGCTGGGCGACGGCTCCCTGGTGGGGCTGCCGGTGCTGCAGCTGCCCCAGCTCGCCTGCTTCAACCGCGAGCGCCTGCCCGCGGGCAGCCCGGACAGCCTCGATGGCCTGCTGCAGCTCAGCAGCCGCGGCCTGCGGGTGGGCCTGAGCACCAACCCGATCCACCTGTTCTGGACCGCGGGGGGCCTGGGGGCCACCGAAGCCCTGCTGGCGGCCCAGGACGAGGCACCGCTCAGCGCGGAGCAGAACCAGAGCCTGGAGCGCTGGCTGGCCTGGCTGCAGAACGCCTCCCTGCAGCAGAGCATCACCTTCCACGAGAAGCAGGATGAGCTGGTCCGCCAGCTGGCGAAGGGGGATCTGGACTGGATCAGTTGCCGTAGCTCCAACATCACCCTGCTGCGCGAGACGCTCGGCGCGGCCCTGGGGGTCGCCAGCCTGCCCGGCGGCCCCTGGGGCGAGCCCACGCCGATCAACCGGGAACGGGTGCTGGTGTTCGGGCGCAATTCCAGTCCGGCCCAGCAGCGCATCGCCCGGGAGGTGGCCAGCTTCAGCGTCAATCCCCTGGTGCAGCGCAATCTCACCCTCTCCACCTTGATCCTGCTGCCGGTGAACCGCTTCGTGCCGGCGCCGGTGGCCAGCTCCGCCGTGCTGGCGGCCATGGTGCGCTCGGCGGAGCAGTCGGAACGCAGCACCCCGGTGATTCAGGGGCTGATCGGCAACAGCAAAGCCGAGAAGGCCCTCAGCGCCGTGCTGAACCGGGTGCTGTTCGGGGAACTCAGCCCCCGCCAGGCCGCCGCGATCCTGCCGGCCAACCTGCGCGCCGCCCTGCACGGATCTCCCCCCTGAGCCCTGCCATGGATCAGTTTCTGCATGAGGTGATCGGCTGGCTGGGCTATCTGCAGCGGGCCTCGGTGGTGAGCCAACTGCTGCTGGTGGCTGTGCCGGGGCTGGTGGCCACCACCCTCCACCGCCGGCTGCCGGCCCGGTCGCCCGTGCGCCCCTGGCTGCGCCCCCTGGCGCTGGGAACGATCGCCATGGGCAGCGTCCTGCTGGCCCAGGGCGGCTATCCCTGGCGCTTCGCCCTCTCCCTGGGGATGCTCTATCTCGGCTGGCAGGGCCTGGCCCTGCTGCCCGATCTGCTGGGGCGCTGGTTGCCGGTGGCAGCCATCCGCCAGGTGGACAGCCGCCTGCTGCGCCCGGCCTACCTGCTGCTGGTGGGCCTGACGATCATCAACTGGCTCGACAGCGTGCAGGATCTGGCGGCCATCCCCGTGGGGGAATGGTTCGGCGTACCCCTCAGCCTGGGGCGGGTGTTCAGGGCCGCCGTGGTTGTGTACCTGGTGATCGTGGGCTCCGGCCCACCGGCCCGGGGCATGGCCTGGCTGCTGCAGCGGGCTCTGGTCATGAGTGACGGCACCCACCGGGCGGTGGCGGTGATCCTGCGCTACCTCACGGTGGGGCTCGGCCTGCTCTGGGTGGCCAACCACCTCGGCTTCAACGCCACGGCCCTGCTGGCGGTGGCCGGCGGGCTCTCGGTGGGCCTCGGCTTCGGCATCAAGGAGGTGTTCTCCAATTTCATCAGCGGCCTCTGGCTGCTGCTGGAGGGGTCGGTGCGGCCCGGCGACGTGCTGTTCGTGGACGGCGACCCCTGCGAGGTGCGCAGCCTGGGCCTGCGGGCCGCCGTGCTCTGGCGCGACCGCGACAACGCCGAACTGGTGATCCCCAACCAGACCTTCTTCACCGCCCCCACCACCACCTACACCGGCAGCGACCGGCTGCGGCGCAGCCAGGTGCTGGTGGGGGCCGCCTACCGCCATGACCCCGCCACCGTGGTGGCCCTGCTGGAGGCCACGGCCAGCGGCGTGCCGGGGGTGCTGGCCGAGCCGGCCCCCCGGGCTCTGGTGCTCAGCTACGGCGACTCGGCAATCCAGTACGCCCTGCGCTTCTGGATCGCCAACCCGATGAACAACATCAGCATCTGCAGTGCCGTGAACACGGCCGTGTGGCAGGCCTTCCGCCAGCAGGGCATCGAGATCCCCTTCCCCCAGCGGGTGCAATACACCCTGCCCGGTCCGCCCGACCAGGATGGATCCCCGCAGACTTGAGCTGCCGTGTCCGTCCCATCCCCCATGGCCGGGCCCACCGCCAACCCCCCCAGCACCACGCCCCCTTTGGCGACTCCAGCCTGGAGCGAGGCGCCCCATGCCCTCCCGGCCGCCGAGCTGCTGGCCCTGCTCGGCAGCCGGCGCGACCAGGGACTGGCGGCCGGCGAAGCCGAACGGCGGCTGCAGCAGTGGGGGGGCAACAGCCTGCCCCAGCACCGAGGCAAACCAGGCTGGCTGCGCTTCCTGGGCCAGTTCCACGACCCGCTGCTCTACACCCTGCTGGCCGTGGGCCTGGTGAAGGTGCTGATCGGCAAGGCCAACGATGCCTGGGTGATCTGGAGCGTGACCCTGATCAACGCCGTGATCGGTTTCTTCCAAGAAAGCAAGGCCGAAACAGCCATCGCCGCCCTGGCCCGCAGCGTGCGCACCGAAGTGGAGGTGGTGCGCGACGGCCAGCCCCGACGGCTGGATTCCCAGCAGCTGGTGCCAGGCGATGTGGTGCTGCTGGAGGCAGGAAACAAGGTGCCGGCCGACCTGCGTCTGCTGGATTGCCGCCAGTTCGCCGTGGACGAATCGGCCCTCACCGGCGAGTCGCTGCCGGTGCGCAAGGGCACCACCGCGGTGGAGAGCGGCGCGCCCCTGGCCGAACGCCTAGGGATGGCCTATGCCGGCAGCCTGGTCACGGCAGGCCAGGCGCGCGGACTGGTGGTGGCCACCGGCAGTGCCACCGAGGTGGGTGACATCTCCCGCTCAATGGCCGAACAGGCCGTGCTGAGCACGCCGCTCACGCGCAAGTTACGCGGTTTCAGCCACACCCTGCTGAAGCTGGTGCTGGTGCTGGCCGGGCTCACCTTCCTGGTGGGCCTGGCCCGGGGCCGGGAGGCCACCGAGATGTTCGACGGCGCCGTGGCGCTGGCGGTGGGGGCCATTCCAGAGGAACTGCCGGCGATTGTCACGATCACCCTGGCCATCGGCGTGAACCGCATGGCCCGCCGCAACGCCATCATCCGCAAGCTGCCAGCGGTGGAGGCCCTGGGAAGCACCACGGTGATCTGCTCCGACAAGACGGGCACGCTCACCCAGAACCGCATGACGGTGCAGCACATCCACGCCGGCGGGGAGCTGCTGAGCCTGGATCGGCTGTGGCCCAATGGCGGCGGCCAGGGGGAGGCTGGCCTCGCCGATGGTGTTGGGGCTGGCGGCGATGACCCCCTCACCCGCAACGTGGCCCTGCGCGAGACGCTGCTGGCGGGCCTGCTCTGCAACGACGCCCGCCCCGGTCGGGTCGAAGGGCTGGTGGGCGACCCCACCGAAACCGCCCTGCTGCAATCTGCCCAGACCATGGGTCTCGACCGGGAGAAGGCCCTCGACCAGCACCCCAGGCGGGACGCGATCCCCTTTGCTTCCGAGCAACAGTTCATGGCCACCCTGCACGGCAGCCAGCGGATCTTGATGAAGGGGTCGGTGGAGGCGGTGCTGGCCCGCTGCAGCCGCCAGCTGGAGGCCGATGGCAGCAGCACTCCGCTCGATCGCCCCGCCATCGAAGCAGCGGTGACCGCCATGGCCCGCCAGGGGGAGCGGGTGCTGGCATTCGCCATCGGCAATGCCGAACCCAGTCAGGTGGAACTGCAACCCCACCATCTCGCCGGCGACCTGGAGTTTCTGGGTCTGCAGGGCATGCTCGATCCGCCGCGGCCTGAAGCCCTGGCAGCTGTGACCGCCTGCCAGCAGGCGGGCATCCGGGTGAAGATGATCACCGGCGACCATCTGGAAACGGCCCGCTCGATCGCCAGCCAGCTCGGCCTGGGACACAAGAACGGGGTGCGGGCCCTGGAAGGCTGGGAACTGGAACAGAGCTCCGCCACCGACCTGGCCCGCATCGCCCGCGACACCGATGTGTTCGCCCGGGTGGCACCGGCCCAGAAACTGGCCCTGGTGCGGGCCCTGCAGGCCCAGGGGGACGTGGTGGCGATGACCGGTGATGGCGTTAACGACGCACCAGCCCTGAAGCAGGCCGACATCGGCATCGCCATGGGCCAAGGCGGCACGGAGGTGGCCCGCGAGGCGGCCGACATGCTGCTCACCGACGACAACTTCGCCACGATCGAGGCCGCGGTGGAGGAAGGCCGGGCCGTGTACCTCAACCTGCGCAAAGCGATGGCCTTCGTGCTGCCGGTGAACGGCGGCGCCTCGATGACGATCCTGTTGGGGGCGGTGCTGGGGCTGGAGCTGCCGGTCACCGCCCTGCAGGTGCTCTGGCTGAACATGGTGTGCTCCCTCAGCCTGTCGGTGCCGCTGGCCTTCGAGCCCCGCCCGCCCGGGCTGATGGCCCAACCGCCGAGGCCGCCCGCCCAGCCCCTGCTCAACCGGGGTCTGGTGCGCAAGGTGCTGCTGGTGTCGGCCTTCTACTGGTGCTTCATTTTCGGGGTGTTTCTCTGGGCCCGCTCCCATGGCAGCAGCCTGCCCCTGGCGCGCACGATGGCGATCCAGTCGCTGGTGCTGGCCCAGATCGTGTATCTGGTGAGCATCAGCCAGGTGAGCAAACGGGGCTGGCGGCACTGGCAGCGCAACCCGATCCTGCTGGCGGGCATCGGCACGGCGGTGGTGCTGCAGCTGGCCTTCAGCCAGCTGGGCTGGATGAATCGCTTCTTCGCCACCGCGCCCCTGGCGGCGGAGGAGTGGCTGATCTGCGCCGTGTCCCTGCTGGTGATGGCGCCGGTGGCCGTGCTGGCCGAGCGCTGCGATCCCACCACGGGGCAAGCCGGCCCCTGAGCCCTGCTCAGGTGGGCTTGAGCCAGATCACGGGAATCAGCAGCATCAGGCCGATCGCCAGTCCCTCCGGCAGGGCTGCCAGCAGCGGTTCAAAATCCAGCTCCCGCAGGGCCGGCCAGAGGTCACTGGCCCAGCTGATGGCCTGCCGCAGCGGCTCCAGTATCAGGGGCGCCTGCTCCTGGTCGAGCAGCAGGCCAGCCAGGGCGGAAAACAGAGCGGTGAGCAGCAGTTTTTCCCCCATGGCCGGCTCGAGGCCCATCCGCTGCAGATCCACCCATCCAAGCCCGAACACGCGCTGGATCACCACGCTGGTTTTGGATGCCCCCCGGGAACCAGCCCCGGCCACGGTGGACCGTGCATCAGCGATCTCCCACCCCCCCTGAGCCAGGCCAGTGGCCTGAGCCAGATCGGGCCGAAGCCCTGCTCCACCAGCTCACGGCGGCCGAGAAGCTGGCTCTGCTGAGCGGCGCCACCCCCTTCTGGTCGGGCATGGCCGCCATCGCCCTGGCCGACGCCTCCCACCGCCGCCCCTGGCCCACGCGGGCCGTGCCCCGCCTGGGGATTGGGGGGCTGCAGTTCGTGGATGGGCCGCGGGGGGTGGTGCTGCAAGGCGGTGCCACCACCTTTCCGGTGCCAATCGCCCGCGGCGCCAGCTGGAACCCTGAGCTGGAGGAGCGCATCGGCGCGGCGATCGCCCGCGAGGCGCGCAGCTTCGGCGCCGACTGGCTGGCGGCGGTGTGCGTGAACCTGCTGCGCCACCCCGGCTGGGGCCGGGCCCAGGAGACCTACGGCGAAGACCCCGTGCACGTGGGCGTCCTGGGCGCGGCCTGCTGCCGCGGCATCGGGCGCCACGCCATCGCCTGCGTCAAGCACCTTGCCCTCAACTCGATCGACAGCTCCCGCTTTCTGGTGGATGTGCGGGCCAGCCCACGGGTGCTGCACGAGCTCTACCTGCCCCAGTTCCGCGCCTGCGTGGAGGCCGGCGCCGGCTCGGTGATGAGCGCCTACAACCGGGTGAACGGGATCTGGTGCGGCCAGCACCCGGAGCTGCTCACGCAGATCCTCAAACGGCGCTGGGGCTTCACGGGCCTGGTGGTGAGCGACTTCATCTTCGGGCTGCGCGACGGCCCGGCCGCCCTGCTGGCGGGCCTGGACCTGGAGATGCCCTTCCCGCTCGCCCTGCCGGAGAGGGCCGGCGCGGCCCTGGCCTGCGGTGCGCTGCCCCAGGCCCGCGTCGACGACGCCGTGCTGCGCCAGCTGCGGCTGCAGCTGCGGCGGCCGGCCGGGGCCTACCCCCGAACCCTGCGCCGCTGCCGGGAGCACCGGGAGCTGGCCCGGGAGGCGGCGCGGCAGGCGATCGTGCTGCTGCGCAACGAACCCCCGCTGGGCGGTAGCCCGCCGGTGCTGCCGCTGGGGGATCTGGGCTCGCTGGCGCTGATCGGCCCGCTGGCGGCGGCGGTGAACCTGGGCGATCGCGGCTCCTCGGACACCCGCCCCCCCGCCGGGGCTGTGGTGACGCCACTGCAGGGCCTGCAGGCGGCCCGGCCCGATCTGCCGATCCGCCACCACGACGGCCGCGACCCCAGCGCAGCCGCCGCCCTGGCCGCCGGTTGTGATGCGGCCGTGGTGGTGGCCGGGCTGGACTGGCAGCTGGAGGGAGAGCACATCCACCCCGGCGACATCGCGCCGGTGCTGGCGTTGATCCCACCGCCGCTCTGGCTGCTGCCCTTGCAGCTGTGGCCGCGGCTGCGGCCGCTGTGGCGGCGCTTCACCGGCCTGATCGCCTGGCTCACCAGCCACGCCTCGCCGCCGTTGCGGGGCGCCTTCGCCGCCGGCGATCGCACCGATCTGCAGCTGCCCGCCCCCCAGGTGCAGCTGATCCGGGCCGTGGCCGCCGCCAACCGGCGCACGGTGGTGGTGCTGATGGGCGGTGGCGCCATCCTCAGCCACCCCTGGCACCAGCTGGTGCCGGGTCTGCTGCTGCTCTGGTATCCGGGGGAGCAGGGCGGCCACGCCCTGGCCGAGGTGCTGTTCGGCTCCGTGTCGCCCTCGGGGCGGCTGCCGTTCACCAGTCCCAGCGACCTCGCCCAGCTGCCCCCCTTCGAGCCGCGGGCGCCTGTGGTCACCTACGACCTCTGGCACGGCTACCGCCGCCTGCAGCGCCGCGGCCACACCGCCGCCTGGCCCTTCGGCTACGGCCTCTCCTACAGCTGCTTTGCCCTGCGCCCTGGGCCCATGCAACCGCTGCCAGGGCGTGGCAAGGCACCCGCCGGGGTGGGGCTCACAGTGGCGGTGACCAATGCCGGGGCCATGGCCGCCGCCGAGGTGGTGCAGGTGTATCTGGAGCCCCCGGGCCGGCTGATGGAACGGCCGCCGCGCACGTTGGTGGCCTTCCAGCGGCTGGAGCTGCAGCCGGGCGAGGAGCGCCAGCTGAGCCTGCTGATCCCAGCGAGGCAGCTGGCCTGCTTCGACGCAGCCCGCGATGGCTTCGTGCTGGAGGCGGGCCGCCACCGGCTGGTGCTGGCC
>Ga0208086_1000062_pt1 | contig 26056 bp, 19 predicted proteins | sample LakMenEpi06Jul10_FD_150675 | JGI IMG/M metagenome (GOLD analysis project Ga0208086, IMG submission 150675) | Freshwater microbial communities from Lake Mendota, WI - 06JUL2010 deep hole epilimnion (SPAdes) | ecosystem: Environmental > Aquatic > Freshwater > Lake > Epilimnion/Euphotic zone ...
CCTGGGCTCTCGGCGGGCTTCCGGGGAAGGCTGCCGCGACGGTGAAGCGGCTCCTCGACGCGCCCGATGCGAACCATCGCATCGTCGCGCTCCGGCTGGCCCGCATGGCCGACATCGATCCTCTCGGTGCCATGGAAAAACTCGCGGTCGATCCCGATGCGGCGGTTCGTCGCGAGGTGGCCGTGGCGCTCCGCGGTGTGGCCGGAGTGCGGGCCGACGCGGTGTGGGCCAAGCTCGCCGAGGCCCACGTCGCTGGTGATCGATGGGACACCGAGGCGCTCGGCATCGCGGCCCAGGGCCCCGGGAACACGAGTCTTTGGGATGGGCGGCTGGCCGCCTGGCTCGCGATCACGGGTGACGGGTGGAAGACGCCCGCCGGCCGCGAGGTGGTGTGGCGCAGCCGGGGCGGTCTGTCGCCGAAGCTGATCTGCGACTTGCTTGCCGATCCGCAGGTCGGCACCTCGGAGTCGTTGGCTTTGATCCGGTCCCTCGACTTCCAGGACAAAGCCGCCGCTTCAGTGGCCATCCGCGATCTCGTCACCAACATCGACGCCCCCGATGAAAAGCTCCAGGTGATCCTCCCGGAGCTCGTCATGCGGATCGATCCGGCCGGTGGGACGGAGGGGAAGCTTGCCGAGCGGATCGCCGCAGCGGCCGCGGCGGTGCCAGGCACTCAGAGCTTCGTCGACATCGTCCAACGCTTCCGCCTCCAGAGCAGGGCCGCCGATCTCGTCGACCTGGCCGCCGCCGATGGCACGACCGACGCCGTGGCGGTGTCGGCGATCGCTTCGGCCATCGACCTCGGTGCGGTCGGTACGGTCCGCGATGCGATCGCGGCAGCCAGCGCCGCCCCCGAGGAGACGATCGACATCCGGCGCGCTGCAGCCCAGGGGGACACGCCCGTGTCACCTGCCGTGACCAAGGCCACGCGCTTGCTCGCGGCTTGCGGGCTTCGCGGCCAGGGGCCCGCGCTCGACGTCGTCCTCGCCACACTCGCCTCCGCCGAGACTTCGCCCGAGGTGAAGGGGGCGGCGATCCGTGGGCTCGCACGCACCCAGGGAGGCGCTGCCAGGCTCGTCACCATGGCAAAAGCGGGAGAGCTGACCGGCACCCTCCCGCAGGCGGCGGCGCTGGCGATCTCCGGCTGCCCGTGGGGAGATGTCCGCCAGGCAGCGGCCGATGTCCTGCCGCTTCCCAAGGGGCGCGGGGGCGAGCAGCTTCCGGCGCTTGCCGAACTCCTCAAGCGCTCGGGCAGCGCCGAGAAGGGAAAAGCGGTGTTCGCCGGTGCCGGCACCTGCGCGAAATGCCACGTGGTTCAGGGAGAGGGGAAGATGGTCGGGCCCGACCTTTCCGGGATCGGGGCAAAGCTTTCGCGCGAGGCGCTGTACGAGTCGGTTCTCGCCCCGTCGGCGGCGATCAGCCACAACTACGAGGCTTGGACGGCGCTCTCCAAGGACGGCCGGGCAATCACCGGCCTGCTCGTCTCGAAGACGCCCAAGGAAGTGGTGATCCGGGGCGCCGATGGCGTCGACGCGACGGTCGACGGGAACGATCTCGATGAACTGATCCGCCAGCCTGTCTCGCTGATGCCGGCCGATCTCGCCTCGACGCTGTCCGCCGATGAACTCGTGGACCTCGTCACATGGCTCGAGACGCTCCGGGGGCAGCGGTGATCGACGGGGCTGGCGGGGAGGGGGAGCGGCCGGGACGGCACAATCGATTTCTTCGGCACGAACTTCCCGGCCGGAAATCCTGATCTATGGTTGAGCGGAGCCGGATCCGGACTCGCCCCCGTCACACGGCAGGCGAGCGCGGGACTGGACGGAATCCCGGCAGTACGACGACGTAGGCGGCCCATGCGTGTTCTCCAGGTTGCGAGCGAAGCGACCCCGTTTGCCAAGACCGGTGGGCTGGCGGATGTCGTCGGCGCCCTCCCCGTGGCGCTTTCCCGACTCGGCTGCCACACCACCGTCGTCCTCCCGGCGCATCGCGAGGCATTCTCGTCGCGGCGCTTCCCGGTCGAGTCGACCGGCTGGGAGTACGACGTGGCGGTCGGCACGCGGAAGCAGAAGGCGAAGATCTACCAGTCGGTCGTTCCGGGGAGGGACGGCGCATCGGACGTGACGGTCTACCTCGTCGGCAACGACTCCTACTTCGACCGGCCCACGCTCTACGGTGGGGCGGAGGATTATCCCGACAACTCGGAGCGGTTCATCTTCTTCTCGCGCGCCGTCCTCGAACTCGCCAACCGCTTCGAGGAGCCGTGCGACATCATCCATTCCCACGACTGGCAGACCGGGCTCGTGCCGGCTTACCAGAAGGTGCTCGCATCGCAGTGGCCTCGCGTGGCCCGGGCGCGGACGCTCCACACGATCCACAACATGGCCTACCAGGGCGTGTTCTGGCACTGGGACATGCTCCTGACAGGCATCGATTGGCGCTACTTCAACTGGCAACAGATGGAGTATTTCGGCCAGCTCAACCTCCTCAAGACGGGGATCGTGTTCGCCGACATGGTGAGCACGGTGAGCCCGACGTATGCACGCGAGATCCAGTCGGCGCCGGGCGGATGCAGTCTCGAGGGGGTGCTCTCGGGGCGTGGGGATTCGCTCGTGGGGATCGTCAACGGGATCGACACGGTGACCTGGGATCCGGGCAACGACCCCCATCTCCCCCGTCCGTACGGCGCGGCCGATGTCGCGGCGGGGAAGCAGGCTGCGAAAGAGGCGCTCGCGGCCAGACTCGGCCATCCAGCCGCCGATCCGCGTCCCCTCATCGCCTTCGTCGGCCGGCTCGCCGAGCAGAAAGGGATCGGGCTAGTCTTCGATCTGCTCGGACGACTGGCCGGTGGCGGCAGGGCGCGGTTCGTCATCCTCGGCACGGGGGATCCACGGGCGGAGGACGGCCTGCGGCGCTTGGCGGCCTCCCATCCGGACTCGATCGACCTGATCATCGGCTTCGACGAAGGGCTCGCGCACCTCGTCCAGGGGGCTGCCGACATGCTCCTCATGCCGAGCCTCTACGAGCCCTGCGGACTGACGCAGCTTTACGCCCTCCGCTACGGCACGATTCCGATCGTGCGGTCCACCGGCGGGCTCGTCGACACCGTCGTCGATGCCACGCCGGCGAGCCTGGCTGACGGTACGGCGAGCGGATTCCGATTCTCCGACGTCGATGGCGGGGCGCTTGCCGATGCCGTCGGGCGGGCCCTCGAACTCCATGCCGACACCGACCGCTGGCAGGCGCTCGTCCGCCGTGTCATGCACGAGGATTGGTCGTGGGACGAGAGTGCCCGCCACTACCTTCGGCTCTACGAGCGTGCCCTCGCCGCCCCGCCGACGCCGGTGCGGGTGCCGTGACGACAGGTCGCACCAGGGGGCGAAAGCCCCCAGGCTCCTCCAAATTGCCAGGCGATCCGGCAGTTTGGGCCGACCTTGCCGAGTGTCTCGAATGAGCGGAGGGTGACGGTTCTGCCGGCCGATACGGAGAACCATGAATACGCATTCCTCCGCCGGGCGGTGCCTGGCTCGCACCTTCGCGGTGCTCTCCGTCGTGGCCCTTTTGACCGTGGGCGTGGGGCGTACGGCATCCGCCTGGCCCTGTCGGAACTGTGGACCGGAGCCGGGGTTCCTCCGGTCGCCGGTGGGCGAGACGATGCCTTGCGGGAGTCAGGGGTGCGGTCCGCGGTATTGGGGACCGCGAGGCGAGGAGCCTTGCGGCCCCGACCCGTGCAACAACTGCAACCGCTGGCACGACTGCAACGGCGCCAGTCGTGGTCCCGATCTGCTCGCACCCTGGCAGCTTCCCCCCGGTCGCGGGTTCATGACGCCCGCGGAGGTCGGCTACATCCCCGAGGATCCCTGCGACGACTGCAACAAGATCAACTGCTGCCTGTTCGGCGGCCCGAGTTGCCTGCAGAAGATCAATCCCTGCCATCCCGACTGTATCCTCACCCTCTTCCCTTGGCCCTGGAAGCGGCGCGCTGCCGGGTGTGGCGAATGTCAATCGTGCCGTGGTGGCCAGCCGGCCGTGGCCCACGCGAGCCTCGCTGCGAAACCGGTGACGGCCAAGGCTGGCGTGCCGGAGACGTCCGCGGTGAAGTGACGGTGCACGTCGTCGGTTGGCGGCCCTTCCGACTTCGCTTCGCTTCCGTGCCTCGAGTCCCGCTCCGGTCAGGTGCCGGTGCGTTCCGCGGCGAGCGTGGCCGCGAACGTGATCTCGTCACCATGGTCCCGGCAGGCTTTCCGCAGCGGGCCGTAGTCGCCGGAGGCGGCCGCCATCTCGACCAGCGACGGCAGCATCCCGGTGGCCTGGAGAAGACTCGGGCCCTGGTCGTCGCGCGGCCGCTCGAGCGCCGCGTGGAGCGCTTCCGCCGGACGGCCGAGACGCCAGAGGAGAAGGACGAGCACGTCCCCGGGAAGTGATCCCGACTGCTCCACCTTCGCCATCACCGCAGCCTTGCGGAAGAAGGCGATCGCCGGTTCGACGTCGACGCCGAGCTGCGCTCCGTAGAAAAGCCGGGAGGCCTCGCCGACGTTCTCGAACGGAGGCTCACCGGGGTAGACGCTCTCCCGTGGCAGCCGGCAGGCGTACGAGGCGAGCTCGAAGCAGCGGCGGAGCGTGGCATGATCGGTGCAGACGCGGCCGATCCTCAGCACAGACTGGAGGTGCGACACATCGACATGGACGGACGGGTCGTCCTTCAATCCGCCGGCGGCCTCGAGGACTCCGATCAGTGAGGCATCGGGGCCGGGCTCGACCGGAACCCCGCGGCGGTGGAGATCGTGAACCAGCGACGCGAGGACCTCGCGGTGGAGATGGGCGACGAGCAGATCCGCCGCGGGGCGCTGCCGTGCCGCCGGGAGCCGCGACACCGCCTGCTCGTAGGCGGTGATCGTGTTGCAGGTGCCGTTACGCGAAAGGAGGAGCTCGAGGCCGAGCTCCGGGGCGACCCCCTCCCACAGCGCCACATGGATGATCTCCTGGAGTGTCTCGTCGGTCTGGGCCGCTTCGGGCGAGTCGTCGGTTGCCGGTGCGGCGACACTCGCCGCCGACTCCGGACCGGTGAGCCGCTCGGCGAGCAGTCGCATGCGCCGCCCCATCTCCTCCGGCTCGACCGCCGCACGGAGATACATCCAACCGGCCGCCACCTTTCCCTCCTCGACGAGGGGCCAGCCCGCTTCGCGGCACGCCTCGAGCGACGTCGCCTCGAGGGCGGCCTGCTTTTCGGTCGGGATCGTCCTCGAGTCGCCGGCGAGGGGAAGGCCAAGCGCGGACCTGGCTTCCATGAGCCGGGCATCGAACAGGGAATGCCAACGCTTCCGGGCGGCGAGCGACGCGGTGAGTTCGGCAAACATCCCCTCCAGTCCCCGCGCGGCGGCTGTGGCGGCAAGCGTGTCACAGAGGTTGCTCGATCCTGCTTCGGAGGCGTCGCTCAAGGGGTCCTCGGTACGGGGGGAAAGGGTGGCGGACAATGGTGACAATGGTTCAGTCGAGGTTCGCCTGACGGAGGCTTTCGTAGGCGAGGACGGCGGCGGTCGCCGAGACGTTGAGGCTGTCGGCGGCGCCGTGCATGGGGAGATGGACCGAGTCGAGCACGATCCTTCCGGCGTCGGCGGCTTCCTGCCATGCCGGGGAGATCCCGTGGGCCTCGCTGCCGAGGAGGATCGCCGTCCCGCCACCGAGCCTTGCCCGATGCCACGGCGTCTTCCCCTGCGGGCGGGCGGCGATCACGTGGCGCCGGCCTCTCGCGCACCAGGCAATCGTTTCGGCGGTGCTCGCGGTCGCCAGCCGCACCGAGAAGACGGTGCCGAGGCTCGCGCGGATGACGGCCGGATTGGCCGGATCGGTCCGAGCGTCGCAGGCGATCACGCCGGCGAGTCCGGCGGCGTCGGCGGTGCGGAGGATGCCCCCGAGGTTCCCAGGCTTTTCGACCCCTTCGACGATCAGGACAGGGCGATCGAGGAGCGGCTCCCAGGCATCGAGGGGGCCGGGACGAAAGCGGATCACGCCAACGCACCCTTCGTTGCGGCTACCGAAGGCCACCTTCTCGAACGCCGTTCGGCCGAGGAGCGTGATCCGTGTGCCCCCGGCGACGAGTTCGCCGAGCCACCGGTCGAGGTCGGGGCCCGATGGTAGACCGGTGGCATCGGGATCGTGGCTGCCCGCATCGGCGCGGGCGAGGGTCGCCTCGTCGACGAACAGCTCGACGAGTGCCACGCCCGCCGCGAGTGCTCGACGCACCTCACGACCGCCGTCGACGAGCGTCAGGCCGCTGTCGCGGCGGGCCTGCGCTTCGCGGAGCCGGGCGGCTTCACGGAGGCGCGGATTGGCGGTGCTCGTGATGACGTCGTGCGGGATCATGGTGGGGCTGTGGAGCGAAGCCTGAAGACTCCCCCATCGTATCACCGGGAACTTCCCCCGATCGCCGCGACGATCCGCTCGCCGATCGCGAGGCTCGCCGTGGCGGCGGGGGAGGGAGCATTGACGACGTGGAGGATCCCGTCGCCATGGACGAAATGGAAGTCCTCGACGAGTCGCCCGTCCGCCGACATCGCCTGGGCCCGCACGCCGGCGCCGCCGGGCTCGAGGTCGGCGGGCGTGACCTCGGGAACGAGCTTCCGGAGTGAACGGCAGAACTCACGACGACTCAGCGAGCGGTAGAGTTCCCAGGCCGACATTCGTGCGTGTCTCGCGACGAACCGCCACAGGGCCGGCGAGGTGAGCGATTCGGCGAGATCGCGGGGATTGATCGAAAGGGGCGTGTAGCCCTCGCGGGCGAAGGCGAGGACGGCGTTGGGACCGGCCTCGATCCCGCCGCCGATCATCCGCGTGAAGTGGACGCCGAGGAACGGGAACCGCGGGTCCGGCACCGGGTAGATGAGGTGTCGCACGAGGTGTTCCGCGGACGGCCGGAGCCGGACATACTCGCCTCGGAAAGGAACGATCCTCGCCGCCGGCTTCATCCCCGAAAGTCCCACGATCCGATCGGCATGGAGCCCGCCACACGTGATCGTGAGGTCGGCATCGAAGTCGCCCGCCGTGGTCGCCAACCGCCAGCGGCCGGCCACGCGATCGATCCGGGTGACACGGGCGTTGACGACGACGCGGCCGCCGAGCCTGCCGATCTCGCGCTCGAGGGCATCGGCGACACCGCGGTAATCGACGATCCCCTCCTGCGGCACATGGATGGCGGCAATTCCGGCGGCATGCGGCTCGATTTCGCGGATGGCCGCCGGCGAGTCGAGGCGCCGCAATCCGACGAGGCCGTTGGCCCTCCCCCTGTCCCACAGCGTGTCGAGTCTCGACACCTCCGCGTCGTCGGTGGCGACGACGATCTTCCCGCAGATCTCGTGACGCACCCCATGCTCCCGGCAGAACTCCACCATCTGCCGCAGCCCACGGACGCTCAAGGCTGCCTTCTCGGAACCCGGCTTGTAGTACAGCCCGCTGTGGAGGACGCCGCTGTTGTGGGTCGATTGCTGCGAGGCGACCTTCGCATCCTTCTCCACGAGCGTCACCTCGTCGCAGCGGCGCGAGTGAAGGAGCCGCCACGCCGTGGCAAGTCCCACGAGCCCACCGCCGACGATGACGACCGACCGCTGTTTGAAGCCGGAATCCATGGGTGACGTTCCGTTATACTCCGCTCTGCGGCCGGAACGGCGGGATTCGCTCCGGCTTGTCGCGGATCACCGTCGACTCACGATCCGGTCGACATCCATGAACCGTGTCGGACCATCGAGAGTCGGACCGTGAGACTGGAAACCGACCACTATAGCCATGCCTGGCGCGGAAGGCCCCCCACCGTCCGCACCGGTCGGCAGGTGGCGGCACGGCGTCCTTCGCCGGGACAGCCTGCGCACCGGTCGGGACAATGGATGTCATCCCTTACCCGTTACGTTCACGGCCCCGCCATTTCCCACTGCCCATGATCAGCCTCTTGTTGAGACGCCTCGAAGCGAGTCCCTACCGCAAGCAGGTCAAGGCGGCTGCTGAATCCGTCTTCGTAGTGGCGGGGGCGCTCCTCCGGGGGGTGCCCGGAAGCCCCCGTTGCCCCGTCTGCTCCGCCCGGCTTCTCTGCCTCTACCGTCCCGTGATGGGTGATGACCTGGCGCGGGAGTGGGGCATCGACGAGACATGGCGATCCCACGCCGAGCATCGGGAAGGGGAGATCTGCCTCGGTTGCGGGAGCTCCCTGCGGGTCCGGCAACTCGCCGTGGCTCTGCTGGATTGGCTGGCGGAGAGGGGAGGAAGGGCCGCGTCACTGAAGGCAGCCCTCGGAGAAGGCATCCTGTCGAGCCTCTCGGTCGCCGAAATCAATGCCTGCGGAGCGATGCATGGCATGCTCGTCCGTCTGCCGAGGCTCGCCTATTCCGAGTACGCGCCGTCGTCCCAGATGGTGGCCCACGAGGATCTGCTCGCCCTCTCGTATCCCGACGATTCGTTCGATCTGGTCCTCCATTCAGACTCGCTCGAACACGTCCCGGACGTCGCTCTCGCCCTTTCGGAACTGCTCCGGGTGCTCAAGCCCGGTGGAGCCTCGGTTTTTTCGGTGCCGATCGTCCGCGACGGCCGACAGACCTTGGTCCGGGCCGAGTATCGTGACGGCGTCGTCCGGCATCTCCGCACGCCGACCTACCACGGTGGTTCGTACCAAGCGACACAGCAGTACCTCGTATACTACGAGTTCGGCGATGACTTCCCCGGTCGCGTCGCCGACGCAGGTTTCAACGTGCGCGTGATCGAGCACCCGACCAACCCCGCGGCGGTCACCTTCATCGCCGAGAAACCGTCGCTCTTGGCAGGCCGATGACCGGCTGCCGTCGCCCGGAATCCTTCTCGAGGCCCCGCGTCCACCGATGAAACTGCTGGTCACTGGAAATCTGGGATACATCGGTTCGGTCCTCACCGAGGAGTTGAAGGCCTCCGGCCACGACGTGGCCGGGCTCGACGTCGGCTACTTCCGCGACTGCCGGCTGGCGGATGCACCGGAGCCGGTGAGGCAATCGCTCAAGGACATCCGGGACGTCGAGCTCGACGATTTCGTCGGCTTCGACGGCGTCATCCATCTGGCCGCCCTCTCGAACGACCCCCTCGGCGAGTTCGAGCCGACGCTCACCGAGGCGATCAATTTCGCCGGCACGGTCCGCTCCGCCGAACTCGCCAAGCGGGCCGGTGTGCGCCGGTTCGTTTTCGCCTCGTCGCAGAGCATGTACGGTGTGTCGACGACCGACGACGAACTCGACGAGGACACGAGCGACAAGAAGCCCGTCACGGCCTATGCCCGGACGAAGTGGGAGGCCGAACTGGCGATCCGCAAGCTCGCATCTCCGGGTTTCGTCGTCACGGCTCTGAGGCCGTCGACGGTTTTCGGCGTCAGTCCCCGGCTGAGGAGCGACATCGTCTTCAACAATCTGGTCGGATGTGCGTTCACCCGTGGGCGGATCGAGATCAAGAGCGATGGCACCCCCTGGCGCCCCGTGGTGCACGTGCGCGACGTCTGCCAGGCGTTCGTCGCCGGCCTCACGGCGCCTGAGGAGATCGTGCAGGGGCGGTCCTTCAACGTCGGCATTCCGGACGGCAACTTCACCGTCCGTGATCTCGCCGAGGCCGCGAGCCGCTGCATGCCTGGTTCGACCCTGACATTCACCGGCGAGCACGGGAAGGATTCGCGCAGCTACCGCGTGTCGTTCCGCCGCATCCTCGGCGAACTCTCCCCATGGTTCCGCCCCACGTGGGATCTCGACCGTGGTGGTCAGGAACTCGTCCGGTTTTTCCGAGACATCGCCTTCACCGACGAGGACTTCACGGGACGAAGGACGATCCGCCTCGAGCACCTCAAATCTCTCGTCGCGACCGGTGCCCTCGACCGTGACCTCCGCTGGCAGTCCTGATACCTCGAGAGTGATCCATGGAATTCGAACCCCAGTCCCTGCCCGGCGCGTTCCTCATCAAGCCCAACCCGTTCCACGACGAGCGGGGGGTTTTTCGCCGGCATTTCTGCGCCCGCGAGTTCGCGGCCCATGGCATCGCCTCGCATGTCCTCCAATCGAACATCTCGGAGAATCGCCATGCCTTCACCCTGCGTGGCTTCCACTATCAGCTGCCGCCGCACGGAGAGGGAAAGACCCTCACCTGCCTGCGCGGAAAGCTCCACGACATCATGGTCGATCTGCGCCCCGATTCGCCGACCTTCATGAAGTGGGTGTCGTTCGAACTCGACGGCGAGAACCGACACAGCATTCACATTCCCCCCGGGTGTGCGAACGCCTTCATGACGATGGCGGACGACACCCTCGTCTACTACGTCGTGTCGGAGTTCTATCAGCCTTCGGCGGAGCGGGGAATCCGATGGAGCGACGCACAGTTCGGATTCCGTTGGCCTCGCGATCCTGCCCACATTTCGGCGAAGGATGCCGCTTGGCCCGACTACGTTCTTCCGCAGGCATGATCGACGATGCGAGTCCTCCTTACCGGCGCGTCTGGCTTTCTCGGCAGGCCGGCCCTCGGGGCCCTGACGAGCCGTGGTCACGAGGTCCTCGCACTGTCGCGCCAGCCCGCGCCGAACGGGCTTTCGGAGCGGGTTCGCTGGCACGCATCGGACCTCAATGCTCCTGATTCGTACCGTTCGGCCGTCTCGGATTTCGCCCCCCAGGCCGCGCTCCATCTGGCCTGGGAGGGGATTCCCGACTTCGGCTTGCCGATGTGCCTCCGCAATCTCCAAACCGGCGTCCTCCTCGGGGAGATCCTGTTCCGGGCGGGGTGCCGGCATCTGGCCGTGAGCGGATCGTGCTGGGAGTACGGCAAGGTGTCCGGCAGGATTGCGGAAGGATGCCGACCGATGACCCCGGGAATCTTCGCGGCGAGCAAGACCTCCCAGCGGATGCTGCTGGAATCGCTCGCCACGGCGGCAGGCGCGACGCTCGCTTGGGGACGGGTCTTTTATCCCTACGGTCCTGGACAGAAAGCCTCCTCGCTCGCGCCAACGCTCTGTCGGGCGGTGATCAGCGGGGAGCGGCCCGCGCTCAAGACACCGGCGGTCGTCAACGATTTTCTCTACGTCGACGACACGGCCGAAGCGCTCGTCCTCCTTGCCGAGACCCCGGTCTCCGGCATCTTCAACATCGGCTCCGGCGTGGGCACGCCGGTCGGGGCGCTCGCCGACATGCTCCTCCGGCTCGGCGGCCGTCCGGCCGAGTTCGGCCCGGCATGCCGGGCTGACGGCGAGGCCGCCGGGTTCTTCGCCGACGTCTCGGCGCTCGAGGCGATCGGCTGGCGCCCTCGGACGAGGCTCGAGGTGGGGCTGCGCAGGACGCTCGAGGCGTTTCGCCGGGAATCACCATGCTGACACGACAGGCCGTCATCCTCTGCGGTGGACGCGGCGAGCGGCTCCGTCCGCTCACTGACTCGCTCCCGAAGCCGTTGGCTCCGGCCGCCGGCCGGCCGTTCCTCTGGCATCTGCTCGGACAACTCCGGGACAACGGTTATCACGAGGTGGTGCTGCTGACCGGATATCGAGGCGACATGATCGCCGACGCCTTCGGTGACGGCGCCGGCGTCGGCCTGCGGATCACCTACCGCCACGGGCCCGAAGAATGGCAGACCGCCCGGCGGCTGTGGGATGCGCGGGCGTTGCTGGATCCGCACTTTCTGCTGCTCTACGGCGACAATTACGCCACCTTCCAGCATCCGCGCGTCGAGCGGGTCTTTCGGGAACAGGGGAGGATGGGCTGCCTCACGGTTCATCCCCGCGCGACCAGAGCGAATGTCGCGGTGACCGACGGGGGCCAGGTCGTGGCGTATGACCCGAGCCGTAGCGTGGCGGGACTGAATGCCGTCGAGATCGGGTACTCGTTGTTCGATTCCTGCATCTTCGGTGCCTTCACCGATGCGAACGAGACCTTCAGCGCTGTCCTCGAGCGATTGGCCGCCGCCGGTCAGCTGTCGGCCTTCGTCCAGCGCGATGCCTACCAAAGCGTCTCCGATCTCGACCGACTCGCCGCGGCCGACGCCTACTTCACCCCGAAGAAGATCCTCCTCGTCGACCGTGACGGCACCATCAATCGGAAGCCGGAGCGGGCCCGTTACCTCGCTGATTGGAGCGACTGGCGATTCGTGCCGGAGACGCTCGATGCACTGAAGCGGTTGGCCGCGGCGGGATGGTCGTTCGTCGTCATCTCCAATCAGGCCGGAGTGGCTCGCGGGATGGTGACCGCGGATCAGGTTTGGGAACTCGACCGACGGATGAAGGAGGCTCTCGGCCGGGAGGGTGTGCCGATCCTGGGAAGCCACTACTGCTTCCATCACTGGGATGATCATTGCCTGTGCCGCAAGCCCGAGCCGGGGATGTTTCACGCGGCGTCGCGGGAATACGGGGTCCGACTGGACCGGGCTTGGTATCTGGGCGACGATCCCAGGGACGCCGTCGCGGCGTGGCGGGCGGGCTGCCGGTGTGCCTACATCGGACCGCCCGAAGAACTCGAAGCGCTCGCCGTAGAGGAGCGCCCCGCGGCGCGATTCCAACACGCCGGCGATTTCCCGAGCCGGCTACTGTCCGAATGATCATCTCCCGCACACCATTCCGAATCAGCTTCGTCGGCGGAGGAACCGATCTCCGGTCGTTCTACGCCGGCGAACCAGGGCAGGTGCTCAGCACGAGCATCGACAAATACCTGTACGTCGTTCTTCGTCGCCAGATAGGCCTCGTCGAGAGCAAATACAGGATCAACTACAGCAGAGTGGAGTTCTGCAGCAAGATCGACGATATCGAGCATCCGATCGTCCGAGAGGCGTTTCGGGAGTACGGAGTCGACATTCCGGTCGAAGTGACGACCTTTGCCGACATTCCCGCCTATACCGGCCTGGGGTCGTCGAGCGCTTTCGCCGTCGGGCTCGTCCACGCCATCTGCGCGATGCAGGGCCGTCACCTCACGAAGAGCCAACTTGCTGCCGCGGCGGCAAGGATCGAGGTCGATGTGCTCGGCCGTGCGATGGGCAAACAGGACCACTACGCTTCCGCCTACGGAAACTTCAACGTTCTCACCTTCAATCCCGATGAATCCGTGATCGTTGAACCGGTTTTTTACCGCGCCGAGGTTCGCGCCGCCTTGGAGAGGCACATGCTCCTCTTCTACACGGGGATCAAACGAGATGCATCGGAAGTGCTCGCAGTACAGGCCCAAAACACGACTGCAAAGTTCGAGGTTTTGCGGGCGATGAAGGATCAGGTGCTCGCCTTGCGGGACATCCTCTCCAGTGGCCGGAACCTCCACGATTTCGGCCGCATCCTTCACGAGGGCTGGATGCTCAAGCGGAGCATCACGCCGGAGATCAGTTGTGCGCACATCGACGAATGGTACGGCAAGGCGCTCGGGGCCGGTGCGGTCGGCGGCAAGTTGCTCGGTGCCGGGGGCGGTGGTTTCCTTCTTTTCTTCGTGGAGCCCCAGAATCAAGAACCCGTGATCCGGGCTCTCGGAGAACTCTACCGCGTGCCGTTCGCGTTCGACTCCGGAGGCAGCCGGATCACCTATTATGACCAGACGTTGGTTCCCTGAACGGGAGATGTGGAGAAGCGGCCGATGGACGTTTTTGTCACGGGTGGTGAGAGTTTCGTAGGCCGCGTGCTTTGGGAGGCACTCGAAGCTGCCGGTCACAACGTGACGGGAATCGACGCCGTTTCCTCCACCCGGCCAGCGTGCCGCCGAATGGATCTCCGTGATCCGGGCTTGGCAGATGCCGTTCCGGATGGTGCCGTCATCATCCATCTGGCGGCGATCTCGACCGACCCGCTCTGCCGCGCCGATCCACTCGAGGCCCTCGACGTAAATCTCACCGGTACGTTGCGCCTCGCCCACGCCGCGAACCTCCGCCATTGCAGGCAGTTTCTCTTCGCCTCGACCGAGTGGGTTTACGGAGACGTCCCCAACGACGGAGTCCAACTCGAGGACCGACCGCTCGACGTGACGCGGATTCCATCGACGTACGCGTTCAGCAAGGTAGCCGGTGAGCGGATCCTGGCATTTTCGGGTCTGCCGAACGTGACGATCCTGAGGTTCGGGATCATCTACGGGCCGCGAGAACGGAACTGGTCGGCTGTTGAGAGCCTCATCGCAAAGGTTCGGGGGGGCGAGACGATTTCGGTTGGGAGTCTCGCGACCTCCCGTCGCTTCATCCACGTGCGCGATCTCGTTGCGGGGATCGTCGCCGCGATCGGGCTCGATGGATTCGAGGTTCTCAATCTCGCCGGTGACGTCGACATCACGCTCCGGCAGATCATCGACACGGCCGACGCGGTTCTCGGCAGGGAGACTCCGGTCCACGAGACCAATCCAGATGCCCGGAGCGTGCGAACGCCCTCCAGCGCCAAGGCCAAGGCGAGGATCGGCTGGGAGCCGAGGGTTCCGTTTTTGGAAGGCGTACGGGACGTGGTGGCAGCGCTCGAGAAGGAGGGGAAATGACGAATCCAAGTGCCTCCTGGCCGGATGCAGCGGATCTGCTCGGCGGCGACCTGTCGCGGCTCCCCCGTGACCAGCGCAGTCCTGCTGCCCGCATGGTCCAGTTGAGACTGTGGCAGCATCTCGTCAACGAGTTGCTCAAGGAGAAGGCGTTCAAAGTGCCGGTGCATCTCGCCTTCGGGGCCGAGGCGGTCGTCACGGCCGTCGACGAGTCGATGGCCGTCGAAGACCAACTTGTCCTCACGCACCGCAATGCCGCCTACAACATGGCGAGATCGGACTCGCTGGAAGGGCTGCTCGATGAGTATCGATCGCTGCCCGCCGGTGTCTGCGGCGGTGTACTCGGGTCGATGAACCTCGCGGTTCCTGGTTCCGGGATCGCGTACTCCTCGAGCATCCTCGGCAACAACTTCTCCGTGGCTTGCGGCCTCGCATTCGCCAAGGTCCTGAAGGACGAGGCTGGGGCTGTCTGGGTCGTGACCGGGGACGGCGCCGTGGAGGAGGGCGGATTCTACGAAGCGATCGTTTTCGCACGGTCGCACGGCCTCCAGGTCGTGTTCGTGATCGACAACAACGATCATTCGATGGTGTCATCGATACGCGAGCGGCGTTGCGAGATCCGTTTCGATCGGATCTGCGAGGCGGTCGGTGTTCCCTATCGGGCCTTCGAGTCCAACGACGTCATCGCCTATGTGGAGGGGCTGCGCGGAGTGCGGCGCGACCTCGACGGCGGGACCGGTCCGGTGTGTGTCGAGTTTTGCACCGCCTTGCTCAATCAGCATGCCGGGCCGACGCCCGGCTGGCCGACCGATCCGCTTTGCATCTCGCTTGCCGCCGGGTTATTGGTCGGTTTGCCCCCCCGGGATCCGGTCGCTGTGCTCCGGGAGACGATCGGCGGAGAGTCTTTCGGGCGGATCGAGTCGACGCTCGCCTCCCGAGTTGTCGCGAGGGGTTCACACGGGACAAACCATGGGTAAGTACCTGTCGTCGGTCAACGAAATCATCGCCCGCGAGGTGAATCGGTTGGAGTGCGCTCTCGTCTACGGCGAGAACATCGACCGGGGTTCCTACCTGTCGGGACTGAGCAGGAACCTCACGTCCGGTCCGCGGCGTCGGATCCTCAATGTCGGAAATTGCGAATACACGCACTGCGGGGTGGGTTTCGGTGCGATGTTGGCTGGCGCGAACGCGGTTCTTTTCGTCAAGCAACTCGATTTCATGCTGCTCGGCATGGATCACTTCGCATCGACCTACGGCCTTCTGCGGTCGGGCAAGGGACTCGATCGCCTCGGTAGTTTCACGATCGTCGTGGCCGTTTATGATCAGGGGTATCAGGGTCCCCAGTCGAGTTTCAACGACGTGGCGTCGATGTGCTCGCTGGCACGGGTGTCGGGATTCACGGTGACGAATCTGGCCGATGCGACCGCGGTGGCGGGGCAGGAGATCCACCGTCCTGGTTTCCGGATCATCGCGCTGACCCAGAAGAGTGCCGGCGACGAGGTCTTCGCCCCCACGGAGTTCGATCGGTCGCCTGACTGTGCGCTGTTTCGATATTCGACGGGCGCTGACGTGTCGATCGTATGTGCGAATTTCAGCCTGCGAAACGGCCTGGCCCTCCGTGACAAACTCGCTCATCGGGGAATCTCCTCGAGCCTGTTCAGTGTCAATCCCGTGATCGACCCCGACTGGAGCCTGTTGGCCGCGGATGCCGAGCGAACGGGAACAGTCCTCGTGTTCGACGACAGTAAAGGCCTCACCGGACTCGGGCATCGGGTCTGCGAGTTCGTGTCGCGGTGCCAGTCGGCTCCACGTGTTCACCTCGTGAACCGACCCGTGGACATTCCCTACGGCGTCGCTTCGGAGGAGTTCGAAGTCCCTCCGGCCGACGAGATCATCGCGAGGCTCGGCCTTCGTTCCGCCTCCGCTTGAGAGTCCCTGCACGTCGTCTCCCATGCCCCCACCCACCGCGATGTCCGTTTCGAAGCGAGAGCCCGCCGTGTCGGTGTGCATCGCGGTCCGCAATTGCGAGACGTACATCGCCGCTGCGATCGAATCGGTGCTCGCGCAGCGGTACGACGACTTCGAGGTCGTCGTGGTGGACAATGCATCGACGGACGGGACCGTCGGGGTCGTGAAATCGATCCGCGACGATCGGGTGCGACTGGTCGAAAACCCCGTCAACGTCGGACCTTGTCACAACTGGAATCGGTCCATCGAGGAGGCTCGCGGCCGCTATGTGAAGGTGCTCGGTGCCGATGACATCCTGTATCCCGACTGCCTCGCGGAACAGGCTTCCGTCCTCGATACCGACAGGGATCGGTCGGTCGCGCTCGTCTGCTTTCCTCGTGACATCATCGATTCCCGTGGTCGGGTGATGATGCGCGCGAGGGGGTGGAGGACCGGTGGGCGACCTTGGCGAGTGGCGGGCCGGGAAGCCATGAGACGGATGGCCCGTGCGGGGCGCAATCTCATCGGTGAACCGCTCACGACGATGTTCCGTCGCGATGACGCGCTAGGCATCGGTGGATTCGATCCCGCCGTCTACGAAGCCATTCCCTTCTGCCTCGATTGGGACTTGTGGTGCCGGCTGCTCGAGAAGGGCGACCTCGTGGTCAATGGTGGGGCGCTGGGTGCGTTCCGCGTGAACGCGGGATCGGAGAGCCTCACGCTCGTTGGCCGTTTCGCAGAGAATGACCGGAGGTTCATCACGAGGCTCCGCGACAAGGGAATGGCAGACATCGGGGCAATGGACCTCGCCCTCGGGTCCGTCAGAGCCTTGCGTGACGCTTGGCTTCGTCGTGCCTTCTACACCTATCTGAAGGTCCGCCCTTCGGCGTAGTGTGTGACAGCGACGTCCTTTCCGGTGCCCCAAAAAGGAAGGTCGACTCGCGGGAATGGCCCGGTCGCCTGCGCCGCTGGGGCTGGTCGCACTTCGATCGCGAACCCGGACGGAGGGTTTCAGCCGCCCGCCGAATCGCCTCGCGTCGTAGCATCGACATCGGCAGACCGGCGGGTCTCGGCGACGATGAATAGGGGGCGGTTCTTGGCCTGGAAATAGATCCGGACGACGTATTCGCCGACGATCGACGTGGCGACGAGATTCGCCCCTCCGAGCATGAAGGCGAGCACGAGGAGGGAGGTCCATCCCCGGACGAGCTCCTTGCCGCCGAACACGAACTGCCCGAGAAGCGAGCCAGCGAGATAGAGTCCCGCCACGGTGCACACGATCACGCCGAGCAGGAGTGAAATCCTGATCGGGATCCTCGAATACCCGAAGAGGCCGTCGAGGGCCCCTTCGATCCGGCGCGCGACGCTGTAACTCGTGGTGCCGGCGTAACGGCCCGGACGGTCGTAGGGAACGCCGATCTGTTTGAATCCCACCCAGCTGCGCATGCCTCGGATGAGTCGGTCCCGTTCCGGTATCTGTGCAATCAGCTTCGAGACCCGCCGGCTCATCAATCCGAAATCGCCCGCATCGAGCGGGATGGGGCGTTCAGCGATCACGTTGAAGAGCCGGTAGAAGCTCGCGAAGCAGAATCGGAGCCAGAGAGGCTCCTTGCGGTTCTTGCGCACCCCATACACGACGTCGAAGCCGTTGCGGAAGTGATCGAGAAAGGTCGCGATCAGCTCGGGCGGATCCTGAAGATCGGCGTCGAGGAAGATCACCGCATCCCCGTGGGCATGATCCATCCCCGCGGTGATGGCCGACTGATGGCCGAAGTTCCGCGAGAGACGTACGACGATCCAAGAGAGTCGCTCGGTCGGGACCAGTTTTCCGATTCGTTCGACCGTGTCGTCGGTGCTGCCGTCGTCGACGAAGACCGCTTCGAAGTGGGTCTCCGGAATGCCGGCCGTCACTTCCCTGATCCGTGCCCACAACGCCTCTACGTTGTCGGACTCGTTGAGGACCGGAATGACGAGCGATGCGAGCATGGATTTACTGGCCGTGTATGAATTGCCCGACGCTGGATTCGGCGGCCTACGCCGCGGGCGGTTCTCGGCGTTCGTGCGGGAGATCACGTGGTACGAGTCATCGATGGCTTTTACCGTGGACAGCCAGGTGGTCTCATGGGAAGCGGTCGGAGCCGAGTGACCGCATGCCACGAGGTGCGAAATCTTACCATCCACCGGATCCGCGGCAGGGGCGTCGGCTTCCGGCTGGCCGGTGAGTATGGGCATGAGCCCCTCGGATCGACCCAATCGGTATATTCACGTCTCGAGATCGTCGTCGCAGCGGACACGAGGAAAGAGATTGATGTCGAAACATCGTGCATCGAATCCGCCGATTGGGGAGGGGCCCGGAGGGTCGCAGCTATCCCGCCGTGGGGGTGACCGTGAGTGGTGGCCGGCGTTCCCCGCCCTCGACGTGCTCGTCCCGGCCGTACTCGCTCTCGGTGTGCTGCTTGCGTGGTGCGCGGCCAACGGCAAATGGACCGCGCAGGCGTGGGCCCTGCCGACCACCTACGTGCATGACGCGGAGCGGGGTGACTTTCTCGCGAATGCCGCTCAGCTCAAAGCCGCGGCGAACTGGAGCGGTATCCCCTTCCGATGGAAGAACGTGGCCGAGCTCGGTGCGCCCTACGACGGGAACTGGAACGACTTTCCGTCACTCGATGAGACCGTCGTCACGCTCCAGGTCGTCCTGACGAGGGCCATGGGATTGTTTCCCGGCATGAATGCCGTATTCGTGATCGCTCATGTGTTGGCCGCTCTTGCGGCCTACGCAGCCTCTAGGCTGTCGGGATCGAACCGATTGTGGGCTGCGGTGGCCGGACTCGCCTTCGGGATCAGCCCCTTCATCTTCGCCCAGTCGCCCCATCATGTGTCGGTGGCCTATGCCTGGCCCGTGGCTTTCTTGCCGCTTGCCTGGCGGGCGGTGGCGACTTCCGATGGCCTCGAGTGGGGCACTCGCCAGTGGTGGTGGATGGTCGCCCTCGGATTCATCATCGGCCTGCACTTCGTCTATTTCACGAACGTTTTCTGTCAACTCGTGCTGCTGGGCGCTGCCGTGCAGTACTACCGAACGCGTAAAGGGCCTCCGTTCCTGGCAGCGCTCGCGCTGATCGCCGCCGCGGCACTGGGATTCGCGGTCAACAACGTCGATTCCTGGACGTATCGACTGTTCCACGAACCCAACGTCAACGCGTTCGTGCGGGACTACAAGTGGCTCGAGCTCTACGGCCTCAAGATCAAGGACCTCTTCATCCCACCGACGAGCCATCGATCCGACGTGTTTTCCGCCTTCTCCGCGGCGCATTGGCAGTCGGCCCCCCTCTTGGACGAGAAGTCTTCGTATCTCGGGATCGTCGGCATCGGCGCCTTGCTCTGGCTGCTGCTCACCGGTGTGCGGGCGATGGTCGAACGCCGCGAGCGCGACGTGCCGCTCGAGGTCTGGCAGATCCTCTGGATCGTGCTCATGTTCACGACGGGCGGGCTCAACGCGATCCTCGGATCGGCTGGAATCACGATGTTCCGTGCCGGGTGTCGCTACAGCGTCGTGATCCTCGTGATCTCGCTGCTGTGGGCGGCACGACGGCTGACCGACATTCAGGCGAGATCCGAGGCATCGCATCCCGGTGGCGCGACGACATGGCAGTGGTATGCCGTCGCATCGGCGATCGTGATGCTGGTGTTCTGGGACCAGGTCCCGCGCTCGCCCACGACCGAGGAGACCTCCACGATCGTTCGACTGATCGACTCTGACCGCGAGTTCACCCGAAAGATGGAAGCGGCGCTCCCCGAGGGGGCGATGATCTTCCAGTTGCCGATCATGGAGTATCCCGAGTCGCCGGTGCCAGGGGTGCCTTCGTACGACCATTTCCGCCCCTATCTCTACAGCACGCAGTTGCGGTATTCGTTCGGTTCGATGAAGGGGCGCCCGCGCGAGGCCTGGCAGCAGGAGCTCGGCAAACTCCCTCTCGAGGAAGCCGTCGCTGAAATCGAGAAGCGTGGATTCGCGGCGATCTACATCAACCGCAACGGCTTTCCCGAGCGTGCAGAGCCGATCGAGAAGGCGCTGCGGGCAATGGGCTACGGCAAGCCCCCGATCGTCAGTGCCACCGGCGACCTCGTCTGCATCCCCCTCGAGAAGCCTTGAGCCAGTGAGCCGTCGCTGCGCGGCTCGCCGTCAGGGCGACGGTCGTGGGCGGGGCTGCTTGCAGCCGCGTGGAGCGAGTCGCGCATGGGCGCCGAACTCGAGGCTGCGCCCCGAGGCATCGGTGCAGGTGAGCGGACCGGAGTCGATCTCCCTGCCGCGTCCCGCCGCGACGACGTCGAGCGCCTCGGCCAACCGGCGCGCGGTCCAGCCGGCGGAGTGGCAGGAGAGGAGGAGGGGACCTGCGGCCGGGCTGGGAACGAGCTCGGCGAGCTCATCGAGGAGAACGGGAAGATCACGGTCGATCGCGAAGGCCTGGCCCTTCGGTCCGTGGCCCCAGGAGGGGGGATCGAGGACGACGCCGTCGTAGCGGTTGCCGCGGCGCAGTTCCCGGGTCACGAACGTCCGGGCGTCCTCGCAGACGAAACGGATCGGGGCGCTGCCAAGCCCTGAAGCTTCCGCGTTGCGCCGGGCCAAGCCGATCGCCTGCCGGGAGGCATCGACGTGGACCACCTCGGCACCGGCGGCAGCGAGCGCCAGCGTAGCCGCTCCGGAGTGGGCAAAGAGCGAGAGGATCCGCGCGCCGCGAGGTGTCACGCGTTCGAGCCAGGTCCACTGCGGAGCCTGCTCCAGGAATAGCCCCGTCTGGCCGGAGGCGGCAGGGCGGACCTCGAGGTGGAGCATTGTGGCGTGGAGCGGGATCGCCACCCGCCAGGGATCGGGAAGCGGCCCGAATTGTCGCCAACCACGGGGGAGCGAGGTCGCCTGTTCCCCGGCCGAGATGCGGCTTTCCCCCTCCGGGCCACCGGTGTAGCTTAGAGAAGATTCGGCCCACAGGCCGGGGAGGCTCTGGGGCAGCCGGGCCTGGGGAAGGGGACGATCGACGAGGACGCCGGCGAGGCGTTCGAGCCGGCGACCCCGTCCGAAGTCCATGAGCACGGCGTCGTCGGGATGGGGCGGTTCGGCGGGGCGGCTCATGATGCTTCAAGAATACGTCGCCCCCGGGCCGTTCCCAATTCCACCACATTCCCTTCGCTCGATCCACGCTCGCACCGGTGCTGCCGTTTCGCATCGCCCCCGAGGTTGCCCATCAGGAGACTTGTCATGCGCTGCTCGATCGATTCCTTGCTCATCGCCGTCCGTCGGGCTGTCACCGCCGCCGGATGCGCGGCCTTTGTGATCGCGGGAAACGCGACGTCAGCGGAGCCGGAAGCGGGGGCCGTGACCACGCGGGGGCTTGAGCGAACCGCCGACGACGCGATCGCCAAGCTCGTCGACTTCCTCCAGCATCCTGAAGGGGGGCCTGGAGGAGGGGCTGGATCTCCTCATCACGCTCCGCAGCCGAATCAAGGAGAGCAAGCCGGGGCCCCGGGGGCCTGGGGAGGGCCGCTCGCTCCGGGGCAGGGGGGGGCGATCGTCCTGCCGCCGAAGGTGGCGGTGTTCTCCTTTGATGTCGAGGTCGGGGCGGACGGCAAGGTGAAGCAGGGCTCCGGTGGGCCTGCAGGCTTCAACCTCGACTCGATCGAAGGTCTCGAAGGGATCATCGCCCGGCACGTGCAGTCGATGCAGCGCTCGCCGCAGCCGCCCCAGCCGCCGCAGGGACCGCATCATCCAGGGCAGCCCAATCCCCAGTTTCAGGCGCCAGGGCAGCCGCAACCCCAGCTTCAGGCGCCGCTTCCCCCGCATGTTCCAACCCCATTCCCTGCGCCGGCGATGGCTCCCGCTCCCCTCAATGCGCACGCCCACGTCACCCAGCAGCTCGATCAGATTCTCGGCAAGCTCGATCGCCTCGAGGCCCGTCTCGGTGGGCCCTCTCCGCATGGCCAGCCGCCGTTTGCGCCGTTGCCGCACGGTGGTCCGAACCCTTGGGGGCCCCAGCGCGGCGGCCCGGGGCCTCAGTTCCACGGTCGGATGGTGCCCCCCGGACATCAGGCCCCGCCCATGGGCGGCATGTCTCAGGATGAACTCAACCGCCGCTTCGAGGAGCACGCCCGCGATCTCCACCGCCACGTCGAGGAGATGGCCCGTGGGCTCGGTGAGAAGCTCAAGGCTCACGGCGGCATGGCGGAGGAATTCAAAAAGCACCACGAGAAGATCGCCCACGCCCACGAGCAGATCCAGGATCGCTTCCAGGACATCCGTCGCCGGTTCGCGGAGCAGCAGGAGCGGATCGAGCGCCTCGAGCAGGAGGTGAAGCGGCTCCACGAGGCGCATGGAGACGCCCGCCCCGAGCGCGAGCGCAAGAAGGGGGAGCGGGGCGAGCGCGAGAAGCAGGGGGCCACGTCGCGCGACAGCGAGACGCCGCAGGTGTCGTACGACGCCGAGGACGGCGCGTCGCTGTGAGCGTGATCAGCATGACGCGGCGAAAAGGTGATCGATGGGCTCGGGTCCATGCGGCATGGGCCTTCTGCACGCTTGCGTCGATCGTGTGGCTCGCCCCGACCGGCGCGGCGGAGACCGGCCCACCGCCGGCCGCCGTGGCCGGGATCGACTTCAACCGCGACATCCGTCCGCTCCTCTCCGACCGTTGTTTCTCCTGTCATGGCCCCGACGCTGCCAAGCGGCAGGCGGGCTTGCGGCTCGATGAGCCCACAGGCGCGAGTGTCGTGCTCGGCAGTGGCAGCCAGGGCGTGGTGCCTGGCGACGCAGGAGCAAGCGGAGTCCTTTCCCGGATCGAGTCGACCGACTCCGATCTCGTCATGCCGCCGCCCCATGTCGGCAAGCCGGTGACGGCGGCCGAGGCGGAGCTGCTGCGCCGCTGGATCGCCGCCGGCGCCCCCTATCGGGGACATTGGGCCTTCGAACGCGTCGAGCGGCCGGAGGTGCCACAGACGCGCGACCTCCAGTGGCCGCGGACGCCGGTCGACCGTTTCATCCTCGCGCGTCTCGAAGCCGAGGGGATGAGCCCAAACGCCGAGGCTTCGCGCGAGGTGCTCGCCCGTCGGGTGAGCCTCGATCTGACGGGGCTGCCGCCGACGCCCGAGGAGGTCGAGGCGTTCGTCGCCGACCGTTCCCCCGAGGCGTACGAAAGGTATGTCGATCAGAAGCTCGCGAGCCCGCACTACGGCGAGCGGATGGCGATCGAATGGCTCGACGCCGCCCGCTACGCAGACAGCCACGGCTACCAGACTGACTCGAGCCGCTCGAACTGGCCATGGCGCGACTGGGTGATCGCGGCCTACAACCGCAACCTCCCCTTCGACCAATTCACGATCCAGCAGATCGCCGGGGACATGCTCCCCGCCGTGCCTGGGGACGAGGTGGCGACGCGCGACAGAGTCGTGGCCACCGGCTTCAACCGCAACCACCGGATCAACGGCGAAGGGGGGATCATCGCCGAGGAGTGGCGGGTGGAGACGGTCATCGACCGCGTCGAGACGACCGGCCAGACGTGGCTCGGCCTCTCGGTCGGCTGTGCCCGTTGCCACGATCACAAATACGATCCGCTCACGCAGCGCGAGTTCTATGCGCTCTTTTCCCTGTTCTGCAACGTCCCCGAGACGGGCACGATCATGGGAAGCGAGACCCGCAGCGGCGGCAACTCCGATCCCCTCCTGCCGCTGCCGTCGGCGGAGCAGTCGGCCGAGATCGCGCGCCTCGAGAAGGTGATTGCCGACGCCGACGAGGCGGTCCGGGCAGGCGAAAAAGATCTCGAGCCGATCGTTGCCGAGTGGGAACGGACGATCCGGCCGGCGCTCGATCTGCCGGACGACGTCTGGCAGACGCTCGACACGATCGAGCTGAAGAGCCTCGGCGGGGCGACGTTTCGACGGCTCGACGACGGGTCGTGGCTCGTCGAGGGGCCGAAACCGGCGCTCGATACCTACCAGATCGAGGCGATCCTGCCGCCCGGGCCGCTCGGTGGCATTCGCCTCGAACTCCTCGCCGATCCCTCGCTCTCCGGGGGAGGTGGATTCGGCCGGAATCACAACGGCAACGTCGTCGTCAATCGGGTCGAGGTGGAGATCGACCCTCCGGGGGACGCACCGGCCGTTGCGGTGGTCCTCGGCCGGGCCGAGGCGGACTACGAGCAGGCCGGCTGGCCGGCGACGAGCGTGCTCGGCGGAGGTCAGGGCTGGGCGATCGACGGCCATCTCCCCGACAAGCGGCAGCCTCGCCGGCTGGCGGTGTTCCCCACGGCGGCGGTCGACGTGCCGGAGAACGCCCGGCTGCTGATCCGTGTCCGTCAGGAGGTGATCGAGGGTCATGCCTTCGGTCGCTTCCGTGTGGCGCGTTCCGCCGCGCCGACGGAACTCATCGGCGTGTCGGGCGTCGCCGTGCCGGCAGCGGTTCGCGACGTGCTCCGGATCGAGTCCGGGGCGCGGACGCCGCAGCAGCAGCAACTCGTGACGGCGTATTACCGCGACAAGGTCGGCACCCCGACGAAGCAGGCCGAGGCCGCTCGCGACGCGGCGCGGAAGGCGCTCGACGCGTTCCGCGACACGCTCCCCAGCGCCATGGTGATGCGCGAGGGGCCGCCGCGCGACGCGTTCGTGCTCACCCGCGGCGAGTATGACAAGCCGGGCGAGAAGGTGGAGCCTGGGCTGCCTGCGTTCCTTCCGCCGCTCCCGCCGGGAAGGAAAGCCGATCGGCTGGCGCTCGCCGAGGGGATCGTGTCCCGCGATCATCCGCTCACCGCGCGGGTGTGGGTGAACCGGCAGTGGGAGAGGCTGTTCGGCACGGGGCTTGTGAAGACGAGCGAGAATCTCGGCAGCCAGGCCGAATACCCCAGCCATCCCGAATTGCTCGATTGGCTCGCCGCTGATTTCATGGAAGGGACGCAATTGCCGCAGGTGTCGGGCTTACCGGCCCGCCCCTGGGACATGAAAGCTTTTTTCAAGCTGCTGCTCACGAGTTCCGTCTACCGGCAGTCGAGCCGGGTCGAGGCGGGCACACTGGCCCGCGATCCGGCGAATCGCTTGCTCGCCCGCGGGCCACGTGTCCGGCTGCCGGGGGAGGTCGTCCGCGACCAGGCGCTTGCCGCAGCCGGGCTCCTCGTGCCCGCGATCGGCGGCCCGAGCGTGCGGCCGTGGATGCCCGAGGGGGTGTGGGACGAGACGAGCAAGTACGGCAACCTCCGCGGCTACGTCGCCGACACCGGCCCGGGACGCTTCCGCCGCAGCATGTACACGATCTGGAAGCGAACGGCGGGGCCGCCGACGATGCTCCTCTTCGACGCCCCCAATCGCGAGACCTGCACCGTGAAACGCTCGCGGACCAACACGCCGCTCCAGGCGCTCAGTCTGCTCAACGAGACGACGTTCCTCGAAGCGGCCCAGGGCCTCGCGCGGAGGATGGTGGCCGAGGGGGGGGCCGATCCCGCGGGCCGGATCGGCCGTGGCTTCCGCCTGGCGCTCGGCCGGGGGCCCGATGCCGCCGAGGTGGAGACGCTTCTTGCCGGAATCCAGGCTGATCGGAGCGTGTTCTCCGCCGACCCGAAGTCTGCCGAGACCTTCGTCGCCGCCGGTGCGGCAGGCAAGCCGGTGGCAGAGGCGACGGCCGGGCTTCC
>Ga0208086_1000063_pt1 | contig 25682 bp, 8 predicted proteins | sample LakMenEpi06Jul10_FD_150675 | JGI IMG/M metagenome (GOLD analysis project Ga0208086, IMG submission 150675) | Freshwater microbial communities from Lake Mendota, WI - 06JUL2010 deep hole epilimnion (SPAdes) | ecosystem: Environmental > Aquatic > Freshwater > Lake > Epilimnion/Euphotic zone ...
GCATGAAAGCAAAGCATGAAAGCAAAGCATGAAAGCAAAGCATGAAAGCAAAGCATGAAAGCAAAGCATGAAAGCAAAGCATGAAAGCAAAGCATGAAAATAATCAACACGATCAAAATCCAAACCAAGCCAGTTTTTGGTTTTACCTTTTTACGAATGCTGTCTTGAGACTTGGACTTGCGAGACGTTTTGGTTGTGGGTGCGTCGTCGTCTTCTTGGTGGTCGTCTGCCTCCTCCTTGGCCTCCAAAGCATCCTCGCCGGACTCGGCCTCGCGGGCCTTCTTGGACGTCTTGGTAGCCTTGACAGGTTTGCTAGATGCGGCCTTGCTCTTCTTCTTCTTGACGGGCTCCTCATTGGCCTCCTCGTGGGCATCTCCCTCCTCGTGTGCCTCTTCGGCGACCTCGGCGACCTCGGCGACCTCGGCGGGCTTGACCTCTTTGGTCTTGGAGGACTTGTGTGCCTTGGAAGAAGAAGAAGCGGACTTGGCCATGATGGAAAGAAGTGCGGTGTTGTTTTGGGTGTTGCCGATTTGAAACAAAAAGACACGAGTGAACGTTTCAGGGGTCGGACATAAAATCAAAGTTTGCTTCACAAGCGCTTTAAAAATTTACCCCACATATCAACCCGCGCGGCTTTTGGTATGTGTTTCATCACAAATATTCTTACTGTTTACAAAAGACCAACTGTTGTACAACACACGAAGAGCGTCCTAACATCATGCACGCTAAACGAAAACTTGGAAACGTTGATGTTGCGCAAACGTGCACGCACTTGGCAAAGCGGAAGCGAACAGACAAGCAGCTGTCCTGTAAATCAACCAAGTTTGTCAGCAACACGGCGTTGCAGTCGTCGATCAAGTTTGCCGAGAGCTACAACTTGTCGTCGACGCCACCATTGGTCAAGCGGCGCATCGTTTTGGCACGCAAAGCGCGCGCCAAGCATGTTTACGACGTTGTCTTGAGAGTCCTGAAAGAAAAACGGTTGTACCAAGACCTGAAAAAACATCACAAGTCGATCGTCGTACTTGGATACCTGCAAGACATTACTGCTTTTATGCAAGCAAGACTCGACGGAGACACAACCTTTCTGCCACTTGGTGTGACTAAAAAGCGGTGGTCGTACTACCTCAACCAGGCGTTTGTCAGGTGTGCTGTCAACTGTGAAAACCACTTTGACGAAGTCGACACTTCCACACCTATCGTCCTTGTAAGCACGTCGAGGAACCTTTTGCGATCCCACAAGCAGCGCGCCAAAGTCCGAATCACGCACTGCGAGCTTGCTTGGATCCATTCAAGCCAAAGCAAGGTTTGTCGCTACAAATGGCGCACCTTTGAAACGTCTACACACGGCATTCCTGTGTTTGTCAGCGTTCTTCATTTAATCTAACATACAATTACTAATGTTAAACTTTTTTTTAATTTTAAGGGGACGGGCTGGTCGATGACTCAACTTGCATGTTTTGGCAAGTACTCTGTCAAGACGGGAGGTAAGTCCAGATTACAGGTCGAAAGGATTGCAGAGTAAAAAGCTTGCAGACTCGCAAAGCTTTCGTTTTGGGAACTCTTTGGTTTTTTGCCGAGGCCGGCTTCGCAGAGGTCGTCGACAACAAGGCGCGCACGGTACATTTTCGGGTTGTGGGCAAAGTCTCCGGGAGACGCAACTAGATGGCTTTGAATCGACTTGACATCAAGCTTCGGGTTGAGGATGCGAAGGTTGTCGACGCACAAAGCAAGCCTGAACATGTCGATGTTGTCAATTAGGACTTCCATCACACTTTCTTGGTCTGCATGGTGCTTTTTCAAGAGCTTAGCGACAAGCCCGCGACGCGTCATCCACACTCCGTGAGCTTTTGGAAAGCAATAACTAGAATCCTGGCTTTCTTCCAAAAACGCTTTGTCTGACCGACGAATGCGCGCCTCCACACCGGATCGAGTATTCATACTGGACATGTCAATCACTTTGAACACTTGGTGGCCAAGCTTGTCGTCAACAAGGACGAGGTTTTCTAGCTTGATGTCGTTGTGCACCAACTTGTGAGCTTTGAACACCCACAATGCGTACACCAAGTTGGCCAAAGCATACCCCAAGTCCTTGAGTGTCTTGAACTTGTAACGCGCCGAACCGCGCTGCGCAGTGGCCGTGACCAGCTTCGAGTCCTTTTGGTGACACGACAAAGGTGCGATAGTGTCGCTGCAAGCCAGCTTGGCATCAAGCATCGTGCACACCTGCTCCAACCGGTCTTTAGGGACGCGCTTCGTGAGCAACTTGGCACTCGCCTTTTCTTGTTGGTAAACATGACTTTCCATAACAAGAGCCACACGGTCGCGCTTGATTGGAACCTTTCTTGGCTTGGTCTTTGTCCTGCACATGATGTTTTCAGTGTGGTCGTAGGCACACTTGTCCTTTCCGCGACCTAACAGCTTGCCGCCTCCCAGAAACCTTATATGTGGCTTTTGGCGTGAAAACATGATTCTCGACCTTTACGCTCGGCTTGGTCTTTACGCTCGGCTTGGTCTAGTGTTTTTGAAGAGTCTGACACATTCTTTTTTTCAGACGTTTTTACTTTTATGTTTCTAAACGTTGTGGCACACTGCGTGCGATCTTGGTTTTTCTCACTGCTTTGCGCTTTTGGTGGTCGTTGAGATGTTTCGTGCAACGACTGACAACACAATGTTGTTCAAAAACCTAGTCGGTGTGGTTTCTTCGCTTGTCGGCGAAGCGAACTTGTACTGCACGAAGGAAGGGCTGTGCATGCAAGGCATGGACGCCTCCAACGTGAGCATGGTGTCTTTTAGCATACCCAGTACGTGGTTTGATGAGTATTGCTGCACGCAAGACACAGTTCTTGGGGTTAGTTTTGCAACTCTGGAAAAGCTGTTCAAGTGTGCTGAGAAGACTGACACCACCGTGTTGGAGACCAAGACGCCGCATGAAAAGCTGTTTGTTGCCTTCCAATCACGGAACCGCATTACAGACTTTGAAGTCTCTGTCTTGGACTTGGACGCAGAGCTCTTTGAGATTCCCGACACCGACTATGCTTGCTCGGTGAGCTTGGCAACCCAAACCTTCAAAGACCTTGTGGCACACCTCCATGCCGCCGGAGACGAGTGCTCGGTTTGCATTGCAAAGACCGAAGTGCGCTTCAAAGCATCCGGGGCACTGGGCAACCTGAACTTGGCGTTGAAGGACAACTCCACCAAACCAGGGGTTGATGCAAACAAGATGATTCGCATCAATGTTTGTCCAAGCTTCGATCAAGACTTTGCACACCTCGGCGGCGCCGAGTTGGAACAGCATTTCCTGTCCAGCAAGTTGTTCTGCTTTTCCAAATCGTCCTTTCCGAACATGACTCTCAAAATGAGCCCGGACACACCACTCGTTGTGGAGTACCCTCTTGGCGACGCTGTCAAAGGCTACTTGCGCTTCTACTTGGCACCCAACATAGGTGTTGTTCAGTCAAAGTGAACCACCTTGTGCTTACATGACAAACCTTGTTATTTCTGTGACACAAGGATGGACGATTTTTGGATGATGTGCTACCCATATGGTAACTTTGTGTTATGGTGTGCAGCAAAACAAGGTGAATTTGCGCCAACAAGTTTGAGATGTGTTGTCTTGTTGTTGTTTTTCAGCTCGTTTTCTAAACTCCGCGATGCGCGCCGTGATGGTTTGGGCGAGCTCCAAATCTCGTGCTTCGACGTTGTGAGGTACCAGGATTTGCTTGCGCAGCGTTTCGTATTGTTGATTGGCGTCGAGTTCTTCGAGCATGTGCGCTTGGTACACGCGCTTGTGTTTCACTCTGGACTCGTGTTGCAGCACCATGCTCAGCTTGCACCGCGTACCGCTTTGCAAATCAGAAAGCTCGCCGTCGTGCTGTGCGACCAGGACCATCAAGTCTTGCTCGGAGCGGCACCTGTCTGCTTCGTTGGACATCATTTGAAGTTTGGTCGACACGTAGTCGGCGTCGCGCTTGACGATGGTTAGCTCAGTGACTCGCTCAGCGATCCCGAGCTGCTTCAACACGATTGCCAAAAACGTCATCAAAGCATTCAGAAAGGCAGGCGGCAAAAGGTAAACCAAGAACGACGTCGAGTCGTTGATAGACGCCGAGTCGTTGATAGACGTAGTGCTGTTATGCTCAACCAAAAGGATGTCGGCCACGATCTGGAACAGCTGGTTGATGATGCCGATGGTACCAACGGAGATCAAGATGCACTGCGAGGCCCGAGACAGCCGCTCCAAATGCCGCTGGGCGATCGCCGAGTCGACCGTGATTGCTTCGCGCTCGCGCCTCAAGTAATCCATAAACAAGTTCTTCTGCTCCGTCAAAGTCTCTTGAGGTACTCGTAGCGTTTTCAACAGGTCCGCTACGTCATGGTTTGTCATTGACGCTTCCGTGTCGTCAATCGCATGCCTTTCTCGTCGTTCTTGGTGTTCTTGGTGTTCTTGGGGCAACGCCTCAAAGTTGTCGCTTGGCGAACTCGACCAACTCGCCGAAGCATCGTCGCTCAACATGGCAATTTTTTATTGTTTTTCAAGTTTGTATGTACTTTTGTTTCGTCATTTCTTTTAACCACAAGGTGTTTTACTTTTTTTTTACCGAGCCTGACAGAATTAGACACTTGAAGCGTTTACGACGGAGGCGGACGGAGGTGAGTACACTTTTCCGAAAGGGTTGAGAACAACACCATATGCATGAGAACCACCCGGCGGCATTGGTTCGAATGAATTGCTACCAATTGCAGTTTGTTGGCACACTTCGTAAGTGTGCGACCCAAGTTGTGGGCTTTCTTTCGATGGATCGACAAGGATGCTAATGGCATACGCGTTACCCTTTTCCGGAGCTGGTGCGTTGGCCTTGATCGAGTCCAACATCGCGTCGAGCGATGGTTGGACACCGACTTTGGGCACTGTGTTGTATTCGCACGTATAGTTCTTGTTGATGACAAGCGAGCCAATGCAACCCTCAAGTCCACATGAAACCCATGTGGACGGGTCGGCGGTTGTTTTAGTATTTTTCGTTTTGTCATAGGGAATGCATTGGGTGCAGTCTCCTGAACAAGTCCCGTCGGTCCCCGTGGTCCCGGTGGTCCATTTGGTACGTGACATACTATTGCACTGTTCTTGGGTAACTTTTTCTTGTGGTGCTACGGTGCAAACATGTACACTTGTGTCAAATTGCCCTCCTTGGCAAGACGCGGAGCTGGCTTCGCACTTAGGTGTGCTTGTTTTGGTGAACTCTCCTGTCTGTCCGACGAGCTTTGTAACGTCGACGTTGCACGTACCAGAGGTTGGCGACGTTGAAGGTGCCCACTCTACTCCATACGAGTTGCAAGAGTCTTGGCACGACACGCTACTCACACACGAGTTGGAGGCGTTGTCGTACTTTGTGTTGGCCTTGCAAGCTTCGGAGTTAGCAACACACACTTGCGTTGTTTGGCCCGGAGGCGTTACAAACCTTCCGGTCTGCCCAGTGAGTTCGTCAAAGTCAATTTTACACGTTCCGTTACTTGATGTTGAGGTTGACGCCTGCCACTGCAAACCAGGAGAAGTGCATGCATCTTTGCAGTCAGACGACACGGTTTTGTTGCAGATGCTGTTTTGGGCGTCCCAGTCTCCTTTGCAAGTTGAAGAGCACTGAGCGATGTTGTTGACACACGTCTTGGAGGCAGCATCCCACGTTGCTTGGCACGACGACTGGCACGACGTTTCAGTCGGGCAAGTCCGAGTCGCAAAGTACACAGCAAGCGCAACGGCTGCAACTAGTAGCAAGCACAGCACGGCGAGTCCTGTCCAGACAAGCACCGGGTTTTTCAGAAAGTTTCGCGACTTTTGCGTTGAGTGGCTGACATGGCTTGCTTGGCTTGCTTGGTGGTCCATGAGAGGGAGAGACATGATGAGCTTTGGTAGGTTGTTGAATTTGGTTTTTTTAAAGAGTGTGTTTTACACTGTTTGTGCAAACTCGCACGTTTAGAGACTTTGCGTTTGCCCGAATACGTTTAGGTGCTAAAAAGCATTGTAGCGTTTAGTCGGGTGCTAGGTAAAAATACTCAAAGTGCAGCCCAACTTTTCGTTGCCATGGCATCCAAAAATGCGTTTCCTTTCATTTGGTTGCTTGAGAATCTACACAAAGACACTAGTTTGCGGGTCAGTGTCGGGCACAATATTGACATTGCAGTGTTGTCAAAAGACGAAGTGGGCCATGAACTTCAACAACTTAAGTCTTCAAAGGTGAAGACCGCTTTACTTGCCGTTCAACACGACTCTTTGGAATTGGGAAAAGCTGCAAGCATTTTTCTCAAGACTACAACTATTAATGATAAAGAACGTAATTTGCTAGAGTCGTTGGTAGAGTCGTTGGTCACACCGGGGTGGCCGCTTGACGACAAGACTAAAACAACCCTCGTGGAGCTTCAAGAGACATTAACAAATGACTTTTTGCCGTCTGACAAGCGTGTGGCAGAACATGTCAAGTCGTGTGCACCTCAAGAGCAACAACAAGGTATTGAAACCAAATTCATTACTAACCAGCCGGATGTGCCGTCTGTGCAATGTTTAAAAGAAGGCTTGCAGGGTTTACAGCGTCTTCCAGATGGTCTTCCAGATGGTCAGCGCAAAAACTTTGCCGACTGGATTTTGGAAAGTGCTCACAAAGTCAACACCTCGCCAGATAAAGACACCTCTGAAAAGCTAGGCATCTTGAATGAAATGTTTAGTCTTACTTGTCTTAAAAACACCGACCTCGCAACGTGTCCACCACCCAACCATCAAGAGTGCATGGACTTCGCACGTACAACGTTTCCGAAACTTGAAGACGTATCCGAACACTTGGCTGCGTGCGCCGAGTTGTCGTTTCTTGTGGTTCACAATCAGGGCAGGCAGTTGTTTGAGACACTTGGTAGATTTGGTGGCGCAACCACCTCGACGTTTGAAAAGGGTGTCGACTCGGCTTTTATCAATATGACAAACAAGGACTGGCAATTTTTAGTGTCGTTTTTTGCGATAGTTTTGACAACCCCGACGCCGGCATGGTGGAACAACCCTCGTGGGATTCCTCGCATCCAACATGCCGTCATGATGGGATCTTGGCCACCCCGAGGAAACAGCCCAATGGTGCGCTTGCAGTTGGTCGACTTGCACTGTTCCCTGTTCTTACTCTGTGCCAAAAACGCTTGTCACAAACGTCTGTCAAGCCAGTTTGGGTTACCCAAACAAATATCAATCGCAGTTTTGCTGCCTCACGATGTAAATCAGACCGAGCTGGTTTCTGTGTTTTACTCACAAGTCAGTCGCTGCGACTTTGGTTCTATTTTTGGAAACAAGGGCGAGTCTGGCTTAAAACTGTGCCTGTATGGCGATTTTGATACAGTCAAATCCAACACTGTGTGTGGTGTGCAAGTGTCTGTGTTCGATAGGTCACAGTACAACTTGAAAGCACACGACGTGTTTTTGTACGACATCAATTCTGTTCACTTTCATCCGCAAAACAAGCAATTTGTCGAGAGCCCTAACATTTGCGGCGACAACGCATGCTTGGTCGGCGGTGTTGATAAGTTCTTTAACATGGAACGATACAACAAAAAAGTCGATGCACTTAAAACCAAAGATTATCAAGACCAAGCTCAACAACTACAACTACAACAACTTGCCCAAGAAAAAGAAGACGCACGAAACCGACAACTTGCCCAAGAACAAGAAGACGCACGAAACCAAGAACTTGCCGAAACAAAAAACACACGAAAGCGACTTGGTGCCAAAGTACAACAAACACATCAAACAGACGACGAATACCGGACAAAACACAAAAATATTCAAAGATTTGTCAACCAAGCTTTGCATCGCAGGATTAAGACCCAGCAAGAACCACAAACCACGATGTACAGAGACGATGCCGCCACAGTTGACACCAAACCCGGCGATGACCATCCACACACAAGCACCGAGGTCCGCGGTGCACCAAACAAAAGTGGCCTAGTTGAGGAAGACATTGCCGAGGTCCGCGTTGAACCATACGAAAGTGACCAAGTTGAGGAAGACATTGCTCCGCACGAAAGCTTGCTCACACCGAACCAACTTGTTTATCTGTTTAAAGACCCAGGTGACGAACGTAAAGTGTGGACACTGCGCCAAATTTTCGCCAAACGTTTCCTTGACGTTTACACACACCCTTCTCGATCGTTCGAAAAAGCGTCCGAACAAGCGTTGTATGAACAAGCGTTGATTGACTTCGCAAAATGGATGGCTAAGCACGTGAATCATCCCGTACAAAGCATCTGTGCTGGCTTGTTCGTAACCTTCGATGTGTTTGGAGAAAACGTCAGTACCGATTTAGATACATGGTTTCGCGACCCTAATGCCGCACAAGCACCAAACCCAATACTTAGCATTTTGAAACGCCATGGCTTAGAAACCTACGTGAAGATGTATAATCTGGAACCTTTCATAGATGGCGCCATTGTGTATAGTGTGGAAGATTGGATGTTGTTGATGGAGTACGGAGACCAAATGTTCAAGTATTTCGACCAAGTCAACAAAAAAAATTCTGCTTTGTGGTTCACACACGAAATTGTTTTCGGGCGAAAAGACTATTCGTTTGGAATGGTCGAAAAAGTGAGGGACGGGAATAATGTATACAAGGTTTTGTATGATTACTATAGCAGTAAGTACAACCTTTCCCAACCAGGCGTAAACGCAAATCTGGAAAGTGTCAAGTCTTTTATGTGCCGCCACCTAAGTGATACGTGGAACATTTTCAAAAAATTCCATGGCGGCAACGTCGATGTGGCTTCAATATTTTTTGCGCGCTTCGTGCGCGTCAAAGCGCTCTATGCGCGGCACGTACAACGAAAAGGTGTGCAAAGCACGGGTACGACGCTTCAAGATGCTAAAACACCCGAGCTGGACGGTTTCATTAATGCCATGCCTCACTTTCTTGACCATATTGGTCCGTATGATTCATTCAAGTTGCCCTATGGGGACACGTATCAGAAGTTTGTACTTGATTTGACTACAAGTAAATTTCAATGTGATGTGCGACGGCAACCAACGAACACTTTACGACGTTCACCCCCTATCCAATTGCAAACAAATACGGACGCGCAAGTTGAAAGGCAACCATCGTCCAAAGGTGGGTCAAGCCCATCGTCCAAAGGTGGGTCAAGCCCACCTGTACTCGAGTGCTCGTCACCAGGACCTTTCGAAAAGTGTGGTGTCGCAAACCAAAAACAATTTGATGCATTCGTAAAGAGTTTCAAAACCCTCTTGCCTGCCGACCAAAAAATCGTTAGCCAATGTGCAAAGCTTTGTTTCGTCGGCATACACAAGCGAGCCGAAACTTTGTTTGTTGAGCTTGGAAAGCTCTTATTGGACTCAACTGTCCCATCTTTGACTGAATCGCAAACACAACTGTCACATGACGAACAACAAGTGCTACTACACCAACAATACTTTCACAAGGGTGTGAAAGCAGTTGTCGACGCAATGAAAGAACGCCCGGGTAGCGCATTTTCATGTTTGTTTCCTTTTGTCGCTTTGGTGGTCGTGGACCCACTGTGGCCTTCGGCCAAAGTTAAGAAGGTACGCGCGAACGTGTTTGTGTACATGCGTGGAGGGAAAGAAGGCCGCAACGGTTTGCGATACAACTTGTTTTTATTATGTGCTAAAAAGGCAGCGCTTTCTCTGCGTAACGAGGTCACAGGAGTTGAGAAACAAAACGTTTTGGCCACAGAGCTTGATGTGTCGAATACCCAAGACGTTGACGTTTTTATTGAACAGGTACAACAATGCGCGGTCGCTTCTGCTTTCGGCAAGCAACCAGATAACGCCGAATCAACACCGACATTGTATTTAAACAAACCGGACACCGTCAAATCATACACAAAGCCAGTTTGTGATGTCAACATAACAGTAAGGTCGAAGCCAACAGAGAGTGATGCACACATACAACTTGTTGACTTGGACACAAACAGTCCTTCAAAACAACACTGTGCGTTTATGAAAAGTCCAAACATGAACAATGGCCATGCTTGTATAATTGGTCAAGACGATGAAGACTTTCTGTTACCAAACAAATCCTTCAAAGCTCTCAGAAGCATATTGCGTCAACAAGCTGAGCGAGCAAAGCGTGGGCTACTTGACAGATCCATAACACCCCAAGTAGCAAGCCCTTTGCCCCAACCACCCGCACCTGCCCCCCAAAATAGACAGAAAGACAAACGCCAAACAGCGAACAAAAGCGACACGTCACGACACAATACCGCCGCCCGACGACACCAACCCAGGCCCGAAAGTATGCAACTCCAAACCAAGCCCGGAAGTATGCAACTCCAAACCAAGCCTGGAAGTACACCCGCTCTCAAAAGTACCGCACGCGAGGACCCGCGTCCACAACACGACCCACGAAGTGCCCATGGGCAATCAATTGACAACGGTTCACACATTGGCATCCCAGGCCACCCGGATGACACCTCAATCTTGCACCAACATGACTCCAAACTTGAAGGCAGCGATACGCGTGACCAAGAATTGCACGGGCCCAGCTTGCACGCCCAATTTCGTAAAGAGGGACTCTCAAACCAGCACATGGTTGGTTTGCCAGACGACACGCATGATAAGAGCTATCAAGACGTGTTGAACAAATTCAGACGCGACAACGAAGACAATCAGACAGGAGTTGGTGCAATGCAAACAGCTGGACGTGAGAGCTTGAACCGTCGACTTGAAAGTCGACGACAAACATTACAACCCACTCAAAACCTGACACCCTCGGCGCATGAACTTGAACAAGAACAAACAAACGCTACAAGGCCGACATTACAACAACAACAACAACTAAGCACGGCGATTCTCCCAACCCAAGCCCCAACAAGCTCGGCGAGTCAACCAAGCCAACACCCATCAAGCGCTTCGAGTCAACCAAACCAACACCCAACAAGCGCGTCGAGTCAAACAAACCCACACCCAACAAGCGTGACGAGTCAAACAAGCAAAGAACATCGAAGCGCGGCGAGTCAACCAAACCCAACACAAAAGCCAGTCAAAACACAACACACAAATCAACCGCCATCTTTAAACGGTCTTCAAGATGGCGCCATACAAGCGAAAAAGCTAAGCGTCGTGTTGATGCCACCTTTGTTCGTGTTCGATCCTAACGTCCATGTCGAGATGTTGAAGCTAGATGGGAAAAAGACGAACACTACGTCTTGGCTCGCGAAAAACAAGGACTTGTTAAAGCAAACAGCACAGTTCCCAGGAGTTGAGTTTTCAACCACTCATGGAACTACCTACGACGCAGCATTCTACGCGAAGATTGACAACCTTGAAGCTTCTCAAATCAACAACATAGTTGCCAAGCTTCAAGAAGCCGCACGAAACTTCACGTCCGAGTCGTTTGCTTATTGCAGCATGGTCATCATGACAAAAACCAGCAAAACGACTCACATCCGGGTACTCACTTTAGGACGAAACCCTGTCATCGTCTATGCAAAACGTGGCCAAAACGACTTGAAGTTGATTAAAACATACCAAACTGGCAAAAACAAAAAAGACAAAAACGTACTGCACAAAGACAACACACAAAACATAGTCGTCCAAGGGTGCGTTGTGGGTACACCTTGTATTGGAAGACAAGACACGTTTTCAGATGACGCATTCGACTTGGAAGGCCGGCTATATTTACTGGGTTCTTCTTTGAGAGACATGCCTTTAAGACCAACGACAACTTGGACACGCGCTTTTGAAATTAATGCTCTGGTTCCAGTAGTACGCGGGCTTGGCCATACCCAACCTTCGAAAACGGCGTTCATTGCGGACACTCATGACCTGGAACCGAACACGACGACGGTTTGTGCTGTGTTCACAGGAGAAGTTGATTACCAGGCAGCGAATTGGGCTGTGCATGCTTTCCCGCACGTGATAGCAAGTGCCGTAAATGCTGTTCCGGACATGCCATACTTACCAAGCTTGCCTAGCCGGCAAATCCATTTTGATAGAGCCACCGGGCAGCTTACACAACGGTTTGCCCGGCTCATCGGCACCGGATTCGCAAAGTGCGTCACAAGTACAGATGCCAAGCATGGCTGTATAGCCACAAAGTCCTCCGAAGACTTGGTGGGCAAGGTGCAAGTCGTGTTGCACGACGACGACTACCAAGAAGAACTTGCTAAGGTAGTTCTTTTAACAGAGCGACTTGGTGGCTTCATAGACGTCTCGCAAATTGCATTGACAATGCCAACCAGCCCAAAACAAGCGTGCAAGTACACAGGTGACTTTCCGGCTGTTCTGGACAAGTGTGGTACACTTGTTGCACAATGCAAGGAAGGCATGCGTGGTGCACTTCGGGTGTTTTTGATGCCTCAAGGCCAGAGCCTTCCTCAAACACTAAGCTCCCAAATCAAAGTCGACATGTGCATGGAACTCATGATGTTAAATGTGTGCAAGTTGATCCACACAGACGTTAAACAACAAAACTTTTTAATGCACGACAGTAAGTGCAAGCTCATAGACTTTGGTTTTCTTACGGACTTTACAGACATCGACGGCATGAACCGTCTGTATGTTGAAAGCTTCAAGACCACAAACGCGAATCACAGCTATGCTTTGCTCCAAAAAGATACTTCGCAAGACTATGTTGCAGACTTTTTTGACATGTACTCTTTGTGCAAAATGTTGGGCTTAAAAGACATAACAAAGAGAATCGACAACCTTGACGCTTCTGTTACTTGGGCAGACGTGTTACGGAGTGTGCAAGACGAAACGAATCTTGAAGGAGTTGTCCGCAAATACATGACATCTTTGTCATCTAGGTCTCCCGACAAGAAAAACGAGTTGGCAACAAAGCTTTCAATACTTTTGACTGGCGGCATGTGTAAGAGAACAAACTCCATCATGCAACGGTTTAAAGCACCTTTGGATTTCCGCAAATATATTGTTTGGGCTGTTCTGAGAGACAGAATGCACGAAGATAAGCCTCGCAAAGCAAGGACTCTCAAGCCAATCGTGGAAACTCCAACAAATGATGCCATGGAAGCAAATGCCGAGCTCTCTGTGATTGGCGACTTTGAAGACCTTTTGATTTGTGCAAACAGCAACAGAGGTTTAAGTTTGATTCCAAACGCCGACGTCTCGGAGGTGGGGGACCAAACCCACACCTATGCGCCACCACGCACGGTGAGTCGAACAAGCCAAAAACAACCAAGCACGGCGAGTCACACAATCCAAGACCCAACAAGGAATGAGAGTCCAACAAGTCAAACCCCAACAAGCGCGGCGAGTCAACCAAACCAACACCCAACAAGCGCGGCGAGTCGACCAAGCCAACCCCAAACAAGCTCGGTGAGTCAAACCAACCCAAACTTACCAAACTCTTCAAACTCGAGTCAAACTCCGGACGCGGAGGGGAGAGCCCACCAACCCTTGCCCAAGTCGGCAAGTCAACCAGAGCGACCACGAGTACCAATTATTGCGAGCAGGAGGCGAGATTTACCTCGTGCTCACCTCAAACCGGGCGTTGATGACAAGCTTGTAGTGTATGCAATGCCCCCTTTGTTTACTTTTCGCCCTCAAGTCCAACTTGACTTGCTCAACTATGACAATCTGGATGAGAGACAGCAATCTAAATTGCTCAAGACACATGCTACGTTTTTGAGACAAACCCAGCACTTTGTCGGCGTCGATTTTGCAAGCTCACTCGGTGTCACTTACGACAGCGCATTTTACGCACAGTGCCGAATATTTGAGGATAGTGACATTAGCCAGTCGGTGCATGCACTCCAAGATCTTGTAAACAACTTTCAATCAGAATCGCATGCTTCTATGTGCATGGTCATTGTGACGCCTGGTCAAACAGATGGCACACGGGTGGACGTACTGTCTTTGGGACCGAACCCCGTGCTTGTATTTGATGAACGACACCAACTGACACACGGTTGGGAGTCACTTGGGCTCGCCAATAGCAAATACACACACGACAACAAAACGTACACAGGCTCTCAAGTCATCGAACGCGTGAGTAAACGTCTTGAAAGTCCTGACAATTGCGACATTTGGAATCCAACCATAGGTGCCACACATTCACGTGCATTACACGATATTACCCACGACAAGGTAACTGCAAACACCGGCCGCGTTTTTGTACTTGGTGGTGGTTTTTTCAATAGTGCTTTAAGTGACTCTGAATACACTGCGCAAATCATACTTGCAGACGTAAACACCGAACCAAAGTTGCCTTCTCGCACAGCATTCATTGTCGATCTTGACACGTTGCCTCAACACAAAACCACTATATGCTGTGTTGTGTCAAGCACGGGCAACTACCACGTACCCAATTGGGCGGTAACAGCCATACCTGACATGATTGCAGAGAAGCTCTTTTTTACTACCGATTTCAAACTTATTCGCGGTTTAAAACATCTTCGGTGGTTGCCGCAAGACGTCGACACCGGCGTGTTGACACAAGACGTAGTGGCAACTTTAATAGGAAAGGGGGGATTCAAATGTGTAATGTCAACCGACGTTATGCACACATGTGTTGCTAAACTACCCGACATTGACCTTCACAACAAAGTCCAAGTCGTGCTGACAAAAAAAGATTACGATTCCGAACTAAGCAAGTCGTCGCTGATTCGTGTTTCTCTTAAAGGGTATGTTGACTTTCGAGGCATTGTGCTTGTTATCACAAACGAAAGTCCAACATGTTTGGTAAAGAAGCCAGCTCTTCCTGTGTACGATGAGTGCAAAACTATCCGCGGTACTTGTCTTAAAAAGTACCAAAAAGAAGACGTTTTACAAGTCGTCGTTATTGACAAAGGTGAGGCGTGTTGGTTTGTGAAAGGTGGCAAACTTGACAAAGACCTTGCTTTTCAGTTGTGTGTCAACATCATGATATTCAACGCTTGTAAGTTGATTCACGGTGACGTCAAAACGGGCAACGTAATAATGCACAACCGGCGCTGCAAATTGATCGACTTTGGACTTACACAGAAGTTTGAAAACCTGAGTCAATTTTTTAAACGTTTATTTTCACGCAAACATTCAAAGGCACGTAATCACAATCACAGCTCACGGTTGTTAAAAGCAACTCCTGGCGAAATGGACTTTGTCGTTGATTACTTTGACATGTACGGAATTTGCTACATGTTTAACTTAGATGACATTATGGAAAGAATCGATGCGTTGGACCCAGAGGTCACGTGGACCAACGTTCTCGAACGGTTTTGTGAGCCGAAACCCACACAAGCCGACTTTGAAGACACAAAACGCGACTTGGAAGCCCAAAAACGCGACTTGGAAGCCCAAAAACGCGACTTGGAAGCCCAAAAACGCGACTTGGAAGCCCAAAAACGCGACTTGGAAGACAAAAACCGCCACTTGGACTTGGAAGCCAAAATACGTGACTTGGAAGCCAAAATACGTGACTTGGACTTGGGAGCCAAAATACGCGACTTGGACTTGAAAGCCAAAATATGCAAAGCTTTGTCGGGATGCCAAGTTCAGTATTCCTTGTTCACAAAGCTAGACAAGTTGCTCACGGGGGGTACCGTTAAGACAGTCGATACCATCATGAACACTCAAAACATAAATCCTGAACAACGGGTTTTGGTTGTTGACGCCGAGCTATACGGGAGCACGTTTCCTCCTTACACAAAAGCCTTGAAACACAATTCGAATGACAACACGCTTACTGACAAGGACTCTGTCACGTCCGGCAAGAGCACAGAAAGTAACCCATACATACACCACGACCCGGACAAACTCAAATATGCTAAAGATGACGAGCTTGTCGTCGTGTTTGGCTTTGTGAAAGATCACTTCCTTGGGTACATACAGGGTACCGACGAAAATGTTCCCAAGTGCATTGGTTGGATTCCAGAAACCCACGTAGAGAGCATAGTTGAATTTGTCGACACAGAAGTACAACAACAACAACAACAACAACAACAACCACAACAACAACAACCACAACAACCACAACAACCACAACAACAACAACAACAACAACAACAACAACAACACGACGCGTCTTGGCTTCGCACCATAAGGTTTGAGAATGTGGCCGTAACGGTTAAAGCTAACCCGTCGACCAGAGCAGGAGATCTCGTTGCGCAGCTAGAGCGTGATGAAAAATTAAAAGGGTGTGATCCCGTACTAATTCGCAAAGGCAAACCGCTTCGTCCGGGAGATCCAGTGGGCTATTTTGACGATGGTGATATTCATGTCATTTGTTCAGCGAAGTTGGCTACCAAACTTGCCAAACCAACTTTGTTTCAAGGTGACAATAATTTGGACGCTGCGCAACAAACTTTGAAGGGTGTGCTGGAACTTGTTGCCAAAGAAAGGTACAATAATACAAAGGTATGTTTACCTATCGAAATTTACACGTTTGACAAAGAGGGTGACAAAGTTGTTTTGAAAGACACATCAAGTCTCGTAAGCTTGGCGGACGCCAAAGCGTGCAAAGAACGTTTGAACTTGGTTTCTCAAAGCGAAAAGGTTGACCCAGCAACCAAAACGCGAATACAAACAAGTCTTGATTCTTGTAAAAATGACCTCGACTATGCAAACCTTGCCGACTTGGAATATGTCAACCTCGTGCTGGGCAACCTTGTTCGCGCCGCGACTGAGCTGCCCAAAGACATACAAGACAATATGCGCGAACTTGTGCGGAGCTTTGAGCAACCAAGCACACACCAAGTCCACACCATCCCGGAGGGCGGTAAACCTGGGACAGACGATGCGACATTGCAGCGTTGATGCGGAATCGTCGAGTTCGAGTGATGACGATGACGACGAGTATGCACTTTAAAATCATCGTGCCGTCACCAAGTGGCAAAACAACCAAACTTGGTTGTTTCGTCCGTGCTATTTGACCGTTTGCCGCGTCTAACCTTTTTAAACCACGCAAACATGAAGCAAAACAAACTAAATACCCAAGTCACCTTGTCGCAAGCTTTGTGCGTTGTTGCGTTTGTCCCTGTCTTGTGTGTTTAAGTTTATATACTTGTGTAGAAAATAAAGTCGTTGCTTTTGTTTGCCAGGTATTGGTTTGGACAACATGTGTGCTAATTTCAAACCATTATGGCAGTGCCTAAGATTACTTGAAAGCTCATCGCAACTCAACTTGACAACCATTTTGAAAAGTGAGAGGCTTCAAAGTGTTCCCACACTCGATGTTACACACACCACTCTTGGTAGCGAATTGCGTGCTCGTTTTCAATGGCTCCCTCAAGAAGCGGTCAGCTTCGCAGAGTCGTGGCCTTGCAGCCCAGGAGAAACGTTTCAAATCATGACCCTTTTTTTTGGCAGTTTGAACTTGGACGGCATGTTTACACGCCAAAGTGACATGACGTTTTGGTTGCAAAAGCTTGGTGGGTCAGACAGCAACACCAACCACTTTCTTGCTCAACCTTTGTGGGAGTACCCTATAGAAGCCACGCAATTTTGGGATTACTTGATTAGAAGCGACGACCGTGGTTTTGACCGCCTGGTTGAGTTTGCTAAATGTCTTTCACAGAGTGTTGGCAACACAGCACGCATTTCGGCTTACGTGGTTGATTTTTGCGCACAAAATGCTCATGCCGTAGCAAGCACACAAGGTTTGTTTTCATGGATGACGAAACTCGACGTCCAGAAACCAGGTGTCGTCAAGTTTGGATTGTGTACAGATGTACCAACCATAGCCGACTACTACCTTTGGCAGCCAAGTAAAGGACATCATTTGGTGGTGTACAACTCGGATTATGCTGCTAAGATCAAGTCGTTGTACGAAACCTTGAACAAAGTGGCGGAGGCCAAGTCGTCTTGCGTGGTTTACGACAAAGCTCTAACCGACGACCACATCGCGTGTCTTAAGCAGATTTTAGATGTTGGTGATTTCGAATTCGCTGCGTGGACGCGCACTACTCGTGCGTACATAACCGAAAGCGTTTGGCAGATCGGCAACCTAGTCGAAGGAATGCTGCGCGGTTTAAAGGCAAGCAACAAGGCTCGTATTGTGTGGCCCATGTTGTCATTACACAACGTCGTTCTTAGCATCGGTCCTAGCGATGACAACAAGGTGCTGCTCACCAACATGGAGGATTGTGTTGTGTTGGGCGAGTTTGACGACAAGCAAATACCAGACTCTCGAAACCCGTGGGTCGTGCACAGCACGCAAAGCATCCAACTTGGAGGGCGCCAACCAAGTTTACAGAGCTTGGTCAACTCGAGCCAAATTTACGACTTGTGTCAAACGGTGTGGCAAGCAACTATGGCGGCTTGCTCGCAATGCTCCGAATTCGACAAACGCAACGTACAAGAGTTGCTGCGAATCCAGTTCAACATGTGGGCTTTACCAGTTGGAGATTTCGAGTACAAAAAGGAAAGCATGTCTGATTTCGAAAAGTTCATGCTTAAACACAAGTTGTTGAGGTTCAACAACATCGAGCTTTGCGATATTAACAAAGGTTTGTCAGACGTCCAAGAATTTAGCATTCGTGGGCCAGAAGACCCACAAAGCTTTATAGTGCACTTGTCGAACACAACAAGCGTCAAAGAAGCTGCGCAACTCGTTGGACGCCTGGTCAATCTTCGCTACGACAAAAAGCTTGTACTCTTGCGCAACAACCAAGAGCTTGAAGAAACCGATGTGTTGTCCAAGGTGGGTCTTCAAGGTACAGAGCTTTCATGTACCGTTCGTGATGCCGACAAAGAAGGTGTCGACAAAGAAGATGCCGACAAAGTTGAGTTTGTGTGCTCACTTGATGGCAGGAAGCCGCACAAAACAATCAAAGTCGGGCTTGACGAAACGTTTGACAAAATATCGGAACTGTACACCAATAAAGAATTTTGCGAGTGTTGCGACGTGCAAATCGAAGACCAAAGCTACGACGCCATAGAGCTCGGCAAGACGCTTTCTGATCTAGGATACAAAAGCAACACAAAATACCATCTTCACGTCAAGAAAGTCACTAACCCGACTTCTTCGGAGGCTTGCCGAGCTTACAACATGTTTTGGCACGTTTGGAATGGCTTTAGCTATTTCGAGGTGTCTACTTTGGCAAACCGTCAATTCATGTACCTACCGTTCGAGGAAAACACTAGAGGGCTTGTGAAATCAATACCAACTTCAATCAGCAAAAGCTTCAGAGCATTCTTAAACGCCAACACAGACTGTCTTGTGCGACACTTGGAAGAACTTGTGGCAAACCCGCAAGTTCCACCAAGCGCAGTTGACAAAGCCGTCCGACTTTTGTTGGCTTGGGACACAAATACAAGTCCGGGCCTCGACGCCACTATGAAGCAACGTGTAAACAAAGCATGTAAAGCTTTTTTTGATAAACGGTTTTTTGATACACGTGTTCAATTACTTGACAAAGTGTTGCCTCAACATCCGCCCGAAACCATTGAACAAGACGGCAAAACGTTCACGTGTTTGCCGCACGTGCCGTTTTGGCTTGGTGACTACACACGTGTCGCCATGTTGCAAAACAAGTTGGTTGCAGCGTCGTGCGACGCTGGAATTGTGATTTTTGATTTGTTGACGTGTGCGACTTTGATGCCAACCACGATTGCGTGGACCGACTTGCAGCCAGAAAGCTTGGTGTTTTACAGCGAAGTGTGCGTGTTTTTTGCTTCAAAGAAACCTGGGTGTACGCACACGATGTACCGCCTCGACCTCGACACGTTGATGGTGTGGGACGTTGTGGTGTTGACAAATGCAAGTTATAAAATCAAGCACATCCAAACAAACGAAATTAACATTGAACAAAACCCAACGGTCCAGTTAATCGTTGAGGACGAGAACAAACACCTTTTGGGTTTTGTCGTTCCTTCGCCGGAGGTTTACCCAACACTGGGTAACTTGCATTTTAGAAAAGAGGGTATAAAAGAGGGTGGTGCTGTTGTTCAACCGCCAAAATGGGTCACAAATTGGACAAGCTTGGCGGATGGTGCAGTTCATACAACTTCCATTGATGGAACAACTGTAATGGGTGGCAAAAGCGTGTACATTGATGGTGCACCTTTACGAAATTGCCAAGGAATTACTAAACACTCGAGCGAAGCCGAACTAGCCGAACTTGCTCGAGCCCGAGCCGAGCAATTAAATGCACACCAGTCAAGATTAAAACGCTTGTTGGGACGCGTGCACACTCCACCTAGTTGCTTTGATAACCTAATGACGACTTTAGACATGTATTACATTCTTTCAAAATTGATTGACTTGCAAATTGAACAGAAAGACGTAAAGAAATTTAAAAAGCAAATTAGAAGGCTTTCACAAATTCCACAAAAGGTTGTTGACATGTTGAATCATGACACAACTGTTTCGTGCTTTGATACCAAGGGAATAAAACGAACTGGGTACTTAACAAGCTATGCTCCCTTGTTTCCGACCGAAAACTGCGAGGCTTTGGTCGAGAAACTCGGCAAAAAATCGTGCAAACAAGTCACACGTTTGTGCGAAACCGCACGAGTTGTTGTTCACAAAGACGAAACTTCGTGGTGTGCGCATGACGAAGTACTGGCCAGAGTCGAGCAGACCTTGAAAGTGTGGAGAGGCTACCGTGTCGGCGAGTCTTACTTGGCTCCAACCATGCTTGCTGTGAGCTGGGAGCACGAAAAAAATACCATCATAGCACACACAGTGCCTCCAGATTTCAGACTTCTTGACGACACAGAAAAAAAGTTTTTTTTGAGGCAAGCCGCGCAAGTCGTGCTGTGCGAAGCTCATCACAGGTTGGGAAACAAACGCAATGGTGGTACGTGCCTTGTAGAAGTCATTGAAGGCTTCGAAGATCGCTTGACCAGAGAGGTGTTCGCCGAACAGCAAGAATACTTAAATGTTGGCAAAATTTCGGACATTATGTTTACAACAAAAGAGCCGCTCAATCTTCCCAACCAACCAAGTGTGCACGTCGTGTGGTGGTCAATCGGTAAAGTTTCAAACAAACAAAGGATCCCGCACGACACCTACCGGCTGTTTGACATTGTCAATCAGGACCTCAACTCGTTTGCTACTTCTCGGAACCTGTATGTCGCAAAAGTCAAGAACCAACCGGTTGGGTACTTAATTGAACCAAACATGCGTCTCAGCGACTACACTCCGATTGGCGAGAAAGAAACTACGTTTTACCAAGGCCTCACCATGGCAACCAAACAAAAAGACGTCAAGCGCGTCTTGACGTTTCTTCAGCAAGTGCTGAAAGCCAAGCGCTATTTGTTGCTTAGTATTAAAGTCGACGATGTCAACATAGACTGCGACAAACTCGAAAAACTCGTGGTCAACAAGGCGAAAGTAGCCGATACAATGGAGCTGCTTTTGGTAGGCGTCGCGTGGAATGCCAACATTTGGGTCGTACAAGAAGGCGAGCCAACAAAGTTGTTGTTCAAACTTCCGGGTGCGTGGACAAACGTGGTTGTTGAGCAAAGCACAAGACACACTATGATTTTGCGACCCAAGCAAAGACGTTTACGGACAAGCCAAGACCCAAGACTAGACTTTGCCATGCTCAGCAATCTGTTTGAACTCAACTTGCCGTACACTCGCACCATAGGGTCAAAAAGTATGCACGACATGCGCAACAAGTTGAAGACAGTATGTAGTGCCAAAGCTGACCAAGATTTGGCGGTCGACTTTGCCAAGTCGACTTATACGATTGTCAACTTTAAAGCAGTCAAATTGTTTGCTGACATCCTCAAAGCACGCAAGGTTGTCAAACATGTCGGCATAGACGACATCAAGAGCTTTGTTCGCCGCCTGGTCTACAACCGACCAATCACGTTTGTTGGAGAATGTGACGCATACATGCTCCGCGACCAGGGCAAGCTAACCAAACAAACATGTGACAACAACAAGTTTACAGAAGAGAGCGCGCCCCAAGGCACCAACTCGTACAAAGACATCCAACTCGCAGCTTTGCTTGGCATAAGCACCCCGACTTTTTTCATCAACAAAGGTGAACGAACAAACATGGGGATAAACGCAATCCCGGGTGATTTTCAGCGCGTGGGTGTTTACGTGGCGCAAGTCGGCCCACGTTTTGAGAATGAGTTGATGGAGTCGCGTTTCATGATCGTGAGTTCCAGCAAGATTGACAACACCAATGATGAGATTCGTGCATGGGCAGGGTTTTACGATGTGACGCATTTTCCATCTTACGCCGATGCTAAAGCAAATAAAGACAACTTTATTGAGTTTAGCCACAACGATCAAGATAAGTACTTTAACAAGGCAATCTATTCAAAGCACATAGACTACTTGGCCAGAGTGTTTTTGAACGAATGTAAACGCCGCCAAGAAGACAGTAACACCAAAGTGGTCGTTGCACGGGTGACTGGCCTTGGTTTGGGAGTCTGGCTAACATGCTTGACAAAAACCATGGGTAAAGACGACACAAAAAAAGCTTTCAAACAGCAAGTCAGAGACCTCTACGTGGAAGCTTACCTGAACGTGTTCGAGAGCATGCAACTTGGCGCCACCATACGTCTCGAGTTCCTTTGGATAGAAGTGACACCGCGTGTTAAGTCTAAAGCGGAAAAGTTTGGAGACAGTGTCGTATTCAAGGGTGATGGCAACCCAGCGGGCAACCCAGCGGGCGTACTAGGCAACGACAACGAAATGCTAGTTGCCCAGTACGCATGGGACGGCAACTCTTGGCCAGGCAACGAGTACTGGGTTGGCAGCCTTGATGCATCGGGCGACCCCGCGGCGGCGAGCTGCTCGTGCATCGCCGAACTCCAAAACCCAGATGTCAACCCGTATGTGCTTGCCAACATTCGTGGGTTCGACGCACGAATGACTCTCGAAGCCGACTTGAACCAACCTTTGAGCGACGTCGACCTTGGCGACTTGGAAGGCTACGCAACATTTTTGAAGCAATGTTTTATGGACGCAAAGAACAAGATCCAAATTTCAAAAACAGTGTGCCGACGCATAGGCTTGGACGACAACACGTTGACCTTGGACAATTACAAAAAACTCAAGTCTGCACCTTTAGAGGACACGAGCCAAGTCGGCGTCATGCTAGGCGATGAAGGCCGTACACCAAAGTTTGTGCGACGCAAAGTTTGGCTTGCTTTGCGCGGTGTCTTTAACGTGTTTCCCGGATTTGTGTACAACCAGGGTCTTCACATGGCCATGGAATTTTTACTTTTGGTGTTCTCAAACGAACCCGACGCCCAGCAAGACTTTACAGCGTTTTGGGTGTTTTGCTCGGCACTCGTCTCGAACAACATGTTTTGCGTCAACTTACCATCTTTCAGGTTTTGCCTCACCGACATAGAAAACCTTGATGAGAAAAGAAAACCATTAGCAGATTTATATATCCTGAACATGCTCTGCTCGTGCGGACAGAGTCTAGCGTCAATAAAGTATGAGAAGTTGAATGGTCACGAAATGTTTTCCGACCTTGAGAACCGAACACAATTATTTTCGGCAACCAAAAAACTATGGGGTGAAGGTTACTTTAACATTCCCCGTTTGGTGTGGGCGCTGCTTGCAAAACAAGATTTCAATAAGTACTTCGCTGCGCTGAGCAAATCCATCACCAAAGTTCCTGTGCCACCAAATGACGACTGGACGGTGTTATATAAAAACCCTACACAAGTCGACCCCTATTTTGAGTCCTTGGTGAACTCGAGTCATGCACGCGACGCTTTTGCTGCGCCTCGTGTCGGTTTGTACTCTTACTGGTACTTGTCGGACGGTATACTTTTTGTGCCACGCAAGTTTTTAGACGCTTATGTAACCAACTCGATCGAGCTTATTGAATACAACCCCGATTGGTGTGTCAAGCTTTGCTTTGAGAAAATTGCACAAACAAAGGTACCAGCCATCAAACAGCGTGGAACGCAATTTGATGCGCACAACATTGACTTGGTTTGTCGCAAGATTCCAGAGTTAAAAGAAGTCAACAACTTGGCTTTCGAAGTTGTCAGTAAGGACGACCAGGCGTGCCCGCTGTTTGAATTAAACCAAAAGTCTGAAACCGCCAAAAAGTGGTTTACAAAAGCGCTGGAAAAGACACAAGCACTTTACAAGCAAAAACCTCCATATGTGTGCTTGCCAGTCGGGGACTTTGCGTTTGGCAGAGAAGGCACCAACGTTGTAGTTGTCGACACGGCGTGCCAAGTGAACTTGGAAGACCCAGCAATGTGCAGACAGGCTTTGCAACGACTGGCCGCAAAATGCTCCAACCCAGACATACGCAAAAAGTGCGCAACCTTTGTAACACAAGATCAAAGCGACTTTGCTGTGCGCAACATGTGTGCCTTTGTGGCAGACGACGTGGTCATGTTCCACCTTTCTGAGCTCGTTGTACGCATGAAGGTCTACGTACCTAAGCTTGCCCGCAAGTCCGAGCTTGTCTTTAAGGGCGTGTGTACTCTCGACGTCCAAGGTCGCAACGTCCTCGTGCTTCCTGGAGACACCGTCCGGACAGTAAAGCACAGAATCAAGACGGTGCTAGGCGTCGCGTCTCTACAAATACTCGACGAAAACGACGATGTCCAAGACGATGATAGACTTTTTGGCGAGGTTTCCAAACCAAGCGTCAACCTCTTTGGCGTCGTGCTCAAAGAGGCAGGCATCCCAACGAGCGATGGAGACCTTGGAGACATTCCTCCGCATATGGAAGACTTCACCAAAGAGTCCGCATTAGAGTTTGTACACAAACACTTCAAGCTTACATACGATCAAAAAGTGTTTGACCAAGACGTCAGTACGTTTATTGAGCAGGGTGGTCACCTATGCGGAATAGCGCAACCTGAGCCGTACGACAACAAGCACCCAAGTGCGACGTTTGCTCTTTTGCCAGGTATGCATGTGTATCCGATTTGCCACGATGGGACTAACCGCTCGCAAGTCATGTACCGAGTGTTGAAGAACTTTGAGGACAACAACCAAGGCAAGCTAACAGTTCACCCACCCAACGGTGCGTTAACAGGAAACGACGCCAACGAGTTTTTTAGTATGCATGTCAACAACATACCTACAACTGAAATATGGACGAATTGGAACGACATATATTATTTAAAACTTTTCAACCTTTCAATTGTCGAACAAGACGATGAGTTTGCTAAAGAGTTTAAGGAAGCTTTGGAGCACCCAAAAGTATTACGGTTTTTGGACGATAAAGGAACGTTACGTTTGTTGGACCAACCTGGCTTTACAGAACAACGACAAGGGTTTACGAAGAAAAAACAATTGCAAGATTTTGTCGACAAGATCCGTCGGTTTCATAATGAATTTACACTCAAATACTGGAGACTTGACTTGACTGTCAAGTCCGTGTTTGTTTGCTTTAGTCGTTCTCTTGAAGTAAGTCTTCGCCGTTTGCTGGAATCCAACCCTTTGATTGATGGAAATACTTTTAAAAACGTGTTTGTTATCTCACTGCCTTGGTACGACCTTGCTACCCGCGACGAGTATGGCACGTTTGCCGAGAGGTACACATTTATGTCTGAATTGTACAAAAATCTATGGGACTTTACTAGTGTTGAGTCGGTAGAAACCCTTCCGATTACCGACGGAGGGGGGGGAAAAAGGGAAGGTGGAAACGGAAACGGGGCCAACAACGCGTCGGGAAGACGGGAAGAAGGCAAAGGAGAAGGAGGAGGAGGAGAAAGAAGCCAAGGAGGGCAAGAGGGGAGCCAAGGACAAGGAGAAGGAGGAAGCCGCAAAGCCCGCCGACGCCGCGCCCGCCGA
>Ga0208086_1000064_pt1:2500-25656 | contig 25656 bp, 23 predicted proteins | sample LakMenEpi06Jul10_FD_150675 | JGI IMG/M metagenome (GOLD analysis project Ga0208086, IMG submission 150675) | Freshwater microbial communities from Lake Mendota, WI - 06JUL2010 deep hole epilimnion (SPAdes) | ecosystem: Environmental > Aquatic > Freshwater > Lake > Epilimnion/Euphotic...
TAGGGGCGAAAGACCAATCAAACTCGGCGATAGCTGGTTCTCCTCGAAATGCATTTAGGTGCAGCGTCATGCGTTCAGTACCGGAGGTAGAGCACTGGATGGGTTAGGGGGCCTACAAGCTTACCGACCCCAGCCAAACTCCGAATTACGGTACTCCAGAGCATGGCAGTGAGACCACGGGGGATGAGCTTCGTTGGTCGAAAGGGAAACAGCCCAGATCATCAGCTAAGGCCCCAAATTCAGGACTAAGTGGAAAACGATGTGGATCTGCACAGACAGCCAGGAGGTTGGCTTAGAAGCAGCCATCCTTAAAAGAGTGCGTAACAGCTCACTGGTCGAGTGGATCTGCGCGGACAATTTAACGGGGCTCAAGTCCTGAGCCGAAGCTATGGATTTCAACATTTATGTTGGAGTGGTAGAGGAGCGTTGATGATGCGACTGAAGCGGCGGGATAACCCGACGTGGAGTGTCATCAAGTGAGAATGTAGGCATGAGTAGCGAGAGAGGAGTGAGAAACTCCTCCGCCGTAAGCCCAAGGGTTCCTGGGGAAGGCTAATCCTCCCAGGGTAAGTCGGGAGCTAAGACGAGGCCGCGAGGCGTAGTCGATGCACAACTGGTTGATATTCCAGTACCGCCATATACGCGCCAAGCTCAATTTCTGCGACGTGGGGGCTGCCTTCGGGCGAACCTAACTAGCGGGATGCGGGTAACTGAAGGGGGACGCAGAAGGATAGGTGTACCGGGGCGATGGTAGTCCCCGGGTAAATGTGTAGGAGGTCTGCGATGAGAGTTGCGGACACATACTCTGAGACATGATGCCGATCGGATTTCCGAGAAGTCACTAATTCCAAACTGTCAAGAAAAGCCCAGCAGTGAGTAGATATGGCGCCCGTACCCCAAACCGACACAGGTGGGCAGGTAGAGAATACCGAGGCGATCGGGAGAACTATGGTTAAGGAACTCGGCAAAATGCCTCCGTAACTTCGGAAGAAGGAGGACCCACGTAGGGTGAAGCGACTTCGCGTCGCCAGCCTGAATGGGTGGCACAGAGCAGGGGGTAGCGACTGTTTAACAAAAACACAGCAGCGTGCGAAGCCGCAAGGCGCTGTATACGCTGTGACGCCTGCCCAATGCTGGAAGGTCACGAGGATCGGTTAGTCGTAAGGCGAAGCTGTGAATCTAAGCCCCAGTGAATGGCGGCCGTAACTATAACGGTCCTAAGGTAGCGAAATTCCTTGTCGGGTAAGTTCCGACCTGCACGAATGGCGTAACGACTTCCCCGCTGTCTCAACCATAGACCCGGCGAAATTGAAGTACGAGTAAAGATGCTCGTTTGCTGCGGAAGGACGGAAAGACCCCGTGGACCTTTACTATAACTTGATGTTGAGCTTTGAACTGGGCTGTGTAGGATAGGTGGGAGACTGTGAAGCAGGTGCGCCAGCACTTGTGGAGTCATTGGTGAAATACCACCCTGCGTATTTTGGAGCTCTAACTTTGGTCCATTATCTGGATCAGGGACAGCGTCAGGCGGGTAGTTTGACTGGGGCGGTCGCCTCCTAAATTGTAACGGAGGCGCTCAAAGGTTCCCTCAGACTGGTTGGTAATCAGTCGTCGAGTGTAATGACACAAGGGAGCTTGACTGCGAGACTGACAGGTCAAGCAGGTACGAAAGTAGGACATAGTGACCCGGCCATTGCTTGTGGAAGCGTGGTCGCTCAACGGATAAAAGGTACCCCGGGGATAACAGGCTAATCTTTCCCAAGAGTCCATATCGACGGAAAGGTTTGGCACCTCGATGTCGGCTCATCGCATCCTGGGGCTGAAGCAGGTCCCAAGGGTTGGGCTGTTCGCCCATTAAAGCGGTACGCGAGCTGGGTTCAGAACGTCGTGAGACAGTTCGGTCCCTATCCTCCGCAGCCGAAGGTGAGTTGAGGAAGGCTGTCCCTAGTACGAGAGGACCGGGACGGACGTAGCTCTGGTGTGTCAGTTGTCCTGCCAAGGGCACGGCTGATTAGCCACCTACGGAAGGGATAACCGCTGAAAGCATCTAAGCGGGAAGCCCGTTCCAAGATGAGCTCACCCATGCAGTTAATGCAGTAAGGCCCGTGGCTAGATCACCACGTTGATAGGCCGGAAGTGTACAGATGGCAACATCTTCAGCTGACCGGTACTAATCGGCCGAGGGCTTGGATTTTATGCTCGTGCTTGCTCTGGAGTCCTTGAGGCTCGAACGCGATATATCGCGTCGTCTCAAATTGACAACTGATTTCTGGTGGCCATAGCGGCGGGGTCACACCCGTTCCCATTCCGAACACGGAAGTTAAGCCCGCCCGCGCCGATGGTACTTGGGGGTAGACCCCCTGGGAGAGTAGGTCGCCGCCAGGATTAATCGAAAAGCAAAGGCCCCGCGCGAAAGCGCGGGGCCTTTGTCGTTTTCGGTTTTAGTTCGTCTACTTAGCCTTTGTACGTCGATAAAAGCCCAAGTTCTCGCTGTCTGAAAAGCGAACTCCTGGCTGTTCGTAAAGTGAGAAAACAGCAACCATACGCTCCCTATCACCATTTACCGTGGTGACACGGTGCGCCGTATTCCTTCCTCGAAAGACATTGAGTGCGCCTGGATCTATGTCAACACTGATGACCTCAGGGTCGTTGCCCGCGACCAGTTTCCCTACAGCGTCATAGTTTGGATCCAAGTCGGTTCGCAGTTCTCGGCGATATTCGAAAATACCATCATGTTCCGCACGTTGCAGAAGCATCGTGATCGTGAACTCGGAACGGTCAAAGTGCCAATTGAGTGCTTCTCCCGGGCGGTAACCCAGAACATTGACGCGTGCCAACTCATCGTCCATCAGGTGGAGTGTCGAAATGTTCATCGTTGCAGCAATGAACATTCGAAAATTCGGCCATTCGTAGACATCAAGCAGTGGTGTTCCATGAAGCTGGTCGGCACACAGGGTGTGATTGACAGTCATAATTTTCTTCAGTGCTGGATGGTCATCCGATAACCCTTCGACTTTGTCAAGGAAATAGATGTTATGTTCGCGTCGGATTTCAACTGATTCATGTTCCATCCGCTGCTGAATTACGGCTGCTGCGCTCTGCAGCACATCAGTTTTTAGAAAACCAGGCAGTTCAAACATTCCCGTTTCATTGAGGAGATTGCGACAACTGTTGACGAGCTCGTCCCAATCCGCTGAACCTGGCGTTCCAAGGGGATATCTATCTAAATCAACGATGCTCGCGATGGAGTCCATAGTCGAAATGTAATACTTCTGATCCTGGGGTGCTTGTTCTGAAGTGATTTGTATGGGGCCGCCACCGTGCTGTAGTGTCCCGCCGAATTACATGGCTGTGACGGTAGTATTGGTGGGTGCCTACACCTGATAATCGCGGTCCCCGTCGCCCACGTAAAGACGGAGACGCCCCTCGTTCGGCGCGTCCATCACGCCCAACTAGCGCAACAGGAGGCCCGCGTCGGGACGACAGTCGTCCTTCAAGGCCCCGCCGAGATGATGAGCGTCCATTGCGTCCGCGTTCAGAGGGGGACCGAGCAGCGCGTCCTCGCAAGTTTGAAGACCGCCCAAGTCGTCCATCAACTGGTGGCGCTGGCCGCCCACGCAAGTTTGATGATCGTCCAGCACGCCCACGTCGTGAGGATGGCGCGGCACCTCGTCCTCGTAGCGCAGATGATCGTCCGTCACGCCCAAGAGGAGATAGCGATCGACCATCGCGCCCAAGAAGTTTCGATGAGCGTTCATCCAGTCGTGGTCGTCCGTCATTTGGTCGACCAACAGAAGGTCGTGGTCGTCCAGCCGAGGGTCGCGGTCGGCCGAGTGAAGGTCGTGGTCGTTCAGCAGAGGGCCGTGGTCGTCCGAGTGAAGGTCGTGGTCGCCCAGCTTTTGGCAGGCCGACAGAGGGTCGTGGTCGGCCAAACCGTGATGATGATCGTCCAGTAATTCCTCAGACTGCAGCGCAACGTAAGGCGGATGAAGTTCGCCGCCGTACGGGTGGTCGTAAGTACGACCGTGATGACATGCCGCGCATGGAGCACACCACGTCCGAATGGAAGGACGAAGGTTCGGTTCGCCCAGCACGTCGTTCAAAGCCGCGCGTAGAAGAACAATACGACGCACCAGAGCGCGATGAAAAGCGCGCCAGTGCTGCAGCTCTTGCACATATCGAAGCAACTGTTGGCAAAAAGATCAACTCGGTTGTCGGCGATGTTGCTGCTAAGCGTCTCACTGCGAAGCTTGCACTTGCGCTCGACGCATTTGAACGTGAGCGCTGGCAAGATGCGAAGCGCATCATCATTCCAGTGTCCCGCGATTGCCCAGGCATCAAACTGATCCACGAGATTGCCGGTTTGTCTCTGTACCGATTGGGCCAGTGGCGTGACGCCGCGGATCATCTTGAACAAGCTCGTGCAGTTTCAGGTGGCGAAGTTCTCAACCATCCAGTTCTTGCCGACTGTTACCGCGCGTTAATGCGTTATGACAAGGTTGATGAATTGTGGCGCGAGCTTAAAGAAGCATCACCAGATCCAGAAATCATTGCCGAAGGTCGCATCGTTGCGGCTGGTGCGTTGGCCGACAAGGGCGACGTTCAGGCAGCAGTTCGCTTGATGCAGCTTGCTAAGCAGGATCCTGCAAAAGTACGCGAACATCACCTTCGCGAATGGTACGTGCTTGCCGATCTGTACGACCGTTCAGGCGATCTAATCAACGCCCGTTCAATCTTCCAAAGAATTGCCTCGAACGACTCAAACTTCTCGGATGTGCGTGATCGTTTGGCAACACTGGGCGTTGCGTAACTAGCGAGTTTTCAGCTCTCGAATTACCAAACCGGTGCGCAATTTCGGCGTGAAAAATGTCGATTTTGGCGGCATCAACAGACCCTCGTTTGCAGTCCGTTTGATCTCGTCCACACTCACAGGTCTGATGAGGATTGCAGCTGTTGCTCTTCCGCGCGTAACAAGTTCCTGCACTTCCGTCGCACCATGTTGATAGCCGACAGTGTGATCAACACCTGCCAACGCATATTCGAGCCTTGCGCTGTCTAAAGCTCGAATCGAATCGAATACCCCAAGCTTCGGTGTCATCCATGAAACGGACAAACGGTCATCTATGAAAACGAGGCAGCCGCGCTTGTTCATCTCCTGAAGAGTTTTGTCATCAACAGAGATGGCAGCATCGAATGTATAAAACTGTGAGAGCGCTGCTCGCAGATCATCGGCGGAAGAGCCGTTGTAGAAGCGATGGATTGCAGCGACACTCAACTGCTCCTCAACCAACTCGTTGATATAGGTGAGCGTAAGTTCGGCGCCGGTGTCTTTCGATTGAGTTCGGGCGCGAACTTCGTCTCGGAATGTTCGGCTGATCGCGTATCGGTGGTGTCCGTCGGCGATGACGACCGGACTAGAACTTACGGCGGCGCAAATCGCCTCGATTCGGCTTTTGTCTACAACTCTTTCGACGCTGTGGATGACACCCTCGGCGTCGACGACTGAACCCACCGGTTCGCCTGGCTCTGAAAGAAGGGCGCTTAACCCGATTTTGGTGGAGAGTCCCCAGACGGGTGAAAGATTGGCGTCTGTTGCGCGCGTCAGGTCGAGGCGATCAGTCTTTGCCTTTGGAGTGGTTTGCTCGTGCGGAAGAACGCCGCCAGCGCCTTCATCAACAACTTCAAGAGCGCCAATCACACCGACGACGTTGCGACTCTTGCCAGTCTCGTCGGTGAATGAAGTTCGATACAGGGTCAGTGAAGGTTCGTCGTCGCGTTGCAGCACGTCGTCCTTGATCCACGATTGGAGTAGATGCGAAGCATTCGCATACGCATCCGATGGGGGATCGGCAATCGGTAAGTCGATGTGAACGATGTTGTGGGCTGACTGCGCCGCCAATTGCTGTCGGTCGTAGTCGCTTAATACGTCGTAAGGGGGCGCACAATAGACACCCAAGTTGCCATTGTCAGCAAAGCGAAGCGCATGAAAAGGTTCAAAACGAGGCACAATAGAAGTGTGCCAGCGAAGCCTCCCGTTTTGTGTGACTTAGATGGTGTCGTTTGGCTGATGCACCAACCAATTGCTGGCTCGGTTGACGCCATTGCCAAGTTGCGGGAAGCCGGCCATCGGGTCCTGTTCGTCACCAACAACTCCTTTTCGACGGTTGCCGATCAGGAGCAAGCATTGGAGAAGATTGGGGTCAGGGCAAGGGGGGAAGTATGTACGTCGTCGCAGGCTGCTGGTCTGCTGCTTTCACCGAAAGACCGTGTGTTGCTCGGTGGAGGGCCCGGCGTCATGGAGGCAATAGTTGAATCAGGCGCCACTCTTGCAGCCCGATCTGACGATGGCGGTAAAGAACTCGACATTGATATTGATGCCGTGGTTGTCGGTTATCACAACACGTTCGATTATTGGGGGCTGCTCAGGCTTGCGGGAGCCGTGAGGTCTGGTGCTCGATTGATCGCAACGAACGATGACGCAACGTACCCAACACCCAATGGTCTGATTCCTGGTGGTGGCTCAATACTCGCGTCGATCGTCGAGGCGAGTGGGGTTCGTCCAACTATCGGCGGAAAGCCGCATGAACCGATGGCGCAACTAGTTCGACAACGACTTGGCGTTGAAGATCTTTCATCGGCATGGATGGTGGGCGACAGGGCCTCGACCGATGGATTGTTCGCTCGACAAGTTGGCTGCAGATTTGCACAAGTGTTAACGGGTGTTGCTTCGAGCGCATCTTCTAGTAATGACGATCACCTTGTCGTTCCGGATCTTGCCTCGTTTGCTCGCATGCTTGTCGATGCCCAGATCTGATGGCTGGCAGACGCATTCCGGTCATCAAGGTTCTCGTCTCGAAAGGTCTTGCCGACGATGAGTCTGTTGCCGCCTCGTTGATCGATAGTGGGGTGGTCCTGGTGAATGGCAGCATTGCGCAATCGGCGGCACATCTAGTTGCAACATCGGATGCAGTAGTGGTTAAGCGCCCAGATCGTTTTGTTTCCCGTGGCGGAGAAAAGCTTGAGTTTGCTCTCGATCATTTCAAAATTGACGTTGCTTCGAGGAATGTTCTCGATGCCGGTGCCTCGACAGGAGGCTTCACAGATTGTTTGCTACAACGTGGTGTGGGCCGAGTGGTTGCAGTCGATGTTGGCAAAAGTCAGATGCATCAAACGATTGCCCGCGACCAGCGTGTCGTCGTGTGCGACGAAACGAACATTAGAGATTTGGAGAACGCCGCACAGTTGGACAATCACGGTCTGGGGTCCATTTTTCGAACTCGTTTTGATTTGGTGGTAGTTGATCTCTCTTTTATTTCTTTAAAAGTCGTTGCAAAGGCATTGATGGCGTGCGTTGCGGCAGGTGGCCAGATGATCCTGTTAGTCAAGCCTCAGTTCGAGGCAACGCGTCTCGAGGTGGACAAGGGGGCCGGGATAATTCGTGATTCGGAGATTCACCAGCGGGTGGTGTCAGAGGTTGGCGCGGCATTCGCGTCATTGGGTTGCAGCGTCCGAGGCGTGGTGGAATCGCCGATAAAGGGGGCGCAAGGGAACACCGAGTTTTTGATGTGTTTGGATATTGGTACGGCGGACGTGACACCCAATGGCTAGTTTTGGTGCAATGGAGCCCCAGCGATGAGCAACATTTTCGTGATTGCCCATCACACGCGTCCCGAAGTACCCGAGCTGCTTGGGGCTCTTCAGCGATGGGCAAAAACGTCGAATCACATGGTTTGGATGCCGCACAGTGACGCGCTAGCGCACGGATTGCAGGATGTTGGTAGTGATCGACACGCGATGGATGCTGACTTGGTTGTGTCGCTTGGCGGAGATGGCACGGTTTTGAGAGCCGTTCATTTGCTCGACGGAGCACCCGTTCCAATCCTGGGCGTCAATGTAGGAACACTCGGTTATCTCACCGAACTAGATCCCACCGATTTCATTCGTTCAATGCAAATTTGGTCCGATGGCGCGATCGGTACTGATTTCATCATCGATCAGCGAATGATGCTGCATGTCACCCTGCATCGCGCCGATGGTTCTGGATCTTCTGCGTGGCGAGCACTTAATGAAGCAGTGTTAGAGAAACAGCAATCGGGCCACACCATCTGGCTCGATCTCGTGATCAACAATCAAGATTTCGCGCGCTACTCGGCCGATGGCCTTATCGTCTCAACTCCAACAGGGAGCACCGCCTATTCAATGAGCGCGCGCGGACCTGTTGTGTCCCCTCGCCATCGTGCACTTGTCATCACGCCGGTATCACCCCACATGTTGTTTGATAGGGCCCTCGTGCTCGATCCGCAGGAGTCTGTACACATCAAGGTTGTGGGAACCCGACCAGTTGATATGGCCATTGATGGAAGGCGAGTAACGAGCCTCAGTGCCGACGACGTAGTGGTGTACGCGCCAGACACTTGCTCCGCACATTTTCTGCGCTTCTCGCCTCCAAAGTTTCACCAGATCGTTCGTGCCAAGTTTGGTTTGGGTGACGATTAATGCTCACAGAATTGCGAATTGAAAACCTCGGAATTGTGGAGAGACTCGAATTGGTTTTTTCTGATGGTGTGATCGCGCTCACAGGCGAAACGGGCGCCGGGAAAACGATGCTTGTTGAGGCAATCAATTTGATCATTGGTGGTAGAGCCGATGCGACAGTCGTTCGTCACGGAACGCAAGAGGCCCGTGTGGAGGGTCGTTTCGTTGTCGGTGATAACGAGACCATTCTGTGTCGAGTCATTCCGTTGGACGGTCGTTCGCGCGCATACGTGAATGGTCGCTTGGCCACTGTTGCTCAATTGTCCGAACTCGGCCAAGAGTTGCTCGATATGCACGGGCAACACGCACATCAAAGCCTGTTGGGTGCTGCTGCTCAACGCGAAGCGCTGGATCATTTCGCTCAAATTGACTTGAGCCCCCTTCGTTCCGCGCGGGCGCGCGTTACAGAGGTCGATGCGTCATTGGCGTTACTCGGCGGTGACGAACGCGCTCGGGCGCGCGAGATTGACTTGTTGAGGTTCCAAGTCGATGAGATCAATGCCGCAGCCATAGCCGACCCACAAGAGGACGAAGCCTTAGGCAAAGAGCAGGACGTGTTGTCTGACGCTGTCAACTATCGGGATTCGCTGTGGAGTAGCCATGGCGTCATGAGTGATGAAGACGGCGTGTCGGATTTGCTCGGTAAGGCAATTGCCTTTCTGGGTAATCGAGATGCATTTTCGGAAATAATTGCCCGAATGAAATCGATTCAAAGCGACATCGACGATGTGTCCGGCGAATTGCGTGACACTGCAGACGGCATCGAGGACAATCCGAAGCGGCTCGACGATGTTCGTGGTCGAAGGCAGCTATTGCTTGATCTACGCCGTAAATATGGTGAAACACTCAGCGACGTGATGCAATATGGCGCCGAGTCTTCCATTCGGTTGGAAGAACTTGAAGGTTATGAGGCAAGAGCTTTGGCTCTTGATGCCGAGCGCAGTAAAGCTATTTCCGAACTTCGAGTGCAAGAGAAACTGGTAGGTGAGGCTAGGCGTAAGGCGGCACCGATGCTTGCTAAGTCCGTGCAACAACGACTACGTAAGTTGGCCATGCCGCATGCAGTGCTCGACGTCCATGTTGCGAATGATTCGGGCGATGTTTCGCGTGATGCGGCTGGAGACGGTGTCGTCTTTTTGCTCGCTGCCAACCCGGGCACTGAGGCGCTTCCTCTCACCAAGGTTGCATCTGGCGGCGAATTGGCTCGGACGATGTTGGCTCTACGACTCGTTTTGACGGAAGGTCCGCATTCGCTCGTTTTCGATGAGGTTGATGCAGGTATCGGCGGAGAAGCCGCTGTAGCCGTTGCTCAAGCCTTGTCCGATTTGGGCAAACGGCACCAGGTTTTGGTGGTTACCCACTTGGCGCAGGTTGCTGCGGTTGCAACCAGCCATATTCAAGTGTCGAAGCAGGTCAAGGATCGACAAACTTTTGCCCAAGCCCTTCCGCTTAATGCGGACGCTCGAATCTCGGAAATTGCCCGAATGCTGTCGGGCGGGGTGGCCGAGACTGCCGCGTTGGAGCATGCCAAGCAACTGCTTGCAGCCGCCAGTTCCGAGGTGGCGGTGAAGCGTTCTCGCCGCTAGTCGTCGACAGGGTATGCTCTTCTTCCGTCATCAAGGAATGGTTTCCACTCGGGAGACTTTGTTGGGTCAGACGGGAGTAAGTAATGCCAAAGCACGTTTTTGTGACAGGTGGCGTTGCATCATCTCTCGGTAAAGGTCTCACTGCCTCTTCGCTCGGTCGTCTGCTCAAGATGCGTGGTCTTCGTGTGACAATGCAGAAATTGGATCCGTACATCAACGTTGATCCGGGCACAATGAACCCCTTTGAACACGGCGAAGTGTTCGTTACTGATGATGGTGGCGAAACCGATTTGGATCTTGGGCACTACGAGCGGTTCATCGATGAGAATCTTTCACGTTCCTCAAACGCAACAACAGGCAGTATTTATCAGGCCGTTCTTGCGGCGGAGCGACGTGGCGACTACTTGGGTAGGACTGTTCAAGTAATTCCGCATGTGACCGACGAAATCAAGCGTCGTATTCAGCGTCTGGCCACGGAAGATGTTGACGTTGTAATTACAGAAATTGGCGGCACTGTAGGAGACATCGAGATCCTTCCGTTCTTGGAGGCGGTTCGTCAGTTTCGCAACGAAGTCGGCCGCGACAACGTCTGCTACGTGCATGTCACTCTTGTTCCGTTCATCGGGCCAAGCGGCGAGCAGAAGACTAAGCCCACTCAGCACAGCGTCACAGAATTGCGTTCACGCGGTATTCAGCCCGACATAATTGTCTGCCGCAGCGATGAGCCGATCAGTGATCAGCTTAAGAGAAAAATCTCGAACCAATGCGACGTCGATCATCGCAATGTGATCAACGCGGCTGACGTGAAGAATATTTATGAACTTCCGCTCATCTTGCACGATGAAGGTTTAGACACTCGAATTTGCGATGTGCTGCGTCTAGAGTCGGAAGTTGATTTGTCATCATGGCGCCAAGTTGTCGCCAGGGTCGAAGCCTCCACCGCGCCAGTTCGCATCGGTCTGATCGGGAAATATGTCGAGTTGCAGGACGCTTATCTCAGTGTTGTCGAGAGCCTGAAGCACGCAGGTTTTCACCATGCCGCAAAAGTGGAGATCGTTTGGATTCAGGCAGAAGAGGTCGAAGGGCTTTTGGCCGACGATCGATTGGCCACGCTTGATGGAATAGTTATTCCCGGCGGCTTCGGCATGCGCGGTGTTGAGGGGAAGATCAGAGCCGCGGAGTACGCGCGCGAAAATCGCATCCCGTGTTTGGGCTTGTGTCTGGGTATGCAGGTGATGACCATCGAATTTGCTCGCCACGTTCTTGGGCTCATTGATGCCAATTCCACCGAGTTTGATTTGTCTACGCAGAACCCTGTGATCGACTTGATGAACGACCAACGCGACGTTACGGATAAGGGCGGCACGATGCGATTGGGCGCTTATTACGCAGTGTTGGAACCAGGCACCAAGGTTGCCAACGCGTATGGCGAGTCGGTTGTGAGTGAGCGCCATCGTCATCGGTACGAGTTCAATAGCAACTACCGAGCACGATTCGAGGCCGAAGGTTTTCTTTGCAGCGGCACATCGCCCGACAAACGGTTGGTTGAATTTATTGAATTGAAGGACCACCCATTTTGGGTCGGCACTCAGGCTCACCCAGAATTTAAGAGCAGGCCAGATCGTTCTCACCCGTTATTCAGAGAGCTGATCGGTGCGTCATTGCGGCATCGTGCCGAAAAGGCAAGTAAGTCACCAAGTCACGAATCATCGTCGGCTGACGCGACAGCGTAATTTTCGTAGGTTTGAACGCGTTAACTCCCCGCGAGAGATTTCTCAACTGGTTAAGTGTGGAACAAGGTCGTTCGCCGCGGACACTTGACGCCTATGCACGGGACCTGAGATCTTACGAAGGCTTCATTTCATCACGTGGGCACGATGTTTTGATTGCAACATCAGAAGACATTGAGCAGTACATTCTTTCCCAGAGGAATGCGGGAAAGGCAGCTAAAAGTGTCGCTCGTTCGTTTGCGGCGATTCGCATGTTGTACCGATATCTGTCGGACGAGTCGATCCGGATGGACAATCCTGCTTCCGGTGTTGACGGTGTAAAGGTTCCTAGTGGAATTCCAAAGGCACTTTCGGAAGAGGAAATTGATCGTCTGTTGGCTTCCGTTGGCGGTGTCGACTCCTTCGCGCTCCGCGATCGTGCTCTGCTTGAGTTTCTGTACGCGACGGGCGCACGTATTTCTGAAGTGTGTGGGCTGTCGCTTGGCGATATCGACATGGAATCAGGACTAGTGCGGCTTTTTGGTAAGGGTTCCAAGGAAAGAATTGTTCCGTTTGGCAGCCATGCATCGTTAGCCATGCAGGAGTGGTTGTCGCCAGGGGGGCGAGGAATGTTTGTTCCCCAGCAGTGGGCGCGTCGGGATTTCGCAGATGCCGTTTTTTTGGGAGCCCGTGGCACCCGTCTGTCTCGGCAGGCGGCCTGGGGAATCGTTCGAAAGTATGCGCGATTGGCCGGACTGGCTGATGATCTGTCTCCACACGTTCTGCGCCACTCGTGTGCCACCCATATGTTGGTCCATGGCGCCGATTTGAGGATCGTGCAGGAGTTGCTTGGACACGCTTCCGTCAGCACTACGCAGGTGTATACGAAAGTAGACAACGAGATTCTGTTTGCCATGTACAAGAACGCCCATCCGAGAGCGAATTTGGACAACTGACTTGTTGACGAATCATGCCTCCCATCTGTGCAGAAGGTTCTTTTCTTCAATTTTTTCAAGACGATTGAACGGAGCTGAGTTGACTCAAGTTCATTCGATTCTTTCGGCGAGAGAGATGGATCTATGGGGCAAGTACCAAAACGTAGACCAGCGTCATTCCATCGTCGTTCTGAATCGACTTAATGTGCTCATGCCGACTGCTGGCAGGGAGGCTCAGGCTGCGGCTTTGTTGCATGACATCGGAAAATCGCGATCGCAGTTGGGTGTGCTGCTCCGTGTAGTTGCGACGATTGTCGGACCAAGAACTCGGCGATTCTCCCAATATCACCGCCACGAGGAAATCGGAATAGAACTTCTTGAATCCATAGGTAGCTCGGATGTCATGATTTCTTTACTGAAGGGCGTTGGTGATCCGCAAGTGATTGCTGCGCTAACTGCAGCAGACAACATTTAGCAATTACCTTCTCGGTGTCATACCTATAGCTTGATGAGCTCGTTGTAGCGTTTTTTCTGCGATGGTTTCGGCTCTCTGGGCGCCATGCGAAAGCATTTCGTTTAGTTGCGCTGGGTCCGCCATCAAATCGGCATACTTCGCCTGTATCGGCTGAAGAATGGCGACAACGGCATCGCCGCAATCTGATTTCAACTTTCCGTATTGGCTGTATTGATCGGCCAATGCTTGTTGATTAGTGCCGGTGGCGGCACTCAAGATGTCGAGCAAATTACTGACACCAGGTTTCTTTTCGCGATCGTAGATCACTTCGTTGTCGCTGTCTGTTACCGCTCGCTTGAACTTCTTTACAATTGCGTCGGGGGTGTCTAGTAAATACACGCAACCCGCATCGCTTTCAGTTGACTTGGACATCTTTGATGTTGGACTCTGCAAGTCCATGACTCTTGCACCAACAGGCGGAGTGACTGCTTTTGGAATGACGAATGTTTCACCAAAACGGTGATTGAAGCGCATGGCTATATCTCGAGTGATCTCAATATGCTGTTTCTGATCATCGCCGACAGGTACTTCTTCGGCGTCATACAACAAGATGTCTGCTGCCTGTAGTGCTGGGTATGTGAACAGCCCTGCAGAAACAAAGTCTGCTTCGCGTTTTGATTGTTTGTCTTTAAACTGCGTCATGCGGCTTAGTTCGCCGTAACTGACTGTGCATTCCATAATCCAGCCCAGTTGGCTGTGCGCTGGAATATGGGATTGAACAAAGACGGTCGCAACTTTTGGGTCAAGCCCGACTGCGAACAAGACGGCGGCGAGTTGCAGCGTTTGGTCGCCGATTACTCCGGGCTTATCCGTGACCGTGAGAGCGTGAAGGTCGACGATGCCGTGAAAAACGTCATTTTTATTCTGCCCTGACACCCAATTGGCGAGAGCTCCGAGGTAATTTCCGAGGTGGACAGGGCCTGTCGGTTGGATGCAGGAAAGCACTCGAGCCACGACTTAACGCTACTGGAAACAATTGACCTAAGGGCTCTTTCAAGTAGCCTCGTGCCGATGGGTTACGAAGTAAATACACCAGTTTTTGACGGCCCTTTTGACCTGTTACTTCATTTGATCCTGAAAGAGGAAGTCGACATCCACGAGGTGTCGTTGCTGGGCATTGTCGAGGCTTATTTGGCAGAAGTTCAAAAGATGCAGATCCTCGACTTGGACGTGGCAACTGAATTTCTGCTCATTGCAGCAACCCTCGTCGAACTGAAGACCCGACGATTGCTCCCAGGTCGTGACGATCTCGATATCGATGATGAACTGGCGCTGTGGGAGGAACGTGATTTGCTTCTGGCCCGGTTGCTGGATTGCAAGACGTTTAAAGATGTCGCATCGGTGATGAGCAAACTCTCAGAGATGGCTGGTTTGAGCGTGCCTAGGCGTGCTGGCCCTGACGAGCGTTTCGCAGAGTTGATGCCCGACTTGTTGGACGGCGTTAATGCGCTGCGCTTGCATCGAGCATTCCTCCGTGCCGTCGCGCCAAAAGCGCCGACAAGTATCGATCTCTTTCACGTTGCCCCGATACGTGCGAGCGTTGCCGAGGCGCTTATGGAACTTTTGGACTTGCTGCCTGCATTGGGTTCGGTATCTTTCCGCGATCTAACCGATGGCATTGACGACCGAATCCAAGTTGTCTGCAGGTTCCTTGCGCTTCTCGAGCTGTACAAGCAGGGTCGAGTAGACCTTGACCAGGCCGATCGATTCGGCGACATCACGATCGTATGGACGGCCGGTGACGATCGTGGTTTCGAATCGGCTCTGGTTATCGACAATTATGAGGGATGAACGGGGAAGAGATGTCAACTCAGCAATTTGACGAGAGTTCGGGTTCAGTAGAGGTAGATACGGTTCGCGCACTTGAGGCCATCTTGATGGTCGCTATGGAACCAGTTGATCCTTCGCTTCTCGCCCAGTTGCTTGAGCAACCAGTTGAAGTGATCGAGCGTCTGTGCGAGGAGTTGGCTTCCGCCTACGAGCAGGCAGGGCATGGTTTTCAATTGGTCAAGATTGCTGGCGGCTTTCGTCTGCAATCCCATCCCGATCTTGCCTCGTACGTTGAACGCTTTGTTCTAGACAGTCAAGAAGTTCGAATCTCATCGGCTGCCCTTGAGACACTCGCGATCATTGCTTACAAGCAGCCCATATCTCGAAGTCAAGTGTCCGCCATTCGCGGCGTCGACCCAGATGCAGTCATGCGCACGCTTCAGGCAAGGGGCTACATCACGGAGGTCGGGCGTGACGACGGGCCAGGTCAGGCAGTCATGTTCGGCACAACCCAAATGTTTTTGGAAAAGTTGGGTCTTGCATCTATTGACAAACTGCCAGGTATTTCCGAGTTCGTTCCAGACGCTTCGGTTGTTGAAGCGCTGGAAATGGGTTTGCGTATAGTTCCGCAGACGGAAGCGAGCAACGTCGCGCCAGATTCTGACATCTGATGGTCAGCAAATCCGTGCCGGGAGGCACCGATCCAAAAGAAACTTTGGGCACAGGCGAGCGCCTTCAAAAGATTCTTGCCCAACGAGGCTGGGGGAGCCGACGTGTTTGTGAAGATCTGATCGCAGATGGGCGTGTCACGGTTAACGGTGTGGTTGCAATCTTGGGGCGACGGGTTGATATTGAAGTTGATCAAGTTGCGATTGATGGCGCGCCAGTAGGCGTCAGACCTGATTTCGTTTATTACTTGCTCAACAAACCAACGGAAGTGATTTCAACTGCGCGGGATACGCATAACCGCGCAACGGTTACTGAGTTGGTGCCCCGTGAACCACGTGTTTATCCGGTTGGTCGTCTCGACGCCGACTCGGAAGGTTTGCTGTTGCTTACCAACGATGGTGAGCTGACCAACAGAATTACTCATCCAAGCCATGGCGTGGAGAAGGAATACTTGGTGCATGTCGAGTCTTCGGAGCTAGGGGTTGGAGAGAGCGCCATACATCGATTGAGAATAGGAGTCGATTTGGACGGCGAAGTTACTGCGCCGGCAGATGTAAGCCAAGTTCAGTCGGGTGTATTGCGGATAGTGATACATGAAGGAAAAAATCGGCAGATTAGAAGAATGTGTGAAGAAGTAGGGCATCCAGTGCTTCGGCTCGTTCGGGTGCGAATTGGTCCAATCGTCGATAGATCTTTACCTCCGGGTGAATGGCGCCACCTCACTGCTGCCGAGGTCAAGTCTTTAATAGAAGCGATCTCAAAGTAGGCCGAGGGTACGATTGTCGCTGTGAGTATGCGACGATGCAACATTCTTGGGCTTGGCCTTATCGGAGGTTCTCTTGCTGCCGCCCTCACCGCACAAGGCTGGCGGGTGTGTGGATCGGACGCAAGAGTTGAGTCAGAAGGTGAAGCTATTGCGCTCGGTTTGATTCATGAGATTGGCATCGACAGCGATGCGGAGATTTCGTTTGTATGTACTCCTGTCGGATCGATTGTCGATCAGGTGCGGTTGGCGCTACGCGCCACAAAAGGGATTGTTACAGATGTTGGAGGGGTGAAGGCCCCGGTTGTCGCGGCAATCGACGATCCGCGTTTTGTCGGTGGACATCCAATGGCAGGAAGCGAATTGATTGGGCTGCAGGGGGCTGATGCTCAGTTGTTCAACAATGCAGTTTGGGTGCTTACGCCTTTGGTCACCACGCCAGATTCCTCATTTGCGGTTGTTGCCAATGTTGTGAAATCACTCGGAGCAGAAGTGGTAGTGCTGGAAGCTCAACGACATGATCAGTTGGTTGCGATTGTGTCGCATCTCCCGCATCTCACTGCCGCAACGTTGATGGGTTTAGCCAGCGAGCAATCTCAAGAGCATGTTGCAGTGCTTCGACTTGCTGCCGGTGGTTTTCGCGACATGACTCGTGTTGCTTCGGGACATCCAGCCATATGGATAGATATCTGCAAGGAAAACAAAGTCGCAATTACTGGTGCGCTTGATTTGTTGATCGACGGTTTGATTTCTATGCGAGATGTTGTCGAACAGCAGAATGAATCGGAATTGATGTCGCGCCTACAAGACGCGAGAATCGCCCGATCGAACATCCCGGGACGAGTACGTGACCTACTCGATGTTGTCGAGGTTCGCGTACCAATTCCAGACCGATCTGGTGCAGCGGCCGAGATTTTCGCCATTGCGGCGGAACTCGGTGTTAATACGGCGAACTTCGAGGTGGTTCACTCAGTTGAGGGCGATCGTGGCGTTCTGGTTCTGATTGTTGATGAGACAAGCAAGGACGTTTTTCGAGGTGGCCTTATTGCGCGAGGATTTCGGCCGTCGATTTCACGGCTTTCATGACCATGGTGAAAGCCCGTCGGATCGAGAAAATTACGCACAAGCTCAATGCCGTTGTCTCGGTGCCGGGTTCGAAGTCGATTGCAAATAGGGCACTCGTATGTGCGTCCCTAGCAAGTGGCGAATCAGAAATATCGGGTGTTCCCGATGGGGATGACACGGAAGCAATGATCGAAGGGCTCATTTCGCTTGGCGCACGCATCGATCGAACTGGAAACAAGGTGTTGTTCCGATCCGGAATTGATGTATCTCGCACTGATTCCATAACGCTCAACGCGCGTCTGGCCGGAACCACAGCCAGGTTTCTCACTGCGGTGTGCGGCTTGGTGTCGGGTCCCACGCTGATCACGGGTGAGAGTTCTTTGCTGTCGAGGCCGATGAACGATTTGCATCAAGCGTTGTTGTCGTTAGGAATCAGCGTTGAATGGAAGGGTGAGGCTGGTCATTTGCCTGTGGCCATCCACCGCGGCGTCACAACAGGTTCGGCGGTTAAATTGCCCGCCGCGATATCCAGCCAATTCACCAGTGCGCTGTTATTGATATCGCCCGTACTCCCTGATGGTCTCTCATTGTCAATAGTCGGCGAAGTTGTGTCTCAGCCGTACATCGATATGACCACCGTTGTGATGCGTTCGTTTGGTGCTCAAGTTGATGCGGCGCTCTCCGGCATGATCGTCGCGCCTGGCGGCTACCTCGGTGCATCGTTCCAAGTCGAGCCCGATGCTTCCTCTTCTTCGTACCCGTTGGCTGCATCGGCGATAGTTGGTGGGTCGGTTGAGATTATTGGTTTGGGGTCGGATTCGATACAGGGCGACGCCAAATTCGCCGAGCTGCTTGGCCGCATGGGTTGTGACGTTCAATACACACCGCATTCGGTAATTGTCAGTCGCGATTTGGGCACAGAATTGCAGGGCATCGATGTAGATATGCGTGACATGTCCGATCTAGTTCCTACTTTGGCTGCAGTGGCAGTATTCGCTTCATCGCCAACCACTATCCGCGGAGTTGGGTTCATACGCTCAAAGGAAAGTAACCGAATTGACGACCTTGTCGCAGAACTTCAGGCGATTGGCGTTGATGCATTTGCGCATCCAGACGGACTGATTGTTCATCCGTCGCAGGTCCGGGGCGGTTTGGTTGACACCCATCACGATCATCGGATGGCAATGGCATTTGCGCTAGTGGGCATTGGCAGTGGGGGAGTTGAAATTTCAAACCCATCGGTGGTTGGAAAGAGTTGGCCAGGATTTTGGTCAATGCTCGACGGGCTATAGATGCACGAAATACCAAAGTTGAGGGCCGATTATGAGGGCCTTCCTATTGCTCAGCGGCTTTCGCCCCTCCACCCTCGATGGATGGAAATAATGTCGCGTCACAACGCTGCGGTTGTCGATGGCAAGCCAACGTATGCAGATCCCTCTTCGGGGCTATCGGTGATGACCGCTCGATTCCTAGCCGATCGAGGTTATTGCTGCACATCGGGTTGTCGTCACTGCCCGTTCGAGCAAGTGTGATCAACTAGATTGCATATGTTGTCGGGTCGTCCCGGACGACCAGATTGGAGATGGTGTGAGCGACGAGAGAGAAATTCTGACTTGGGAAAAATTTGGTGTTGCCAGCAGAGAGTTGGCGATACAGATTGCTGAGAGTGGCTACGAGCCAGACATCATCCTTGCTATTGCCAGGGGAGGCCTGCTGACCGCGGGCGCACTCGGATACGCGCTGTCTGTAAAGAACACGTACACCATGAACGTCGAGTTTTATACAGGTGTCAACGAAAGACTCGCTGTTCCTATGATTCTGCCGCCTGTACCGAGCTTGGTAGACATCAAAGATTCGAAAGTTCTCATCGTTGATGATGTAGCCGACACTGGCCACACACTCAAACACGTTTTGGAGTTTTGTAAGGGACAATTGGCTGATACCAAGATGGCTGTGTTGTACGAAAAGTCTCAGTCAATCATCAAGTGCGATTATGTATGGAAACACACCGATCTATGGATCAATTTTCCTTGGAGCGATAAGGATCCAGTGGCTAAACGCAAGTGGAGTGTTAAAGACGCTTGATATCAGTTCTGGTTCGTAACCCAGTGGTTGCGCTCAGTCATTACGGTTTTCAAGGTTTGCAGTGTGTCCGTCATGATTCCATCAACGCCAAGGTCGATCAACTTGTGCATATCGGCGGCATCGTTAATGGTCCATACGTGAACGTGCAACCCGATTTCGTGAGCGTGGTCTACCAGCTGCTTGGTTGTTAGTGCAATCGGTCCCTGCCTCATGGGGATTTGCGCGGCGTGAGCACCAGCGAATGACTTAGGGCTCGTCAATTTAGACAAGAGGCGCAACTTTGCTACTTCTCGCGGACCGAGAGAAGTGCAGAGTGTGGGGCCCAAGGCTTCACGAATGGCGCTAAGCCTTCGATCGCTGAATGATCCGATGCAAACTCGGTCGACAGTGTTGCCTTTTCGCAATGCAGCGATCAGTGGTTCCACCGCTGGATCGGCCTTGCAGTCGATGTTCACGCGAATGTTTGGCCACGCGGAAAGAATTTCGTCGAGAGTGGGAATTGGTTCTTTCCCATCAATACGCGCTTCAAACAAGTCGCTGTACTTAACCTCGCTAATCTTCACATCAATACCGCAGGTTCGTTGCAGGTCATCATCGTGAAAGGCCATGAGTACGCCGTCTTTGGTGGCATGTACATCGGTTTCTATATACCGATAACCCATGTCAATCGCGCGTTGAAACGCAACCATCGAATTTTCCGGCTGATCAACGGCGCCGCCACGATGCGCAAAGGCGATGATTGTGCCTTGCTCTAGGTATGGATGCGATCTCACCGCAAAACCTAAATCTTTCGTCCCGCTTGTTCCCAATATTCATCTTTGAGCAGACGCTTGTACAGCTTCCCGGTCGGGTGTCTTGGAAGTTCTTCACGAAAATCGACTGTGCGAGGGCATTTAAAATCTGCAAGAGATTTCTTGCAGTAGTTGATCAATTCTTGGGCAAGGAGGGAACGTTCTTTGTCGTCTGTCGGCATTGTCCTTGGTTGCACCACCGCCTTAACTTCCTCGCCAAAGTCCGCGTTTGGCACGCCAAAAACAGCAACATCGACAACTTCTGGATGGTGAATGAGAACATTCTCTGCTTCTTGCGGATAGATGTTCACTCCGCCAGAAATGATCATGAATGCTTTGCGGTCGGTCAGGTACAGAAACTTGTCATCATCCAAGTAGCCGATATCTCCAAGTGTTGTCCAGCCTCGGCCCTGTGGATCTTGTGAGGCCTTAGTCTTTTCTGGGTCGTTGTGATATTCAAATCGTGCGGGGCTCTCGAAATAAACAGTTCCCGTTTCGTTGGCGGGTAATTCGTTGCCATCCTCATCCAAGATATGAAGTATTCCGCTGAGCGCGACGCCGACGGTCCCCGGGTGGGCGAGCCATTGTGGTGTGTCGCAATAGACGAAACCATTGCCCTCGCTACCTGCGTAATACTCATGGATCACTGGGCCAAACCAATCGATCATCTGTCGTTTCGTCTCGATCGGGCAAGGCGCTGCCGCGTGGAAAACGCATTCGAGCGATGCGACATTGTATTTTTCACGAATTGAAGGGTCGAGTTTGAGTAAACGGATGAACATCGTGGGAACGGTTTGGCTATGTGTCACAGAGTATTTTTCAATGCATTGCAGAAATTGTTCTGCATCAAAATGCTCCATGATCACGCTTGTGCCACCCAGCCGATGTACAACCAAGTTCCATCGAAGTGGGGCGGCGTGATACAGGGGTGCGGGCGAAAGGTAAACCATTTCTGATGTCATTGCAAGGAGAAACTGGCCAAGGCCGACAAGTGGTGGTGCTGTTCCCAAGGGATTATCGGCAAGATGGAGTTTGACTCCCTTCGGACGACCGGTTGTGCCGCTGGAATACAGCATGTCTGCGCCTTCCTTGCGGTTCTGAAGCGGTTCGCTCGGATATTGTGCCACTAGATCTTCGAAACTGTCGTAGCCGTCAATGACGCCATCCAACATCAGGCGCAAGTCAACATGCGCGATTTGATTTGAGATTTCCTGAGCTTGATCTGCCTTGTACTTGGACGTGATGAATGCCTTAGCTCCGCAATCATTCAGAATGTAAGCAAGTTCGTCGGAAGTTAATCTGCTGGAGCAAGCGGTGTAAACCAGACCGGCATAGTGGCAACCCCACACCACTTCGAAATAACGATCGTGATTTTCAAGGCATAGCGCAACGTGATCGCCAGGTTTGAGGCCATGTTTGGCTAATGCCTGACTAAATCGATTGGCGGCGTCGTCTAATTCTCTATATGTGTATGTAAAGCCGCTCTGGGCCATTACAACTGCAAGCTTGTCGGGTGTGGTTTGAGCGATGTGTCCTGGGAACATGCCTATTACGGTAGTGGAGACGGTTCATTCAAAGAATCTCGAAAGGGGGGAATTAATGGATGTATTTAAGGAATTCGAGCGGTTAATGGCTGATCGAGGCGCCGAACCGCGCCTCGACCTAGCTTGTGCGCTCATCAGCAATGCGGGCGACTCCACGCACTCGGTCAAATCGGTTTTGGCTGGGATTGATGCACTATCGGACAATCTGATGGCAGATGATGTCCCTTCGATGATGAAACATCTTTTCTCCCCACGAGAATTTTTCGGTAATTCGATGAATTACGACGATCCGGCAAACTCGCTACTTGGGAACGTGATTGAATCCAAACTTGGTATTCCTATTTCATTGTCGGTGATCGCTATGTCGGTTGCTGAGCGCAAGGGGTTATCAATGTTTGGCGTTGGGATGCCAGGTCATTATTTGTGCGCAACACCCGCGGCCGATGGCGAACCTATGTATTTCGATCCATTCCATGGCAGTGGTCCACTATCGGCTTCGGATTGTCGTTCGTTGTATGAGGGTTTGACCGGCTTGGCAAATTGGAGTGACGAGTTTTTGAATCCTGCAACCTCTCGTTTGACGGTAGTGAGAATTCTTGCGAATCTCAAGTCGATCTATCGCCGTAAGGGCGATGTCGACGGCATCAGATGGGTCATGAGAATGCGGCTCGCCATTCCTGAAATTGCGGCCTCGGAAACAACCGAATTCGCTCGCCTGGTTCGTGGCTCCAATTAAGACGTTGATTGTGGTGCGAATTAGTCTGGGTAAATGGCGATGATTGATCAGATGCAACTAGATGAACAACTAGTCCGCACTCAAGTAGCGGATTTGCTTGCACAGTTGCCAGCAAAAACTACGAAACCAATCGAATTTTTAGGAAAACAGTTCGATCTTGGTCTTGCGTGGGTGCATTTCCCCATCGGTTGCGGTGGCCTAGGCGTTTCTCCTAAGTTCCAAAAGATCGTTAACGAAGAACTTGCTAAGGCCGGTGCACCGAGTGCGCATGCAAGAAATCCAATTGGATATGGAATGTGTGGCCCAACAGTTGTGGAGTGGGGCAACGATGCGCAAAGAGCGCGTTACCTCCGCCCCTTGTTCACTGGCGAAGAAATCTGGTGCCAGTTATTCTCCGAGCCAGGTGCTGGCTCGGACTTCGCCGGTTTGTCTGCAAAAGGTATTCGTGATGGCG
>Ga0208086_1000068_pt1 | contig 25118 bp, 16 predicted proteins | sample LakMenEpi06Jul10_FD_150675 | JGI IMG/M metagenome (GOLD analysis project Ga0208086, IMG submission 150675) | Freshwater microbial communities from Lake Mendota, WI - 06JUL2010 deep hole epilimnion (SPAdes) | ecosystem: Environmental > Aquatic > Freshwater > Lake > Epilimnion/Euphotic zone ...
TCACCTATCGCTTTCTGCAAGTCTGCAGAGAAGTTCTGCTTCGAATCCTGTGCCAAGCAAAGTTGTGCCAAGCACGGTTGGGCCAAGGCAAGAGCGAGCATGCATTTGAGTAATCGCGTATTGATCGACATCGGCACACCTAAAGGATGTTAGTATCTAGGACTCTTGAATAGTGGATCGACCGCATCGGGCCAATGCCTCGTTCGTGTTACCTTCGGCAATAGGGAGTCGAATCGCCTAAAGACCTTCGGGCAACTGGCGTTGATCATCGGGGGTCAATCGGATGATTTGCCGCGGTGGGTCACAGAGGCTATCGATATGGATCGATAACTTCCAGTTTACCCCGTTTTCGTCCTTAAGCCCCTCGCGGCTTTCGAATTCGGCGTCTTCCAAAAAGTACATCGTTGCGATGCGAAGGAACTGCTCGACATCCGCGGGCGAATAGGCTTCTGCAAAGAAGACCGCTTCGAAATCGGGGACTTGAACTTGCGAGTTTCCGACGGTGTCCATCATGGTCCATTGATCATCGAATCGGAACAATCGGACGTTGCTCCAGAGTTCCAACGCGGGGACCTCGTTTTCGAAATACAATTCGTCTGCTTCATCGAAGGAAGCTTCGTCTCGCAAGACCTCACCCTGGGGATTGAAATAGCAAATCGCCTGCGGCAGCTTGAGCAATGCCAGGACCACCGAGTGCATTTCCATCAATTCTTCGGGGGCGAAGTAATCGTCAGGGATCCAGTCATCTTCCTCGAACTCCTCGTCGCGATCGAGCGAGAAAGTCGTCCGCACACGCAGGAAGGCTTTCGCTTCCTTGACCGCTTCGCGGCCCTCGGGCCAGACCCAAGAGTGCTCGATGGCTCGCTCTAGGGCTCCCGGACAGGTTTCGATTCCAAAGCAACCTTCGACCCAGGCTTTGTGCAAGGCGGTGTCGGGCTTGTCGAAGTCCATTTCATCGGGCCACGGACGATCGACGATATCGACGACGAATTGACCAAAATACTCCGGTCGATATTCCAAAAACAGGGCCGGGCCGCAATGCTCCCAGGTATCGATCCCTTCTTTTCTAGCCCGATTGATGGTGAACTCGCCAAAAACCGTCCGCATCTCCTCGATCGTCGGAGCCGATCGAAGCAGCACCACCATCGTCTCGACGAAAACCCGACCTTCTTGAATGTCCTGATCTTCCACGGCAAACCGTCCTCTTCATGACCTGTCTGTAGAACGCCTGAGCAATTGCCACCAATAGCTTCTTGCAAATCACGCGACGTGCAGATCTTACCAAAAAGAGCCCAGCGAGAGATCGAATTTGATGAATCCGACTTGATTCCATTCTCGTTTTTTGAGAAACCCCAGGGTCCCTCAATCGGGCTGCGATCCGATGGACCAGAAATCCAACGCGGAAACCCAACTCAGGAGAGTTCCGGATGACCGAATTGACCCCCGAGCCAATGACCCCCGAGCCAATAGGGCACGAGCCTATAATCCAAGAGCCGATGGCTCAATCCGAGCGCATGCTCCTCGAGGCCGTCGCCGCCTTGGAACAGGCAAACGCAAACCTTAGGGATCCGGGAATCGAACCCTATCGACTTGCCGACTGGTCGGAATGCCTTGATACCCAACAAACCAACGAAAACTCGATGCTGCCTTACCCCACGCAGCCTCAATTGCTAGCTAACACTCAGGCCTCCGATGCACACCGATCTGCCGAGAAGGACCTTGCAGGTTCCAGCTCGCTGCGAACCGATGCGGCCGATGCTAAAACCGAGGAACTTCGTATCGAACTGGGGCGAACTCAGCTTACGTTCCGATCTCTTTACGAACTCCCAGAAGACGCTTTGCTCGTTCTTGACGCCCATGCAGAGCAATTGTTCGATCTTTACGCGGGCGATTGCCGATTGGCCAAAGGTGAAATACTATGCTTGGACGGACAGATATGTTTCCGCGTCGTCGAACTGCTCTGCCCGGCCAGCGCGACACCATGACTGTTGAACGCCTCCAAGCATCCTTTCGAAACACCACCTTTGGGGCCATTCTCTCTCGAATCGCCGTCACGGCTGCCGTTGGCATCGGGCTCGGACTGAGTACCCCGGAGATTGGGTTTTCTCAAGCCCAATCGCCGGCCCGGGTTTTTGAGACTCGCCCCTCGGACTCTTTGGCTCTTGCCCCTGGGGTTGCCAAGTTACCCCTTCCAAAGCCCTCGACGGCACCGAAGGGAATCGAATCGACACAGGGAGCCCGATCGCCGGAGGTGCAACGCAGTTCGACGCAAGGAGTTTTTGGGACTCTCAGTTCGCTCGGTATGGTGGTGTGTCTTTTCTTTGGATTGGTATTCCTGCTGCGCCGTATCTTGCCCGAATCGTCCAAGAAAAAACTGCCCTCGGAGGTCCTCGAGGTCATCGGTACGGCCCAATGGAGTCCCAAGCAACAATGGGTCCTGATGCGATTTGGACGCAAGCTATTGCTCGTCAGTCAGCAGTCTGGCGAGACCCGCGTGGTCGCCGAGGAGACCGATCCGTTGGAGATCGATCGGATGATCGCATTATGCGAAAAGCCGCATCGCAACGATGCGGCTCTGTCGTCGTTTTCTCTTCCAGCAATTTGGAATCAACAGCGATCGGCTACTGATTGAATGCTGCGGCGTCGACCACAGCGCCATCCCCCCGGGCCGAGATGAGCATCAGAATCCGCAGGTCGATCGATCGGCTTAGGAATTGAACCGAAGCATCCCCGAGTCCACCGTGGGCCCCCCCGGAATGGAACGAATAGATTTCCCCTTGGTTGGTGCAATTCAAGCTGCATCGGTTTGGGGCGGCGGCCGCTGTAACGGAAGTGATGTTGGCGAACTGAGGGGGAGTCGCCCCCGAGTTAAACCAAGAACCATCGACGGCAATATCGTTCCCTTGGTGGGCCCAAGGACCGTTCATGTAGGGATTCGTCCCACCCGCGTACTCTTCGATCCTGGCGTTGTTGCTCCAACGCGCCGGTCGCGCAGCGGCCTCAGAAATCGTCAACGTATTGCTCAACCCATCGGTGATCGCCGCGAGCTTGGTAAACTCGTTGGTCGCCATCCCCCCACGGACTCCAAAATCACTTGGGTAAGGCGGATTGTTTTGGGTCAGAATGTTCCAAACACTTCCAGATCCGTTCCAGTTCCCACGATTGACGGCCATGTAGTCGGTAACCGCTGGACGCCAATCCCCGTTCGATCCGGCGAACCGTGTCCGATCGCCCGAACCGAGTCGCGTCGTATCGAGAAATTTTTCACCCGGGGATGAAGGGCACAAGTACGTAGCGATCGGCGAGGAGGCTGCTGCTCGGTTCTGAGGGTGCCACCAATCGAGTTTGACGCTGTATCCACCAGGGGCACCTGCCGTCTGGGCGTTGATGACGTTGGTCGCTTCCATGAATGGGAGGATGATCGTCAAAAAACATTGGTTGGCGTAATGACCATTTTGGGTCCCGTCGAAACCCTCTTTGCGGAATTCGATCAATTGGGTTTGAACGACGCTGCTGGCGGTCCCTGTCCCACTGAGATTGATGCTCGAAGGGGGCAGTTTTTTTCTTGCCGATTCGAAGTTGGCGATGGCCAAACAAACCTGCCGCATGTTGTTGCTGCAACTCATCCGTCGGGCCGCTTCGCGCGCGGCCTGAACGGCCGGCAGCAACAGGCCGACCAAGACGCCGATGATGGCGATGACCACGAGCAACTCCACGAGCGTAAATCCACGGCGTCCTTGACGCCTGCTGTGCAATAACATAACGGTCCCTCTTCGGAATCAAGAAAATATAAATTCGGATGACCTAACCCCAGACTCGGCTTGGATGATCAAAGGCCCGTCTTGGTGCCTTCAAGTCCTAGAAGAGACCTAGTTTTCATCGAATCTTCACCGTTTGAACAGGGGTTAAACGATGGTTTCCCTAAAGCCGCACTCTGACCATCGCTGGCCGGATGAGGCGGAATGAATCGAAAGAACTCAGATCGATGCGATCTTGCATCAAGGACACCGGCGATCTGAGCACACTGGAAATAGTTGGGATTTTTCCGGATTCTTGTGTCTCTGGCACGCGTTTTGACTGCTATTCCTGTTGAAATCGGAGTGGATTGCTCCGAGAATAATCAGGATCGATCGACGATCCAGGACCAGCGCGGAAAACCAACTGCGAAATAAAACCGCAGAGTATAAAATCGCAGAGTGAGGTGAGAATGCTCAAACGACTTCGCCAACGCACCCAAGACCCAATCCCCGAATCTGCGGAGGAACACGGCTTGAGATCGATGCCAGACGACGCTCTGTCGCTCAACGAGTTCGATCCTGCTGACCAAGACGATTTTGGCGATTCCGAGGACGACGAAGATCTCGAAGTCGAAGAACTCGAGGAGGCGGGCTCCTGGTTTGATGGCGATTCGAAGGCGTTCCTAGCGAGTGTGGCGGTTCACGTTCTGGTTGTTGTCGGGCTTGCCTCAATCACGATCGCCACCCAACCCCAACTGCTGTCGGTCTTGATCAATTCCGAACCGCTCAGCGAGGAACTCGCCCCGTTGGATGTCGTGACCGATATCGCTTATTCCGACACTCCGTCGGATGAATTTGGGGCCGATTCGATCGGTTCGGTCGACATGGCGCTCTCGAGCGCTCCGATCGTCGCGGACGTCTCGGCCGTCGAAGCCGTCGATCTCGATGTGACGATCCCCGACGGCGATGTGAATGTAACCTTCACGGTCGAGAAAGCCGTAGGGTTGACCGAATCCCCCACTTCGGTCCGTGGGATGACCGGTGTTGGAACCACCGGAACCGACGGGGCTGTCGACCGGGTGACTTATGAAATCCTTCAATCGCTCGAAGAGCGTCCAACCTTGGTCGTCTGGGTTTTCGACAGCAGCATTTCGATGGTCAAGCGTCGGCAGGAGATCAGCGATCGGTTCGATCGGATCTACGAGCAACTTGGGATCGTCCAAGCCGAAAAGGAAAAGCGGGCCGAAAAGGAAAAGCGGGAGGGTGCAGCCGAAGTCCCACCGCTCTTGACCTCGATCCTTTCCTTTGGAAGCCAGGTCGAGATCCTGACCAAGCAGCCGACGGCGGAACTGTCGGAAATCCGTGAAGCGATTGGAAAAATCGGCAACGAGGGGGGCGACGAGATGGTCTTTCAAGCCATCAAAACCGCCGTCGATAAGTTCAAATCCTTCCGTGTGGCCAAAGGGAACAACCCCGCTCGAAACGTCATGCTTTTGGTAGTCACCGACGAGCGAGGCGATGATCTGGCCCTGGCCGAAGAGACCATCAAAGCATGCCGCTTCCAGACCATCCCCTGCTACGTGCTCGGGGTCCCGGCCCCGTTTGGGCGAGACAAAACCTTCATCAAATTCGTTGAATTCGATCCTGCTTATGCACAGGTCGAAGATTGGGCCGAGGTCGACCAGGGGCCGGAAACCCTCTACCCAGAGCGCGTCAAACTCGGATACCAAGACAGCTACATGGAGGAGCCCGTTTTGGATTCTGGCTTTGGGCCCTATGCGTTATCCAAGCTCTGTTACGAGACCGGTGGCATTTACTTTTCGATCCATCCGAATCGCAAACTCAACGCCAAGGTTGATCGCAAGGACACCGAGGCCTTTGCCTCGCAGATGTCGTATTTCTTCGACCCGGAAATCATGGACCGATATCGCCCCGACTACTTGTCCGAAGCCGAGTACATGGCCCGCGTCAAGAAAAGTCCGCTTCGATATGCACTCCTAAACGCTGCCCAATTGTCGCGTGTGGGCACACTCTCGAAGCCAAAGATGGTCTTCATCAAACGCGATGAGGCCACGTTCACCAAGGAGCTGACCGACGCCCAACTCGAATCGGCTCGTCTCTACCCGGAATTGGCAGAAATGAGTTCGATCCTTGCCGAAGGAGAAAAGTCCCGAGGCAAAGAGAACTCCCCTCGTTGGCTCGCAAGCTTCGAACTTTCCTACGGCACTGCGTTGGCCGCTAAAATTCGAACCGAGTCCTACAACGCGATGCTCGCCAAGGCCAAGCGAGGCATGGTCTTTACCAAACCCGAGAGCAACACATGGAACCTTCAGCCCAGCGACAAAGTCACCGTCGATAGCAAACTGGAGAAAGAGGCCAAGCTGGCCAAAGATCTCCTTCAGAGCGTCGTCGAAAAACATACAGGAACCCCTTGGGGAATCCTCGCAGGCCGAGAGCTCGACAACCCCATCAGTTGGGAATGGGTCGAGTCGACGACCGATCTGAATCCGCCAGCTCGCAACAACAATCGCAATCCGCCTCCTCCTCCACCGACGCCCCCGATGCCCGAGGATGACAAGGCAAAAATGCTCAAGCCTCCCGCTCCAAAACGCCCCATCAAAAAGGTTTGATCGATCCAGATGGAAGTTCTACAAAAACAAGTCCTCCGGGCACTGCGTCGTTTGTTCTTCCACTCCTGGCTCTATTGGCTCAATTGGGCCCTTCTGGCCTGTTTTTCCATTTGCTTCGTAGGACTGCTGATCCCAAAGATTTGGCACATCGAATGGAGCCCCGAAGTGGGCCCTGAGCGATGGACCTGGGGATGGTCGATCGGCTCGCTTGTTGCTGCTCTGGTCGTTGCGACCTGGATTGCATGGATCCGTAAGCCCTCGAGACTCCAAGCCGCAGTGGAGATCGATCAGCGATACCACTTGCGAGAACGATGCTCGAGCGCCCTTGCGATCGCCGACGCGGAACGGCAATCGCCAGCAGGCCAAGCGTTGATTCAGGACGCGCAAAAGCAAGTCGACCGCATCGACCTGCGCGATCACTTTCCCGTTCGTCCTGCACCACAATGGGCTTGGATTCTCCTACCTCTTGCAGCCTGCATCGCCTTGCTTTGGGTTCCCGATGCCCAGCCGAGTGCGATCCAAGTCTTAGCCAATTCCGCAGCCAAACAAGCTACCAACGTCAAGAACGCAACCGAACCGATCCTCAAGTCGGTTCAGAAGAAGCTACAAGAAGCCGAAGACAAAGGAGATCTCGAAGCGATTGACGAGTACAAGCGGGTCGAGGAACAGCTCAAAAAACTTCAAAACAAGCCAGATCTCGGAGCCAAAGAAGCGATCGCCGACCTGAACGAGATCAAGAAGGAAATGGCTCAGAAAAAGGAGTCTCTCGGAGATTCCAAGCAGATGAAAGAAGCGTTCTCGAACCTAAAGGACCTCGATCAAGGACCCGCCGAGAATTTGGCCAATGCCCTCCAAGAGGGAGATTTCGAAGAAGCCAAGAACGAAATGGATAAGCTGGCCCAAGCCCTTCAATCCGGCAAGCTAGAGCCCGAGCAGACCGATCGACTCCAAAAGCAATTCGAGCAGATGAAAGACTCCCTCGAAAAAGCCCGCCAAAAACGCGAAGGGCTCATCCAAGAAGCCAAAAACGAACTCAACACTGCCCAGAGCAAAGGCGACGTAGAAAAGACCGCCTCGCTTCGTAAGAAACTCGAAAAGCTCCAAGAGGGCGAGCGCATGAACCGAGCGATGGAGAAGCTTCAAGATCAACTGGAAAAAGCCCAAAAGTCCATGAAGTCCGGCGATAAAAACGCAAGCCAAGAGGCCATGCAGGACATTCAAAAGCAACTCGAAGAACTCTCCGAGGATCAGCAAGCCGCCAAAGAGCTCGAGAAAATGATCGAGGAAATCGAAGATGCCAAGCAGTCGAGCAAGTGCGAAGAGTGCGACGGCCAAGGATGCAAAGAATGCCAAAACCCAGGGGGCAAAGAGGGAAACAAGTCGAGCAAATCCTCGAGCAAATCCTCAAATAAGTCTTCCAAACAAGGCCAACAAGCCGGCAATCAATCTGGAAAACAAGCGGGCCAAAAGGGAGATCAGCAGCAAGACGGTCAAGGGGAATCCGCCAATCAAGAGGGGGATAGTCAAGAGGGAGACGGTCCAGAAGGTGACGGTCAAGAAGGCGATGGCGAAATGTCCGAAAGCCAAGACTCCAGCCAGGAGGGTAAAGACCCAGCCGACAAACGGCAATCGAGAGCCACCGGAAAAAACCAAGCTAAAGGAAAAGGAAAAGGGGAAAACCAGGACGAGCAACCGGGCCAGGGTGAGGGCGAAGGGAGAGGAGCAGGCGATCGAGACGAGAAGCAAGCGGGGTTCAAAGAGTACGACGCTCAAGTTCGCGACAAGATGCGAAAGGGGGAGATGTTGCCCGGCCAAAAAGTCGGCGGCAAGAATCGCAAAGGTTTAACGCGTGAAGAGGTTCGAGAAGCGGTCAAATCCGCCAAGCCCGATGCTCCCGATGCGATCGAAAACATCGAATTGCCCAAGGCCCAGCGAGATCAACTCCGAGAGTACTTCGATTCGCTTCGCGGCGGCAAGTAGAACAGCTTAGAGCATTTACTTTTGCAAGAGGTTCGCAAGAAGCTTGGCCGCACCCTCGAGCGATTCGGTCGCGATGGTATGAGGGCCATAAAACTCTGAGTATTCGATGGGCAGGGCCAGGTCGCGGAGAAATCCTAGGAGCGATCGACCTGTCGAGACAGGGAGGATCATGTCCTGACGCCCATGGCTTTGGAAGACCTGGAAACTCCTAGGACGCGTCTCAAAGGCTTGCTTCCAGCTCGACTCGCAGATCAGTGCACCGGACCAAACGATTAACGCTACCGGTGAGATCCGTTTGGAGCGGATTGCCGTATCGACCGAGAGCATTGCTCCTTGGGAGAATCCACCGAGGACCAAAGGGGTAGCGGACCACTGTTTATCGCTCAGGCATGCTTCGATGCAATCCTCCAGAGCACCTCGCGCTTCGTCGATTCCCGGTGGAATTTCGTTCCTAAGTGCATCGAGATTATCGACGGCTGAAAGTTCGGCGAGTTTGGCCATATTGATCAGCCACCAAGCCCTCGCGCCGGGCATTCCGTGGGAGTCTTCCAAATCCATCGGAGCCGCAGGAATCAAAAAAGCGGGAAACGATTCGCCTTCGGGAAGCAAAGGGACGATTTCTTCAACCAACGAAACTAGGTCGGTTCCAGGAGCTCCAAATCCGTGGCAAAGTACGACTAAAGCCGCAGGATTCTTACCCCTCGGAGCTAAAAGAATCGAATCGAGCTTACCCCAGACTTTACGTTCCAGGTACCAGCTTTCCGGGTTGAACTTCATACAAACCACGACCCTTTGAGTGCGTATCGAGCAGTTCGACCGTCGAGCTGAACGCTATTTGAGTTCTTTGAGGGCCGACCAAGCGAGGTAGCCGAGAATTGCCGAGGCGATGATAAATGCGATATCCATCAACAAGCTCGGGTACGAGAAGATTCCCCCCGAGCCGGTGAAGGATAATGCAAGATCGGCGAGGAACAGCAGAAGCACAAGACCTGAGACGACAAGTCCGAGTAAACATAGGAGTCTGGGCATCAATAACCTCGTCGCTCAGCTAGGAGGCCCGCACGCATCGGGTTCGAAAAATGCATCATTATCTACGGGTTCGGACTACAGCGTGGAGAAGAGCCATGAATCGGACACTGGGAATCGGACACGGGTAATCGGATAATGGGAATCGGATACTGGGAACGTACACCGGGAACCTGACAACCCAAAGACCGCTCTTCCCGAGTCGGCAGGCTAGTATAGTTGAAGTTTTGCGACTGTCAGCAATCCCCACCAGCTACATCGATTTTTCTCAAAAAACATTCCCAAGAGGGGATGATTCGGGGGAAACTTTGATAAAACCGGAACTTATGGATCCTTGGAATCAACTCAGAGAAGAAATGCCCATTGTGGAAAAATGGGCTTATTTTGACCACGCGGCCGTCGGTCCCTTGCCCCGAAAGACCGCGCGGGCGATTGGCGATTATGCGATGGAGGCATCCATCGATGGGGATTTCCACTGGCCGGCTTGGTCGGCCAAGGCTTCGCAGTTGAGGAACCAAGCGGCCTGTTTGCTCGGTGCGGAGTCGGACGAAATCGCCTTGGTCCCGAACACCACCTTGGGAATCCAAACGATTGCCTTGGCTTTCCCCTGGCAAGTGGGCGATAGCGTGGTCCTACCGAGCAATGAATTTCCGAGCAACCAACTCCCTTGGCTGGCCCTGAGGAATCGCGGGGTTGAGGTCCGAAGGATTGCCCCTGGGCCCGATGGATCGATCGATCTAGCGCAACTGGCATCTGCCATCGATGGAACGACGCGATTGGTAAGTCTCAGTTGGGTTGGGTATGCCACGGGGCATCGGGTCGATCTTCAGGAGGTTTGTGACATTGCCCATCGCCGGGGAGCTCAGGTTTTCGTCGATGCGATTCAGGGCATGGGGGTCTTTCCGCTCGATGTGCGTCGGGTTCCTATCGATTATGCGGCTGCCGATGGGCACAAATGGATGATGGGACCAGAGGGTGCGGGCTTGCTGTTCATTCGACGCTCGCGGCTCGATCAGCTTACGAATGTTCTTTCGGGTTGGAACTCGCTCGATGCGAGCCATGAATTTGTCGCGGAGGGCAAGCGGTTTAAGAATTCCGCGGCTCGCTACGAGGGTGGCTCTGCGAACCATGCGGGACTGCTGGGTCTAGCCTCTAGCCTCGAACTTCTGTTGCACTATGGGTGTCATGACCCAAACAGCGGCTTTGCAGCAAGGGTCCTGGAAACGACTCAATTGGCACGAGAAGAACTCCTTTCTCTGGGTGCTCAGATGGCTTGGCCAGTCCCGCCGAATCCAACGCAGCTCGATGGGCATGCTAGCGGCATTGTCTCGTTTCACCTTCCGGGAAAGGATCCTCAAGAGGTCCGCCGGCAGTTGATACGTTCAGGCATCATTTTGAGCGTAAGGCACGGAGCGTTGCGCATCGCCGTTCATGCGTACAATGACTCCAGCGATATCGACCGACTAACTCAAGCTATTAGGGAATTGCAGTGAACCGAAAGACCGTCGTTGGGCTCGGAGAAGTCCTTTGGGATGTGTACGAGGACCGAGCTCTTTTTGGGGGGGCGCCTGCGAATTTCGCTTGCCATGCAGCTAGTCTTGGTGCCGACGCTCGGATCGCGAGTGCCGTTGGAGACGATGCGTTGGGAAGCCAAGCGATCTTATGGATGCAGGAGCACAAGCTTTCGCGCCGCTGGGTTTCGGTCGATCCGGAGCATCCTACCGGTAGCGTCCGCGTGGAGCTCGACGCGCTGGGTTCGCCCCAGTACCGCTTCGCACCCGAGGTGGCTTGGGATTTCCTGGAACTTCAAAATCACTGGATCGAGCTCGCGGGCCAGTGCGATGCGGTCTGCTACGGCACGTTAGCCCAGCGATCGGAAAAGAGTTCAAGAACCATTCTAGGTTTTTTGGAGCATACCCAACGCGAGACGCTTCGAGTCTTCGATGTCAATCTTAGGCAAGATTTTTACTCGTCAGAAATCCTATCGGCCTCCATCCAAGGGGCCAACATCGTCAAGCTCAACCACGAAGAGCTTCCGGTCGTCGCTGGGCTCTTGGGAGTGCGTTGCGATGACGAGCGCTCGATGTGCGAAACGCTCATCGAGCGGCACTCGCTGCGTTGCCTCGCCTTGACCCGCGGCTCGGAGGGCTCAGCGGTATTTCTCGATGGACGATGGGACGAGCAACTCGCCTTGAGAGTCACCGCGATCGACACGGTGGGAGCCGGCGATTCCTTTACCGCTGCGTTGATCATGGGGATCTTGAATCAGAGACCTTTGTCTCAAATCCATGCTCAGGCCGCACGCATTGCAGCCTATGTCTGCACACAACGCGGGGCGGTCGTGCCGCTACCTGCGAGCTTAACGTCGATGTAAATCCTTAGGACCTATACAGACCTTGGCTCGCACTTAAAATGACTTGAAGAGCTCTACCACATTTCTGACCGCAAAGCATCCATGGGAATTCAATACAAATACGATGTGATCGTCGTCGGCGCCGGACATGCCGGGACCGAGGCTGCTGCTGCGGCCGCTCGGCTCGGTGCACGCGTAGCACTCCTGACAGGGAACCTCGATACGGTCGGACAGATGAGTTGCAACCCGGCCATCGGCGGGGTTGCCAAGGGTCAAATCGTCCGAGAGATCGATGCCCTCGGTGGATTGATGGGCCAGACGATCGATCGCACAGGAATCCAGTTCCGCTTGCTCAACAGCCGAAAAGGGGCAGCGATGCACTCGCCGCGTGCCCAGGCAGACAAGAAAGCTTATCAATTCGATATCAAGCGGCAAATCGAAGAGACCCCGAACATCGACTTGCGCCAGGAGCTCGTCGAGGATCTGATCACCGAAACGCTCGCATCGGGGACACAGGTCCGGGGGGTTCGGGTCCGTGGTGACGCGATGTACCTTGCCGACGCAATCGTCCTGACGACAGGCACATTCCTTCAGGCCATCATGCACACCGGCGAGGCCAAAACGGCTGGCGGTCGGGCCGGTGAGGGGACCACGTCGGGGATCAGCCAAGCGTTCGAAAGATTGAATTTTCGCGTCGAGCGATTCAAAACCGGAACGCCTGCGCGGCTCAACGGTCGGACGATCGACTACAGCAAGACCGAAATGCAACCCGGAGACGACCGTCCGCAGGCCTTCTCGTTCATGACCGATGCGCTTCGGGAACCGCAGCTTCCTTGTTGGATCACCTACACCAACCAAAGCGTCCACGAGTTGATTCGAGCGAACCTTCACCGAGCACCTATGTACACCGGGCAGATCCGATCTTCGGGGCCAAGGTACTGTCCCTCGATTGAGGACAAGGTCGTTCGCTTTGCCGACAAGGATCGGCACCAGTTGTTTTTGGAGCCCGAAGGCCGCACGACTCAGGAAATCTATGTCAACGGAATCTCGACATCGCTACCACGGGACGTCCAAGACCAGATGTTCCGGTTGATCCCAGGACTTGAAAACGCTCAAATCATGCGGTACGGGTATGCCGTCGAATACGACTTCTGTCCCCCCGACCAGCTTTATCCTTGGTTGGAGACCAAGCTTGTAGCCGGGCTGTATTTTGCAGGGCAACTCAACGGAACGACCGGCTATGAAGAGGCCGGAGCGCAGGGTTTAGTCGCCGGCGCCAACGCTGCGCTGCGACTCCAAGGCAAATCCGAAATGGTCCTCAATCGGGATCAAGCCTACATAGGGGTGTTGGTCGACGATCTGGTGACCTGCGGCGTCGACGAGCCTTACCGCATGTTCACCAGCCGGGCTGAATATCGCATGATGCTCCGTCAAGACAACGCAGATCGACGGCTGACGGCCTTGGGATACAAGCTCGGATTGGTCGATCAAGCCAGGTACAGTCGCTTGACCAACAAGCTCGAACAGATCGAAACGGCCCAACGCGCCGTGGCAGCTTTACGGATCGGGGATGTCACGGGGGACAAGTACCTCAAGCGCAACGAGGTCACCTGGGCGAGTCTCTTGGAGCGATTCCCGGAATCCCTTGCTCGATTCCCAGAGGAGATCGGCTTGCAAGTCGAATACGACATCAAGTACGAGGGTTACGTGGCTCGCCAGCAGGTGCAAGTCGAGCGGCAAGAACGCATGATGGATAAGAAAATACCCAGCGATTTCGACTACTTGGCCATCGTCAGCCTGCGAAACGAAGCCAAGCAAAAGTTCTCTCGAATCCGGCCATTGAATTTGGACCAAGCATCGCGGATCAGCGGAATCACCCCAGCGGATATCTCGCTGGTACTAGCCTACCTGGAGAACCCCAAACTCAGGAACCCGAAAACCCTAGCAGCCGCACCTAGCGACGGAGAGCCCGAGTGACTAGCCCGAGGCTTGGACCGGATTCCAGGGTACATGACGCGATCGTCGTCGGAGCAGGACTTGCCGGATTGACTGCTGCGAAAAGCTTGATCGATGCAGGGCTCGATGTCGTGGTCCTGGAAGCCGACGAGCGACCCGGGGGGAGGCTCAAAACCGACCGTGTCGATGGATTCCTGCTCGATCATGGGTTCCAGGTTTACCTCACCGGTTACCAGAGGGCCAAAGAGGTTCTGGATTTGGGCGGTCTCAAGCTCAAGTCGTTCCACCCTGGAGCCATGGTTCGCATCGGTAATACTTGGCATACGGTCAAGGACCCGATCCGTTCGCCATGGAACCGCATGCTCTCCGATGCGATCCGGACCTTGCAAGCTCCTGTGGCAACATGGAACGATCTTTGGACTCTGCAACGCTACCGACAGAGCCTGATGCGATTGCCCGTCGAGGAAATCTTGAAGTCTCGGGGTAAAAGCACCCTCGAGCGTTTGCGGGAAGTCGGTTTTTCAGAGCGGATCATCGATAGGTTTTTCAGACCGTTCCTAGGTGGAATCTTTTTGGATTCTAGCCTCAACATCGATTCGGCCAGGATGGAGTATGTCTTTCGCGAGATGGGTCTCTCGACTGCCGCGTTACCCGCCGGAGGGATCCAAGCGATCCCCGAGCAACTCTGTAGCTCGTGGAAGCCGGGGGTCTTGCGGTTGAATACCACCGTCGGGGAGATCACCGAAACGGGAGTCAAGCTTTCGGATGGAACACAGATCCAGGGCAAGCAAGTGGTCGTAGCGACCGAGGCCAGCGGCGCGAAACGACTTCTTGGGGATCGACTGCCGATCCCAGAAAAGCTTTCCTGGAATGCGACGACTTGTGTGTATTTTGCGATCGATCGAAGTTCGGCCCCAACGCGAGAGCCGATTTTATGGCTCAACGGCAATCTCGTAGACCCGTCCCCCAAAGGGCAAGTCGCCTCGGAGTCATTTGCCATCAACCACGTCGCATTCCCGAGTCTTGTTCAGCCTAGCTATGCGCCACGGGACCAAGTCTTGGCAAGCGTGAATATCAACCGATCGATCCCGATGGATACCGACGCATTGGTTTCCGAAGTGCGCAGCGAGTTAGAGCACTGGTTTGGTTGGACCGTCACGCATTGGAGGCATTTGAGGACCTACCAGGTCCCATGTGCTTTTATCAACCCGAGTGAACCTTTGTGGTCCTATGATCCGCGCGGGGGCCTCGATCGCAATGGCCGCACCGTAGCCTGTGGCGACTACATGCAAACATCGAGCATCGAGGGAGCGATCCAAAGCGGCCTACTGGCCGCTAAGGAGTGCCTTTTGTCACGGGGGCAAAGCAACAGCCTCGGAGCGGATCGGATACTAGGAAAGCGGTGAGGACGAAGCTAGAAACAGCCGTTTGCTGAAGGCTTTGGTAAAGCCGATGTTATTGAGCGACGAGTTCGTATTGAGGTTGATATTGGAAATCTGATTGAAACCTGGAGTTCCTTGCGTCGTTCCTGGGTTCGAGGCGCGGAAGGTGAAATCTGCTGGCTGGGCGACTTCGACCTTGTAGTTGCCTTGCTGAATATTGTTGAAAGCGTAGATGCCGTTCTGGCCGCTGAAGGTCGTCAAAGAGACCGGTGGAAGTCCAGCAAACGGAGTACCCGTGAGCATGACGCTCGCACCGACGATGCCAGGATCGGTCACGTCGCTGACTCCATTTTGATTGCGATCCTCGTAGATCCGTCCAGTCAGAGAAACTAGTGGAGCGGCCAGAATCGTCTCGACCTGGGCCGTGTTGTTGTTCAAATTCGATTCGCTGACCGAGGGATCCGCCGTGCTGATAATCGCCGAGTTGATCAATGAAGAAACCGCAGTTCCAGGCAGGATCGCCGCGACGATTTGGATGTTGCTTTGGCTCGTTCTTGCCGCAAGGCTTCCGAGGTTGAAATTGATGTTGTCCGGGTTCGATGGGTTGTTATCAACGGCCGATGCTGGCACGCTGACAAATGCGTTGTTGAGCGAGGCGCTGATCACACGCAATCCATCGGGCAGGTTATCGCTTAGGACAACCTCGTTCGCATCGATAGGGCTATTGTTGATCGCTTTGAGCGTGTAGGTGATCGTGCTTCCTTCCGTGGACGTCGCGGGTCCGAATTTCTCGATCGCAAGATCGAAATTCGGATTCAAACCGATATCGATCGAGTTGTCGGTATTCGGATCGTTGTCCCCATCGGTGACCGGCCCATTTTGAGGAACAAGAACGACTCGTTTGGTCACTACTCCACCGCCGACAAACTGGACTGCGGTGTTGACGTTGTTCGAGGCCCCCGAGGGGAGGACCGAACTGACGACATAACCGGCGGCCGGGGAACCCGCAGAGAATTGCGAGGCGGGAATCACAACAAAGTAGCTCCCTTGAGGGATTGGACTAAATCCGTAAATCCCAGCCGCGTTGGTCGTCGCCGTGCGAAGGGCACCGAGTGAATTGACAGCTTGTTGATCGATGCCCGGGCTGTAGATCCCGTCGGAGTTGGAGTCCTCGAAAAGCTGCAATTGAACATTCGGAACGCCGACCTCGGGCTGAACCCCGGTGTTATCGAAGATTCCGTTGTTGTTTTTGTCCGCGAAGACTTGGTTGCCGATGGCCATGGCCGTCAGATTCGCGATGTTGACAGATCGCGTTGTCGGTCCGATGGTGCTAAATGCGTTGATGATCGCATCGGCTGCATCCGGTCCGGTCACTTCGAGTTCAATCGCACCGATGGACGAGAAGTTTGCTCCAGAACCTGCCGATGTCGAGAAATCGCTAAACGGGACAATAAGATCTGCGGTGGGATTCGCACCTGAAGTCGTCGGGATCGCTACCTCGCGGGTAGAAACATTCGCTCCGCTGTGCACGCGGATGATCAACCGCGTACCGGCCTCTCCGCCGATTTGGAAACGGAACGCATTGGCAGTTCCAGAGGATGTCAAATCCAGGTTGCTCAGACCGTTGGGGCTCAGGTTGGAGCTACCATCGGCTCCGTCATAGCTCACGATCCTTTTTCCGTTCGCACCGCCTCCGACGTCGAAGACCAACTCACCAGGCTTGGGAATTCCATTGGCTGCGATGCTGACGGTGCCCGAGGTTGCGTCGACAAACAGGTCCCTCTCTCCACCGATTGCCTCAGGGGCGGCGAGTGTCGAGGAGTTGGGTGTAGCACCTGGGAAGCTCGCATTGACCACTTGCTGGGTGGTGTTGAAGGTATCGAGCAGGAGCTTGTCGGATATCGCGAGGTCTGCCGACGCCAAAGTGATCTTCTGGACCCGTTGGTTCTGACGCTGAACGAATCCGGCAGGCTCGGAGTTCTGGACGACGAAATACGTGCCGGCCACCTCAGCATTGAGCGAATACAACCCATTAGCCGCAGAGGTAGTCGAAGCTTTCAGAGTGTCGGAGCTTCCGAAAACGCCATCGCCATTGTCCAAGAACAGTTGAACAGGAACGCCGTTCAATCGGGCTTCACCGACCTCGACCGTCCCGTTGTTGTTCACATCGTGATAAACGATTCCCTGGATATCGGCAGCCATAAGCTGGCGGCCTTCGAGCAGTTCCATACGGATCCTGCGTCGAGCTTGCCTGCGCTGCGAAGAGTTCCGATTTCCTTCGCATACCGAGCTTAACAAAGCGTTCTTCAGTCGATCCCACATGCCAGCCATCGTAGTAAACCCAACTCGTGATGGAAACCAATACCATGAAACGTGCCAAGCTTGCATCGGCAAGAGCCGACGCAAGCCTTTCCTATTTCTGGGACCTGAGGGATTCTACCGGTCGTATCGGCAGTAGAGATTTTGACTACCAGCGATACTCGACCCCGGCGGTAAACCCACTGATCCAATAATCGACTTCTCGGACGGCAAACGGTTGGCCCATGTGGGCATTTCCAGGGATTGCAGGGGGCAAAAGGTTCGTGTTGACTGTGTTGTCGATTTGATCCCCTGGTCGCAGCACGTTACTCCAATAGATCGAGGTGTATCCGACGTTGAGTTTGAGCCGCTCGGTCAATTGATAGCCAAGGGTCGTTCCAAACTCTGGCACGACGCCAAACTCATTCCGATCGTAGACACCGATGTTTCGGCCGGGTTGAGCCAGCAGGCCACCGACCTGCGGTGCAGCATCCCGAGGGCTACGCGTCGAGCCGTCGATCTGCAACCATTGTCTCGATACGCCCACACTCGTTCGCGTCATCGCGTCGAGCGACCAACAGCCTCGACGATACAACCATTGGAAGCCGAATTCCAAGCCGTTGAACTGATTGAAGGTTTGGAAGTCGTCACGAATTCTGAAGCTTCCTGGGTTGTTGAGATTCAAGGAACTGAGTTCTTCAGTGATTGTCAAACTTTCATCCAATTGCATGAAACGCCATCCGAGCGTCGCATCGATGCGGGATTGTGCTACCACAGGAGCGCAATCCCAAGGAGAGCAACTTCCCTTTTCCCCGCAGCACAAGATGTGGCGGAACCGGACTGCAGCCGCATCGAGTCTCGAAGTAGCCTCGACCTGAACACTACCGCTGAGCAAGTTCGGGAATGCAACCAACTCGGAATCTTGAAGCCCGGTGATGTTGTTGTAAAAGGGCCTAGCCAAAATCGGTGATCCCGACGAGCTCGCCGTGAAGATATCGTCTTGTTCGTTGAACCCGAAGTACTCTCCTTCGATGCCAAAGTTAGGGCGGACCGCCGACCAAATTCCGACCCGAACGCGAATCCCATTGATTTGATCGCTAAAAGCGTCGTCGTTTCCTCCGTAAAGAACACTTGCACCCGGCAAAACCCCCGCGAGGGATTGGGATGTTCCTGCAGGCGAGGAGGTAACCAAGGCTGGCATATTCATGCCGCTGGCAAAGAGACCAAGATAATCGACGCTGACCCAACCGTGCGAAGGAAGGCAAATGCAGAGTTGGCGTCCAGGTAGATCTCCCGATGGATTGCAAAGGTCGAAACCGAAAGGACTGCCTGTTCCGCAGGACCCACAACCCTGGTCGCCGCAACTTCCGCACTCGCTGTAGCTGCCATAGGCCCCCTCGAAGCCCTCGTCGGCAACAATCATCGAGTCATCCTCGTAGTAGACCTCGCCTAGGTCCTGTTCCATCGGCTCGGAGTCGTAAATCATCTCCCCTTGGATCATCTCCCCTTGGTCGACAATCATCTCCGACTCGTCGATAGGGTCTTGAGCCAAACGGCTCGAAGCCGGCCTGGCTCGAACCTTCGCAGGGCGAGGAGTTCCCGACAATCGTGCCGGAACGCTCGAAAGTGCGCTGGGTTTAGGTCGGGTGCCAGAACTTTGGACCCGGTACTTGCGCAAGTCTTGAGCTTGCAGGCTACCGGCAAGAGCAAAGATCAACACGCAGAATTGGGTTGCTAGTCGGTTCACGTGAGGTACTTCCGTGCGAAAGGCATCAAAGGGAATCAGCGTCAGGGTCCAAAGGGGGGGCGGACCCATCCACTCATAGGGAGGTATCGGCCCGCACTGCCGTTAAAGTTGATTTTTTCGTCAAATTTTTCGTAATCGGCAAAGCTTACCCAGCCCCCCAACTCGGACGGTGTCCAGGCCTAAGAGCTTCCTGGCCAACGCAAAACCCCATCAAACCTCGCTTCACTCCTTGCGTCCTGGATCCAAACTTCCTTTCCGATCTTCCCAAAATTCATCAATGGAACTGATAAACCTCCATTACCGCGACCGAATGGCGCAGTTATAATCTCGGGAAGTCCCCCGGTACGGATGGCAAGCCCTCCCCTTGCAACCGACCAAAGGCGGTTCTTGCCCCTTAGAGCATCCGGCAAGGGCGGCTAACGTCGCTCTAGAGCCAATCGGCGAATCGAACCGCCTGCCCAACGAATCCCCGAAACACTCAACTCCAATTCAAAAGACTGCCATGAATACCACCAGTCTCGATTACATCGACGACTTGTACCTGAGATTCATCAATGACCCCACTAGCGTCTCGGAGACTTGGCGAAGGTACTTTGAGGATTTTTCCTTAAGCACCCAATCAGAGAGTTTCGTGTCCGAATCGGTCCCTTCGCACGGTTATGGCGAATCGACAGCGGCCCCCGATGCCCTTTGGTTGGCACGCATGCAAGAGCGCGTCGATCAGTTGGTGCGGGAGTACCGGGTTAGGGGCCATTTGGCAGCCAAAATAGATCCGTTGGGCTTTTCCCGAAAAACACATCCCGAACTCGATCCTTCGGCCTATGGACTGACACCTGAGGATCTGCAAAGACCCTTTGCTGCTCCCGATATCCACTACACGACGGGCCGTACCCTCAATGACATTATCGATAAATTGCGGGAAACCTATTGCCGCAGCATCGGCGCGCAGTTCATGCACATCGATAACCGAACCATTCGCGAATGGCTTCAGCGTCGAATGGAAGCTACCGAGAACCGATTGCAATTGTCTCGCGATGTGCAAAACCGAATTTATACAAGGTTGACCGACGCGACACTTTTCGAAGAATTCGTACGCAAAAAATACACCGGTTCCAAAACATTTTCGCTCGAAGGCTCTGAGAGCTTGATCCCGCTTCTGGATCTAGCCTTGGAAAAAGCAGGCGAACACGGCGTTCGAAGCGTGGTGATGGCCATGGCCCACCGAGGGCGATTGAATGTTTTAGCGAATATTATGGGCAAGCGAGCCCAAAGTATTTTCTGGTCGTTCGACGACCCCAACCCCGAAATGTTCCGTGGCGGTGGGGATGTCAAGTACCACATGGGCTACAGCAGCGATTGGACAACCCGTACGGGGAAAAAACTCCACATCTCCCTGTGCTTTAACCCCAGCCACCTCGAGTTCGTCAATCCAGTCGCACTAGGACGTTGCCGCTCTAAACAAGACCGTGACGGCGACACGCAACGTACCGATAACATGACAATCCTCATCCACGGCGATGCGGCATTTATCGGTGAAGGAGTCGTTCAGGAAACGCTAAACCTCAGCGAACTCCAAGGCTATCGAACCGGTGGCACCCTGCACGTCGTGATCAACAACCAAGTCGGATTTACCACCGAGCCCGACCAAGGAAGATCGTGCACCTACGCGACCGACATCGCAAAAATGCTAGAAATCCCGATCTTTCACGTCAACGGCGAGGACCCCGAAGCCGTCGCACAAGTCGTCGCGATCGCCATGGACTTCCGCAAACAGTTCGAGAAAGATGTCGTCATCGACATGTATGCCTACCGTAAACTCGGACATAACGAGTCGGATGAACCACGATTCACCCAACCTTTGATGTACTCGGCCATCGATGCGAAAAAAGGGGTGCGAGAATCCTATCTCGATCACCTTCTGAGCATGAACGGGATGAGCCGTCTGGAAGCCGATGCAATCTCCGAGGATCGGCACCAACAACTGACCCGCGAATTCGAATTGGCAAAGAGCCAACCCTTTGTCCATGACCTGCAATCCTTGACAGGAATCTGGGAAGGTTACTTCGGCGGCCCCGAACCGACCGACTTGAATGCCAAAACCAACATCACCCCGGATTTGGCCACAGAAGTCCTCGAGAAAATCAGCAAAGTCCCAACGGGATTTCACGTCAACAAAAAAATTGCTCGAGTTCTCGAAGACCGCAGCGAAATGGCGATCGGCAAAACAAGACTCGACTGGGCCGCTGGCGAAGCCCTCGCATTTGGCTCTCTTAGCATCGAAGGCCACCCTCTGCGGCTCTCCGGTCAGGACGTCGAGCGAGGTACCTTCTCCCACCGGCACGCTGTGCTCCATGATGTCGACAACAATGCCAAGTACATGGGCCTAGGACAACTTCGAGCAGACCAAGCCAGAGTCGAAATCGTCAACAGCCCCCTCTCGGAAGCCGCAGTCCTCGGATTCGAATACGGTTACAGCCTCGATTGCCCTGAAGGACTCGTGATGTGGGAAGCCCAATTCGGGGACTTCTGGAACGTCGCCCAGTGCATCGTCGATCAGTTCATCGTCAGCGCCGAAGACAAATGGAACCGACTAAGCCGACTCGTGATGCTCCTGCCTCACGGGTTCGAAGGCCAAGGCCCCGAGCACTGCAGCGCCAGGCTCGAACGCCTGCTGCTCCTGACGGCCGAACACAACATCATCGTCGCTCAACCATCGACCCCAGCTCAGTACTTCCATCTGCTCCGCAGACAGGTCAAGTCCAAGTGGAGTAAGCCACTGATCGTACTGACCCCCAAGAGCCTCTTGCGGCACCCAGGTTGCACCTCGGTCCTAGACGATATCCAAAACGGATCCTTCCAAAAGATCCTTCCCGATGACCGACCAGCCAACGTTTCGACCCGACGTATTTTGATCAGCTCTGGAAAAGCCTACTACGATCTGTTCGAAGAACGAAAGAAGCTCAATCGAACTGATGTCGCACTAGTCAGGATCGAACAGTTCTACCCCATGGACCCAGCGCAAGTCGTCGAAGCCCTTTCGAAGTACCCAGCCGGGACACCTGTGTACTGGTACCAAGATGAACCGAGCAACATGGGAGCTTGGCAATTCATCAAGATGCGATGGGGTGATGACATCATGAAATCCTACCCGCTATCGCTGATTTCTCGTCCAGAATCCGCCAGCCCAGCGACAGGCTCCCTTCGCTCGCATAAACTAGAAGAAAGAGATTTGCTCACACAAGCCTTCGCAGGACTCTAGTTTCTCATACCAACCAATACCCAATCAACAGGGATCTGAAATGTCGACCCGTTCCAGCCATCGTCCGGTGGATGTCCAGTTCGACTGCTTACCCTTAAGGAGCGTCACTCGGCTCGATCCACCCCTGGACGCATCCCCCGCTTTGATCGGCAAATGGAAACGAATCAAAAGTGCCATCCAAAACCATGGCACCCACAATTCGTATTACCTGCACAATGCGACCTGCCGTTTCTTCGTCACCAACAATCCCAACGCAGGCATGATCGCCTTTAAATTCGAAGGGGTCTTGTTCACCGACACAGCCGATTCCAAAGCGATCCGCTGTTGCTTGTCGGTCAACCTCGATCAAGAAAATGTGCCTTGGCTCGAACAGCATGTGGTCGATTGGTTCGCTGAAACCGTATCCAATGCTGTCATCGAGGAATTCAACCAATTCATCCAAGCCGGCGATTCCCAGAAAACAAAACAACGCATCGAACAACTCGAAAAAACACTCGCCGATTCCGGCGGATTCCTCGGGATGGGACTCTAACGTATGAGCCAAGCAGTTGCCGGGTCCGGATCCAACCGTAGCGACAAATCCGCCAACGCAGATCCCATCCAAGATTTTATCAAAACCGCAGCGATCCATATCCGCAAAACCGAACTCTTTTACGGTTGGATGATCCTCCTTAGCACTCTGCTATTCTCAACGTTCCTCTTCGTATTGATCGATCATTGGATCTGGGAATTCAACCAGCCGATGCGACTAGCACTATGGATCGGATTGGTCCTCTGGTCCATCTGGTGGTTCATCCGACGTATCCTGCCACCGTTGAGATTCAGAATACACCCCGAATACGCCGCTCGCCAATTTGAACTCCAAGACCCACGCTCCAAAGATAGCCTTATCAGTTGGATCCAACTCAACGACCCAACCCATCCAGCACCCAAAAGCGTTTTGAATTTTGTCGGTCGCTATGCGTTCGGATTTCTGAGAAACTCCGATGCAACCCAAGTCGCAGATACCGGGAACCTAGTAAGACTCACCGCTGCGTTCTTCGGTTGCTTGCTGTGCACGCTGATCTATTTTTTCGCAAGCCCCAAAAGCGGTTTGACCAGCACAGCACGCATGCTCTTGCCCTGGGCCAACATCGCACCAGCCACCCGCGTGCAATTCACCCAGGTCACACCCGCCTCGACGACGATCATGCAAGGAAGCTACATACCGATCGATGTAACCATCAAAGGTCTCCACAAAAACGAGAAAGCCTACCTCAAATACGATCTTTCCGACGGACAACTCCGAGGCCAGACCGTCCCGATGAAAGAAGAAATTCAAGGCATTAATTACAAACTCGACTTCGGTAAAGACTCCGGCGGATTGCACCAACCCCTGACCTATTGGATCCATGCAGGTGACGCTGTAGCAGGACCTTTCGACGTCCAAATTCAAATCGTTCCACTCGTAGCTATCGATCGAATCGAACTGGTCTTCCCTCCCTACACCAACCTCAAACCCCGCTCAATCCAACAACAAGGACACTTCGAAGCCCCCGAAGGTACCATCGCGCATTTCCACGCTGTCGCAAACCAGGAAATGCAATCCGCAAAAATCGAATTCGATCCAGTCCTTCAAAACAAGCTCTTCCTAGGTGCCAGAGAAACTCTCGACATGAAGGTCGATAAAACCCAACTCGATGCAAGTTGGGTAGCCATCATCGATCGAAAAAACTCTATCGAAAGAAAAATCACCAACTACCGAATCCATGCGATCAACCCGCTCAATGAATCCAATCACGATCCGATCATCCACCAAATAAAAATCATCCCAGATATCCCCCCGGAAATCGAATTCTCTGCCAATTCCAATGTCGCAGTCGAAGTCCCGGTCGACCAAGGTGTCCTTCTGGAAATGACCGCAAGAGATCCCGACTACGGACTGACCTCCATCGAAATTCAAGGCTTAACCGAAAACAAACTCAATCCCAAAGAGCCGAAGATTCGATTCCAAACCTCGCTTTTTGATTCGAACGAAGAATTCCCAAGGACCAAAATATCGCAATACACTTTCTTGCCTAGCGAACACCAACTCAAACCCGGAGATGAAATCGACCTGATCGCTACGGCCGCCGATAATCACCACAACCCAACCAGTCAAAAACTCGACCCCCAACGCGCCTCCTCCCAACCCATACGCATACGTATCGTGGAGCCCGAATCGAAATCCGATACTCCCCAAACACAAAAAGATCCCGAACCCACAGCCCAAGATCCCTCAATTGCCAGTGCGGAAAACCCTGTTCCGAAAAGCCGTATCGATTGGGACAGGTTTCGATCTAAATCGCAACAGAATGCCTCGAAATCCCCCCCGCAAACCAAAGCGAATTCTCCCGACAACCAAAACCCATCTGAGCGTAATGGCAATGCCCCCCCACCACCAGGCATTGGGGCATCCTCCGACAGCAACCAAAAGTCTCAACCCGCGGACAAACCATCCAATTCCCAACCCTCTCCCTCCAACTCCAACCCCAATGCAACGCCCAATCCCGATCAGGAACGCAACGGGAATTTAGACCCAGCCCCAAACGGCTCTTCAACGCAAGACCAAAACGCTTTTGAGAAAATTCAGCAGTTCATGAAGGAACAGCAAAAGAGCGATTCCAACGGCAGCAACAACTCTCAGTCCCCTCAGTCCTCAAACCCGTCCTCAAACACTCCTCCTAACACCCAAGAAACGCAATCCGATCCGTCTGGCTCCGATAAGACTG